>Ga0169931_10002236_pt1 | contig 31640 bp, 28 predicted proteins | sample Kivu_15m_20L_FD_129675 | JGI IMG/M metagenome (GOLD analysis project Ga0169931, IMG submission 129675) | Freshwater microbial communities from Lake Kivu, Western Province, Rwanda to study Microbial Dark Matter (Phase II) - Kivu_15m_20L... | ecosystem: Environmental > Aquatic > Freshwater > Lake...
ACAACTGACAGCGATCTTCGTAGGTGAGCCGACGATATGTCCTCATGGGTAACCCCTTGGTGTGCCAAGAGGTTACTTCATCACGCCGTCGGGGAATTTATGCACTGGCTACTTGAATCCGCGAGAGTAAAAATAGGCCCATAAGGTGCTTTATAGGTGGGAGCTTTAGGACGAAGACAACATCTAAAAACGGCGAAACCCCGCAGAGACTGGGTCTCTGCGGGGTTCTAAGAAAAGTGAGAGAGTGATCTCTCACAATGCAAATGGTGGAGGCGAGGGGAGTTGAACCCCTGTCCGAAGACCGTCAGCGCACCGGATCTACATGTGTAGCCGATCGTTTTAGTTTCGCGGCCACCCACGCCCATCGGCTGGCTTAGACTGGCCACTAGCCCAGTATTGTCTCGTCCTCAGCCGCTGAGCACCAGCCTTGGACCAGCCCGCTGTATCGCGTTCCGACCACCCCCGCGGGCCTCAGGTGGAGGAACGTCGCAGTTAATTAAGCTGCGAGTGCCAGTTCTTGATTGGCAGTTACATTTTCCCAGAAGTTTAACGAGTTCCTAGGAGCTCGACATGCACCGATGACTTCAGTATCCCCGTCGAAACCGGTCGCCCCCTTTCTTGAAGGTCGTGAAACGTCAGACATATCAGGTGAGAGGCGCAAATCCACGAAAGGATTCGTTTGAGCGGTCAGCCTTCACCACATGCCGAAACAGATATTCATCATACAGCACAGATCAAGGGGATACCAGCCGTTCATCGGATCGTTCACGCACTTTTGAAGCGGGTCACTTTCGCGAACATGATGGCTATAAAAGGGAGCGTAAGCCCTAACAGCAATTGGACGATCAGCAGCGGACCGAGCTGGCTGTAGTCGGCGGGCGTTTGAATCCCGCCGGTCGCCGCATCCTTCACCTCCCGCGTGACGACAAAGATCTCGTTCAAGTATTTGGTGCCGAGCTGGCTGAAGGAGAGAGCGAGATTGGTGAATGAGGCCATGACGGCAAAGAAGGTGGCTTTCAAATTCGCCGGTGCCGAGTTGGCGATCCAGGCCAGCATGGGGACCATGGAGATCTGGCCCAGCGGGGATTCCAGCGCCGTATCGATCAGCGCGATAAACCGCGCATCGACGACCCCGCCGGTCATCCTGGCCGTCCATTCGTGCAAGCCATAGAACATGCTCACGATCGGCAGCGCCAGAAGGGTGCCGATGACCGTGAGAAACCCGACGACATAGGCGATGGAGCGCTCGGCCATGAAGCGCCGGAACACGAACATGCCCACCAAGGTCAGCGTGCTCCCGATCAGGGAGAGCACCGAGAGAAACTGTTGATCGAACTTCAGATGGTCGATCATCCACCAGGTCGCGCCTGGTCCTGAACCGGGAATCGCGCGAAAGAGAAAGACCACGACCGCCGTGCCGACGAGGGTGAAGCGTTTATCCGGCTCCAATTCACGGACCAATTTCGCCATCAGAAAGAGCACGATCCCCATGGACCCGGCAAAGATGATCTCTTCGCTGTAGGCAAACCCACCGAAGCCCACCGTCAGCGTAAAGAGGACGAAGGCGAGGCTGCCGCCGAGAATCCACCAGTTCGGTGTCGTCGGTTCGCCTGACTCCTCCCGCGCCTGCACCATCTGCGCAGCCTGCGCCTGTGAGAACCCCTGTTGTAGCAACTGTTGGCGCTGTTGCCTCCGCAGCCACCAAGCCACAACTAGCCCGAGGACAGACACACAGGGGATCACCAGCGCCATCAAATAAATACGCTGGTAGATCTTGACCAGTTCTGCCTGTGGCAGCCCTTCCGTGCCGCTGAACATGGAGACATTGACCAGAGCCACCAGGATGCCGCCGCCGATGATGGCCACACGTCCGAGCGTTTGCATCGTCGTGTGCATGAGCTTGCGCGCCGCCTCGTCGAACGGCTGGCCGCGTTCATCGACACGTGGCACCGCTTCGACCGTCATCGCATCCGCCACGGCATCCTGAAGGACGTAGCCGATGGGGGCCAGCAGGGTGCTGATGACGAACCAGACTTCCGCCGGGAGGATCGCCGTCATCGCCTCGCGATGGCCGATGAGCGCCGCCATGATGCCGAGACTGGCCGCCAGGAATCCGGCGCCCAGCCCCACCAGCCAGCCTTTCCATCGCCACAGGAGATCAACCGTATGCCCGATCGGCATCTTGAGGGCCCAGGGAATGCCGGCCCAGAATCCCAGCGCGGCCAGGAAGGAGGCCGAGAGACCCAGATACTCTTTCACGAAAAACGTGCCGACGATGCCGGTCAGACCGGAAATGCCGTAGGCCATATAGACCATCAGCGGCGGCAGGTAGGAGAGGCGCATGTCACGGCCGAGCGAGAGAATATTGCGATCGACCCACTGAGCCAGTTGTGTGATCATCGTTCGGAGCACACCGTGGTGATCTGCCGCCGCTCAACCAGCGCCTGCAACTGCCGCTGCATCTCGTCGCTGGTGAGCCTGATCCGGTCCCCGTGCCCGGCCAGCACCCATTCAAAGGAATAGTGCCGCAGTTTCTGGATCGAGTCCACCAGCACGCGCTTCCTCCAGACCAGCCGTTGCGGGGCACCCAGCCGCTGTTCCGCCGCATCCCACCAGAGATGATCGCCGGTAAAGAGAAACCGGTTGTGATACAGCAAGGCCATGCTCCCGGCCGTGTGCCCTGGGACCGGAATCGCCAGAAAGCCCGGGGCGAGTTCGATGGCGTCCAACCCTTCGATCACCCGCTCGGCATCCGGCATGGCCTCCACATCGCCGCAATGAATGATCCGGACCGCCCCGAAATGCGCCGCGTATTGATCGGCATCCGCCACGTCGTCTTTGTGCGTAAGAAAGATGGACGCGATGCCGCCTCTCTGCTCAAACGCCTCGACCAGATGTTTGACGTAACGCGGCGAGTCGATCAGCCAGTTGCCCGCCGGATGCTCGATGAAGAAACTGTTCGCCCCGAATGACGTCTCCGCATTGAAGCCGCAAAAATAGACGCCGTCTTCGAGCGGGAGGGGAAAGCTCGCCATGGCCGTACGCAGCGCAACCTTGTCGCCCTGCTCGGTGCCAATTGCCCCGACCGGGCAGGCTAGCAACGCCTGATACGCCTGATGGATCTGGCGCTCGCCTTCAGGCTGACGCCGCACGGCCGAGAACTCGCCGAATTCCTCGAAGCTGGAGGGAGCCAGCTGGCGGCAGGTATCGCAATTGATGCAGGTCGCATCCACGTAGAAGTTGCCTGCGACATTGGAGACCAGCCGGTTCTTCTGATCGGCCATCGTCTACTTGATCCCCACCACCATCGAGTCGGGCCCGGCGAGCGGCTCGACATAGCTCTTGCGGAATCCCGCCTCTTTCATCCAGCCCCGGCAATCCTTGCCCGTATAATCAAAACCCCCGGGCGTTTCGATGAGCATGTTCAAGCTCATCAGCAACCCCAGCACATTCGTCTTCCGGCCATCGTCGATCAACGTCTCGTGCACGATCAAGGCTCCGCCTTTCGGCAAGGCCTCATAGGCTTTCTTGAGCAACATCCGTTTTTCTGCCAGATCCCAGTCATGGAGGATATGGCCCATGACGATCACATCGGCCTGTGGCAGGGGAGCCGTAAAAAAGTCAGCCGGGTGAAATTGCAGACGCCGCTCCAGCCCCTGTGCCCGCACATAGGATTCAAAAATCGGCTGCACCACCGGCAAGTCCATCCCCCTGCCGCTCAGGTGCGGATGCGCCAGCGCCACTTGCACCGGTACGCCACCTTGGGCGCAGCCTACATCCACGAACGTGTTGTACTGTTTCCAGGGAAATTGCGTTGCAATGGCCCGGGCCGCGCCGAAGCTCAATCCCGTCATTGCCTTGAGAAATCCCTCCAGCCTGACGGGATCCGCATAGAGCGCGGCAAAAAAATTGCCGCCTTCTTTCGCTTCATTCTGAGGCATTCCGGTGCGCAAGCCCTCCGTCAGCGACCCCCAAAACGTGTACAGCCGCTCATTGCACATCTCCAGCATGCCGCCGGCGTAGGACGGTTTGTTGCGGTCCAGGAACAGATTGGTCTCCGGCGTATTGGCATACCGGCGGCCCGTTCGCCGCAGCAGGCCGAGCGCGACCAGCGTATCGAGGAAATCCCGGACACTGCGCGGGTGGAGCGACAAGCGGGCTTGAATCGCCTCGGCATCGAGCGCGCCCTTCGCCAGTTCCGTAAAGAGGCCCAATTCAATGGCGCTTAGCAATGTTTTCGAGCCCCAGAATCCCAGCCCCAACTGCATAATCCCATCGGGCTTCAACACCGGCGGCGTCTTGGCCTTCGGCCTCTTCTTGTTCCCACGCTGTACGGCAGCCATCACTCTTTCCCTCCTACTTCCTCAACAAGGATGCGCGCCCCTTCCATTCGCCGCGCGCGGGGCTACCCGTGAGTCATGATCGCATCGGCTTCGATTTCGACCAGCATGTCCGGATCGATCAGCCGCTTCACTTCCACCATCGTCGTGGCCGGCCGGATATTGCCAAACACCTCGCCATGCGCACGTCCGACCTCCTGCCATTGATCAATATTCGCCATGTAGATTCTCGTCCGCACGACATCGGCCAGCGTCGCGCCGGCCTGCTGTAGCGCCGCTTCGATCGTTTTGAAGGTCTGAATCGTCTGCGCGTAGGGATCGCCCTTGCCCACCAGGCCGGACGGCGTCATCGCCGTCGAACCGGAGACCTGCACATGAACGCCCACGCGCACCGCCCGTGAATACCCGATCTTCGCTTCCCAAGGACCGCCCGTCGAAATGTTCTGCCGTGCCATCGTCGCCTCTCCTCTTCGTTCAACAATTATGGGCAAGCCTGGTCCGATGCTCTACGTCACCATGCCGCCGCCCGCCTGAATATTCTGCCCCGTCAGCCAGCGCGCGTCCTCGCTGACAAGGAACGCGACAATGTCCGCCACCTCGTTCGGCAACCCCAGCCGTTTGAACGGCGAGACCTGCATCCCGAACTGGCGATATTGTTCTGTCAACACTCCCGTGTCCGTAATACCGGGCGACACGGTATTCACCGTGATGCCGCGCGGAGCCAGCTCCAGCGCTACACCCTTGGTATATTGCTCCAACGCGGCTTTGCTCCCGAGATGCGCCGTCGCTCCATAAAACGTCCGCTGCGTCCCGGCCGTCGAAATATTGACGATACGGCCCCCGTCCGTGAGCACCTTCGCCGCCTCTTGCATAGCAAAATAGGGCCCCTTCGCATGCAGCCCCATGACACGATCGAAGTCCGCCTCGGTCATCTCCGCCAGCGGCTTTGGCATAAATTTCCCGGCGTTGTTCACCAATATATCCAGCCGGCCGAATTGCGCCGCCGTGTCCGTAATCAACCGCCGCGCATCCGCTACCTGGCTCATATCGGCCTGTGCCGCCACCGCATTCCCGCCCTTCGCGTGAACTCCGGCCACGACTTGCCTGGCCTTGTCCTCGCTGTGATGGTAATTCACCACCACCAGCGCGCCGTCCCCGGCCAGACGCTCGGCGATGGCTCGTCCGATCCCGCTGGACGCACCGGTCACAATGGCCACTTTCCCACTCAACGATGCCATGGAGTTAGCCCTTGTCCGCTTCTTTCTCGCGCGCCATGTCGGGGGACCAGCCTCCGCCGAGCGCCTTGTAGAGCTGGACGACCGACACCACATGGAGCCGGCGCGACCCCGTCACAGCCAATTCGGCTTCAAACAAATTGCGCCGCGCCACGAGGACATCGAGATAGTTGGCCAGTCCGCCCTTATACCGCAATTCGGCCAGACGCAGCGCGGATTGCAGCGCGTTGACTTGCGCCTGTTGGGCCTCATTCTGGGCGCGGGCGGTCCGCACCGACACCAGGGCGTCTTCCACTTCACGGAAGGCGGTCAGGACCGTTTTCTCGTACTGCGCGAGCGCTTGCTTGGCCTGGGCCTCGATCGCCTCCTGTTGATAGCCCAGGACCGGCCCGCTGAAGAGCGGCCCGGCAAACCCCATCCCTCCGACGCCGAATGACCCGGGATCGGTGAAGAGCTTCGACAATTGCGGGCTGGCGGCGCCCAGCAAGCCCGTGAGCGAGATCTTCGGAAACCGCTCCGCTTTGGCGGCGCCGATGCGGGCCGTCACCGCAGCCAGTTGCTGCTCTGCATCGAGCAGATCCGGGCGGCGCTGCAACAAGTCCGACGGAAGTCCGGCCGGCACCTCCGGAGGCACCACTTGTTCGTTCAACGGTCGGCCGCGCGGAATCGCGAAGGGCTTGCGGCCGAGCAGCACACTCAGCTGATTTTCCGCCTGTACCATCTGCCGCTCCAGCTCAGCCGCCCGCGCGGCGGCGTTGGCCCGCTCGGCTTCAAACTGATCCGTATCCAGCCGCGAGGTCAGACCCTGTTTCAGCCGCGCCTGGGCGATGCGGACGGATTCCTCCCACGATTGCAGCGTGCGCTTCGCAATATCCAACTGCGCATCGAACTGGAGCAGGTTGAAGTAGCTTTCCGCGACCCCGCTCACCAACTGCAGGACCACCGCGCGCCGATTCTCTTCTTTCGCCAACAGATCCGCGCGCGCCGCTTCATTGGAGCGCCGGATGCGTCCCCAGATATCCAGCTCCCAGGAGAGATTCCCTTGCAGGTAATAGTTGAACGGGTTGGCGAAACCGGGAAACAGGAAGATGGTCTTGCGGCCCAGGTTCGGCGCATTACCCGACGCGGTCATCCCAGGGAGGAAATCGGATTTGGCCAGCAGGGCGCGGGCCTGAAACTCCTCCACCACCGCCGCCGCGCGCTGGAGATCCTTGTTTTCGGCCAGCGCGATTCCGATCAGCGACTGAAGCTGTTCGTCCCGCAGCAACTCCCACCAGGGCAGATTCGCCAGCGAGGGCGCATCGGCGGGAGCCACCGCCATCCGGAACTGATCGCCCGTGTCCGTCTGGGGCCGTTCATACTCCGGCCCCATCGCGCAGGAAGCCAGCATGGCCGAGAGTCCAATCGCTACGAACCGCCGCATATCAACGCTCCTCCTGTGCCTGGTTCGACGTCTCCGCCGATCCGGCGGGAACGGCCGCGGCCTGCCGGCGGGTCGACAGCGTCCGGATCAACACATAAAACAACGGCACGAAAAAGATCGCCAGGAACGTGGCGGCCAGCATGCCCCCCAACACGCCCGTCCCGATAGACTGGCGGCTGGCGGCGCCGGCCCCGCGCGCCATGACGAGGGGAAACATGCCGAAGATGAAGGCCATGGAGGTCATAATGATCGGGCGGAACCGCAGGCGCGCCGCGTCGATGGCCGCGTCGATCAACGGACGGCCTGCTTCATACCGCGTATTGGCAAATTCGACGATCAAGATCGCGTTCTTGGCCGACAAGCCGATCAAGGTCACCAATCCGATCTGGAAGTAGATGTCGTTCTCGAACCCCCGCATCCACACCGCGGACAAGGCGCCGAAGACCGCGAACGGCACCGCCAGAATCACCGCAAAGGGCACGACCCAGCTCTCGAACTGCGCCGCGAGCACCAGGAACACCATCAGAAGACCGATGATGAAGACTTGATTCGACTGGCCGTCCACCCGCCGTTCCTGAAACGAAATGTTGCTGTAGTCGATCGCGTAACCCTGCGGCACCAGCACCTCTTTCCCCACACGGTCGAGGGCTTCGAGCGCCTGTCCGGAACTGTAGCCCGGCGCGGCGGCGCCCAGCACCAGGGCGGTATTATAGCCGTTGAAATGGTTCACCGGATCCGGCCCGCTTTGATATTCCGTCGTGATGACCGTGTCCAGGGGAATCATGTTCGTGCCCTGGGCGTTCTGTGCCCGGACATAGATCTTGCCAATGTCCTGCGGCGTCGCGCGGTACTCGGCCTCCGCCTCCGTCTGGACATGATAGATGCGGCCGAATTTGACAAAGTCGTTGATGTACAGTGAACCGAAATAGGCTTGCAGCGTATCGAACACATCGGAGATCGGCACCCCGAGCGCCTTGGCCCGTTCGCGGTTCACATGGGCATAGAGGCGCGGGGCCGAGACGCGGAAATTCGTCCCAATGCGGCCGATCGCCGGCTCCTTCTGCGCCCGCTCGATAAACTGCTGTGTCACGCCAGCGAACTGTTTGAAATCGCCGCCGCTGGGATCCTGCACTTGCACGGAGAATCCGCCAACAGACCCCACGCCGCGAATCGCGGGCGCGTTAAAGGCCAGCAGCAGCGCTTCGGGAATCTTGGCAAACTCCCCGTAGGCGGCGCCCACCAGGGCCTTCACATGGTTCTGCGGTTCCGTGCGCTCATCCCACAGCTTCAGCGGCACGAACATCGTCGCCGCGTTCGGCCCTCTGGTTCCGAACACAAAGTTCTGGCCGGACAGGGCATCGGTCGAATGCACGGCGGGATGGCTTTGAAAGAACCGTTCGATCCGTTCCAGCACCGCGTCGGTCCGTTGTTTCGAGGCCCCATCGGGCAACTGCACCACGGTGATGAAGTAGCCTTGATCCTCTTCCGGCAGAAAACTCTTCGGAAGCGATTGAAACAGGCCGATGGAGACCACCACGAACAGGGCGAAGAGCACCATGAACCGGTTCGGCCTCGCCACCAAGGCCCCCACTCCCTGCATGTAACCCTGTTGCGTGCGGCCGAACAACCGGTCGAACAGCACCCACAATCCGGCCCGTTCGCCATGGTGCGGAACCAGGACCATGGCGCAGAGCGCCGGACTGAGCGTGAGCGCCACAAACCCCGAAACGGTCACCGAAATCGCGATCGTCGCCGCAAACTGTTTGTACAGCGCGCCCGTGATACCCCCGACAAACCCGACCGGCACGAAGACCGACACCAGGACCAGCACGATCGCGATGATCGGAGCCGTGACTTCCTTCATCGCCCGTTTGGCCGCCTCTTTCGCCGACACCCGGTCTTCGCGCATATGGCGTTCGACGTTTTCGACCACCACAATCGCGTCGTCCACCACGATCCCGATCGCGAGCACCATGCCGAACAGCGTGATCGTGTTGATCGAGAAACCCAGCGCATACAGCCCGATGAACGTGCCGATCAGCGAAACCGGCACCGCCACGGTGGGAATGATCGTGGCCCGCCAGCTTTGGAGAAACAGATAGACGACCAGGACGACGAGCACCATCGCCTCGGCCAGAGTCTTCACCACTTCTTTGATGGAGACATCGATAAACCGCGTCGTGTCGTAGGGAATGTCGTAGGACACGCCGGCGGGGAAATTCTTCGCCAGTTCATCCATTTGGGCCCGCGTGCGGCGTATCGTATCCAGCGCGTTGGCGCCGGGCGAGAGGAAGGTGAGAATGAACGTCGTCGGTTTGCTGTTCCAGCGGCCTTCCAGCGCATAGGATTGCGCGCCCAGTTCGATCCGGGCCACATCTTTGAGCCGCACCGCCGAGCCGTCCGGCAGCGCGCGCACGATCAGCTCCTCGAATTCTTTGACGTCGGTCAGGCGCCCTTTGGTAATGATCGGGATCGTCAGCTCCGTGCCTTGCGGCGCCGGTTCACGCCCGATCGTCCCGGACGGGTAATCGCGGTTCTGCTCTCGAATCACATTGGCCACATCGCTCGGGGTGAGGCCGAGACGGGCCATGAGCATGGGGTTCAAGATGATCCGCATGCTGTAGTTCTGCTGTCCGAAGACAAGGGCGTCGCCCACGCCTTTGACACGTTTCAGGTCGTCGGCAATCCGGAGAATGGCGTAGTTGGAGAGGAACACGGCGTCATGGCGCGGATCGGTGGATTTCAACGCGATGACCCCCACCAGATCGGGAGACATCTTCTTCACGGAGATGCCCTGGCGGACGACTTCGGGAGGCAGCTGCGGCTCCGCCAGTTTCTCGCGATTCTGCGTCTGTACCTGCGCAATGTCGGGGTCCGTGCCGATCTCGAACGTCAGCTTGATCGTCACATGCCCGTCGTTGCTGCTGCTGGACTCGAAGTACAGCAGATTGTCGATGCCCGGCAGTGTCACCTCGATCGGCCGGGCCACCGATTCGGCCGCCACGTCGGCGCTCGCGCCGGGATAGTCGGCATCGATCTGCACGACCGGCGGCGTGATTTCAGGAAACTGGGCGACCGGAAGGAATTGCAACGCGAGCAAACCCATCACCACGATGATGATGGAGACCACCGAGGCCAGAATCGGCCGGTCGATGAAGACGTGCCCGTTCACGCGTTATCCTTGTCGAGGAGCAGGGGAATGGGGTTCGGCAGCCGGGGCCGGTTCAGCGCCAACCGGAACCGCCTTCACCGGCGCACCGGGACCGATTTTCATGAGGCCGTTGACGACCACCCGGTCTCCGGGCTTCAGCCCTTCGTCGATCAGCCACTGGTCCCCTTTCCAGTCGGCCGCGACGATATCGCGAATCTGCACCGTGTCATCGGGACCGACCACGTAGACAAAGGGGCCCTTCGGCCCCTGCAACACGGCGCGTTGCGGGATGAGAATCGCGTCGGTCTTCGTGTCGCCGGTGAACCGGACTTTCACGAATTGGCCGGGCAGCAACAGCCGCTGCGGATTCGGGACGGTAAGCCGGACCTGGCGGGCGCCGGTCTCCGAGCGCAATCCCGGTTCGAGAAGGTCCAGCACCGCCTCCTGCGGAAAGAGCGTGCCGTCCATCAAGGTGAGACGGCCGCGCAACTGATACACGCCGGGGTGGTGAATCTTCTTGGACTCGATATCGCGCCGCCGCTTCAAGATGAAGCTCTCCGGGACGCTCACCACCACGAACATCGGATCGACCTGGTGAATCGTCGTCAGCAAATCCGTTTGGGCGGACACCAGCCGGCCTTCATAGTAACGGCTGCGCTCGATCAACCCCTCGATTGGCGCCGTGATCAGTGTATTATCCAGGTCGAACTGCGCTTTGATCAAATCCGCCTGCGCGGCCTGCAGCAGCGCCCGCGCCGCCATGTCTTCGGCGACCGCATCATCGACATCCTTCTGGCTCACGGCCTGTTCGGCCAGCAGGGGTTTCACTCGGGCCAGGTCCTGTCTGGCCTGCACGAGCTTGGCTTGGGCCTGAGCGATCTTGGCCTTGGCGCTCGCTTGCGCGGCCTGGAACGGGACCGGATCGATCTGATACAGCCGGTCGCCTTTTTTCACATCGCGCCCTTCGGCATACAAGACCGCCTTGAGCAGACCCGTCACCTGGGAACGGATCTCGACGGGACGCGAGGCTTCGGCCTGGCCGATAAATTCCGGCTCGTCGGGAATCGTGTGCGTCGTGACCGTCATCACCTCGACGTGCGCTACCGGCGGCGCCGGCGCGGAACCGGCATCCGGCTTACAACCGGCCGTCCCCAGAACCGCAGCAACGGCGATGAGCAGGGTGAGAACACCGTCTATGACAGGCTTCATCATCATGCGCATTCCATAAGAAGACATATGGAGGCCAGTCTACCTCTTCCCCCCCTGGTTTCTCTACCCTGCCAGGCCCGAACGAACAGCCTAGCAATCCTGGCTGCCCCGCGCCCTGGTGGGCGCAAAAAGATTGCGGATCCTCGTTAACTCGCTTATTCTGAGACATCAACATGTGTCTGTGCCATCAACACCCAGCGAACTTGAACCGATCTTCGCCCACCGCCGATGAAATACGCCTGTGAATATCTCCTGCTCCGCTTCGCCGACCTGCTATTCCAAGCGCTCCCGCGCGCCTGGGCCATCGCGCTCAGCGAGTGGATCTTCCTCCGCCTGCCGGCGCTGATTCCCAAACGCCAGGCGCTGATCCTGGACAATCTCGCCCGGACCTTTCCCAACACCTCACCCGAAGACCGGGCCCGCATCGCCCGGGCCGTCTGGCGCAACCTCGGACGCACGGCCATCGAGTTCGTCCGCATCGCCGACTATGCCCGCCACCCCCTTGAAGACCTCGTGGTGGTGGAGGGACGGGAACATATGGACCGGGCCGTCAAGGAAGGGAAGGGCGTCATCAGCCTCACCGCCCACTTCACGAACTGGGAACTGACGGGATCCTTCATTCAACGCCAGTTCGGCTCGATGACGGCGATCGCCCGTCCCGTGCACAATCCCTACGTCGAACGATGGGTCCAGCGGAAACGCCTCTCCGGCGGGATGAAGATCATCCCCGCACAGGACGCGGTCAAAACCTCGCTCAAATGTTTGAAGGCCAGCGGCATCGTCGGCATCCTGATCGATCAGAGTCTCTCCTCCGGCCTGCTCGTCGATTTCTTTGGCCGGCCCGCCGGGACCACCACGCTGCCGGCCCTGCTGCATCTGCGCACCGGCGCGCCCGTTGTCATGACCTACACCCTGCGTGAAGGCGGCCGGTTTCGGCAGGTGTATCACCCGGTCGTGTTTCCGCCGGTCAGCGAAGAAGGCGATCGCATTCTGATCTATACCAAGGCCATCAATGCCCTCTTCGAGGATCTCATCCGCCGCCATCCGGAAAACTGGTTTTGGATCCACAACCGCTGGAAACGCGCCGAGTCCCTGCCCGAAACCGCGGTCGCCCCTGATCACAGCGCCTTATGAGCTCCGTCACAGAAGGGCGGGTTCTTCGTCTGCTTGCACTGGCACAGCGCGACGGTTTTCTTCTCCGTCACGGTAAACTCCATTGGCGTGAACGCAGTCCCTGAATGGGACCCATCGCAATACGGTTGATTCTTCGACCGGCCGCACGTACACCAGTGGTACGTCCCCGGTTCCAACGACAACACCACCGGTTGCTTGGCTGCAATGACTGGCTTTTCCATGCATTGACCTCCTTGTGAAATTATAAATAGAGCGGCTTGATCGGCGAGACGACGGCCGCCGGATCGTTCTTCCACACCGACTCATCCGCATCGACATACAGTTCGACTTCGTTCCCGTCCGGATCGCGGAGATAGAGACTCTGACTCACGGTATGATCGCTCATCCCGTCGATCGTCACGCCGGCCTGTTCCAGTTCACGCTTCGCGGCGCGCAATTCGTCCAGACTGTCTCCGACCTTGATCCCAATGTGATAGAGGCCCCGGCGCCTCCCTGTTGAAGGGCCGGGGGCATCGCCCACTTGGATCAGCAGCAGCTCATGATGCGTGCGGCCGGACGTGAGGGCCGCCGCCGCGCCATTGAAGATCCGGCCGACTTCGGCAAACCCCAGCAGGTTCCGATAGAAGGCCAGCGACCGTTGCAGATCTTTCACATAGAACACGACATGGCCGAGATAGTGCGCTTTCATGTGGTCAGACTCCTGCCGTTCGTCCCGCCCGGTCCGCCGCCACCCGCTTGAGCGCCGACACAAAGACCTCCACCGGTTGCGCCCCGGACATCGCGTAGGTCCCGTCGATCACGAAGTAGGGCACACTGCGGATGCCGAGCCTGTGGCCGGCCGCTTCTTCCGCCTTGATCTCCGCCGTGCCAGCATCGCCGGTGAGAAGCGCGTCTACCACTTCCGCACGGAATCCAGCCCGATCGGCAAGTTGCACAAGCGTCGTGACCGAACCGATATCCGCACCCTCTTCAAAATAGCCGCGAAAGAGCGATTCCACGACGCCATCCTGGCAATGGTGCTGTTCAGCCAGCCAGATCAGACGATGGGCCATGAACGTATTCGCCGTCCGCGCGATCTTCTCAAAGGCAAACGCAATCCCTTCCGCCTCACCCGCCGCCAGCACATGCGCTTCCAGCTGCCGGAAGGCGTCCAAACTCCCGAACTTCGCTTCCAGATAGGCCGTGCGATCCATGCCCTCCTTCGGCATCGTCGGATTGAGCTGAAACGGACGCCAGATCACCTGCGCGTCTGCGTTACACGAAGCGAGCGCCCGCTCCAGCCGCCGCTTCCCGACGTAGCACCAGGGGCACACCACATCCGAGTACACCTCGATGTGGAATCCGCGATCCGTCATGACAAGTGCCCCATCTTGCCGGCCTGATAATCATGCACCGCCTGCACTAACTCCTGCTTTTCGTTCATGACGAAGGGCCCATAGCGGGCAATCGGCTCATCGATGGGTTCACCGGCCATCACCAAAACTACCGCATCCTCTTCACCATTCAGTACGACGGCTTCTCCCTCTGAATGAAGGACGGCCAGTTCTGCCTCGCCCGCTACCGTCCCGTTCACCCTGATACGACCGCTGAGTACGAACAAGGCACGGTTGTATACAGCCGATAACTGAAGGGTCGCCGTATGCCCGGCCTTGAGCCGAAGATCGTACAGTTCAATCGGCGTGACGGTATTGGCAGGTCCCTGCTTCCCCTCTACAGTACCGGCTATGATGCGCAAATGCCCCGCACCGCCTGCCAGGTTCACCACTGGAATCTGCTCATCGAGGATCGTTTGATACCTCGGCGCCGACATCTTGGAGGCCTTCGGAAGATTTACCCATAGCTGAACGGCCTGAAGTGTGCCGCCGCGTGCCGCCCATTCCTTCTCATGTAATTCCTCATGGACCACACCGGATGCCGCCGTCATCCATTGGACATCGCCCGGTCCGATCACGCCTGCATGGCCAGCCGAGTCACGGTGGGCCACGAGACCCTGATACACAATCGTCACGGTTTCAAATCCACGGTGCGGATGTTCGCCGACGCCGCGCGGATGGTCCGTCGGCGCGAAGTACTGAGGCCCCGCATAGTCCAGCATAAGAAAGGGGCTCACCGCGCGATCGAGGTCATTGCTCGGAAACAGATTGCGGACGGGAAATCCGTCGCCGACCATATGCGTCGAGCCTGGTTGATAGATGCCGAGGACATTCTTTGTTGTTGTCATCGTCACATCCGTCGTCATGATCGCCCTCCTTTCTGACGCACCTTAGTGCGCGATGTTCGCCACAATTGCCCGATCCGCCGACCACCGGCCGGCCCCTGTTACCAGAAGAGCCAGCGCGATCCCGATGACCAGCAAATGAAACTCAAACCCCTCGCCCTGTTGCGTGCCGAACCAATTCATGAAGAACCCGTAAGACAGATGGGCCATTGTAATCGCCCCCAACATAATCACGATATAGCTGGCCGCCGTGAAGCGCGTCAGCAACCCCAGCATCAGCGCCACACTGCCAAACGATTCACCGACAATCACGAGCAACGCCACAAGCCAGGGAAGATGCAGCGTGTCGGTGAAGAAGCCCATCGTCCCGCTGAAACCAAATCCGCCGAATCAGCCCAAGAGCTTCTGCGCCCCATGGGGAAATAGCACGAGGCCCAGCGTGAGGCGGAGGATCAACCCGGTCCACTCATCATCGGTTTGAAAAAGTCTCTTCATGGCATCTCCTCCTCAGTGTGGGGGTCTGCATGAAGCCCTGCTTCGTGCATCTAGGCAGCACCCCTCATATGACCTACCCCATATAATAGTACTAACTAGTACTATATCAAGGGGGTAATGCCCCAGCGGCATACTTGAAAGTTTTTCATCAGCAAGATCAGGCCGTTAGACCATCTTGCGAACAACAACTAGTGGTTGCTCCGTTTATCCAGAGCTCTTATGATGTGCTGCTTTCATCAGCTCGCGAAATCTCCGAGGACACTATTTCTCTGGAGCGATATGCCTTTACCAAGAAACGACGTTGATCCTGCGTGTTTCAATCGCGGCCTCAAACTGCCATTTGGTCTCCGCCTGAAGGATTTCGAAATGGCCATGCAGGATGTCTACGACTTTTTCTATGATGTGAATTGTGGGCTTACAGAACGCGGACTTCAGAGACTTGACGACATGCTACGTCCCGCAATCATGTCTGGCGTCTTGTCCGACATGCTCACAGCAAGTCTCGCAAAACACTCCCGGAGCTTGACCGTGAACCTGTATCATAACGGCCACCCAGACTTGGTTGTGGCGGGATGTACCCCGACAACAAGGTAAAAGCAGGCACAGAGGTGTGGAGATCAAAACCACTCGAAAGGCCGGTGGTGCCGTTGATACCCATGGAGCACGGGATCAATGGATGTGCGTCTTTGTTTACGATGTAGATAACGCGACTGAGCCTGCGAGGAACAGGAAGCCGATGGCGGTTACCGAGATCTATCTTGGGCAAGTGACCAAGGACGATTTCCGGAAGAACCAACGAGGGGAATTAGGCACCCGGACAGCCACATTGCATAAGAATGGCATCGAGAAGTTAAGGAAGAACTGGGTTTATAAGCTCGACAGATGATGATTGCCGTTTTTAAACGCGGAGAGCTTCGGCAAAGCCTTTCTGGCTAGTTCGAAGTACTGCGGGTCCTTTTCGATCCCTATACTCGCATAGCCCACCGCTTCCGCTGCAGCGAGGGTTGACCCCGCTCCGCAAAATGGATCGAGAACCACCCCTTCCCCAAGGGGAAGAACCCCTCGCACCACCGTTCGCAGAAACTGTTGCGGCTTCAAGCTCGGGTGGGGAGCCAGGACCCGTTCGGACTTGTGCGTGGGTGCCGACGCGATGACGTCTCCAAACGGCTTGTCTTGAGAAGGACGTCTAAACCCTCCCGTACCCCATTTGCGCAGATTATCCTGCGCTCGACCTTCTAATGGCTTTCGGAAAAGCAACCACGGCTCCCACATGGAGCGAGGCATCACACTCACATCCGGAAATTCATCGTGGGCCGCCTTCGGCCTATCGCCGCCTCGCATGGTCATGACAAGACGAACGATCTCTCCTCGCCTTTCCAGACCGGCCTTTGCGAGAGCGCCGGAAACTACATATGAGAGCAACGGGTTCGCAGCCACAATGACGTTCGCACCAGGAACGAGTACCGGAATAAGAAGCCGCGCCCATTCAAAAAAGAACAGCTCTAGTGCCCTCAGATCCTGCGGCGGGAATACCGGCCGAATGCGCGCATCGGCCCTGGCCGTCGGAGATCCAGTCGATCTATTGGTGCGGGTCGTCGCGAATAAGGAAGCGGAGAATGCTCGAACGCCGGTCGATGTCTTGGTGATATGGAGTGAGCTGGCGCGCAAATAGCCCCGAACTCGCAGTTACTCGTCCCGCTTCCGGCCTTTGATCGCCCGTTCCATCTCCCGGCCGGCTTCACGGGTTTTCAGAGACTCGCGCCGGTCATACAGTTTCTTGCCCTTGGCCAAACCGAGTTCGACCTTCACCTGGCCGCGCTTGGAAAAATACAGACGGAGCGGAATCAGCGTCAGCCCTTTCTGCTGGGTCTTGCCGAGCAGCTTGTTGATCTCTTTCTTGTGCAGCAACAGCTTCCGGGCCCGCAGCGGGTCATGGTTCATGATGTTCCCATGGCTGTAGGGGCTGATATGGCAATGGTGCAGAAAGACTTCGCCTTCGTGCACGCTCGCGTAACTCTCCTGCAGATTCACCCGCCCCTCGCGCAGCGACTTGACTTCGGTTCCCCTGAGGACAATGCCGGCTTCGTACTTCTCTTCGATAAAATAGTCGTGGTAGGCCTTCCGGTTGGTGGCGATGACTTTGTATTGATCGTCGGTGTCTTTGCTCATCGGTGTCCTGCCTGCCCGCCGCCTTGACCCGTTTCTTGGCTACGGCCTAAGATGCCTCATGCCTCGCTACAGTCCGTTCGATTCGCTGGGATCCATCCTCTCAGGCCTTGCCAAGCGGCTGGGCCTGGAGTCCCACTTGGTGGAGCTGCGCCTGCAACAGCACTGGCGCGAGATCGTCGGGGAGCCGATCGCCTCGCACACCTGGCCCGCCCAGCTGCGCGCAAAAAAACTCTACCTGATCGTGCCGAATTCCGTCTGGCTTCAGCAACTCACCTTCTTGAAACCCACCCTGCTGGCCAAATTGAACGAGGCGGCCGGTACGGAACTGGTCACCGAGGTTGTGCTGCGCCTGGGCGAGATCCCCGCGCCGGCCGCAGCCTCTTCAGAAACGGCTGCCACGAGCAACCCGGCGCCCGTTCCCGACATCTCACCGGCTGAAGCCGCATCTCACACGGCCGTGATCCAAGACTCTGATATCCGCAAGCGCTTTACAGAGGTGATATCGACGTATCCCGCTCGGACTCCGTCTCCACCGGAAGGGGATCCGTCACGCGTCCCTTGAACAGCACACGCGTCGCGCCGGACAGCGCTCCGGGCTTGGGCAGAGGGCCGAGCCCGCCTTCTTCGTCCTGCTCCTGCAGCCAATAGTATCCGCGGACGGACTTCTCGAACTCTGACACGACCGATGCATCCCCGGCCACATATTTGGCCAGCACCTCGGGGTCCGTCCAGCCGTCGTCATTGAACACGTAGATCAAGATTCGCCGATACCGTCCGCCCGGATCGTCCGGCGTCGTGGGCCGGACCTTCATGCTCCCAAAATCGTGCGTCTGGTGGCCCACCTTGCGAAACCGGTTCAGCAAGGTCTCGATCTGCTGATCCGTCGTCGCGGGCGGCACATGCGTGGCGACCAGATGGCCGTTTTGCGAACCGACACTGTAGGGGGGAATCGACCGGTCGGGACGGCTGAGGTACATCCCTCCCCAGATGAGCGCAAAGGAACCCACAAAGACACTGATCGCCAATTTGACGACCGTGTCCAGCGGCTTCTTGGGCGCCGGACCGGAGGAGGGCGTTGGGACGGAGGCTTGTTCGTGCATGGAAGAACCTGCGCCGCCCGGCGCGGTGGACCGCGTGACCAGCCGGATCAGGCGCCGGGCGTCTCCTCCGCAGCCGGATCTTCTCGTTCACCCGCGACTTCCGCCAGCCGGGCCACGCCGATCACCCGATCGTCCTCGCCGTCGAGATCCAGCACGCGGACGCCCTGGGTGTTCCGGCCGACTTCGCGAATGTCATCGACTTTGCAGCGGAGCAACTTGCCTTTCGCGGCCATCAACATGATCTCATCGCCCTCGCGAACCTGGAGGAATCCGACCGCCAGCCCGTTCCGCTCGGTCGTCTTGACGCTGATGATCCCTTTGCCGCCGCGGCCCTGGACACGGTAATCATTCACCGGCGTCCGCTTGCCATAGCCGCCTTCGGTGACGGTCAGGATCGCCGTAGTCGAATCGGGCGTGATGGTTTCCATGCCGATCACTTCGTCGCCCTCTTCCAGCGTAATGCCGCGGACGCCGTGGGCGGTCCGGCCCATGGGCCGCGCATCGTCCTCTTTGAATCGGATCGTGATGCCTTGTTTCGTCCCCAACAGGATTTCCCGCTGGCCGTCCGTCACATGCACCGCGATCAGTTTGTCGCCCTGATCCAGAGAGAGCGCGATGATGCCGCCCTGGCGCGGGTTGCTGTAGGCCGAGAGTTCCGTTTTCTTGATGACGCCCTGTTTCGTCGCCATCACGACATACCGGTCGTCGCGGTATTCCTTCACCGGCATGGTCGCCGTGACCTTCTCGTCCTTCGAGAGGGCGAGCAGGTTCACGAGGGCCTTCCCCTTCGCGCCCCGGCTGGCTTCCGGAATCTCGTGCACCTTCAGCCAGAACACTTTCCCCGCATCGGTGAAGAACAGGAGCGAGTCGTGCGTCGAGGCGGTAAAGAGCGTTTCGACGAAGTCCTCGTCCTTGATGCCCATCCCGATCTTGCCCTTCCCGCCGCGCCGTTGGGCGCGATAGAGCGAGACCGCGTTCCGCTTGATGTAGCCGGTATGGGAAATCGTGACGACGACTTCTTCTTCCGCGATGAGATCCTCCAGCGTGAACTCCGCTTCCTCTTTCACGATCTGCGTGCGGCGTGCGTCCTTGTAGGCCTCGCGCACTTCGACCAGCTCGTCCTGGATGATCTTGCGGACCAAGGCTTCGCTGGCCAGCACGGACTTGAGATACTCGATCTGCTTGAGGACGTCCTGATATTCCTCCACCAGCTTCTGGCGCTCGAGCTGCGTGAGGCGCTGCAGGCGCATCTCCAGAATCGCGGTCGCCTGAATGTCGCTCAGCCCGAACTGGCTCATGAGCCCGGCCCGCGCTTCATCCGGCGACTGCGCGCGGCGGATGAGCGCGATGACGGCATCCAGATTGTCGAGGGCGATCTTGAGGCCTTCGAGGATATGGGCCCGCTCCTCGGCTTTGCGCAACTCATAGGCGGTCCGGCGGACGATGACTTCCCGCCGGTGCTCGATGAAGTGATGCAGGATCTGCTTCAGATTCAGCACTTCCGGCCGGTTGTTCACCAGCGCGAGCATGATGACGCCGAAGGTCGTTTCCAGCTGCGTGTGCTTGTACAGATTGTTCAAGACGATGAGCGGGATCTCGCCGCGCTTCAATTCGATGACCACCCGCACCCCTTCGCGATCGGAGGATTCGTCGCGCAGGTCGGCGATGCCCTTGATCCGCTCCTCTTGCACCAGGTCGGCGATCTTCTCGATCAGCCTGGCCTTGTTCACCTGATAGGGGATTTCGGTGACGATCAGCCGCTCACGGTCGGTCCGTTCGTCCGATTCGACATTCACCTTGGCCCGCACCTTCAGGAGGCCGCGACCCGTTTCATAGGCATCCTTGATGCCGCTCATGCCGTAGATGAATCCCGCCGTGGGAAAATCCGGGCCGGGAATTTTCTTCATGAGCTGCGCGATAGTCACCTCGGGGTTCTCCAGCAAGAGAAGCAGCCCGTCGATCACTTCGCCGATGTTGTGCGTGGGAATATTGGTCGCGTAACCGACGGCGATGCCGCCCGCGCCGTTGATCAGCAGATTCGGGACTCTGGTCGGAAGGACCAGCGGTTCTTGCAAAGATTCGTCGTAGTTGGGGCCGAAGTCGACCGTTTCTTTGTCGATATCCGCCAGCAGATCTTCCGCCAGCTTGGTCATGCGGGCTTCCGTGTAGCGCATCGCCGCCGCGGAATCGCCGTCCATCGAGCCGTAGTTGCCCTGGCCGTCCACCAGGGGATAGCGCATGTTGAAGTCCTGCGCCATGCGCACAAGGGTATCGTAGATGGCCGAGTCGCCATGGGGATGGTAGTTACCCATGATTTCGCCGACGATCTTGGCCGACTTGCGGTAGGCCCGATTGTGGGCCAGGCCCATTTCGTTCATGCCGAAGAGGATGCGGCGATGCACCGGCTTCAGCCCGTCGCGCACGTCCGGCAGCGCCCGTCCCACGATCACGCTCATGGCGTAATCCAGGTACGACGACTTCATCTCATCTTCTATGGCGATATAACCGAGGCGTTCATCAGGCGGCATTCTGGCTCCATTGGCAGGCGAGAGGCACGGGGCGCGGGGTCAGAGGGTATATCCTTACCTCTAACCCCTTGCCACTGACCCTTCGCCAATTTTTCTAGACGTCCAAATTTCTCACTTCGAGCGCATGTTCTTGGATGAAATTGCGGCGCGGCTCGACTTCGTCGCCCATCAAGATCGTGAAGATTTCGTCCACGCCGGGTATATCTTCCAGCTTCACCTTGAGGAGCGTCCTGGTTTCGGGGTCCATGGTCGTCTCCCACAACTGGGAGGGATTCATTTCCCCCAGCCCTTTATAACGCTGGATGCCCAACCCTTGTTTGCCAATGTCGATGATGGCCTTGACCAGCTCCGACGTGCCCGAGACCGTTTGCTCCTGCCCCTTGGCCTTGAGCTTGTACGGCGCGCGGCCCAGCCCGATCGTCGAGGGGGCCAGCTTCTGCAATTCCCGGAAGTCCGCCGAGCCGACCAATTCATGCGTCAGGTCCAGCGTGTGCACCATCCCGTTGCCGACAATGCGCACCACGACTTTGTTCGACTGATGTTCTTCGTCCTCGACGATCTCCAGATTGGCCGTGGACTTGGGATAGACGGCTTCCAGCACCCGCTTGGCATTGGCGACCACCTGCGCCAGCGCGGCCCGGTTCTTCAACAGCTCGCGGTCGAGACCCGGCTCGTCCACGAAGGCCCGGAGAATCGTCGCTTCATGCTGTTTCTTATTGAGGCGCTGCAGGAACGTTTCAAACGCGATCAGTTTCTTCAGCACCGGCAGGAGCCGGCGGCCCGTCACGTAGCCCTGGCTGCCCTCGACGTACACTTCGACGTCTTCCACCGCCAGATCCGCCAGGTATTCGTTGAGCAGCCCTTCGTCCTTGAGATATTTCTCCGTCTTGCCCTTCTTCACTTTGAAGAGGGGAGGCTGCGCGATATAGATGTAGCCGCGCTCCAGCAGCTCCGGCATCTGGCGGAAGAAGAAGGTCAGCAGGAGCGTGCGAATGTGGCTGCCGTCCACATCGGCGTCGGTCATGAGGATGATCTTGTGATACCGCGCCTTGGCGATGTCGAAGGCGTCTTTCTCCGGCTTGTCGCCCTCTTCCCGCTTGCGGCCGATGCCGGTGCCGAGCGCCATGATGAGCGTGCGGATTTCGTCGCTCGTCAGCATCTTGTCGAACCGGGCCTTCTCGACGTTGAGAATCTTGCCCTTGAGCGGAAGGATGGCCTGGTATTTCCGGTCGCGGCCCTGCTTGGCCGAGCCGCCGGCCGAATCTCCCTCGACGATGTAGAGTTCGCTGAGCGCCGGATCTTTTTCCGCACAGTCGGCCAGCTTGCCGGGGAGCGAGCCCCCGTCGAGCGCGCTCTTCCGGCGAATCAGTTCCTTCGCCTTCCGGGCCGCCTCGCGCGCGCGCGCGGCATCGATGGCTTTCCCGATGATCTTCCGGGCGACAGGCGGATTCTCCTCGAAATAGGTGCCGAGCGCCTCGTTCACCGCCGCTTCGACAATGCCCTTCACTTCGCTGTTGCCCAGCTTGGCTTTCGTCTGGCCTTCGAATTGCGGATTGCGCACCTTCACGCTGACGACCGCCGTCAACCCTTCGCGCACATCGTCGCCGCTGAGCGATTCGGTTTCTTTTTTCAGCAGATCGTTGGCGTTCGCGTAACTGTTGATCGTGCGGGTGAGCGCCGCCTTGAAACCGACCAGGTGCGTGCCGCCTTCTTTCGTATTGATGTTGTTGGCGAACGAAAACAGATTCTCCGCATAGCTGTCGTTGTATTGCAGCGCCAGCTCCAGGATCATGTCCGGCTTTTCGACGTTCACATAGATCGGCTTGTGAATCGGCGTCTTCGCCTCGTTGAGGTGCTCGACGAAGGACACGATGCCGCCCTTGTACTTGAAGGTCTGTTCCTTTTCCTTGCGCTCGTCCTTCAGCATGATCTCGAGGCCTTTGTTCAAGAAGGCCAGCTCACGGAGCCGCTGCGCCAGAATGTCGAAGCTGTACTCCAGCACCTCGAAGATCTGCCCGTCCGGCTTGAACGTCACTTTCGTGCCGCGCCGCTTCGTCTTGCCGGTCACTTGCAGCGGCGCGCCGGGTTTGCCGCGCTCGTACCGCTGCTCGAACACCTGGCCGTCCTGCCAGATTTCGAGCTCCAGCCATTCGGAGAGCGCATTGACGACCGAGATGCCGACGCCGTGCAGACCGCCTGACACGGTGTAGGCGCCCTGCTCGAATTTGCCGCCGGCGTGGAGGACGGTCAACGCCACTTCGGCCGCCGATTTCTTTTGTGTCGAATGCATGCCGGTGGGAATGCCCCGGCCGTTATCGACGACCGTGATGCTGCCGTCGATATGGATCGTGACCTCGATGGTCTCCCCGAATCCCGCCATGTGTTCATCGACGCTGTTATCGACGACTTCGTAGACGAGGTGGTGCAGACCATCGACACCCGTGCTGCCGATATACATGGCCGGGCGTTTCCGCACGGCGTCCAGGCCTTCGAGGACTTTGATTTGGTCGGCGTTATAACTGTCGGACTTGGGCTTGCTGATCGACTCGTTCGTGGCCATCCGTCTCCTAGATCTTAATGGGCATGACAACACACTTGAACCCCGGACTCTCGGACTCCTGGATCAAGCAGGGGCTGAGCGGCGTATCCATCTGCAGGGAAATCGTCTCGCCATCCATGATACTGAAGACGTCCAGAAGATAGCGGGCATTGAATCCCGTGTTGAGCGCCTCCCCGTCATAGGTGGCCACCAGCTCTTCGGTCGCTTCCCCGTAGTCCGGGCTACTGGAGAACAGGGTCATGCTGCCGGGCGCGAACGACACCTTCACGGCGTTCGCCTTGTCCTTCGACAGGACAGACACACGGCGCAAGGCGCTTTCCAGCTCAGCCCGGTTCACGCTGATTTTCTTGCCGCCGTCCTTGGGAATGACCTGCTGATAGTTGGGATAATTGCCTTCCATCAGCCGCGAGGTCATAAGGAGCCCGCTCTTGCGGAAGATCAGCAAATTCTTCGTAAAGCCGATCAGCGGTTCGCCGTCGCCGCCGCCTTCTTCCAGGAGGCGCCGGATTTCCTGCGCGGCCTTCTTGGGGATGATCGCCTTGATCTCCTGCGGGCTGCCATGGCCGGCTTTGCCTACTTCCTGTTCCGCGACCGCCAGCCGATGGCCGTCCGTGCCGACGAGACGGAGCGCCGTCTTCTTGTCGGTGATGATCAGGGTGACGAGCAGCCCGTTCAAGATATACCGCGCATCGTTGTCGCCCGCGGCAAAGAGGGTCTTCCGGATCAATTCCAGCAGCCCGGTGCCGGAGAGGGGAATGAGCCCTTCACGGTCGATAGTGGGCAGGGCCGGGTACTCGGCGCTGGGCAGGCCCACGATCTTGAACTGGCTCTTGCCGGCTGAAATCGTCGTCCAATTGTTGTCGCCCGAGGTCAATTCGATCTCGCCGGCCGGCAGCTCCTTGATGATCTCGTACAGCTTCCGGGCCGACACCGTCACGCCGCCGGGCTGCAGCACCGTGGCCTTGTAGAGCCCGCGCATGCCGATTTCCAAGTCGGTCGCCACGATCTCGGCGCCGTCCTGCTTCGCTTCGAGCAGGATGTTGGACAGAATCGGCATCGTGTTCCGCTTCTCCACCACCCCCTGCACACGCTGGAGGCCTGTCAACAATTCGTCTCGCCCAATGCGTACTTTCATCGTCCCTCTCCCCTCGCTGAATGCTCAGCCTCGCAGAATCTGTTCCTTCAAATTCTCCAGCGTGGCCTGCAGCGCCGTGTCGGTCTCTTTCGCCTTCGCAACCTGGCGGCAGGCATGGATGATGGTCGTGTGGTCCTTCCCGCCGAAATGGCGGCCGATTTCAGGATAGGACGCATCGGTCAGCTCGCGGCAGAGATACATGGCGATCTGCCGGGGATGCACCAGCGTTTTGCTGCGCCGCCGGGACTTCAATTCGGCCATTTTCACATGGAACTGGGCGCAGACCGCTTCCTGAATATCTTCCATGGCGACGATCTTTTTCTTGTCGCCGATGAGGTCCCGCAGCACGGTCTTCGCCATCTCCAGGCTGATGACCTGGCCCGTCAGCGAGGCATAGGCGCCCAGCCGGACCAGGCTGCCTTCCAGCTCGCGGATATTGCTTTTCATCGTCGTGGCGAGGAACTGGATGACGTCTTCCGGCAGCTTGACCCCTTCGTCCTCGGATTTCTTGCGCAAGATGGCGATGCGGGTTTCGACGTCCGGCGGCTGGAGATCGGCGATGAGCCCCCATTCGAACCGGGACCGCAGCCGCTCCTCGATATCCGGCATGTCCTTCGGAAACCGGTCGCTGGACAGCACGATCTGCTTGTGCCCTTCGTAGAGCGCGTTGAAGGTGTGAAAGAATTCTTCCTGCGTCCGCTCTTTCCCGGCCAAAAACTGGATGTCGTCGATCATCAGCATGTCGATATGCCGATAGCGCTTCCGCAGATCCATCATCTTGTCATAGCGGATCGAGTTGATCACTTCGTTCGTAAACTGCTCCGTCGTCAGGTACGCAATACGGAGGTCCGTCCCTTCGGCCACATGATTGCCGATGGCGTTGAGCAAGTGCGTTTTGCCGAGGCCGACGCCTCCGTAGATGAACAACGGATTATAGGCTTTCCCCGGCTGTTCCGCGACGGCCATGCAGGCCGCATGGGCGAACTGATTGCCGGCGCCGACGACGAAATTCTTAAACGTATATTTCGGATTGAGCTGGATGCCGCGGCGTGGTTTCGCCGGAGCCGGATTTTTTGCCTGAAGCGGAGCTGCCTGGGCTTCGGCCGGCTTGCCGGCCTTTTGCAGCACGGAAAACGAGACGGCCATCTCTCCTCCCCCGCGCGCGGTCGAGACCGCTTCCGCCAGAAGAGGGCCATAATGGTCGCCAAGCCAATCGCCGAAGAACTTGTTCGGCACGCCGATATGCGCGGTCGAGTTCTCGATCCGATCCAGATGCACAGGCGTGAACCAGGTGTCATACACCTGCTTCGGCACCTTTTCCTGGATGTAATGGAGAGCCTCTTGCCAGACCGTATCGACGCTCATAACCCTATAATTTTCCTATACACAGGTTATACACATCTGTGGACAACAGCACTCTCTTCACAATATTCTTCGGCCAAACAGTCTTAAACCGATCGCTGATTATCATGTCCCTCCGGGTCTTGTCGAGCCGCTCCCGGTCGATTCCAATCTCATACACAGGTTGTCCCTTGCGACCTTCACATGATTCCAGAGGAAATCCCCAAGGTCATCCGCACAGACCTATTAATAATTCCACTAATCTTCCAACAACATAACCACTCTTCACACTATACCCAGTCCCTACTATTACTCCGACTGCTCCGACTATTTTTTTCTCTTAGACAAGATCATAAGAAGTCAGAGCACGATAACCTTTGGATGACGATAGGCTAATTCTAAAAGATCCTCGGCCGTCAAAGCCTGACCGGATTTCACCTCAGCTCTAGGGTGACTATAAATCACTTCAGTTAAATGGACTGAAGAAGACAAGGCCTTCTCAACCCCAATCACCGATGAAGACGCATCGCTCTGTAAGAATAAACTCGGTTCAACAGTCTGAAGAGGACGTCTCACAATATACAGAGCCGAAATCATACACAATCTCCTAAGCCGCTAAAAAACCAGGGTGCGATCGACAGATTCGAGAAACGCTCGAATCGCCTCAGAAGTCTCATATCGGGTAGAAAACTGCGATTGCACCAGTGATCGATCTGTATCAGATTGAAGAATAAAGGGGATTTCGAGATGCTCAATAGAAGGAAGATATTTTTCCAGAATATCGACATCCACGACGTCATTAAGATCTTCCGATAAGAGGCGCACGGCATCGTGCAGTAATACGACCGTCGTGTCATGGGTCCCAGCCACAAGACCCAGGGCAATCCGTAAGGCTTCTACCGGACGATGAGTCTGGCGGGGGTCTTCTCGAATCACCACAGCCACTTTTTTTGCCATAACGAAAGTCTCAATGAGAGTTAGGTGAATGCGAGAAATTGATCGCACGCATCGATGATGCCGGAAAGTACGACGAGCCCGCATAAAGAGATTTTGTCCGATATCCCGTCCGTCGGGACATGATGTTGTTGGCATCCATAAGCACAGGCAAAGAGCTTCACGCCGCGAGCAGCCAACTCTTCATAACGGGCATCGCGAATGTTCTTTACACCTTCATCGATGAGGTACAGATAGACCTCATCATTCCGGCGGAGAGCAGCCTGAGACAGGTGAAAAACCGTATCGACACTGGCATGTGTCGGCGGGACGGAAAGCAGCAATCCAAGCTTCCGATTGCTCATAGGAAATCCACAGATATTTCTATTAATTAATCAAACACTTAGAAAATTACACACAGGCGAGAGCGTACGAACTTTCGAGAGGAAAGTCAACCGCAAAAACAGCCACTTATGACGGGAAAATCAGCGGCTTGATAGAAGTGACCACAGCCGACAGAGGGACATCGGATTGCCCCTTCGTCTCCATATTGCGTAGAAGCGCCAACCCCTTCGTCACTTCATCATCCCCGATCATGAGGGTATAGCGGCATTTCAAACGATCGGCCTGGCGAAGATGGGCTTTTAGAGTATTGGATCGAAAATCGACGACGGCCCGGATACCAGCCAGGCGAAGATCTTGTAACACAGTAAAACCGATCGGAGCCCCCTGATCGCCGAATGCGGCCACGTAGACAGTCGTATCTCCCGCCGGTGGGGGAGTCTGACTCTCCGGGAGCATCATTGAAACCCGTTCGATACCCACGGCAAACCCGACAGCCGGCGTCGGAGGCCCACCGAGTGTTTCAACGAGCCCGTCGTACCGTCCGCCGGCGCCCACTGCGTTCTGCGCGCCGAGGCTCGTCGTAGTCACCTCAAACGTCGTCAGACAATAGTAATCCAGCCCACGAACCAGCCGATGGTTCAAATGGTAGGGGATGCCGAGTGTATCCAGCCCCTTCAGCACCGCGTCAAAATAGGTGCGGGCCTTGTCCGACATCGATTCCGCCAGTTTCGGCGCCGCTTCCGTGGCGGCTTTGCAATCCGGCACCTTGCAGTCCAACACCCGCAAGGGATTCGTGTCGATCCGTCGCTGGCAATTCACGCAGAGTTTGTCCGCCAATGGACGAAGGTAGGCGACCAGCGTGGGCCGGTAAGCCTCGCGGTCGCTGGTATAGCCCAGGTTGTTGATTTCCAGGGTCAGGGCCGGAAGCGTGAGATCCGACAGGAGCTGCCAGAGCAGCGCGATCGCCTCTACGTCGGCGCGCGGGTCGGCCATGCCGAAGGACTCCACGCCGAATTGGTGGAACTGCCGCAGCCGGCCGGCTTGCGGCCGCTCATGGCGGAACATCGGACCAAAGTAAAAATATTTCTGGGGCAGGGGATCCGCCGCGCGGTTGTGTTCGATATAGGCCCGGACTGTGCCGGCCGTGCCCTCCGGGCGGAGGGTCAGCGAGGTCCCGTCCCGGTCCTGGAACGTGTACATTTCTTTTTCGACGATGTCCGTCGAGGCGCCGATACTCCGGGCAAACAACGTCGTCACTTCGAAAATCGGGACGCGGATTTCCTGAAACCCGAAGGTGGTGGCCCAATGCCGGGCCTTATCCTCGATGAACCGCCAGCGCGGCGCTTCCTCGGGAAGCAGATCTTTGACGCCCTTGATGCCCTTGATCATCATGCTGTGCCTCTACAATTGCAAAACGTCGGGACTATAGCGGCGCATTCTGCGGCAAGTCAACGGATCGGACCTTGCGCCTTCCCCACACGGGGGGTATAGTTCGGCCCTCGCGGATGTCGTCATCGAACCGGGGCCTCGATCAACCCATGAATCAGGATCAATCCAGCCGTCGCGTCATCGCCCTGGCCCCCATGCCGCCGGAGAAATCCGCCTACGCCCTGGCGCGCTACAGCCGTTCGCCGGATACTATCGAAAGCAGCATCAAGTGGGTCCACGGCCACTCGTCGGAAAAATTCTGGGACCAGTTCTATTTCGACTACGGCCACGCATCGATCGCCGACCTCGGCCATGTCATCATCTGTTTTGAAGGCATCTCTGAACTGGCGGCCATCCGCCTCGAAGACGAACCCCTCTGGGACGGGCAGGCAAAATCCAGCCGCTATCAGAATTTCGCCTCCGGCTCCTGGTACATTCCGGATTCCCTGCGCGGATCGGAAACGGAAGGCACCTATGAAGGCATTCTGCGCAGCCTCTCCGAAGTCTATAAGCTCCTGCACCAGCCGCTGACCCAGTTTCTCACCGAACGGGAGCCGCGTCCCGAGTCCATGAAACCGGCGGACTATCAGCGGACCATCGCCGCCCGCGCCTTCGACGTCACGCGCTATCTGCTGCCGCTGGCCGCGCGGACGAACGTCGGACAGGTCGTGAGCATCCGCACGCTGGAGAAGCAGATCACCAGACTCTTGTCCTCACAGATGCCCGAGCTGCGCCTCATCGGGGACGATTTGAAAGAAGCTTGCCAGCGCGCACCGGTGAACCTCTGGGGCGAACTCAGCGGCCAGGGCGCCGGGCTCAGCGAGCCGCTCGCCCCGACGCTCGCGCGCCATGCCAAGCCGAACGAGTATCAAGTGACGGTCTATACAGATCTGGCGCGGTACGCCAAAGAAGCCTTGAAGGGCACGGGCCTGGACCAACCGGCGAATTGGGGCGAGCAAGAACCGGTCGATCTCATCGAACCGCACGATCCCATGGACGAGATCGTGGCGACGTTGCTGTATCGCGTCTCCCATGCGCCCTACCGCAGCATCCTTGCCGTGGTGCGGAACTGGACGCAGAAGCAGAAGCAGGGCACCATCGACGTCGCCATGAGCAAGCGCGGCCCCTACGACGAACTCATCAAGGAGTTCCGCAGCGGCTACGCCTTTACCTTCGACATCCTGATGGACATCGGCGGCTGGCGCGATATGCACCGGCACCGGCGCTGCCAGCAGATCCAGCAGAACTTCACGACTCTCCATGGCTATGATGTGCCGCCGCCGCTCGTGCAGGCGGGGCTGGATCAGGAATACCGGCAGGCCATGAACGCCGTGCGCAGCGATATCGAGCAGTTGAAGAAAACCAGCGCCGAGGGTTCGCTCTATGCCACGCCCTTTGGCTTCAAGGTCCGCTGCCTCTTCAAGATGGACTATGCCGAGGCGGAATACATCGCCAAGCTGCGCTCCGGCGTCAAAGGCCATTGGTCGTACCGCACCATCGCCTGGCTCATGAAACACAAACTCGCGGCGCGCTATCCCGCGCTGGGCGACCGCATCCAAGCCACATCGCCCGACATCGAAGACACCCTCACCAGATAACAACGCACACACTCATCTATGTCTGACCATCAAGCACAATGTGAAGCGGCCCTCCTCGACGGACAGTGGGACCTGGCCGAATCGGAAGCCCGCGCCTGGGATCGCCATCTTCCGGCAGGGGTTGAAAAAGATCCCCGGCCGCACTTCGTGCTCAACGTCGTGCACCTCATCCGAGGGCAGTTCGCCGACGCCTGGCAGACCCATGCCCGCTGCCTGCTGGAAGCCGGCGACATTGCGGCGGTGCGGACATGGGTGGAAGGGTTCGTCGGTCAGAAACAGGAGAACGCCAACGCCCATCTCGTCATGGGCCTGTTCCTCGCCCAGTCCGGCGAGTCGGAACAATCCATGAAGTCGTACAAAGAGGCGGTGCGGCTGGCGCCCGAGTCGGCCTATCCGCATTACTTTCTCGCCCAGATCCACGAGCGGGCCAACCATCTGGAAATGGCAATCAAGGAATATCGCGAAGCCGTCCGTCTCGCGCCTGCCTATGTGCCGGCCCGCACGAATCTCGGCGTGGCCTATCAAGAGCAGGGCCGCCTCGAAATGGCCATCCCGCAATATCGCGAAGTCATCAAGCTCAACCCCGAAGATCACATCGCCCACGCCAACCTTGCCTGCGCCCTCGCGGAGCAGGGCAAGATGGAAGCGGCCGTGCAGTCATACAAAACGGCGCTGAAGCTCAATCCGAAAGACGCCGAAGTCCACTTCGCATTGGGCGGGTTGTACGAAACGCGCGGGCGCTTAGATCTGGCGGACCGGTCCTATCGCGAGGCGCTGGAAGCCAATCCCGATTTCGGTCCCGCGCACTCGGCGCTGGGCTGGCTCGCGCTCAGGAAGCAGAAATTCCAGGACGCGCAGGAAATGTTCAGCCGCGCCCTGAAGTGCAACGAAGAAGACCCCCGCGCCTACCACGGCATCGCCGAACTCTACGCCATCCGCGGCAAGCGCCAGAGCGCGATGGAAAACTACTCCAAAGCGGTGAAGTACTACCGCGACCCCGAAATGCGCAACGCCCTCATGAATCAGCTTTTCCAAGAAGGCCAAGTACCGGATTAGCAGGATGCTGAACAAGACCGCCAGCGGCGGTCTCGCATCGAAAGCATCCTCAACATACCTTCCTCTCAGCCCCACGGTCGTAGCATGGAGTCTCTTCATGCGAAAGGATAAGTCTTATGTCTGGCCTGCTGCCGGTTTAGTTGACACCATCCTACGCTAATTCCGCCTGTCGTTCGAACTCCATCGGACTGAGATACCCCAACGTGGAGTGCCGTCGCCGGGGATTGTAGAAGCGCTCGATG
>Ga0169931_10002237_pt1 | contig 31639 bp, 30 predicted proteins | sample Kivu_15m_20L_FD_129675 | JGI IMG/M metagenome (GOLD analysis project Ga0169931, IMG submission 129675) | Freshwater microbial communities from Lake Kivu, Western Province, Rwanda to study Microbial Dark Matter (Phase II) - Kivu_15m_20L... | ecosystem: Environmental > Aquatic > Freshwater > Lake...
CATTTGAGTCTCCTTCCATAGACGCAAAGTTGCCGCCACGTGCGGAAGGGAGCCCGTCGACACGTTCGACGGGAGTCTTCAATTGCAAGTCAATTCAAAGTCGGATCATGAGATTCCTTTGAGGGCCGAATACTTCCTCAATGCTGCCGTCTTTAGAGGCGCGGGCTTTCACGCCTTCGCGGAGCTGCACAATGTACTCACCGGGCAGGTCGTCGAATGCCTTGATTTCAACCACCTCCGGCTCCCGGCTGTGCTCCTCGAGGTAGCGGGTTTCGGCGGCCTGTAGGATACGAATCAGGGTACTTAGCCTCATAGGGCACCCCCTTGCTGAAAGCTCGACACGCGCGAACGTAGTGCCTCAAAATTGGCCTGTGCGAGCTTCATGGTTTCTCGGATGACCCGCGTCGAAGCATCGCCGTTTAGCTGATGAAGGCGGTCGGACAGCATGATTGCGGACGCTAGGATCGCTTCACTGAATTCGAGGGAGAGGCGGAGGTCAGAGTGGATGGCCGGGGGCGCAAGAGTTACGGCCCTTTTGGGCCGACGCCCTAGTGGACGCTTGCGAACCACTTTAGTTCGAGATAGCTTCGCTCGGGTAGTTTTAACGGCGCGCTCGGTTTTAGGGATGTGCTTGGTTTTCATGGGAATTTCCTCCATGAAAATCGATGCAGCTAGTTCGAAACTCCTCTAGTAGGGTGCACCAATTTAAAGAAAAGATTCCGGTTTAAGAGATCACTTCTCCCGGTTCTTTACAGGAGCAGACTCAAAGAAGTCGAATGAGCTGAGAAAGCCGCCGACTGCGCCCATGAGAGCAAACGCAGGTGTCGATTCAACCACTCCTTGCATCATCTCCGGGCCTCCCTGGAAAAACGAAGCAAGGGTTCCAAAGGCTGCACCAAATAGTGCACCAAGAACTCCCCAACCTGCCGTCCATCCCAAAACTTTTCCTGCTTTTTGAATTTTCATAACCATCCTCCGATCGTTAGTTTGACGCAAAAAAGCCTTGCCCGGAAGGTCATCCTCCCAAGCAAGGCTTCATCATTCTTACTTCATTAAGCATGCGCGGAATCGGGGAGCGAACCATCCGCATCCGATTTTGCACGAGCAATTGCGTAAATCATGACACCGTATCCGGCTTTCGCCAGTACGTCAGCAACTGCATAACCTACTTGAACCCCAACAAACGCGTTGGATGGATCAATTCCCATCATTGGGAAGAGGTAGGTGATGGGGTAGAAACCCCAAGTTGCCAAGAGCAACAACCGAATGTTTCGGAGAAGCACTTGAACATCTTCGCGTTGAGACGCCATTGCGGCTCCAAGCTCACCCCAGAGAACATACAGGATGTAAGCAAAGGGTACGGAACTGATCGTTCCCCAAACTGCTCGGGTCGTCGTGTCGGTAGCCACTTCACCGGGATACCCAGTTGCAATCATTAGGAAGGCTGCGATCGCCAGTTTTGCCAACATCGATCCGCTTTGTCCTTTAGGTAACTGCATAACTGCCACCAACTCGACCAACAAAAGTGGAACCGTCAACAGCCAGTCCACGTATCGGTAAGCATCGTTGAAGGGGTGACCGGATGGTGAAGCACTCCCGTTCGCCAAAGTGAAAGCACTCTCAAAGCTATTGAAGATTCGGAAGTAATGGTAGCACGCGATGGCAACCACTAGCGCCGAGACCAACAGAGCCGGACGGTATTTTGGACCGACCTGAGAGCGTCCGATTACAAAGAAGATAAAGGCAGCCCCCATTGAGGCAATCGTAAACGAAAGCACGTTATAGATCAGCGAATACTCATTTCCACTTAAGGTGGGTAACATATGCAATTCCTCCTATTTCAATAAGTTTACGCCCCATTAAACACTGGTGCACTGTTTTTCTTAAATAATTGAAATAAAGAGTTTTTTTGACGCTCATGGCATCTAAAAAAAAATAAACAATTCCTTAACGAACCCGAAACCAACCCGTTAAACTCATGCGGTCCCGCTTAGCTGGAAGAACCTCATGAGGAATCTCAGCCGAAAAAAAGCAAACCATGCGCCCTCCCACAGGAGCGACGACCCGCTCTTGCTCCACCTCACCCGACAAAGCAGGGATAAAAGCTCTCAACCCACCCCCGTCCGCCTCAGCACTCCAATCCGAAGGGTTGAGATACACAATGAGACTCACTTCGCGCCGTTGACTCGAGTCAAAACGATCCAAGTGACGCTCATATCTTCCTCCCGGAGGATAAAGGGCGTAATGCCCCTCGAAGTCCCACAGCCCCAAAAAAAACTCCCGATTGAGACCCTGCCGAAGCGCCTCGATTCGCTCCAAAACTTTTGAACCCATCGGCGCGGAAGGAGTCGGCAACCACAACGTACGATCCCCACGCACCTGAGGATCTACAAAACGTCCAGCGGCCCGCCCTACTGCCGCAGGCTGAAGCAATCCGCTCTGATCGAGAGCCTGAATCTCTGCCCGAAGTGCGTCGACTTCTTCGTGAGACAAAAAGCCATCTCCAACAAACAGAGATTCAGAACGAAGCGTAGCACACAGTGCTTCCTCCGAAAAAGCCTCAGCCGAGATCCAGTTCACTGAGCTATCCACTGCGGACTCCCCATTTAGGCTCTTTCATAAAGTTCATTCTTTTCCTCAAGAAGAGGGGGTAACATGAATTATACGAAGCATGAAGCACCCGGATCAGACACCTCAGAGTTTTGACCATATTTTCATCGGCTCCGGCTGCGCCGCCCTCAGTCTTGCTCTGCGCATCTGCAAAAGCCCCCGACTCAAGAACCAGAGCATTCTGCTCATCGACCCTCAGAGCAAATCCAGTAATGACCGAACTTGGTGCTCCTGGCAGGAAGGGCCTGATGAGCTATTTTCGAAAACGGAATCAATCTCGTGGCAGAGAATGAGTTTTTTTTCGAACGCAGGCAAAGAGATTGCCTCTCTCTCTAGCCCATATCGCTACCGTATGATCCGTGGAGACCGTTTTTATCAGGACACACTCTGCCAGCTCGATCCTACACGCTGCACTCACCTCCGCGAGTCGGTGGCCTCAGTCGATTTAGAGAATTTAGAGATTAAGACCCACTCAGGCCAAAGATTCAGAGCAAGACAAAAAATCTACAACTCAAGCGAACAACTCAGTGGAGTGAGACGTCCCGCCCGATACGAAGTGTGGCAGCATTTTTACGGGATTCGGATCCGTACGAGAACTCCCCAGTTTGATCCAGAGAAAGTCCATTTTATGGACTTTAGAACGCCACAAGAAAAAGGCGTCTCTTTTTTCTATTTGCTCCCCGAAAGCGCAAAATTAGCCCTCATCGAGTACACGCTTTTTTCGGAGCAACTGTGTGATCAAGAGTACTACCTTTCTCAGCTCGCTTGTTACATTCAGCAAAAACTTCAACTTTCTCCCAACGAATATGAAATCTTGAGCGAGGAAGCAGGAAAAATCCCGATGAGCTCGGCAGCATTTCCATTGCAACGCTCACCTCAATTCCTGAACATCGGATCAGCAGGAGGTCTCACAAAAGCCAGCACAGGATACACTTTCTCTCGCATCCAAAGAGACTGTGAACTCATCCTGCATCACCTTGAGAATCCTGATGTTCCCCTTAAGCGGATCTCGTCTGCATACCGATTTCGCTTCTATGATCATTTATTCTTGAATCTGGTGAGCACGAACCCGCAGGTGATGACTGGAATCTTCTACAGGCTATTTCAAAGTTCACCGCTCCCTCGAATCCTACGATTCTTGGACGAGGACTCGAATCTTTTTGAGGAGATTCTGATTTTCTTTCGCCTTCCCTGGGTTCCCTTTTTAAAAGCTCTCTGGAGACACTTATGTGGTTCATTCAAGTCTGCGCGACTACCCTAGTGACGGGAGCCGCGATCGGGTTTCCGAATATCTGGGGGGGGACACTTGAGCGAGCGTTCCTTTTCGGTGGGTTTCTCACGATTGGTCTTTTTCATGGTTCCGCGGACCTCCTCCTCCTACGTCACCTCTCTGCTTCGCAGAAAGAACACTCGAAGATCCGCTCACTCATCGGGTATCTAGGAGTGATCACAGGGGTTGCTCTCTTTTTTTGGTGTGTTCCTCAGGTCGTTTTAGGTTTTTTTCTGCTGGCATCGGCTTTTCATTTTGGTGAGTCACAGTTCTGGAAGGACCGAGTGATCCAAAGCATCGTACCGATCCGTGAGCGCACACTCATTTACTTACTGTGGGGCACCTGGGTCATTCTCACTCCCATTCTGCTTCGTCCCGAAGAGACACTTACCCTCCTCAATCAGCTTGGCTCTTTTCCTATTTATGAGCCCATGCTCTTGAGTAGATCTCCTCATCAACTCTTTACGATTGCATCCATTTTGTTTTTGGCTGCAATCGGAAGCCTTCTTTGGCTCTATTTCAAACGAAAGGCCTTCTCTCAAGGAGTCCTCACTCAAGAGCTAATCAGTCTCGTTCTGCTTCAAATGACTTTCGTTTATACCTCAGTCCTGACTTCTTTTGGTGTTTACTTTATCCTCTGGCACTCAACCATCTCACTCCAGGATCAGGTCCAAGCATTGAATCAATTAAACGCAAACATGGAGAGCACTCGCCTGAAGCCTTACCACTGGCTCAAGACCTATGTACGAGCTGCTTTTCCGTATTGGAGCTTATCCGTGATGGGTGCGATCGGAATCTGGAAGGCGGACTCAGCAGGTCTCATCCCAGTTCCCATCACGGCTTTGGTTTTTGGAGGGGCCATTCTACTGACCACACCCCACCTTTTTACCATTCGAGCCTTACACAATCGCCTTCACCACGAGATCAAAATGATGCCGTAAGGCAAACCATCTAGGGTTCCTCGACAATGAGCGCTTTTCGATCAAAACAATTTCGGACCTGCGTTCGAAAACGAGCGTAGGGCTCCGATCTGAGTTCGTCGAGCGAAACCTTACTTTGTAATAACTCGACTCGGTCCGAGACCTGAATCACACGAGCGTCCGATTTTCCGCGCTTATAACTTCTCACGAGATTAGCCCAAGGAGAGCGGATCTCGCATCCTTGAAGAACTCCCTCAGATTTCGCCCCAAACACCTGAGTTTGCGATACCCAAGTCAACGGGTACCCCACAGATAGGCCACTGATTCGATCCCGTGATTCAACCAAAAACTTCCGAATTCCTGGCGCCATCGGAAGAACCTGAGCACTCCCTTCCGAAGTTTGAAGATCTACACCCATTTCCTTGAATCCAAAACTGAACGAAAGAGGGCGTGCGATCCGCTCCTTCAAAGAGTAGGGCTCCACCTTCCACTCAGCAAGTCGAGACTCATCTGCAAAGCGACTCACCAGTCGATAACTGATGTTCTCTTGGGAGCGAATCAACTCCTCGCCCGCGTAAGGCAAGACAGCCCTTCCCTGAAGATCCAGCTCCACCCGAGTCACCGTGTCTTCTCGCTGGGTACGGACCTCGGAACGAAACTCAACCTGGGAGCCTTGAGCTAAGGCAGCCGGAGTGCGTACAAGCCGAGGTTGAGCAGGATCCAGAATGAGCGCAGGACGATCGATGATATCTTCGAAAACACCCTCCGCAAAGCTTACCCGATTGGTGGGGTCTAGCCAAAACTCCCGTCCATCTTTCTGTGCGTACACAATCGCATGGTTGAAAGCCCCCTGAATCGGTAGGGAGTGAGGCGAAAATACTGGTCTACTTGAACGCTGAATCCAAGCTAGATGGGCTGAGTATCCGAGCTCTCGTAGCAGAGCTGCCAAAGCCAAGGAGAGGTCCTTGCAATCTCCAAAACGAGTTTCCGCAATCGTCTTCAAGGGTCTTGGAATATGCCCACCTCGAATGGGACGCCAATCCCCAAAATAATGGAATTGCGTGCTGAGCAGTGCCATCAGGAGATTCACCTGGTCCACACCTGGGATTTTTCCTTTCTCGTCTTTTGCGAGCAAAACCAAAATTTCTTTCAAACTCGAGGGGAGGGGATCCCGCAGACGTGCCTCATAAGCCGGTAACGTCGATTGAAGCATCGGCGCCCAACTGAGATGAGAGGAAACATCCACCCAAATGAGTTGCGAGCCTTCAATTAAACTTTCAGGCTCTTCCATGGGTTGAAAGAAGACTGGTTTTTTTAACGAGAGATGTATTCGTCGATTCGTATTTTGATGAATCACGAGAGATCCCTCGGGATCATGGATTGCGGAATACAAAGGAAGATGAGGGCTTGATATTTCAATTTCAGTTTTCTCAGTCAGCTCGCCGAGACCCAGAATAAAGGATTTCGAGAAGCTTCCAGGGAGCGGCGGTTCCGTATGGTTTTCTTCATATTGGATGTGGATCTGCGAACCTTTTTCGATCGAAGGAAATGCGACACTCACTTGGTTTTGTTGATCAAACCCTGAACGTGCCGATGCGAGCGGTTTATCCTGGATCAAATGTGCAGGTACAGCAACAGACCGATGGGAACCAGGAGCAAACGCTTCTGCACGGATAATCCGAAACCGACTGGCCCGTGAGTTATATACGAATCGCTTTTGGCTAAACAATGAACGTGCTTCTTCTTTAAGAATTTCCCAAGTAATGTCTGTGCGCACTTTTGACCGCCCTTGGCGATCCACTGTGATCTGAACTCGCTCCTCGAGAACTCGGTAGGGCGCATCCTCCAATCGAGCTGGACGAGCATGAGCACAGGGAGTCCAACTCCCGATTCCGGCCAGAAATATGACTGTCAAAAATCCAAGCCAAGCTATTTTTGATTGTAGGATTCTCATCACCCGGAATCATGCGCTATAAGAAATCATGAGCAAGGCTTTTCTGAAAGAAACGGACTCCTCCTTAGATCTCGATCTGAACGCTCAAGACGACAGTGATCCGAGCGATTCGGAATCATCGAACTCGGATTTTCGTTCGACCAAGAACTATATGACCCCGCTCGGTGCAAAAAAAATGCAAAACGAGCTTCATCACCTCCTCAACATAGAACGTCCGGAAGTGGTTCGCACTGTAGCTTGGGCCGCCTCTAACGGGGATCGCTCCGAGAACGGCGATTACATCTACGGCAAAAAACGTCTTCGCGAGATCGACCGTCGAATTCGTTTTTTGACCAAGCGACTTGATCGTGCAGAGATCGTCGATCCTCTCGCCCAGTCTGGGGACCGTATTCTCTTTGGTGCGACAGTTGAGATTGTGGATCTTGAGGACGATGAGGCAGACGTAAAAAAATACAGCATTGTGGGAATCGATGAGACCGACGTCAAACGCGGGCTAATCAGTTGGATTAGCCCGCTCGCAAAAGCTCTGCTTCAGAACAAAAAGGGAGACGCAATTAGCCTGCAAACCCCACAGGGGCAAAAAGAATACGAGATTCTATCGGTGCGCTACAGCTTGATCGAGATCGACCCGCTTGCTTTTCCACGGCGCTGATCCGCTTAAAGGCGAATACTCACCCCGGCAAACGTCTCTAATGATTCAGCGGCATCCGTCAGTCCAATATTCATCCCCGCGTCTAACTGCAAATTTGGGGTCAGACCATAAGTTAAACCCACATCAAGAGTGGCGACCCAGCCTTCGGTCTTAAAGTCACCCAGCGTATTGAAAAACTCGACATAACCTGCCAAGTCCCCGACTAAGTCGTGCCCCAGAGTCACCATCGTTGAAAGATCGTTTGAGTCTTTGAGGACATCCAGTTGCGCCATGGCACCCAGACTAAAACCTCCCGGCAAATCCAAGTCCATCGGGACAATCAAACCGAAATCCGTATGATCCGAGGAGAACCCTTCCTTGCCCACGGGTAGATTCACATACGGCATAAGAGCCAAAGCAAGATCGCCCCCATCGTTTCCAGTGATATTCCACTTGAGTCGCAAGAGCACATCGCTAAACCCCGTAGAATCGCCAGAGTCTATGTAAGGAACAAAGATCACTTGAAGGTCACTTGAAGGGGTCAAACCCGCCTTCAAATTGACCTCACCGAGTTCCAGGGAATCAGCAGTCCGTGCGAGTGTCATCAAACTTGACTCAATTTGGAAATAGCCAGGATCTACAGAAATCGGACTCTCAGTCTTGTCCGGTCGGTCCGTACTGAGCTCACGCAGCTCCGCTTCAGGAGCCCGATTAAAAAGATGGTAATGAGGCCGGTCCGCCGCTTGCGCAGATAATGCGGAAAAAACAGTCCCCCAAAGAACGCCCGTTGATGCCATTCCAAATGAACTCTGAATACTCACACTCCAACGGGATAAAGTCCTTTTCATCGAGAAGCCTCTTTTTGGAGTAAAAATCAGTTACCCCTTAAACAAGGGGGGGTTGGGCTCAAAGTCTAAGTGGGGATCTACCTCTTCGCAACCTGATAAACGGATCGCGCAATTGGATGAAGTCCAAGCTTGAGACCCAAGGGGTCCTCAGACTCACCCAGAAACAGGTAGGCCCCATCGCTCAATTGCTGAAGGATTTTTGCTAAAGTTTCCTCGGCGACGGACCTCTTAAAATACATAAGCACGTTTCGGATAAAGACAATCTGGAAGCGTCGATGGCGATACACGGGAGACAGAAGATTCAACTGCTCAAAACGACAGAGCTGATGCAAGCGATCTTTCACCCGATAGTGCCCGTGCAGGTCCTGAACTCCCCGATCAAAATCAAATCCATGCAATCGAATCGTGGATGATACACTACCGGTGGGGCAAGCCCTAGCTCCTGGTTACCCACCCTGGGTCCTCCCTTTTTTACATCCCGTTTTCTCCGGAGCGCTCCCCGAACCCCTTCACGTAAAACTGAGCGAATCTTCTCAGCATCCTCTGCTAACTGAGTTCCCTTTGGCTTCTCGATATAGTCGGATGCCCCTAGCTCCAGGCATTTCATCACCTGAAGTGCCTCGTCCCGATTCACCGAGCTAATCATGACAACTAGGGGGTGATCACCTCCTTGAACGCGGGAAAGATACTCCACTCCATCCATGACCGGCATGTGAATATCTAAAGTCATAATGTCCACAGAGTGCGTCTTTAAGAACTCAATGGCTTGAATCGGGTTTTCAGCTTCACCAATCACCACGAATCCATGATCTGGGGTTAAGACAGACTTCAATACACCTCGAACAGATTTCGAGTCATCCACGACGAGCACTTTCGTAAACCCTGCGGGAGTGTATGCCGGGAGTGCAGAACGGGAGTCAGTCACCTTTGGCGAGAGGGACGTTGATTGCTTTTTGGACAAGTCCTTTGCCACAAACTTCTTATTGGGCGCATAAATGGCTTTTTCCCAATCGGAGACATACCGGTCGCAACAAGATCCAGAGTCTCACTAAAGCCAATGTAAATTCGGCCTTATGGAACGAGTCCTTCGCGCATACGCGATGCAATCCGACTCACTTCATCCCGCTTAAAGTAAATAAAGACATTGCGGGCGAGGATCCCATCGAAAGCGCCATCTGGATAATTTTCACTGAGCAGATTTTGGATTCGAAACTGACACCGCTGCCAGATCCAATCTTTAATCCGGTAGAGGTTCGCAATCTCACCCGAACCCCGATCAAAGTAACGAGCCACAATCACAGGACTCAGGGCCTCGATCTGTTCAGCCGGATAGATACCACGCTGCGCCTCGGCTACTGCTACTGGGTCAATATCAGTTCCGAGAATCTCCAACTGAGGCTCGCGCAGCCCTTTCTCTCGGGCTCCTTCGAGTAAGGCAATTGCAATACGATCGGACTGTAAGTCGACTAAATCTGCTAAATCCAAAATCATGCTGGGCTCTCCATTACTTAGGACAGCACCACCCAAAAATCCGGGGCAGATTTTGGAATTCTGGCCCAAGCTTTTTGATGACGATTAGTTTTTGAGATCTAAAAGTGAGCGTGCGACATCGATCGCCCGAAGAACCACAGACAGTCGTGCGAGGGTGATTTAAATGCGAGCATGCTGCATCGAGCTCACTACGCCTTCCACTCCATGAGCTCTGGAGCTGGGTTCGAACCTGGCGTCAAAGTCAGGAACAACTCCTCCATCTCAGCCAACATTGGACGAGCCTCTTCGATGAAGAGCTCGAGCATCTGCTTCATGAGGGCTTGTTGCGATTTTGGGCTAACAGCCGAGAATTGGGCGGCCACGCTGTACGAGTGGCCACCCAAAGCGCACGTCAATTTCCTGCCACCTGGATGAGAGAGAAATCCCCCACGCGATCATAAAGAGCACGAACCCGAAGCAACAGACCCAAACGGTTATTCTTCACTTCAAGCTCGGGAGCGTTCACCAACACGCGGTCAAAGAACTCGGCCATCGGTTGCTTGAGCCCGGATAAAAGCCCCAGATACTGATCAAAGTCCTGCGACTCGAGCAGGCTCGGTGCCGCTTTTTCAGCACTCAACAGCGCTTCGAAGAGCTGTTTTTCTTCGTTTTCCGCAAAAAGGGTAGCTTGAACCTGAGGGTTCTCTCCTGCTTTCAGCAATGGCTCCGTCAAAGTCTTACACCGTTTGAACGGAATCAACGAGGCCGCCAACGGAGCCTCGCGCTCCCCGTCTTTACGCACCAGAGCGCGCGAAGCAGCTGCAACGAGTGAACGCGCGGTCTTCACCGAAATTTGAGAGGAACGAGCGAGAACTGCTTCGACTGCGCCTGGATCAAACTCCGACCTCCACGCTGCCCGAGCGCGAGCCAGGATGAACTCAACGACTTTGCTCTCGGTATCTGACGCCAAAGTAAATCCGGATTTCTGCGCCACTTGGACTGCCAGTTGAATCCAGTGGACAAGATTTTGATTGAGCGCAGTGTCGTTTCCATCAAGCCCAAGGAGCCTCAGCACGCCGAGTGCTAAACGCCGCAGACCAAAAGGATCCTTGTTACCTTTGACCTCGCCTCCATGTCCCATCATCATGACGAGTGAGTCGAACTTATCCGCAAGTGAGAGAATCTGTCCCAGATCCGTCTCGGGCAGCCCATCTGAGGCTCCGGCAGGAGCGTAATGAGATGCGATCGCTTGAGCAACCGCTTGGGAATCCGATTGACCAAACGGACTCTGAGTGCGGATCAAAATTCCACCCATCACCCCCTGCATCTCATCCGGAAACTCTTGAACGCATCCCGAGCGCAAATCTGCTTTGGAGTATTCCCCAGCCCACTTTGCTTGCTTTGTCTCGGGGGAGGATCGCCCCTTCCATTCCGCCGCAATTTCGAAGGCAAGCTGAGCGACACGTTCCGTCTTTTGAAACAGAGAACCCATTCCTGCCTGGAAAAGCTGATCCTTCAGACGCTCTCTCAGTTCGGCAATTGGAGTCTTCAAGTCTCCATCGTAATAGAATGCCCCATCCTCCAAACGTCCGGCTACGACGTTCGCCGTTGCCTCCACCATCGGTTCCATTTTGGAGCACGCATACCCAGCAGCACCAATGTAGTAAGGGAGCGCATCTCCGGTTTGGATGTCGACGACTGAGAAGTAGTTCATGTGTTCGCGCAAAACACTCGTGATGAGTCGTGCGGGCAATCGCAAGTAACTTGGATTCATCTTTCCTAGGAACATCACCGGAGACTCTGTCAAGCCAGCAAGCTTGTTCAACAGTCCCTCGGATCCTTCGGGAATCTGACCTCCTAATTCGTTGGCCAAACGTGCCGCTTCGCGCTCAATCAGCGCTACGCGTGCTGCATGAGAAGGCTCAACTCCTGCGCTCCGAAGTGCTTTTGCGTAATCACGCGCATGAGCGAGCGCAAAAGGGGTTCCCTTCAAAATCCGCTGCCCACTCGTAAAGTTTGAGGAACGAAGGCCAAACGCCTCAAGCGGAAGCACACGATCATCCACCATCGCACAGATCCAACGAACAGGTCGGACGAAGGATGCTGCGTTTTCTTCCATGATCCACTTCATTTTGAGACCATGCTCAATGGATTGGACCCAGCCCACAAATGCCTCTGCGAGAACAGTGGGCAGCGAGCGACCAGGTTCTTCTTTTTCCAGATAAAGGAAAGTTCCATCCGGCCGAGTCTTCCAACTGAGAGCACTGGGTTCGACTCCCATCTTGCGGGCAAAGCCCAGAGCAGCCGGAGTAAATCCTCCATCTGCAGCTTTTGCAATCCGCTCTGCTGGTCCAAAAGCCTCTTTCTTGATGGAAGGCTCCAGTGCAGGTAGTCCCTCTACACTCAATGCCAAGCGCCGGGATGCGACAAACAACTCAGACTTTACCTGCTCGAGCGCGCGAAGGAACCCAGGGTTTGAACCGAAGTTTTGTTTGAGCTGATTTTTCCAAGTAGTCCACTTCTCGGTCAATTGCTCAACAGCGGCCTGTTGAAACGAAGGAGGCATTTCTTCCACTCCAAGCTCCAATAAGGTCGAAACCACGGAGGGGTTGCTCGGTTGAGCTGGAGTCCAAAGAGAGAGGGTCGGCTCAGTGGATCCCGAGGACTTCAAGAAGGGAATCCTTGGATCTGCCGACAGGCGCGACATCATTGGGAACCCCCGCTTCTCTCGCTCGGCCCGGTAAACCTGCGCACAGAGCTTGGCACAATCTCTCACTCGACCAATGTAGCGCTGTCTCTCGCTGACCGAAATCGCTCCACGAGCGTCCAACAGGTTAAACGCATGAGATGCCTGAAGGACGTAATCGTATGCAGGAAGAACCAAGTTCTGCTCACAGAGGCGCCGAACGTTTTCCTCACAACGTGAGAACAACGCAAAAAGCTCCTGAACGTCCGCTTGCTTGAAGTTGAAATGCGAGAACTCAAACTCGTTTTGACGATAAATATCACCGTAGGTGAACTGATCGTTGTAAGGCATTTCGAGAGCATTCTTGAGGCCATATCGGTACATGTAGAGGCGCTCTAAGCCGTAAGTGATCTCTCCTGAAATCACATCCAGATCCAGTCCTCCTAGCTGTTGAAAGTAAGTAAACTGAGTGACTTCCTGACCGTTAGCGCGGACTTCCCAACCGAGACCCCAGGCACCCAGGGTCGGGCCCTTCCAATCGTCTTCCAAAAGAGAAATGTCGTTTTCGGCCAGGTTGATTCCGACATGCTCCAAGGACTTCAAAAACACATCGACAATGTCCGAAGGAGCGGGTTTCAAGAGCACTTGCATCTGATAGTAGTGCTGGAAGCGATACGGGCTCTCACCATAACGTCCATCCACAGGGCGACGGCAAGGCTGCACATAAACACTGCGCCATGGCTCAGGTCCGAGACCTTTTAGAAAAGTATGAGGGTGAAACGTCCCTGCCCCCATGGGAGCGTCGTAAGGTTGCGTCCACATGCATCCCAGCTGCGTCCAGTAATCGATCAGCGAGAGGGTGAAGCTTTGAAAGTTTTGTGTCGGAGGAGTATTCGAGAGAGTCATGTGGTTTCCTAGTGTGATTCAAGATCCAAAAAACGACCTAAACGTTAACGTCGTAAAACAGGCAGAAGCCCCATCGCGTCTTTGACCTGATCCAAAGTGCGCTGCGCTCGCTCATTGGCGCGCTCAGCTCCGCGAGCCAGAATACGATCCAACTCGCCACGATCGGCCATCAACTCCCGTGCCTTCTCTCGGATCGGCTTGACTGCCTGAACCACGATTTCGGCGGTCTCGACTTTGAGGTGACCATATTGCTTGCCTGAACTGCGGTAGACTTCAGCGATCTGATGAGGATCCTGGCCCGTGATCGCAGCCTGAATCGAAATTAAATTAGTCACGCCCGCCTTCTCAGTTTGATCAGGAGCAAAAACGATTTCTGCACCCGAATCCGTGACGGCACGTTTCACTTTTTTGAGAATGACCGAGTCCTCATCATCCAAAAAAATGACTGCGTTTTGGTCGGTGTCGGATTTTGACATTTTGGACGTGGGATTCTGCAAGCTCATAATGCGCGCGCCCACAGGTGGGATAAAGACTTCGGGAACTTGAAAGAGAGGTTTCGTGATCGTCACGTTTCCTTGAGAGTCTGTTTGTGGTTCTCCGAAGCTATGATTCATCCGAATGGCCAGATCGCGGGCAAGCTCCAAGTGTTGCTTTTGGTCATGTCCCACCGGGACAAGCTGAGTTTGGTAGAGCAAGATGTCTGCAGCCATTAGAACCGGATAAGTGAAGAGGCCTGCACCAATGTTTTGTTGCTTCGCACTTTTGTCCTTGAACTGAGTCATCCGAGACAGCTCACCCATGTACGTACTGCAGGTCAAAAGCCATGAAAGCTCAGAGTGGGCCGGAACATGGGATTGAACAAAAAGCGTGTTTTTTTCGGGATCCAAGCCACTCGCGAGATAGATGGCAAGCCCCTCGTAGGTTCGCTCTTTCAAGACCCGAGGGTCTTGCGGGACCGTGATCGCATGCAGATCCACCAAACAGTAAATACTGTTGTACTGTTCTTGGAGTCTCACCCAGTTTTTGAGCGCTCCCAGGTAGTTTCCCAGCATGAGCCTCCCAGAGGGCTGAATCCCCGAAAACAGGACTGGACGCGATGAGCTCGATGCAGAGGATGAACCAACGGAGGATTGTGGAGTCATATCGCTGCGAAACTACGGGAGAAGTGCTTCGATGACAAGTCAGCAAAGGGGAAGAAAGCAGGACTTTAAACAGAACTCCCCCCCTTCATATCCCGATCACTTGCCACTCTCGCGGGAGCTGGGGAGAAATTCTTCTCCGCCTCGGATTCGATCCTCATCGAGTTGATGATGTATCTTCCGTTTTGATAGGCGCGGCGCAGAACGAAACGAACTCAGGTCAAACGATCAGTGGGACCTGGGTAAACCGAGGAGTGAAAAAAAATGAAATCACCTTTGTTGACAATGATGGTCGGTCTGAGTCTCAGCTCTTCAGCGTGGGCCACGGGAGGCTTGATTTGCCAATCGCATGAGCAAGATAAAAACCTCGATTTGCTTCTTTCTGGCGGACTCTCACACACCATTCCAGGATCTCCGTTTCAGGTCGGAGGAGCATTAATAATAAAGTCAAAAGACCTTGCCGCTCACGGGATCCCCAACATTGATTCCTTGTCGCAGTTTTGGTTCGAAGGTGGGCAACTGAATTTGCTCGTTTACCGCGAACCACCAGTCGGTGAGGAGTTTTTATCGACTACCTTAATTATCAAGACTCGCCACTCCAAGCGCCAGGGACGATACCTGGGACAGTATACTTTAATCGCTCAACAAGGCGATCAGTCTCGCACCCTGAAAGGTTCAGTGACCTGCGAACTGGACTAAAACCCCTGAAATCACCAGAAGCCAGAGGACAAAAAAAAAGCCGGAACGGAGTCCGGCTTTTTCGTTTCGAAATCAATGGTGGCTGGGGGCAGAATCGAACTGCCGACCTGCGGGTTATGAATCCGCCGCTCTAACCAACTGAGCTACCCAGCCTCTGCATTGTTGCGAATGATCCGGGATCTACAGTGAAACCTTGATGCGTGCAAGCACTAGTTCTTGTTCATTTAAAATCATCCCCAAGGGCAGAAAGATCGAGCACCCTTCCCCCTTGAATGACCCGAGAAAGGGGATCTGTCCCCGCAGCTGCGTTCTGTAAAAGCCAGTTCTTGCGAGCCTCTCCACTCCATCCGACCGGTAATCGCGCAGCGGCGCCCGCGGCGCCCGCAGCTGCCAGAGCAGGCCCGGACCATCGATCTTTGCGAGTGCGGGGTTTTAGAACGGGAATGTCCTCTGCGGGAACCCCGAGCTGCACGTATTTTGATGAGTAGCCGCTGAAGATTGGGGCTTTTTGGTAGAGCCACTTTCCGGCCGAATCCAATGCTGCCACGGTCAAAAGTCCGGGGATTTGATCCGACCAGACTGCAGGATACCTAGGAGTGCGCGCCAAATCTCCACCTTCGTCCCCACTGATCGTGATCAAAAGCGCACCCTGTGCGGAGGCCTCCTCGATCGCGAGCCTAAGGGGGACAGACCCCACTTCTGAGGACCAACCCAGGACAATCACTTGAGCTCCTGCGTTCAGCGCCATCCGAATTCCGCTCACAAGGTTCTGAGTCGAGGTCACACCCCAGGGGTTAAACACTTTAAGTGGTAGGATTCGCGCTCCCGGAGCGATCGCTGCAATCAGAGAGGCGATCGCGGTTCCACGACCGTGTTCATCGTAGGGCTGAGAGTCCCCCGAGACAAAATCCCAACCATATCGGTTTCCGCGGCCGAATTCATCTAAATGGGCATCCTCTCGGCGGAGCACTCGCTCGTGGAGAACAGGGTGATTGTAATCGATCCCCGTATCCAAGAGAGCGACCGTGACCCCTTGTCCCGCAGCTATCGAATCTCCGTCGGTATGCAGGAGTGCTTGCCATCCCAAGGTTTTTGCCGAAGCGGCTTCTAATATCTCTTTGCGCCACGCTGAAACCGACTTTTGCACTCGCGAAAACCCGACTGAGTCAGGCTTTTTGTGAAGTTTTTGATCAGTCTTGGCGAATCGAAATAAGCGGTAGGGCAGAAGCACACTGTCTTTGATCGAGTTGAGAATCGCTTGCCCCAGCTGAGAATCAGCCCAATGCTCAGCCACAAGAACAGGATGGGCGGCCAGGGTTCCTAAATCACGCCCTGACTTGATCATCTGCTCTTCAGACTCTGGACCGTCCGCAGAGTGTCGCGCTAAGCGTGACTGAATGGAACTCAGCGAACTCTCAGGTGACCCCAGTGTGTTTGGCTTTTCGACCAAAACCATCCCCACATGCAGATCCCTGAGCGCGCCTGAGACGAGCCGCCCGATCGAACCACTCTCGACACTACGGATCACTTCGATCACGGTGTTTGAGTGAGGAGCTGTTGATCCAAATCGAACCCCGCTTTGGATCTGCGAATCTATACCGGTACCTAATAGAATAACGGGCTCTTGCGCGGGCGGTTGAATCACAGCATCCACTACCGCACGCAAGGGCACTTGTTCTGCGAACGCCTGAATCGCTGGCAAAACATCCTGAGCGAGAGCTTGCCCTGAGCGCCGCAGGACGTCTTCGCGAGCAAGACCTAAGCCCCCTGAGTAACCGAGATACCCGCCCATGATATCAAACTGAAACCCCTTGGAGGCAAACACCCAAGGCATTGCCACTTGTTGATGATCACTCACGTTCTCAAGTTCCAAAGTCACATGAGACTTCAGGACAAAACGCACCAGCTTCAATCGCAAGTACGCAGCCAAGATATTCACCCCTACTCCTTGACCGAGATCTAGACCTGCAGTGGTTTGCCAGAGGCTCTCGCTTACAGGCTCAAACGCTCGTCCAAAATGGCTTGCGCCCTGGAGTCGAGATTCACGATCGGATTTGAGAGGAAAATCATTTGGGACCCATGGCGAATGGGAATCAAACCCATAAGTCGTGCGCTCGCCGCGTTCACCAATCTGATAGATAAAGCTCTGGATCTGGACCTTTGCACGCATGCTTTCGGGTTGAGAGCCATTCCATACCCAGTCAACGGTTTGTACCGAAGTTGGTGCGTCGCTACTGCGGGTCCGGGTCAACCGCTTGGAAACCAAAGGAAGCCCTTTTGCAGTAGAAAAACCAACCGCCTCCGCGATGCGGCGCTCGTCAATCACACGAAATTGCCCAGAGCGAGTGAGCTCGCCTGCAAGATGAGCAAACACGTCCTCACCTAATTCAAAGGTTCCTCCACGAGGAAGCTCAATTCGCGCAGGTGAGATCGAATGAAGTAGAACTCCCTTACGCTTTGGAACCGATTTCATCTCAGATGCGAGTGCATTGCCGAAGACGAGGCATACGATGGATAGGAGAGGAAACACTCCGCGCCCCTTACGGTTCCCTGCTGATCGTATCCAACTCATTTTCTGCGTGCATCCCTGCTGAGACAATTTGCAAGTCTCCTATTACTGTTTCGAAGTCGGCATCTCCCGAACAAGTACAATATCCCCTTCCTGAATGCCTCGCGTGTCCAAGAGCTCATCGATGATCCCGATTGATCCACGCGCATCGGTCCGCTCCGTGCTGATGCGCGCGACTGCACGGTACACATCACAGGAGCTTAAGCCTGGGGTTCTAGCATAGACCTCAAACCCCTCGCCCTCTTTAATTCCAGCCTGGGTTCCTGCATCAAACAAAACGCTACCCACATCCGGATTGACTTCACGAACAGTGGCATACCAGCTGAGCTTGGGGGTTCGCGTGTGACTTGCTAACTTCTTCACTCCCTCCACCAGGATCTTCCGAAGAGCGTTTCCAAGAGGCGTATTATACAGCAACGAAGTCCCCGTGGTGACTTCGGAGAAATCCACCGTGAGCCCAAGCTCAACTCCTGCTGTCGCATGACTCGCAGTAGTGGCCATGATCTCCACACACCGAGAGCCTTGGCACTGCCAAATCCCAAAGTCCATAGCGACTGTTCCGATATTCACAGCAGTCCGACCCGTGAGATTACTAATCGGAATTTGTGTTTCGCCTGAGGGCGAATATCCAAACTTCAAGCCGATCTGCGCAACCTTCAGCTCAAGAGTCGTAATCGAGGCACGAGCCTCCAAACGAGTCGAGCAAGCGGGATCCTCACTCCCTGCTTCGAGGGGTAAGAACCTCGAGTATTCCGTCAAAACGGTCGAAAACATCACATCCAAATCCGACTGCAGATCCACACGTGAGCCATTAGGAAGCGAGAAGACTCGCGTTCCTACCGGCTTGAGTTGAACCGCGCGAAAAGGATGTGAGGTCTTAGCCGCAGATAGAGTCGCGCTGTCGGCTGAGGCTGTCGGGGAATTTGCCTCCGATATCCGACGCTTTCCGGCTGCAAAAGCATCCGATAAGAATCCAAAACTGAAGCCGAGACTAAACCCAAAAACCAAAAGCACACGAGACACAGGCTCGTTCATGAGGAACTTTAAAGAAACTCTCTGGACGATCCACCTACTCCATTCACTTCTCATACCGGTTACTCACCTTTCCGCTCTGCAACTTCCGCAGAACTCTCAAGCTATTCCGCGGAAAATCCCGGAACTAAGCTGTTGGTCGGCCAAGAGGGGAACGCATGATGAGAGGGGTGAGAAAAAATCAGGATGAGAAACTGGGATGCGCAGTCAAGCTGACAAAAGTCCCCCGCGACTGACAGACAAAGGCTCTTCGGTGAGAGCGGGCCGCGTCGTGAGGGTCACCGAGAAGAATCGAAAGTTTTTTTACTCGTCTTCTTCCTCATAACGATTGTTCAGAACAATGATCTCGACTCGTCGGTTTGAAGCAGCGTCAAAGTCCCCACTCCCCGAAGCCAGAGGACGGTAATGAGCGTATCCGGCAACGCCGATTCGCTTGGGCTCAAAATCGTATCGCGAGAGCCAGTAGCGTGCGACCCAAGACGCCCGCGCACTGGAGAGTTCCCAAGCCGAAGGGTAATCGAGAGGCTTTTTTTCGGAAGGATCAGCATGTCCTTCGATGCGAACTAGCCGACGGGTGGTCGTCAGCACGCGAGCAATGCGGTCCAACAAAGGAAGCATCTCTTGACGGACTTCGGCAGAGTTCTCAGCAAAAAAATCCTTAGCAGCCAATCTGAGGACGAGCCCACGAGAGTCATATTCCATCCGAATCCGGTCCGAAGTGCTCGTCACCCCTACTTCGAGTGAAATCGAGTCCTCAAGCTTTTCGCGCACTTCTTGAAGGCCAGGATCCGGTTCGGCCGCAGTGTTGTAGCGACCCGCTGGGAGGTTCATGACCCGACCTCCTGGCGGCTCCATGGTATCAAACGGATTCACGGTCATCCCGCCGCCGGTTCCACCTAAGTCAATCACACCTAGAGGCCCTGCTCCAGTACCGAATGCGGTACGCATACTCTGCGCAACCGCTGCAAACTTTTGAACATCCGCACGAGAGGTCGCCCACATCACCACGAAGAAGGCAAAGAGCATGGTGATGAAGTCCGCATAGGAAACCAACCAGCGCTCTAAATTGACGTGCTCGGGATGTTTTTTCTTCATGACTTATGCGCCCCTTCGCCACGTCTCAAATGCTCTTCGACAAAAACTTCGAGCTTCTCGGCCAGAAAGTGCGGGTTCAGGCCCTCTTGAATTCCAATTACCCCAAGCTTCACGACTTCCTTTACCATTGCTCGTTGAACTGCTTTTCGCTTGAGCTTGGTACCCCAAGGGATCAATAGAAGATTGGCGGAGGCCACTCCATAAACGGTCGCAACGAACGCCACTGCAATCCCGCTCCCGATCTTACTGGGATCATCCAGGGACTTCATCACGTGAATCAACCCCAACACGGCTCCAATGATTCCCACAGTAGGAGCGTAGCCTCCCGCTCCTTCCCAAACTTTACCGGCCGCTTCTTCTTCTTCCTGCGCCATGTAGATCTCAGTCTCCATGATCTCGCGCACGGTATTCGGTTCAAACCCATCGATCACGTATTTGATGCTTCTTTTGAAAAGGGGATCCTGAATCGACTCGCGCTTAGCCTCAATCGAAAGAACCCCTTCCTTACGAGCGACAGTTGCAATCGCAATGATCTCATCAATTACCGGTCGGACATCGAGATTCACATTTTGATAAATCACCGGAATCAAGCCCACTGCCCGCTTCACATCCTGGGGCGGAAAAGAAACCAACATCGCTCCTGCGGTTCCCCCGAACACGATAATCGCAGCCGTTCCTTGCATGATGTCACTCATGTGCAAGCCTTCAAGGAGCGCTCCTCCGAAGACTGCGAGAATCCCTAAGATGGTCCCAATGACGGACATCAAATCCATATAATCAACCTATGTTCCTCTCTGCGCAGGAGAAGTCACGGTAGCCGATACGCCTGGTGGCTCCTGCGCAATTCGCTTGAGATAATCCGTGCAGCGCTGAACCACTTGTTCAACACTTTCCCTCACCATGAGTTTCTCACCCGTCGTCAACGTAATGACAGTATCTGGAGTCGACTCAATGAATTTCACCAGCTCCGCGTTTAAGATAAAAAATTTTCCGTTCAATCGACTCACTTCAATCACGTGTATCTTCCTCTTGGTCTCATGGGTATCGAATGACAGTTTCGAATGAATTCATGAGTTGGACGAAGTGCCTCTCTCCAGTGTAACCTGAAGTAGGTCTGTGTCAAACTCACAGCAGATCCGGCTGCAAACAAGGCAGAGGATCTGCAAACGGCGCTCTAGCTCAATAGGTCACAAGACATGATGCCTCCATTATCATCCAAACCTTCTGCGGATGCTCTGGAACTCAAGCAACTCTCCACCCCGCTATCCCACCAAGAGAAACTCACACTCCTTGGAGCACACACGTGGAGCACATCTCCAAGCTCCGCACGTCTTGTCTTTGCCTGGCTCATTGACTCATCCCTCCTCTCACTGGGGGGCATCGGTCTCATCCGAATCATCACCCATCCATGGACCGGCCCCCTTCCTCTTTGGCTCACACCGACCCAGGAGGCAATCGGTGGATTCGCTGCAGGAATCCTCCTCGCCTTTGGGTTACAGGGCTTGACTTACCTGAGCCGCTCTCCATTTTCTTTGGGGTGGTGGTTGCTCGACATTCGGAGAGATGCCAATTCCTCACAAAAAAAACTAAAAACGCTTTCAACGCGTGGCCTCAGCCGACAGATTCTCCAAACTCTCCTGGCCGTGACACTGCTTTGTGCTTCGCTCGGAGGACTGCGGCACCTGGTTCTAAAAACTGGGGTTCGAAACCGCGTTTCTCTGGAGCTCTCGCAGAGCCAAATCAAAAACTCATCACGAGCCCAACATCAGCCCGAGCTTGCTCCAAACGAAACGCAATGGGCGACCTACCCCTTGTTTACGACGTTGGGGCACTGGCCTCTTCAAACCGCCCAAGGGGATCCTTACTTATTCACTCTTCCGTTTAGTCAACGAATCCCAAAACAGTACCTCCCCTATGCAAGGATAGAAAACCCACACCGCGAGATTCGACTCGAATTCCGGGGCCCTAGACCTCAAACACTCCCTTCCCAGAGATCCACAAAGGATGCATTGATGGATCTCATCAAGGACCAGCGAGAGTCATTCCGCGCCACTTTGCCAGACACACGCCTCCCCCCTCATTGGAGTGCAAATGCACCGCTCGTCACTGCACTGAGCGCACCAGGAAGCGCAATCATTCAACTCAAAGCCGAAGAACTAGGTCATTTTTTTCTGTCTCAGCGCCTCTTGAATACGGAACAAGGCCTTCTCACTGACCTCCATTGGTCAGGTGGGTTAATGAGTCAAGAGGAACGCACGCGCTTGGAAAATGCGCTTTCGAATCTCGTGCTTCAAAAAGAAATTTCTTCCGCACGTGCCTTCATCAATCAAGAAATTGCGCAAGTCCGCCTACCCAAAGAGGGAATCACAACGCTCTCGCGCACCTCCGATTGGAATAGCTTGATTCGAGTCGAGCACCTGCTGGGATCAAAACTCACTTTGGATCCAGGCTCTCTAGAAACCTGGTTTCACTTTGGCGGAATCAATTCCTGGATCCGCGAAGCCGCACTCGAGCGAGAACTCCCAGAAATTGCGCGTCTTGCCGAGCGAAACTTCATGGTTTCGCTTCAAAGCCTTGAACACTTAGCACCCAAACACCCTCTGACTGACGAACTCAAAAAAGCTCGCGCGGCAATTGAGTTACGTATGAAGGGGAAACGCTAAATGATAGGAACTCCAATGAGTAAACGACTCTGTTTCGCTCTGGCGAGAACTACTCAAACACTGCTGTTAATGAGCTGGGTCCTCGAGGGCTTGACCAGTGTTGGGTGGGCAAGTGAGCGAGATTCTAATGCACACGAACTCCGACGTTCTCGGCTGCTCCAAATCGCATCGAAATCAGGGATTCTTTTTTCGGACGAGACCATCCAAACGCAGGATCATGAAAACAAATCCCACTTCTTCACTCGGATCGAATCAGGAATCCCGAGCAAAATGGGAGAATCGTGGATCGACCAAGAATCGGGCCTGATCTGGGGAGATTTTTTAAAAACTGAATCGGGCGAAATTGATCTGATGAATCGTAAGTCCGCCCAACGCAGATGCGAGGCCATCGGAGCTCGCCTTCCATCGGATCTTGAGACCTATAGGTTTTTGAAAAACCTCGGTTATGCGTGGAATGGATCCACTTCTTCAGTGCCCGATGATCTCATTCCAAACCTCAACCATGAGCACTTAGAGAGTGAACTTGAGGATCTGATTTTTCCGATCCTCTGGTTCACTCTCGTTAATTACCAGGATATCCGGGGCACCCTTCAGGCTAAAGATCCCCTCTTTTGGACATCCACTGTAGTGCGCTCCTACAACTACGAGTACGGAAAATTCTGCAACTCCCAGACGGGTCGAGTGCTGCGAGAAACCATGAAATTCAGAGGAGCGGGGGCTCGTTGCGTGATTTCGGCTGAGGAGAATGATAGGATACTCAATTGATATTTGAGTGAGGCTCCAAAGGCCAAAGCAGGTGTGGTTCCAAAGCAGGTGTGGTTCCAAAGCAGGTGTGGTTCCAAAGCAGGTGTGGTTCCAAAGCAGGTCAAACGCGACACACCTTTCGAAGCCGACCCTGAAGTGGTGATATGGTTTCAAGAGTTTTGATCCATAAGGGGTATTGCTCATGAGATTGAGATCAAAAAGACCGTTATCGGTGGCCGTCGTTCTTGACCTACTTACAGGGATCATTGCCGCTCAATCCGCCGAGGCCGGACCGGTGCAAGATCCCGTCGGTCACCCACTTAGGATCACCGACTCGCAGCTATCGACCTATCGCAAGATGGTGCCCCTTGATCCTCCATCCGCAGGGGGAATCCAAGAGCGAAGCCCCACTTACGGACTCCCCCCCTCTTCAATCTTAAATGCGCGTGGCACACCGGTCGTCTCCATCACATGCCCGAGTGCGGAGTCGGGAGGGTCGGCTTCTTCCTCGCTCACTCAAGCTGGAAATCCAGCGAGTTGTTTTTACAAAGCTAGGCTCCTTCGTCTCGTCGATGACGAGAGCCTCACCGAAGCAAGTGTGGATGTCGTGCGAGACTTCCTCATTGGAGGAGTTTTAGGCGTCACTTGGGGACTAGCGCGCGACGCTGCCCGCAAGAACTGCACAGTCCGAAGCAGAGAACGAGATGACGTGAATGTCTCCTACGTTCATTTTGGCTGGGCTGTGGAGGGGGTGCGCTGGCGGATGGAGCCCTGGACCACACTCGAAGGGGATTCATCTGGCAATGCAACTCTCCATGCCGATCGACTGGCTGCCGCCGGTTCCTCGGGTGCTCCCTCCCTCATCAACTTTTGTCGGGGTAGCCCGGATCTCAACGAGTTTCGAGACGGAAACTTCAACGCCATCTGCGGAGGGAGTACCTCCAGAGCCAAGTGGGTTCAGCAAGAACGCATTCATCCGATCTATAAATCCGATGTGTTTCAGGGATTCAAACTCAGTGGACTGAAGACTTCACTCGAAGTGAAACTCGCCTATTATCTCTACTGCGATAACACCAATCGTGGTGAACTCGACGGATGCCCCGCACAACTTGCCCAAATTGCACGTCTCTCCGGAATGACCTCAGTCAGTGGAATCTCACTGCCGATGGAGTCTGGCGAAAATCCAGATCAGATCTATCGCCTCGAGCACACCGTCAGCATTCCTGAACATGAGTTTCAGGGACGTGCTCTTGCAGAGATTCTGTCCAGCGGAGACCTGCAACTCAGTGGTCTCATTTACGATCGAAACACTTCCTTTCGAGCAACCGCCCCGATTGCTGAGTTCATGGATCAAAGTGCGCTCACGCTGGCCAACCTTCAGGAGAACTTTAAGTTCTGTGGTCTTGCCCCTGCCAAGGCCGTCACTGATCCCAGCCGGGGACGAGGCGATGGCTTTTATTCCAAAAGAAAGTCCGTGTCGCTCCCCGATGCCATCCGAGACCTTTTTGTAGCTCCGATGAAAAAATCTGCAACCTCCATGATCCAGCACATTGAAAGACAAGCGATCCTCGATGTCTTACCGAGACAGATCAAACAACTGCTCGGTGGTATCGAACGAACCTCAGAGCTCATGTACTCAGGAGAACTGATGGGCAGTGTCGATCGCTGGGTGAATCGGAGCGTGGTGGCTTCGACAGCGGGACGACCAGGATGGGCTGAAGTCTCTTTGCTTGGAAAATCCACTTTTGCTCAGACCCCATCGGATCTCAGTGCAGATCTTTCTAGAAACTCGTGTCTCCTGCCACCAGCACCCAGTAGCTACTCAGGCGCTGCAGGTGGATTTGTATTTAATGGTGCTGAGGCCGTGAAATTTGCTCATGGGCTTCATGATCTGAGCACTCAACTCGCGTCTGATTTGGCACTCACTCAAAGCACTGTTTGTGCGCCTCACCTCTTTACTTCCCCTACACTCTCTTGCTCTCACCCGGGCCACTGCCGAGCCCCATCAGGCTCAGGGCTCCCCCCAAACGCGACCCAGTTGGAGTTCTCTCTCACCCAACTTCCTTTTCCCAGCTTTGAGTGGAGAACCTGGTTCCCACCGAACTTGCTCAGTCGCATGGGAATGGCGCAGTTTCTGATGCTGGGAGAGGACTATGTGCCTCGCCTCCCTGAGCTCTCTGCTCGTCGTCAGTACATTTCCTCGGGCGGACAAAATGCGTCATCAGTCCGTGGACAGTATGTCGTGCGCTCAAGCGACGGGCGCATTGAGCTTGCACGAGGAGAGTTTTGGGGCACGCCACAAACCCACGAAGTTCTTGCGCATCGTAAATGCCAAGGCTGGATCTTGCGTCCCACCGAGTGGGTTTGGAATGGAACATTTGGGTACTCAGCCGCTGCCTCTGTCCCCGATTTGGAGATTGTCACTTCTTCGGGTGTGATTCCCTCGCTATCGGGCACCTCTGGCGGACAGCTCGATTTGAGACCCCTTGAAGGGGTCGTGAACAACCAAGTGATCACTCGATTGAGTTCCCAAGGGGCTGCTGCACTCCCTCTTTATCCGGCATCCAGCGTAAAGGTGGGATCAACACCCGCAAACGGGGCACCGTTCGCGCTGGTCGGGCAAAACCGCGATTACTTTAGACTGATTGAATCCGGTGATTGCAGAGAGCCTGAGGATCCGAATGATCCCGGAAATCCCGACACGCCAGATGATGGAGATCCAGGCCCTGGAGATGGGACGCCGAATGTGGATTTGGGAGGTCTCATCATTCCCGTGAATGGGCGCTGATGGACGATCAGAACGAGGAGTTATCTCTCAAGTCTTGGGACATTTTCGCTTCGGAATTAAGCGAGGACAGAATCGCTTTGCATTCACAGGACAGCATGATGCGTCTCATCGTCGACACAGTCATCCTCCAGTACAGCACCGCCCAACAGACTGGGACGCTACGAACTGCTACCACTTGCAACGGCAACCGCTTGAGTCTCGGCTTTGGACGAAACGTTCAGTACAGTACCTTCAGTTCCTTCTACATCCGAGAACGAATCCTGACAGAGTAGTAGTTAAGGAGGACGGAGGGACTGGGGCTACAAAGTCAAAAAAAAGTCCTAGGCACGGAGGGCCATGCCTAGGACTCATGAGTAATCAAAACCGACTATTGGTCGTCTGGATCTCTGCCTCAGATTTCAGCTCGAACTGAGAACTGGGCACTCATACCGGGATCCTGGATTCCATAGCCGTTGTTCCAGCCCCAGATCGAAGTCTGAAGGTTCGTTCGGTTAAACAGATTGTTGATCACCAATGAAGCATCAACTGGTTTATTGAGGGACTTCAGCAGGTGATTCACACGATAGGTCACCCCCAGATCCGTCCTAAAATAAGGATCCAACTCAACCGCCGTATAGGTCAAGGACTCAACTGCTGAGTTCTGTCCAATGTGATGGCGATTATTCAGGGTTAAACGAAGTGAGTCCTCGAGCATGACCAACTGCCCACCCCAATTCAAGATAACTGATGGGAAAGCTTCTTGAGTTAACTCGGTCGGCTGCACCTGCTTACTGAGGACGTATGACCCACTCCCGAAGACCTCGAAGAACTTAGCGTTGTGTCGGACTTCGAATTCGACCCCCTGGTTTTGGAACTCGTTCACGTTTTGAGCTTGCAAATTAAAGGTGACGGGATCAACGAGCACAAGACTAATTCCATCCCTAAAGCTACCTTTGAATACATTCAAAGAGAGCTTCCAAGCGTCAGACGGGTTCCACATTCCGACTAACTCAAACGAATCGTGTGTTTCCGGACGAAGCTCCTGGTTTGCGTCGAAAATGGAAATCCCGAAGAGTTCTGAGCTACTCGGCGCCCTAAATGCATGACTATAAGTCAACTTCAAAGCTGATTCCTTGGTCGGGTGAAAGATCAGACCTGCTCTCGGACTGAAGTGGCCTCCAAAATCCGAATACGAATCATAACGACCCCCTGCCAAAACTTGAAGCCTCTCATCGAAGAATCGGGCGTCAGTTTGAACGAGCGCCCCGTGAACGGTGCGTTTCTTACCCGCAAAACGCTCGTCGACACTGGGAAGTTTAACCGGCGTCCCGGCGATCGCATCTATAACCGTTGTATATGCTGCTTCTTCGACCGTAAGCTGATCTAGGCTGTATCCGGCAACCCACTTAATCGGAATAGAACCAGTGAGCTCCTGCTTCAAGTAAACGCGCCCCCCTAAGCGGGAGTCAACACCACTATTATCTGCAAAAAGACCGTTCTCAGTATCAACCGGACCAGCAAAAACACCAGTTTTGAAATCGTATTCGGATTTGGTGTAGTAGAGCAAGGGTTCGGCTACGATCGAACTCCCTACAGGAATCTCGGACTTCAGAGAGACAGTCTGCCCGCTACCTGTATAGTCGCCCTGTCCAGCGCGGGAGTAGAATGGCTCGATGGCCAGATGAGGCCACCCCTGCGTCTCATAACTGTGGTGGTAATAGTTCAACTCAGTTTGCTTATACTTCAGAGAGGCAAATCCAGATCGCTGATCGAATCCTTTTTTTAGTTCGCTCTGACCAGTCGGATTTCCGGTCAAAGTTCCGAACAAATCCGAGTAATCGTAATCTTGTCCAATCTGCTCCTGAACCCCGACCGAAACACCGGCCGAGAAGGACAAATCTTCCGTGATGTTTTTGTGAAGTCGAACCGTCGGGTGAACGTAACCAAAAGCTCCCGCTTCAACCTCTGCTTGCAGACGGTCCTTATTCGACTCCCAGGTCTTGAGGGAAATCACACCAAAGAAAGCGTCCGAACCGTAAATGGTAGAACCCGGACCGCGAATCATCTCGATCTTACCGAGGAGCCCCAAGTTAAACTGAGGGAGAGAATAGAATGAGTGACCGAACGAAAACGTGTTCATCGGTACGCCATCCAGAAGTAGTGCGGTCCCTGTTGCTGAGTTCGTTGTGAAACCACGGATCGATACAGTTTGGGTCCCAGCGACGCTATCATTGACAAGGGTTCCAGGGAGTAATCTAAGGGCATCGAAAGTCCTACGGGCACCGTGACCTCGCCACTGCTCTTCAGTCACAGAAGAAACAGTCGCTCCAACGGTCAAGGGGGTTTCTTTGAACACAGAGGCGATGTCCGTGCTTTCGTCAAGACGAAGAATTTCGTCCAGCGAGAGAGCGTGGGACTCCGACTGAGCGTCACTCCCACGAGTAGCCACTGCAGCGGTATCTTCCTCAGCAAGGGCAAACGGCGCCGATGTCGCCAAAATAGACGACAGAATAATTCCTTTATTCATGATATCTTTTCTCCGGTTTGATAAACAATGACCGTAGTTTAATAACAATTTAGATAATTGCAACTACAGAGTCTTCGATAAGCGAACCTATCCAGTATAAAAACGATTAAACTCGAATCGATTCAAATCTGGGGTCAGACCCCGGATTTGCCCCGGGTCGTTAGCCTGGGATGAGGTTATACGGGGACCTGAGGCGAGTGGAGGTGGGGTCAGACCCCGGATTTGCCGGATTTGCGCCTCCAAGCTGTGGAGCCCATTTAGGTCACTGGGGCCTGAACCCAGAATGAGCGTTTTTGTCGAGGGTTGAGACGGTTCGGGGGTGAGTGAGCGGGGAATGGGTGGTGTCTGACTCCCTATTTTTGGGACTAAGGGAAGTTTTGATAACTCCTTAACCTCTCAAGCGATTCCACCGAAAAGCCCTTGGGAGAAACCCAGGATGAATGCCCGAGACCCCAAACCGCATCGGAATTGCATGCTTCTCACTCAAAGGGAGACGCAGTCCGTGTGCAAAGCAACCCCTTCGCAAAAACCAGAAAAATGGGGGTCAGACCCCATTTCCCCTCCCCATTTCCACAATGTTTTCAATGGGATCAGAATTATTGCGCTGTCGATCCTGAGCTCTTCCTGTATTCCGATGGCGGCCCAGGAGAGCGTCAAAAAACGAATCGCCAACGACAACGCGTCTACCGGGGCGAGCGGCACCACCTCATCGGTGACTGACTCCAGTAGCAGTGCCACAGCCATCGCGAGCGGGGCACGCGCAGCCAAAATTATTTTTAAAGAATCTTCCACCTCAGGAAGCTTCAATAGCGCCCCATCCAACGGAACCAAAAACTCCCCGGGCAATGGGCATCAAGCGGTTCGAATCTTTAATGCAGATAATTCACTCCTCGCTTCGGGAGGACCCACTGCCAGCGCCTGGCCCAAGTGGATCACGGGCGTCGAAGTCGGAATCAGTGGTCCTTCTAATGGAGGATCTAGCAACCGCGATTGCACCCGCTTCAGTGATACTAGTGAAGCAACCAGTACCACGTGCGATGTGGATCAATCTAATGGTAACGCAAGCAATATACCCTGCGGAGCTGCAGACGGGTACTTGCGAGTCGCGGAATACGAGTGCACTCGTGCAGCTACCCTCACCAGTGATGGCAATGGAGGGCCCAATGATGGAGTTTACATTCGCGTAGGTCTTAGCCGAGGTACCGCTTATTTTGGCTCGAGCGAAAACCTCATGGGCGTCCTCGAGTATTCCGCTAACTCACTCAATAGTGGTGCGGTGGATCCCCAAAACTGCATTCAAAATGGTCTTTTTAATCCCGCAAATCGGGGATGCGCCGACCAGGTGTATCAACTCTTTATCAAACACAATGCTTACGAAGTGGTTCAACCGTTCCTGATGATCGCCCCCCCTTCGATTAATTTTGTCGATAAAACCCTCAAAAAAATGGGCGGAGGCGTCGGCACAAAACAGTTCATGATCCCCCTCGCTTCGGATTCGGATCTAAAAGTGATTCAGATCTCTCGCATCCGAGCACTCGAAAACTCTGAAACCGATGGGGACGATTTTACCGACTACTGCACCTCTGACGGACAAGGCGCAACCACTTCATCAGCACTGTGTGTGGGGATGGTGTTCTATTCCCTCACTCTTTACCGCATGTAGCCCTCTTCAATCGGATCATGATCCAGAACGGAACTTAGCCCCACAACAAACGAGAACTAAACCTGAAGAACAAAATAAGAACTTCCTCACACCCCTACTGCTCCTCTTCGCCAGGCAAAGCCTCTCTGCTTCTGCGTTGGATCGATGCTTTTGGTGTGAGTAAAATGGCCGGGAAGGCCGCGTTTTTGCTTCTGCTCTCGGCGTGTGCCGCTGATCCACTTCCCTTCGAACCCTCTACTGCCCCTACGACCGACGACGAGGAGGCTGAAGAGCAAGCCCTCACCCGGGCGAAAGTTTTTTTTCATTACAGTTCGTTTTATGGACTCAGCAACCCCAACGAGAATGGGTGCGCCGGGGATGCTCACACTTACTTTGATGCGTTTGGATTGAATCTCAGCGGCGGAAGCACTTTGGAATCACTCGAAAGTAGTTCATCCACTTACGTAGGTGATGCTGAATACTATGCCAGCAACTCTACTTCCCTTCCAGCTGGACAAGCCGTGCCACTTCCGCTTGACGAAAGTTCGAATGAGCCCGGCACAACACTCAAACCGGATTTTATCAAAAACATCGGGGTTGATCTGACCGACGCCAATGCCGCCATCGATGCCAACCAAGCAGCTTCGTGCGCGCTCTCAAGTGACGTTGTTCCCACTGCCGCATGCGCCACTTTTGATTTTGGAGCAGTCGGCGGGGTGCCCACTTCGCTCGGTGGTACGGTTTTTATGGTCGGGGGAATCCAAGGGTATAATTACTCGGGAGTTTTTCCGGGGGCGGGGTCAGACCCCGATCACTGGAGCGGTTCATCCAATCCTCCGGCCGCCGTTCAGGGTTTAAGTGCCAGCTGCGGGCCGATCCGCTTGGATGACGAACTTCCCTCGGCTGCCGGTGGAGACTCATCCATTGGTCGAACCGCATGCACCCAAAGCGTTTATGCACTCGCGGTCGACTCGATTCCCGCAACGCAAATCATCGAGGGAGATAACCCCTTGGCCCCAGGCCTTGAGTCCTCGCCCGAATCGGGGGAACCGGTTTCGAACTGGGCAAATCTCGGCCAAAGCGCAAGTTTTAGCTCGCTTGCCGAACCCTTTCCCTCGGGCAGAATTGCTCCGGTACTGGGCTACAGCAGCGGCGAGCAAAAGCTTCTGCTCTTTGGTGGAAGCGCGGTGATGCCTGAATATGAGAGCGAGGGACTGGGGACAGACACCGCTGAAACCTGGATCTTTGACCTCAAAACCCAGACTTGGCAACAACTCACAACCGTTGTGAGCGCGGCTCAAGAGATCCTCTCAACTCGAGACAGGGATGCATCCGACGTCGAGCGCCTACTTCCAAACGCACCCGGTGCACGCGCGTATTTTGGAATGGCAGCGGCCAAGCGGACGTCGATTAGGCATTTTAGTAATAGTCTAGGTAACGGTGGCTTCTCAGTCACAACGACGGGGA
>Ga0169931_10002238_pt1 | contig 31627 bp, 37 predicted proteins | sample Kivu_15m_20L_FD_129675 | JGI IMG/M metagenome (GOLD analysis project Ga0169931, IMG submission 129675) | Freshwater microbial communities from Lake Kivu, Western Province, Rwanda to study Microbial Dark Matter (Phase II) - Kivu_15m_20L... | ecosystem: Environmental > Aquatic > Freshwater > Lake...
AGAAGTGACAGGTGAACCGCCCCGGCGCGGCTTTGCGAGCCGCGCCGGGGAGCCTCACGTCGCGCTACTCTTTGCCGAGAACGAGGTCGAGCGCCCAGCACCCGCGCACGTGCGTCGCGCTCGTGTCGCGCAAGTGGTTCAGTAGGTCTTCGCTGTCGCGCCCGGCGTCTTGGAGCGCGTCCGCGAGAATCGGCAGGCGCTGGAAGGCATTCGCGGCGTAGGTGCCTTCCGCGAGGAGTTTCACGTCCGTTGTGCGCCAGTCAGAGTTGAATGCCGGTGATCGGAACGGGTTACCGAGAACCTCTCGGATGAGATCGGCCTGCACAAGGCGCACGTTTTGCCCGAACGGGGCGAGGTCTGCTGTCGCGCGACAAATCGCTTCGATATCGACAGCATCAATGTCTCCGACTGTGAGCGAAATTGCTGCGTACACAGCAAGCACCTCGGAGCGCTCGGAGCCAAGTGCCTCCTCGTAGGCGGTTTCCGCCTCAAACGTGGCAGTTTCAACGAATGACTGCGATGCGCGCCCGTCTGCGAGTTGTTCAGCGGCTCGCAGTTCGTTTCGGCACCGCTCGTCGCGCACCTCGTGCCAGACCTGACGGCACATCGCACAACCGAGCAGTCGCGCCTTCCGACGAGAGGCCAGATCAACAAACTCCAACAAGCGAATCGGGTCGTTCGAGGTGAGCCATTCCGCTTCGGTCATGGTCAGCGCCCCTTTTGGATCACGCACTCCGCGAAGCGCTCCATTTCCTCCAACTGCGGGCTGCACTGCAACAGCAGCAGGTTCGCGCCGGCGGCCTCGAACGCCTTCACGCGGTCGAGCACCTGTTGCGGCGTGCCCACTAGCCCGCTGCGCAGGCCGCGGTTGGAGACGGAGTAGTCTTCGAGCGAGACGCGCTGTTCGAGCTGCGTGCCCGCGAGCCACTGTTGGTAGTTGTGATAGCCGGCCTTCGATTGTTGCACGTCGGTGATGCGCGCCAACTCCGCGTTCGCTTCGGCTTCGCTGTTGCGAACGATGCTGTAACCGGCGACGCCGTAGATCATCGGCGGGAGGCCGAAGCTTTCGCGGCGGCGGCGCATGTCCGCGATCTTCTCGGCGATGCGCTCCGGCGGGTCGCCGTGCATCACGTAGGCGTCGCAGGTGCGCGCGATGAGGTTCTTCGCGGCCTCGGATTCGCCGCCCGCGTAGATCACCGGGCGCGGCTTCGTCGCGGGCTTCGGCTGAAGCACGTTGTCGGCCACCTTGTAGAACTTGCCCTCGAAGTTGAAGTGGTCCTGCTTCCACACGCCGTCTACCACGCTGAGCCACTCCGCGGTGCGGGCGTAGCGGTCGTCGTGCTGCTCGAAGTGGACGCCGTACTTCGTCGCCTCGTCCTTCCACCAACTCGACACCACATTGAGCGACAGCCGGCCGCCGCCGCCGATGTGGTCGATGTTCGCGGCCTGCTTCGCCAGCAGTGCCGGGTTGTGGAACGTCGGCCGCACCGCGACCATCAGTTCGAGCGTGTTGGTAACGGCCATCAGCGCCGCCGCGGTGCTCCACGCATCAAGGGACGGGGCTTCTTCACCCTTGATGTCGTTGAGGTTCAGCTCCGCGACGAGCGACAGGTCGTAGCCGATCTGTTCGGACCGCTGTGCGAGCTTCTTGCTGTACTCCCACGTGGGGGCCATGCGCTCGTCGTCCACGTTGCGGAGCCAGCCCCCGAACACCGGCATCCAGTACCCGTACCGCATCGCGCGCTCCCGAAACGAAAAGGGCACGCGCCCGAAGGCGCGTGCCCGTGATTGTACGCGAACCGCCTGCGAGCAGGGTAGTAGGCACGCTCCGCGTGCCGTGTGTTCGGGCCGCGTTTGCTCACCAACTATCCGTACAGCCCGCATCGCACTACAGAACGGCACGCGGAGCGTGCCTGCTACCCTGAAGACGCTCCGCGGGGCGCTCAATACACCGCGTTCGGGTCGACCGCCCCGGTGCCCTTTACGGCGGTGCCGCCGCCGTAGCGCGCGTGCCAGCCTTCCGTGGTGCGGATGCCGTACAGGTCTTCGGTCGTGAGGCCGTACTTGGCGAACCACGGGGTGCCGGTTTGCACCACCGCGTCGGTGTCCTTCACGCGGCGCACGCACTCGGTTTCGGCGAACTTCTGGCGCTCGGCCGGGTCCGCGTAGGTGAAGAACTCCTTCCAGAACGCGCGCCCGCCGAGGATGCCGCTCGCCCCGGCCTTCATCGCCATCTCGACTTGCTTCTTGTACTTGTCGTAATCGACGCCCGCGCTCAGCAGCACCCACGGCTTCACGCACGCGTCGTTCAGGCGCTTCAGGTTGTCCATGAGCTGCGCGTCGGTCTCGTGGCCGAACGTGCCGGGGAACTCGGCCTTGTATATGTCGCAGTAGCGGCTCAGGTACTTCGCGCTCTCGATGACCGTTTGGGCCTTGCGGGCCACTTGGCTCGGCGCGCCGTCCTTTTCGCCGTTGTACGGGAAGTGGATCGGTTCCAAGAGGAACAGGATGTCGTGCGTGATGCAGTCTTCGTACATCTGCCGGGTGAACTCGAAGTTCTTCTCGGCGCTGTCGTACTCGCCCGGTTCGAACTGCGCGAGCAGCTTCACCGCGTCGGCCCCGCACCGCTTGATCTTCCCGACGCCCCAGCCCTGTTCCACCTCGCCGCACGGCGCGCCGGCGGCGTTCTTGTCGGCCCCGGACTTCTCGACGCGGATGAGAATGCCCGTGCCCGGGGGCACCGCGTGCGCCGCGACCGTGCTGGCGTAGCCGTAGTAGCCGTCCACGAGCAGCCCGGAGCAGTGCGGGGCGAGCGCGCGCGACAGCATCACCTTCGCGTCCGCGATTTCGGCGTAGGTGGGTTCCTTGCCGGTCGCGGCCTTCATCATCTTAATCATGCTGCTGTTCTGGTCGGTGGCGACCATGCTCAGCGTGCCGTTCGGGTTGCTGATGCGCTGGAGGCCGCGCAGCTTACCGGGCGTGAGACCGAGGCCGTACAGCCGCGTGATCGACGTAGACACGGTGCGAATCTCCGGGTGACGGGGGATGTGTTCGCGTAGTATCTTAGAAGCGAGACACCTTGCGGCGAGACGAATGGAGCCGAACCCGTGATCGTGATTTGGCAGGGCTACGGCTACATTGCGCTCGCGGCGTTCCTCCTGCCGCTGGCGGGATGCGTCGGTCTGATCGATTTCAGCAACCGTATCGGCATACTCGGGGCCGGTGTCGGGTTCCTCGTCGCATCAATTGTGTGTTTCCTCGTCGGGCGGTCACTGCGCCGTGCGGCCGAGCGCCGGGCGGAAGAGGCCTATGCGAGGCGCAATCTCGACAAACCCTTCGCAGTCGGCTCCACACAAGACGACACCCCGCACACGTTGTACTGGGTGCCGTTGTGGGCGTGGGGCTGGATTTACGGCCTCTTCGGTTTGCTGCTCGCGGGCGGTTCGGCGGTCGGAATCGCAATGAAGGGGTGGAAGAACTGAGGCGCTCACCCCGCGATCCACCGCGTCGCGTGTTCGAGGTACGCGGTGCGAATCTCCGCGAACTGCGTCACGTTCGGAACGTGGTTCAACTCCAACAGGTGCGGGGTGCCGTCCGGGGCGACGATGTAATCCGCCGCGCACACCGCGAGGTCGAAGTGGTCGCGCATGCGGCGCACGTCGGCCGCGAGGCGCTCGTCGAGCGGCATGTAGGTCGCGGTCGCGTGGTGGATCGACTTCTTCCAGTCGTCGCCGCCGAGCCGCAGTTGGAAGAGCGTGTCGCCGATCGCCGTCACGCGCACCGCGTCGCCGTCGATGAACGGCTCTATGAGCGCCGGTTCGGTGGCGGTCCATTCGTCGGCGAACCGCTCTTTACCTTCCCCGCAGTGCCACTCGCCCCACTTCGCCACGCACGGCGCGTCGGCGCGGTAGGTGGTGCCCGCGTCGGTGTATGAGCGGGGTAGGGTGGCGAACGCGGACACGCGGCGCGTGCGCGCGAGGTTGGCGATGCGCGGGCGGCAGTCGAGCAACCCGCTCGCGCTCGGCAGGCACGGCCCGCCCCACAGCGCGAGCGCCGCAAGGCCCGGGAGGTCGTTCTCGAAGATGCCGTGGAACACCACCTTCGCCACCGGGCCGGCCCAGTCCCATGTGCCGAATCGCGCGAGGAACAGCTCGCCGGCGCGCATCTGCACCTTCGGCATCATCTCGAACGCGACGAGTTCGCACTCGGTCCGCGCGCGGAGTTCTTGAACCTCTTCGCGCTCCAACCCGATCAGCGCAACGGTGAAATCGGCCATATCACATCTCCGCGATCACGCGGCGCACGAGGACGCGCAGCTTCTTCTCGGCTTCGTTCGCGGTCGCCACGATCTCCGGTAGGCTCACCGGGTGCAGCGCGTCCGCGAGGCACATGTCGGTAATCACCGACACGCCGAGCACGCGCATCTTCGAGTGCACCGCGACGATCACTTCCGGCACCGTGGACATCCCCACCACGTCGGCCCCAATCATGCGAAGGAAACGATACTCCGCGCGGGTTTCGAGGTTCGGGCCGCTCACCGCGACGAACACGCCCTGTCGCGTCACGATCTTCTCTTCGAGCGCGACGCGGTGGCCGAGCTTCAGCAGTTCGCGGTCGTAGCAGTTGCACATGTCCGGGAACCGCTCGCCGAGCCGGTCGTCGTTCGGCCCGATCAGCGGGTTGTCGCCGAGCAGGTTGATGTGATCCTCGATCAGCATCAAATCGCCCTTGTCCCACTGCGGGTTCATGCCGCCGCACGCGTTGCTCACGATCAGCGCGTTCGCCCCGAGCGCTTTCATCACGCGCACCGGGAACGTGACCTGCTGAAGCGACCAGCCTTCGTAGAAGTGGAACCGGCCCTCCATCACGACGACCTTCTTCCCGCCGAGCGTGCCGCACACGAGTTGGCCTTTGTGTGTGGGCGCGGTCGAAGTCGGGAAGTGCGGGATCTCGCCGTAGGGAATGGCGACATCGACTTGAATGTCTTCGGTGAGCTTCCCAAGCCCGGTGCCGAGGATGACGCCCGCGGCCGGGGTGTGCGGCCACTTCGCGCGGATCGCGGTCGCGGCTTCTTGAATGTGGTCGAACAGCATGAGGGGACAGGGGACAGGGGACAGGGGACAGTGCGAACCTCGCACGCTCTCGTTGTACAATCCCAACACGGTCGAATGTGGCGCGCGCCGCATTCTGTCCCCTGTCCCCTGTCCCCTGACCCCTCGCACAATGGCCGTCAACCTTCCCCCGCACTACCACGACGCCGAAGCCCGGTACAAGAAGGCGCAGACGCCCGAGGACAAGCTCGCGGCGCTCAAAGAGATGTGGGTGCTGCTGCCCAAGCACAAGGCCAGCGAGAAGGTGCAGGCCGACCTTAAGACCAAGATTTCCGAACTCACGGACCAGATCGAACAGGCCAAGCAGGGGCCGAAGAAGGCCGCCCCCGGTACGTTCAAGTTCCCGCGTCAGGGCGCGGGTACGGTGGTGTTCGTCGGCCCGCCGAACGCCGGGAAGTCGCAAATGTTGTGTAAGCTCACGAAGGCGTCGCCGGCGGTCGCGCCGTACCCGTTCACCACGCGCGAACCGGTGCCGGGCATCATGGACTACGAAGACGTGCGCGTGCAACTCATCGACCTGCCGCCGATCACCGCGGACCACTACGAAACGTTCGTTACGGACCTAACGCGCGCCGCGAACGCCGCGGTGCTGTTCCTCGACCTCGCGGACGACGACGGCCCGGCCGCGACCCGCGTGACGCTTGAGCGCCTGAAACAGGCGCGGCGCGAACTGGTGCCGCCCGGAACAACGCAGACCGACGACCCGACGACGTACACCATCCCGACGCTGCTCGTGGCGACGAAGGGCGACGACGAGGCCGCGGACATCCGGCTCGAAATCGCGCGCGAAGAGTTCGGCACGTCGTTCCCGCTGCTGGTGGTGAGCGCCGAGCGCGGCGACGGCCTGCCGGAGTTGCGGAAAGCGATTTACGACGCACTCGGCGTGATGCGCATTTACACGAAGCAACCGGGTAAGCCCGCGGACATGACCAGCCCGTTCACGCCGCCCATCGGCGCGACGGTCGCGGAGCTGGCCGGGATGGTTCACCGCGACCTCGAAGACGCGGTGAAGTCGGCCCGCGTGTGGGGCAGCGGCGTCCACGACGGCCAAACGGTCGGCCGCGACCACCCGCTGCACGATAAGGACGTGGTGGAACTACACACGTAGGAAGTGTGAGGGTGTCAGGGTGCGAGAGTGGAGAGAAAAACCGTGCGAGGGTACCAGAGTGCCCGAGTGGAGAGAACGGTTTTTTCCCTCACACGCTGGCACTCTCGTACGCTGGAACTGACCCCATGGAGCACATCCCGGCGAGACACGCAGCGAAGGTGGGGATGCGGTTCCCCGCGCGCGTGACGATGCCGTACATCGCCGGTGCGACACTCGAACTCGATCTCAGCGCAGTCGCACCGGGGCGCGACCCGCGGCTGTCGGTTACGCTGTACTTCCACCTGACGGTGTCGCGCGCGACCGCCGAAGCGCTCAAGGTCGATGATCGGCTCGATGTGATCCTGATCGCGAACCCGCAGCATACCGACGGCTATGTGTCGCTGCCGGCCGATCCCAATTGGTTGACGTGGAACGGCGGCACCGTTCGCGCGCTCGCGCAGCGCATCCGCGACACGAACGACGACGCGCTGTTCCCGATCCTCGCTGACGCGCTCGAAGACGCCGGCTGCACCGAAGCCGAACTGCTCGCGCGGTGCCGCGATCCGCACGGCGACAGCCTCGGTTGGCTCGCGGTGCTGCTCGCAACGCAGGAGTGCCCAGTTTGGGGGACGTAATACTCCCAGCGAGTGTATGTTCTTATGTGCATTATTGCGCGCGAAATGTGCCGTTCCCGCGCACAATTGCCGGTGGAGGGGGTAGCGCGCGTGAGTTGGCAGCCTTGGCAGCCTTACCCCCCCGGACCCCTCACCAACCGCTGGGATTTCTTGTCGGAAAGCGAGACTGCCAAAGGCTGCCAACTGTTGGCAGTCTCGGCCCTTCTGGCAGCCTCGGAAGTGCGCAGATGCGCCCGCGGCGCGTGCGAGCAGCGCATTCCATTCGGCACGAGGTGAAACCGTGAACGCCCAAACGTGCGAACAGTTCCGTGCCGCGCTCCGGGCGCGCGGGGCACGAGATTTCAACGAGATCGTGCGGACGGTGCGCCCGCCGGCCACGCTCGGCCGGTTGTGCTATTGGCAGGAACAGATCCTCCTGAAGATTGCGGCGGCCCTCGGTGTGCCGGAGTTGACCTACGCCGAGGCGGTCGAGATCTTCGCGGGCGCGGAACTGATGTACGAACCGCCCGACGAGGTGCCGGGCGTGAGCACTCTACTGTTCATGTTGCCCCAATTGGACGTGACGCTCTCCGCACGCGGTTCGAAACAGTGGGCAGCGGAATTCTTCACGGCGTGCCGGTGGTTCGATCGCCGCGCCGATCTCGCGGAGTACCTCGTCGCGCGGTTGAGCCGCCCGGCGCTTCAGGCGCTCGTGCAAGAATCGCTCGTGCGGTTGCACCCGAAGTACGTCGAAAGCGCGGAGCATTACGCGACGCAGAGCCAAGACCCGGGGTGGGTCGCCGATCGCCGCGCGACTGAGCGCAAGTGGGCGGAGCTGTTCTTCCGCGCGACGCGGTGACGGAAGCCGAGTTGCCACTTCCGCCGCGGTGCGTGAAGATAGCGGTATGCAACCGCCCGCCACACAACTGCTCGTGCGCCACGGGTCGATGCGCTTTCTCGGCGCGTTCGACGCGCGCGTGCCCGCCGCGCGCGGCGACGGCGCGGTGGTGCGCACCGAGCGCGGCACCGAGTGGGGCGAGGTGCTGTGCCCGGTCACGCCGCAGGTGCTCGCTCAGATCCCCGAACCCACCCGCGGCGAACTGCTGCGCGTGGCGACCGACGACGACCGCGCCAAGCGCGCCCGCATTCTGGAGCAGCAGAAGGAGCAGTACACGAAGGGCACCGAACTTGTCGGCAAGCACAAACTCGCGATGCAGATCGTGGACGTCGAGTTCCTCTTCGGCGGCGAGAAGCTCATCTTCTACTTCATGGCCGAAGGGCGCGTGGACTTCCGCGAACTCGTGAAGAGCATGGCCCGCGAGTTCCACACGCGCATCGAGCTGCGCCAAATCGGTGTCCGCGACGAAGCGAAACTGCTGGCCGATTTCGGCGACTGCGGCAAGCCGGTGTGTTGCAACTCGCACATGGCGGTTATGCCGCCGGTCAGCATGCGCATGGCGAAGTTGCAGAAGGCGACGCTGGACCCGACGAAGATTTCCGGCCGGTGCGGGCGGCTCAAGTGCTGCCTGCGGTTCGAGCAGGACGTGTACGAAGAGTTCCTGAAAGAGCTGCCGCCGGTCAACGCGCGCGTCGTGACGGCGAAGGGACCGGGGCGCGTACTGGCGCACGAGGTGCTCGCGCGGCGGGTGCTGGTGGAGTTCGAGGACGGCCGCCGGCTCCCGGTTCCGGTTGATGAAGTGCTGTCGCGGTTGTAAGACTGTGGCCGGTGCGTAGCGAAGACGCGCGCCAGCGAGCCACGGGTTTGATCCCCGTGGTCTTTGGAAGCGCGAAGCCCCACGGGGATAAGCCCCGTGGCTCGCCCAATTCATTCAGAGGCTCCCGTGGACCCACGGATTCTGGAACTGTGCCGCACGGACCCGCGGTTCACCTACGAAGCGTACGAGTTCGTGTGCGACGCGGTGAACTTCACCGTCGAGCGGCTCGGGCGCGACGCGGGCGAAGCCGACCCCACCGACGACAACCACCTGAGCGGCGGCGAACTGCTCCGCGGCGTGTGCGACTTGGCCGTGCAGCAGTTCGGCTACATGGCCTCGGTCGTGTTCAAGCAGTGGGGCGTGAACACCACCGACGAGGTCGGCGAAATGGTGTTCCAACTGATCTCCGTGAAGCGGCTGAGTAAGTCGGACCGCGACGACCCGGCCGACTTCCACGCGCTGTTCGACCTGCACGCCGAACTGGCCGCCGGGTTCGCGTTCGGCGCGAGCGGCGACGTGCCGGTGAAGCGGGGTGCGCGATGACCGGCGCGAAGGTGCGCCTCGGGCTGGCCGTGGTGCTGTTCTTCGGGTGGATGGCGCTGCTGGGCTACACCGCGTACACCAAGAGTCGCGCGCCGATCGTGTCCCGCGCGCAAGCGGCCGGGTCGCAGTTCGCGGTGCGCGCGAAGCTGACCGACGGCGGCGACGGTCGCTCCGCGCCGCAAGCGCAGGTGCTCGAAGCGTTCACCGCGGACGGCCCGAAACCGGGGCCGATTGAGGTCGAGAACCTGCCGCTCGCCGGCGACTTCGCGGGCGACGGCGAGTACCTGCTGCTGCTGGTCAAATCGTTCGCGCTCGACGGGACCGCCCGGTTCAACGTGACCGGGCAGCAGCGCTCGCCGGGGTCGGCACCCGCGGGCGTCGGCCCGCCGAAGATTTACGCGTGGTCGCCGGGCGTGGAGGCGCAAGTGCGCCGCCTGTTCCCCGCGAAGTGAACCGAACCCGACGCGCGAGCGCGGGCTGCTGGTTCACCCTCGCTGGCGCGTCGGGTTCACTTTCGGAGCACGTCGCCCGCAACCGGCTGGGTTTGTGATGCCACTTGCGCGGCGCGTCGCGTTCCTCACGCACTACACCGAACTGTACGGGGCGAACCTGTCGCTCCTGAATCTCATCGAGGGCCTCGCGCCGCACGGGGTCGCGGCGCACGTGATCGCGCCGGAAGGCGGCGACCTGCTCGGCGCGCTCGCCGAGCGCGGGGTGCCGACCGCGGTGCTCCCCTTCGAGTGGTGCGTCTCGACGAATCGGACGCCGCAAACGGTCGCGGCGCGCGTGACGCGCAACGTGCGCCACCTGCGCCCGCTCGCGCGGCAGATCGCGAAATGGAACGCGGACCTCGTGTATTCCAACTCCTCCGTTTTCAACATTGGCGCTTTGGCGGCGGTGGAACTGAACCTGCCGCACGTCTGGCACCTGCGCGAGTTCGGCTTCCGCGACTACGACCTGAAGCCCGACTTCGGCCCGACGATGGCGCGGCTCGCGTTCCGCACAGCGGATGCGGTGGTGTGCGTGTCGCACGCGCTCAGCCGCGCACTTTTAGGCCCGAACCCGCCGGCGCAATCGCGCGTCATCTACAACGGTGTGGCGAGCGCCGCGACGTTCGACGCGCGGCGCGAAGCGGCCGCAGCGCTCGCGGGCCGCGTGCAGCCGTTCACGTTCGTGCTGGTGGGCCGGTTCCGCGAAAGTAAGGGGCAGGAGGTGGCGATTCGCGCGTTCGCGCGCGTCGCGGAGCGGCACCCGAACGTGCGCCTGTTGCTGGTGGGCGGTGCCGGCGCGACCGGGCAATCGGAGTATTTCGACCGGTGCGTCGCGGTCGCGCGCGAAATCGGCGCGGCGAGCAAGGTCGAGTTCTGGGGCTACGTCCCGGACCCGGAGCGCGCGTTCTTGGCGGCGGATTGTGCGCTCATGTGTTCGCGCAACGAGGCGATGGGCCGCGTAACGGCGGAAGCGATGTCCACCGTTCGCCCGGTAATCGGGTTCGACAGCGGCGGCACGAGCGAACTGATCGCCCACGACCGCACGGGGCAACTGTATCGCGGCGGCGCGGACGCGCTCGCGGAGTGCATGGCGCGCTATGTGGTCGCCCCCGAACTTGCGAACGCGCACGGCGTAGCGGCGTGGCACGCCGCCCGCGAGCGGCACACGACGGAGGTGTACGCCGAGCAAATCCGCGGCGTGCTCGCGGGGGTTGACACTTCGCGCCGCGGGCAGTAGGTATAGAGAAACGAGGGGGTGTAGCTCAGTTGGTAGAGCGCTTCAATGGCATTGAAGAGGTCAGGAGTTCGACTCTCCTCACCTCCACTCGTCGGAGCCCCGGGGCGCACCCGGGGCTTCGCTCGTTTCCCGGTCGGTCAGGCGTCCACGTCCCAGAGGACCACGTCGCCGGTCGCGGAGCCGGCGGCGGCCAGCGCACCGTCGGCGCTCACCGCCAGCGCGCTCAGCCGGTTCAGCCGCCACGTGTAGCGCTTGGTGCGCTCCAGCGTGCGCGTGTCGAAGACGTGAACCGTCGCGTCGTTGCTCGTGGCGAACAGGCGCGCGCCGTCGGGGTGGTAGGCGAGTGCGGTGAAGTGCTTGCGGTTGTCGTTGCGGGCGAGGCGCGGCGCGCCGCCGGTCGGCAGTTCCCACGCCACGAGCGTCATTTCGTGCGCGCACACCAACTGCTCGCCGTGCGGGTGGAACGCCAGCTTCCCGTGGTAGCTGTACGGGTAGCTGCCCGCGGCCGCGAGTTTGCCCGTGGTCGCGTCGCGCACCTCGACGCACATGGGCTGTTCCCACCAGCGGGCGGCGTTCGTCGTCCGGGCGAACATCGCGAACCGGTCGCCGGCCGGGGCGAGCGTCGGTTCCAACACGGAGAGCGCGCGTGTGGAGATGTTCCACTGGCGCACCCACTCGCCCTCTTTGAACTTCCACCCGGCCAGTTCGTACTTCGGGAGGCCGAGGAGCGAGACCGCGCGCTTGGCCGTCGGCGCGATTCCGAACGTGCCCGACGGCACGGCCGGTTCGGAGGTCACGGTGCGGTCGTCGCGGTCGTACACGGTGCGGCCGAGCGGGGTGAGCCACGCGAGTCGGCGACCGTCCGGTGAGAAAGAAAGCGCGCCGCGCCAGTGCCCGAGTTCGCCGACACGAATCGGCGCGAGGGCCGGCGAATCGAGGTTCCACAGGAACGTGCCGGCACCGCCCACGGCCGCGGCGACGGCCCGGCCGTCCGGGCTGAACGCCACGTCGATGACTTTGCCGGCCGCCGTCTTCAGAACCCGCATCGCGATGCGCCCCCGATTCCCGCAACACTAGTTCGCGCGGGCGCGCCGCGCGACATTCGCGCGCGAAACCGCGAGAGCGAATTCGGCTTTTCGGGTGCGGTGCGGTAAATCGTAACGGTTCCGCCGTGTGTACGGGCCGTAGAATCCCCGCATCACCAACCGGAGGGGCGCGGGCATGGCTCGGTTCTTCAAGTACAAGTCGGTCGCCGAACTCGAAGCCGAAAACGCCCGCCTCGGGACCGACCTACGGTTCTCGGACGACCTCGCCCCGACGTTCGCGCCGATCACCGTCGGCACGCGCGCCGTCGGCAACCGGTGGTGCGTTCACCCGATGGAAGGGTGCGACGGCGAATTGGACGGCTCGCCGGGCGAACTCACGTTCCGCCGCTACGTCCGGTTCGGCGCGGGCGGCGCGAAACTGCTCTGGGGCGAGGCGTGCGCCGTCACCAACGAATCGCGCGCGACCCCGCGGCAGATTTCACTGAACGATAGCACGAAGCCCGCGTTCGCGCGCATCGTGGACGACTGCCGCAAGGCCCACCGCGACGCGAACGGCACCGATTCGGACCTGATGTTCGGACTGCAACTCACGCACTCCGGCCGCTACAGCCATCCGCGGCCGATCATCGCCACACACGACCCGATTCTGGACCCGCGCACGGTCGCGAACAAGCAGACCGGCGAGAAGGTGGCGGCCGATTACCCGATTATCGGCGACGACGAACTGAAGCGCCTCGTGGACGATTACGTGCGCGTCGCCAAACTCGCGGTCGAAGTGGGCTTCGACTTCATCGACATGAAGCAGTGCCACCGGTACTTGGCGAACGAACTGCTCGGCGCGCGCAACCGGCCCGGCCCGTACGGGGGCAGCTACGAGAACCGCACGCGGTTCATGCGCGAAGCGATTCAGGCCGTGCGCGCCGCGGTACCTTCGCACGTCGTACTCGCGACGCGCATGAACATCTTCGACGGCACCCCCTTCCACAAAGGGGCGAACGACGACGGCGCACCGGACGCGCATTCACTTCCGCTGGTGAACGGCTGGGGGATGTCGGAATCGGACCCGTTCGCGGTCGATCTCACCGAACCGTTGCGCTGGATCGGCGAAATACGGGCGCTGGGCGTGACGCTCGTGAACGCGACGATGGGCAACCCGTACGCGCAGCCGCACTACGGCCGGCCGTTCGAGTACCCGCCGCCGGACGGCTACGAATCTCCCGAACACCCGCTGGTCGGTGTGGATCGCCACTTCCGTGCGACCGAAACGATTCAGCGCGCGTTCCCCGATCTGGCGCTCGTCGGCACCGGGTACAGTTACTTGCAGGAGTTCTTGCCGCAAGCCGCAGCGGCGAACGTGCGCGACGGGCGCGTGAGCATCGTGGGCGTGGGCCGCGCGACGCTCTCACAACCGGACTGGGTGCGCCAACTGCTCGACCACGGCAAACTGGACCGCAAGCGCGTGTGCCGCACGTTCAGCTATTGCACGGCCCTGATGCGCAGCAAGCAGCACCCAATGGGCCAGTTCCCGGCCGGTTGCCCGCCGTTCGACAAGGAAACCTACGGCGACGTGTGGAAGGAGGCGCAAGCGCTCTTGGAATTGAAGAAACCGACGTGAGCGGGCGAACAGAAGGGTAACCGTTCGTTCGCACGAGGTGCGCCATGTCCGCGCGTCGCTGGTCGGTGCTGCTCGCGTTCACGTTGGTTTCGGTGCTGGTGTCAGTGGGCTGGTTCGTGTGGGCCGCGATCAAGGCTCCGCCGGGCCAGCGCATGTCCGCGATGGGCATCGCGGGCATTTTGCAACTCATCGAGCTGCCGCTCGCGTACTACCTCCTGCGGCTGAGTGACTACGCCCGCGATTGGATGTTCCGGTTGAACCTCACCAAGTTGGTCGGCGCGGTCGGGCTGATACTGGGCGGGATTGCGGGTCGCGTCCTGTCGGCTGAAGTGGCGGCAGCACTGGTGGCGGTCGCGGTGTTCTACACCGCGTACGCGCTGTTCCTCCGCGCGAACGCCGAGTTCTTCGGGTAGGGTGAATCCATGCCGTCCGTATCGCTCACGAACTGGCGCACGACGCGGCGCGCCGCGCTGGACGCGGTCGAAGCCGCACACACGACCGTTCACGGCACGGGGGCCGGGCGGCGCGAGGCGACGCGCCAGATCAACCACGGCTACGCGGTACTGCTCGCGGCCGAGTTTCAAGGCTTCTGCCGCGAACTGCACACGGAGGCCGTGCGCTACCTCGTTGCGGCCGTGCCAATCGAAATGCAAGTGATCGTGGGCCGCGCCCTGACGCTGAACCGCCAACTGGATCTAGGGAACGCCAACCCCGCTACACTCGGTTCCGATTTCGGCCGCTTGGGTGTAGTATGGTGGCAGAGCGTTGACCAAGTGGAGGCCAGCGGCCCCGATATGCGTGACGAGTTGGAAAAACTGAATGCGTGGCGAAATGCAGTCGCACACAACGACTTCGACTCGAAGAAACTCGGTGGTACAATCCTGTTGACACTCTCGATGGTGCGCGGCTGGCGCAAAGTGTGCAACCAACTCGCCGGCGTGTTCGATCAAGTGTTGGGCGACCACATTGCGACCTGCACAAAGGTGCGCGCGTGGTAAGGAGGCAGCAGTGCTCGCAACGAAACTGAAAGTCGCGAAGTACAAGGTCGGCGATTGGGTGACCTACCCGACGCACCCGGTGCGCTCGCACGCGCGCGTCGTCGAAGTGCGCGGGCCGCTCGCGCCCGGGGGCGAACAGGTGTACCGCATTCGGCACGTTCACGAGTGGGGCGAAGTGGTCGAGTTCGAGACTACCGAGTCGGCGCTGCAAGCAAGCGAACCGCCGGAACACCAGCCGCAACCGCGGCCCGAAAGCGAGTGGGCGCTCTGGACCGGGTGATTTCGCGCGGGCCGGTTCCCCATAAACTGCCCCTATGCGCACCAACACCGTTAAGCGGCTGCTGAAGGCCGGCAAGCCGTCCGTCGGAACGTGGCTCTCCCTCGGTAGCGTCACCGCGGCCCGGTTCCTCGCGCGTGCGGGGTTCGATTGGCTCACCATCGATATCGAGCACTCGCTCGTCGGCATGGAAACCGTCACCAACATGATCGCGAGCATCGCGGACGCCGGCTGCGTTCCGCTCGCGCGCGTGCCTGCCAACAAGCACGACCACATCAAGCGCGTGCTCGACAACGGCGGCTACGGTGTCGTGGTGCCGATGGTGACGACGCCCCAAGAGGCCCGCGACGCGGTGAGCGCGTGCCTGTACCCGCCGCGCGGCACGCGGAGCGTCGGCGGCAGCGTTCACGCGCTGAACTTCGGCGCGACGCCCCCAGAGTATTACGCGAAGGCCGACGACGAAATCCTGATCGTGCTCCAGTGCGAGCACATCGACGCGGTGCGCAACTTCGACGCGGTGTACGGCGGCACCGGGGCCGACGCGATCTACGTGGGGCCGAACGACCTCGCGGCCAGCATGCGCGACGCCACCGGGAAGCCGCCGAGTGCCGACGAGTTCCGGCAGGCGCTCGCGGACATCCTCGCGGGGTGCAAGCGGATCGGCATCGCGGCGGGCATCCACACGTTCAGCATCGAGGAAGCGAAGACCCGGATCGCGGACGGCTGGCAGTTGATCGCGGTGAACAGCGAACTGCGGTTCCTGACCGACGGCGCGAAACAAGTGGTGGACGCCCTCGGCCTCAAGAGCGCCCAGCTCACCAGCTACTGAGCCGACAATTCGCCGCACCGACTTGCCCCGGTTTGCGGTGCGCGGTAAGTATCTTGAAGTTGAAGGAATCAAAACTTCCGGGTTCGTGATGCGCCAAGTTGTGCGAGTTCGGTCGGTCGCGGTTGCCGCTGTTGCGGCGCACGCGGTCGTTCGCGCGCACCTCGCGGCACTCGCTATCGCCGCGGCAGCGGCCGCGCCCTGAGTCCGGTTCCGACACCCGTGTTCACCGAAACACCCGTCGGCCCCGGAGCTTCCTCCGGGGCCGATTTCGTTTTCCCACGCGAAAGGAACGAACCGTGACCGCACCGCTGTCGCGCGCCGCGAAGTCGCAGCGCACCACCGATTCGCCCATCAGTTTCTACATCCAGAAGGCGTTCGAGAACCCGGAGATCGTGTCGTTCGCCGCCGGGTTGGTGGACGAAGGCTCGCTGCCGGTCGAACCGGTTCGCAGTGCCGCGATGGAACTGCTGAACGACCCCGGCGCGGCTCGCGCGGCGCTCCAGTACGGCTCCACGCAGGGCGCGCCGAAACTGTGCGAACAGGTGTTGAAGCTCGTGTGCGACGCGGACGGCGCGAAGCCGAGCGAACTGAACCTCACCCCGGCTGACGTGTGCATCACAACCGGGTCGCAGCAGTTGCTGTACCTGCTGGGCGAAGTGCTGTTCGACGCGGGCGACATCGTCATCACCGAAGCGCCGTCGTACTTCGTGTACCACAGTCTGCTTCAGTCGCACGGTGCGAAGGTGCTGACGGTGCCGATGGACGACGACGGCATGCGCGTCGATCTGCTCGACGCGCTGTTGGAGAAACTCAAGCGCGAGGGGCAACTGCCGCGCGTGAAACTGATCTACACCGTGGATTACTTCCAGAACCCCACCGGTCTCACGCTCTCGGTGGAGCGCCGGAAACAGTTGGTTGAAGTGGCGAAGAAGTACAGCACTGCGCACCGAATTCTGATTCTCGAAGACGCCGCGTACCGCGAACTGCGGTTCACGGGCGCGGACCTGCCGAGCGTGAAGCGGTTCGACCCGACTAACGAGTTCGTGGTGTACACGAGCACGTTCTCCAAGCCGTTCGCCCCCGGCTTGAAGACCGGGTACGCGCTGATGCCGCGCGACGTGATGGCCCCGGTGTTGCACCTGAAGGGCAGTCACGATTTCGGCTCCACGAACCTCGCGCAGTATCTGATGACGCTGCTCATCGCGAACGGCGAATACGCGAAACAAGCGGAAACGTTGCGCGGCGTGTACAAGCAGAAGGCCGAGGCGATGCTCGCGGCGCTCGACACATACTTTGCCGACGTGCCGTGCGCGCGGTGGACGGTTCCTGCCGGCGGGTTCTATGTGTGGCTCACTCTCGACGGTGTCGATACCGGGCCGGAGGGGCCGCTGGTGCAGGCGGCGCTCGACGCCGGTGTGATGTACGTGCCCGGTCAATACGGGCACGTCCCGGACGAATCGGGCCGCGTGCCGAAGAGCGAGTGCCGCCTGTGCTACGGCGTCGCGACCCCGGAACAGGTGACGGAAGGCATCCGCCGGTTGCGACTCGCGGCGGGCGCGATCGGATTGGCACAGCCGGGGGCGCGGCGCGCGGCTGTTGGCGTTTGAGTGCCCGCGCGAAATCGCGCGCGGTTTGCCGCCGTCGCGTTCGCATCCTAGCCTTGCGTGCCGCAGTAGGCGAGTACACGCGGGGGCGCGGGATGGTCGGCAAGACGGTGCTGGGCCGCTACCGGTTGCTAAGATCGCTCGGCGCGGGCAGCAACGCGGAGGTGTTCCTCGCGGAACCCCTGCGCCACCCGGACCTGCGCGTGGTCGTCAAGCGCGTTCACGACCACGTCGTGAAGAGCGCGAACTTCCACCGGCTGTTCGAGGCCGAAGTGGTGTCGATGGCGAACTTCGATCACCCCTACGCGGTGGGGTTGGTCGAGGCGTCGCTCACCGATCCCATCGGCCCGTGCCTCGTGATGGAGTACGTTCCCGGCGTCACGCTCGAAGACGTGCTCGCGGTCGAGAAGCGGTTGAGCGTCGAGCGCGTCGGCCGGTTGCTCGGGTACTTCTGTCACGCCCTCTACGCGGCGCACGCGGCCGGCATCGTTCACCGCGACCTGAAGCCCGCGAACCTGATGATCGTGGACCCGGGCACGCCGCACGAATCGCTGAAGGTGATGGACTTCGGGTTCGCCGGGTTCAGCGACAAGCCGCACATTCAGATCGCCGAACTCACCGGCCACGGCCCCATTTACGCGCTCGGCACGCCGGCCTACGTCAGCCCGGAGATGGTACGGGGCGATCGCGTGGACGCGCGCAGCGACCTGTACTCCGTGGGCGTGATCCTGTTCGAGATGCTGTCCGGTCGGTTGCCGTTCGAGTACCCGCACTTGGAGCGCTTGCTCGCGGCGCACGTCAAAGAACCGCCGCCGCGGTTCCACAAGATCGGCTGCGCGCACGTCCCGCCGGCGGTGGAAGGTGTGATCCAACTCGCGCTCTCCAAGTACCCCAACGAGCGGCACCAGACGGCCGAACAACTGCTCGACGCGTACAGCGCCGCCGTCGGCATCGACTTCCTCTTGGAAACGGTGCCGCCGGGGTGGGAACCGCCGCCGAAGGGGTCGCCGTCGGCCGACACGATCGACGACGCGAGCCTGCGCGCGACGCCGCTGGCGCACGTGCCGCGCGCGAGTTCCGACCCGTTTCACGTGACGCACGAGTTCGAAGCGTACATGCCGGAGAAGCTCGCGGCGGCGAAGTTGCGCGGGTTCGTGGAAGACTACGGCGGGCAGGTGGTGGCGAGCGAACCGGGGCTGATCCGCGTGCGCCTCGCGCTGCCGACCGGCTACAAGGAGCACAAGAGCGGCAGCGGCATCATCAGTTGGATGACCGCGCGGCGGCCGAGCGTGACGAAGTGCCAAGAGCCGATCGAACTCGAACTGCACATGGACCGCCCGGACCCGAACCACGCGCGGCTGTACGTGGTGGCGGCGTTCCGCCCGCTGAAGGACTACCCGCCGAAGGACAAACACCAGTGGAACGAGCGGTGCGAGAAGGTGAACTTCGCGCTGCGCCAGTATCTGGGGGCTTAGTGCCCCTCGAGAGCGGCGAGGACCGCACCAACGCCGCCGTCCGCACACAGTTCGCGCATCGGTTCCAGTGCCAAATACCGCGCGCGGACCTCGTTCGCCAGTTTCAGCGAAACCGCAGCTTCCAATCGCCCGGCGTGCGCCACCACGAGTGCCGCGGTGCGCAGTGCGTTCGCGTGAACCCGCAGCGTGTGCACCGACCGCCGCGCCGGGTGCAAGTGAACGTACCGCCCGGCCTCCGGGCCGAGGCGCACCGCCCACCGCGAGCCGTCGCGCACTTCCAGCACCACGTACCCGTCGCTCCCCGCGAGCCACTCCGACAGCGCCGCAAACTCCCGCGCGCCGCGGGCGTCCAGATGCGCGAAGATGTCTTCGGCGATTTCGGCCGGTGCGAGCGCGCCGGTGTAGAAATCCATGAGCCGCGTGCCGACTACGAGCATTTCGCGCGGTAGCTCTGCGACCGCCGCTTCGCCCTCACGCGCGGCGCGTTCGACTCGCGCCCGCACCCAACCGGCGTGGTGCTTCCAGCAGTTCAAGAGCGCGGGGAAGGGGAGATCGTCCGTCATCGGCGTCACCGCTTCGCGAGATCGACGAACGACCGTAGTGCCGGCGGGCGGAACCGCGACTTGTGCCACACCGCGCACAGCGTGCGCGTCGGCGCGGGCTTCCCGAGCGGCCGGTAGTTGCACTGCTTCGCGGTGTCCGCGGTCGCGGCCATCTCCGGCACCACCGATACGCCCTGACCCGCGGCGACCATCGCGAGCAGCGTCACGATCTGTTCGCCGCGACACACCACGCGCGGCTCCAACCCCCCGCGGTGGCACAGACTCAACACTTGGTCGCCGAAGCAGTGCATGTCGTCGAGCAGAATGAACGGCTCGTCCACGACGTCCGCGAGGTGAACTTCGCTCCGCGTCGCCAGTTTGTGTTTCGGCGGGAGCGCCATCACCAGCGGTTCGGTGAACAACTTCTCCGCGTGCAGGCGGTCGTCGCGGATCGGCAGCACCATGATGCCCACGTCCAGTTCGCCCGCGAGCAGGTCCGCGAGTAGGCGCTCCGTGAGGTCTTCTTTCAGTTGCAGTTGCACCGCGGGGTGCGCCTTGCGGAACCGCGTGACCGCCCCCGGCAGCAGGAACGGCGCGATCGTCGGAATCGCACCGACTTTGAGCGTGCCGCCCTCGCCGGACTCCCGCACCGCGCGCTCGGCTTCCTTCACCGCCGCGAGAATGCCTTGCGCGTGGCTCAGCAACTCTTTGCCCGCGTCGGTGAGTACCACTTTCCGGCCTAAGCGGTCGAACAGTCGGCGGCCGACGCCGTGCTTCTTGTCTTCGAGCCGCATGATTTGCTCGCTGAGCGTGGGCTGCGTAACCCCCTCGCGCTCCGCGGCGCGTGTGAAGCTCCCGGTCTCGGCGACCGCAACGAAGTACCTCAGTTGGTGCAGTTCCATCGTCGGCCCCGATTGCGCGCGGGAAAGAAATTGCTGATGCCGATTGTATTCGCGCCGCGGAACCCGGCGAGAAGTGCCGGAATATGGGTCCGGTGAGCGGCGCCGCGCGTTGCGGAACCGCTCACGAACGGCGAGAATGTGTTCGGGCGGCGCAATGTGCGCGCGCGCCGGGCGAATCGCCTTTCGGACCCTTCCCCCGAACCGGTGGGCCATGACCATCGAAGACGCGGTCGCGAAAGACTTGGTCGCGGTGCTGTTCGTCACCTTCATGTTCGGCGGCGGCATCTTGTGGCTCATCGTCGCCACCGTCGCCGAGCAGTGGCGCAAGGTGCGCGTCGCCGAGCGCCAAGCGGAGCTGAAGCGGTCGATGGTCGCCGCCGGCTACCGGCCCGAAGAGATCGTGCGCGTCTTGAACGCCGGCCCGCCGAACGACTGAGTCGCGGTGCGAACCCGGGGCTCGCGCCCGCGGGCTAATGACAGCCGCCCCTCCGGGGCTAAAGGCACACGCGCAGAATTCTGAAGCCCTGAAAGGGCGACTGTTCGTAGCCCGCGGGCGCAAGCCCCGGGCAACTCGCAACGCCACCTCTGCGCTTCGCCCTGTGTACACTGTTCGCATGAGCAACCCGTTCCGCGACCTCCCGTCCGTCACGAAACTGCTCGACGCGCCCGCGCTCGTCGCGGCCCGCGAGCGGCACCCTCTCGCCCTCATCACCGAAGCCGCGCGCGCCGCGCTTGAGGCGCTTCGCGCGAAGATCGCCGCCGGCGAACCGGTGAGCACGAACGCGGGCGAACTCGCGGAGCGCGTCGCGACGAAACTCGACGCCGACACCGCACCGGCGCTGCGCGGTGTCATCAACGCGACCGGGGTCGTTCTGCACACGAACCTCGGGCGCTCCCCGCTTCACGAAGAGGCCGCCCGCGCCGCCTACGAAGCCGCCCGCGGCTACCTCAACCTCGAAATCGACCTCGGCACCGGGAAGCGATCGAGCCGGCAGAGCAACGTGCGCACCGGGCTGCGCGCCGTGACCGGGGCCGAAAGCGCCACCGCCGTGAACAACTGCGCGGCCGCGACGGTGATCGCGCTGCGCGCGGTCGCGGCCGGAAAGGACGTCGTCGTTTCGCGCGGGCAGTTGGTGGAGATCGGCGGCAGCTTCCGCATTCCCGACGTCATGGCCGTGAGCGGCGCGGCGCTGCGCGAAGTGGGCACGACGAACATCACGCGACTCAGCGACTACGAGCGCGCGATCAGTCCGAACACCGCGGCGCTCATGCGCGTGCATTGCAGCAACTACCGCGTGCGCGGCTACACGAAAAGTGTGGAACTCGCGGACCTCGTCGCGCTCGGCCGCAAGCACAGCCTCACGGTGATCGACGACGCGGGCAGCGGGCAGCTCATCGACCTTGCGCCGTTCGGCTTACCGGGCGAACCGCACATTCCGACCAGCATTACCGAAGGCGCGGACCTCGTGCTGTTCAGCGGCGACAAACTCCTCGGCGGCCCGCAGTGCGGCATCATCGCGGGCCGCGCGGACCTCATCGTGCGCATCGAAAAGGACCCGCTGATGCGCGCGTTCCGGCTCGACAAGATGACGCTCGCGGCGCTCGAAGCGACCTTGCGCTTGTACCGCGACCCGGAACGCGCGCGGCGCGACATTCCGACGCTGCGCATGCTGACAACGCCGCTCGCGGAGTTGCGCAAGCGGTGCGAATCGTTCGCCAAGTGGCTGCGCGAAATCCCCGGCCTTACGGTGGGGGTGCGCGAAGACGAATCTTTCGTGGGTGGCGGCTCCTTGCCGGACGTGAGTGTGCCGACGTGCGTGCTCGCACTCTCGTCCGCAACCGCGAGCGAATCCGAGTTCGCTGCGAAGTTGCGCACCGGTGCGCCCGCAGTGGTGGCCCGCGTGCAAGACGGCCGCGTGCTGCTCGACCTGCGATGCGTCTTCGAGCGCCAAGAAGCGGAACTGCTCGACGCGGTGCGCGCCGCAGCCAGTTAGCCGCGCTCGTTCTTCTGCGCGCGCGACATGAGGCGCTGCATCGCGGCGAGCGGCGGAAGCCCCGCGTGCAGCACGCCGTACACGGCTTCCATGATCGGCGTTTCGATGCCGGTGCGGGCGGCGCGCTCGTGAACGCTCTTCGCGGTCCACACGCCCTCCGCCACCTGCGGCCCGCTCAGCACGTCCGCGAGCGGTTCGCCCGTGCCCAAGCGGAACCCGACGCGCCGGTTCCGCCCGTGCGGGCTGAAGCACGTCGTGATGAGGTCACCGATCCCGGCGAGGCCGTGGAACGTCGCCGGGTCCGCACCGTGCGCCACTCCGAAGCGTGTCATTTCCACAAGGCCGCGCGTGAGTAGCGCGGCCTTCGCGTTGTCGCCGAAACCGAGACCGTCGCACACTCCCGCGGCAACTCCCATCACGTTTTTCAGCGCGCCGGCAAGTTCGACGCCCGCGACGTCGGTGTTCGTGTACACGCGAAAGCGCTCGGTGCCGAAGTGCCGCTGCACGCGGGCCGCGAGGTCGCTTTCGGCCGCGACGACGAGCGACGTGGGCAACCCGCGGGCGACTTCTTCGGCGTGGCTCGGCCCGCTCAGCACCGCGACGCTGTCCGTGCGCAGCAACTCACCGATGATCTCGCTCGGCCGCGCGAAGGTACCCACCTCAAGCCCCTTCGTGAGGCTGACGACCGGTGTGTCGGCGTCGCGGTGCGGCACGAACCGCGCCAGCGTTTCCCGCAGGTACGCGGTTGGAATCGCGACGATCCAACAGTCCGCCCCGGCGGTGGCTTCGCGCTCGCGGGCCGTGATGGTGATCGCTTCCGGGATGTGCGCGCCCGGGAGCAGGCGCGCGTTCTCGCGCGCCGCACACAATCGCGCGACGTTGTCGCTTCGCGCGCCCCAGAGGCGCACGCGGTGTGCCGGGTTTTGTGCGAGATGCAGCGCGACGGCGGTGCCCCAACCCCCGCTACCGAGAACCGCGAACGTGGTCATTGCGACGCCTCCGGGTGGCACATCTTACGCAACTTCGCGCCGGATTCGCGCATCTTCGCGCACGAAGTTCAAGAGCGGTGAAGTGCGCGGTCGATGATAGGGGCGCGAGACTTCGGCACCGCGGAATCCGGGACGGGTTGGGGAACCTGTACCGGTTCGGGGAACTGGGGACACGCGGGCCGAACCGCCAGCACGGAGGGACTCTCATGGCGACGCGCCTCAAACTCTACCGCCCGGCAGAAGAAGACACCCTCGTCGAAGACGCCGCGAGTGAACCGGACGTGCGGGTGCGCCTCGGCGACCTGCTCCCGGTGGTCGCGATGGCGCAGCGGATGAACTTCATCTGGCTCAAAGACTTTCTGGACGACGAAGTGGCGGTGAGCCAAGACCTGTACGAAGTGATGCAAGCCTTCCGCAGCAGCCGACCCACCAGCGCGTGAAGTGGTCGGCATCAGACAACGCGCCACCGCAGGTGCGGTGGCGCGTTCGACCGCACTTCAGCCAACAATTTCGGCTAGCGGCTTCACGTCGTTGCTCCTTGCAATCAAGCTCGCGATCACGCTGCGCACGGGTTGTGAAGATAGGATGTTGCCAAGCGCCCGCATGAACTCGTCTGGTTCGAAACACTTAGTGGGTCGCGGTGCTTGCGTTTCAGTCGTTTCGCGCAGTTCCTCTGAGAGGTCGATTACCACCGGGTACGGAAAGTTCTCACGGTGAGACGCTTCGAGGATGGTTTCGGAGTAGCCCAGAATCGGTGCGGACAGATCCATCGTGTGGACGAAGAGCGTGTGCGGCCCGTCGGTTTCCTTGCGCGTGCGCACTTCGGCAGTCAGCGCGCCTTTGGTCTTGCGGCGCAACAGTTCGTCTTGCGACCGCAGAATTGAAACCGGGGAGAGCGCGCTGATACTGATCTCACCGCCCCAGAGGTCAGGAATTTCGTTCACGTTGTGCCCTCCGTGTTGCCGTCCAGTTCGCAGTAGATCGGGAGATGATCCGACACCGTTCCACTTCGTGGTCGGCCGTTGGCGGTTAGCAGGCTTTCCACACCATCGTGGTCGAGAATTTCAACTCGGCTCACCCGTTGCATCATAGCAGGGCGCACGAGTACTTGGTCGTACATCTGCCAAAAGTGGTTCGTCGGTTCGTCGGCGTTGTCCCAATAGTACGTTCCCGGTGGTCCAACCGTGCCGTCGCCGAACCGTGCCCACATCGGATTGTAGAAGCACCTGTGTTGGGCCCGCTCTTTCAACCCGGCAACCGCTGTTGTGAGATCGCGCGTCATCACACTGTGAAGCGCCCGCGTTCCGACGACACCGGCCTCGTAAGGGTTCATATTCAGGTCGCCGATCAGCACCGTGCGGGTGTGCTCGCGCTTGTCCTCGATGCGACAGATTTCCTCGGCGATCTGACTCGCCCGATCCGCACGGCCCGCCTCGGTCGTGATTCGGCGACGGTCCAGTAAGTGCGCACCGACGAGCAGGAACGGCAGTCCGCCGTCGAGCGTTACCTCACGAATCGTGATTCGGAAGCGAACCGCACCGTTGTATCGGCTGACGACCCGGTGTGCCGGGAGTCGCGTCCAAACACGAATGCGTTGCGTTCTTGGTGGCGGGCACACATACGTCCCGGTTCCGGCGGCGTTCAGCGTTGCGCCGAGTACGTCGTCGGGAATCGCGCACTCTGTGAACACGAACAGTTCCGGGGCGCGCCAGCGAGCGAGGCGCGTGAGGCGCTCGCACACCGCGGCCTCGCGCGCGATGCGGTCTGCATCGGTGCGAACGCGCAGGTTCCAGAACAGGATGCCGGGCATGCGGGCGACCGGGGCGTATCATGAACGTACCGTTCCAACCGCCAGTGTAACCGATGACTGAACCCGTTTCCACTGCCACGGCGCTGCCCGTGGTGAAGCTCAAGATCGAGCGCCGCTCGTCGCACCCGTGGGTGTTTCGCAACATGGTCGAACGGCCCGACGCGCGCATCGCGCCGGGGTCCGTCGTCGACGTGATCGACGTGAACGGCGCGTGGGTCGCGCGCGCGTTCTACAACGGGCACTCGCGCATCACGCTCCGCGTCCTCACGGCGCGCGCCGACGAACCCGTGGACGCGGCGTTCTTCGCGCGGAAACTTTCGGCCGCCATCTCGTTCCGCCGCGACACGCTCAAGTTGGACGAAGTCACGAACGCCTACCGGCTCGTTCACTCCGAAGCCGACGGCCTCAGCGGGTTGGTCGTAGACCGGTTCGGCGACACGCTCGTGATGGAGTTCTTCTCCGCCGGCATGTACAAGCAGCGCGCCGCAATCAGCGACGCGCTCAAAGCGCACTTCCCGAACGCGCGGTTCTACTACTTCGCCGAAGAACACGTCGGCAAGCAGGAGTCGTTCGACTGTCGGCCGCCCGAACCGCCGCCCCCGGACGTCATCACCGAACACGGGCTGCGGTTCCGCGTCGCGCCCGGTAGCAAGCACAAGACCGGTTTCTTCGTCGATCAGCGCGACAACCGGCTCGCGCTCTCCACCTTCTGCGCCGGGAAGCGCGTGTTGGACATCTGCTGCAACACCGGCGGGTTCGGTGTGTACGCGAAGGCGAAGGGGGGCGCGGCCGAAGTGGTGGGCTTGGACCTCGACGAACAGGCCATCGACATGGCGAAGCAGAACGCCAAGTTGAACGGCGCGCAGATTCGCTACGTGCAGGCCGACCTGTTCGCGTGGCTCCGCGACATCATCCCGAACGGCGAGCGGTTCGATACGGTGGTGCTGGACCCGGCGAAGCTGACGCGGGACCGCGAGGACGTGCAAACCGCACTGAAGAAGTATTGCGACATGAACCGGCTCGCGCTGCAAGTGGTGAAGCCCGGCGGCGTGCTGCTGACGTGCTCGTGTACCGGCCTCGTGAGCGAACCGGACTTCCTCGAATCGGTGCGCCGCGCCGCGTGGCAGGCCGGGCGCACCATTCAGGTGTTCAAGATCAGCGGCGCGGCCCCGGACCACCCGTTCATGCTGAGCGTGCCCGAGGGCCGCTACCTGAAGGCCGTGTTCTGCCGCGTGGAGTGACGTGCGGGAGGTCGGCGGGCGGGGTCGGTTCTCAGTGGTTCACGCGGAGGTGTACACCCCTCCGCGTGAACCACTTTCCGGAGCGGGTGAATCAACGCGCGGAGTGGGTGAATCACTTTTCGAGCGGGTGAATCACTTTTCGGCGCGCCTGTTCCGCGGCGCGCTGCACGATTCTCGGTCGGCGGATCGCCTTCGGGTTACTTCTTCCCCAAGCAGAACACGGTGCCGCGGTCGGTGCCCACGAGGAGACAGTCCGGCCCGACCGCGACGGACCCGGTTACGGCGGCGTCGAGTTTCAGTTTCTGTAGCTCTTTGCCGGTCTTCAGGTCGAGCGCGTAGAAGAAACCGTCGTCGTCGCACGAGCCGACGTACACGCGGCCGTTCACGACCACCGGCGACGCGTCGATCTGGCCCGCGGCCGCGAACGACCACTTCTGCTTGCCGGTATCGGCTTCGATGGCGTAGAGGCGCTTGTCGCGGCTGCCCGCCACCACGATTCCGTCCGCTACGGCCGCCGACGAGTAGAAGGGCTGCTGCCGGGCCGCCGGCGCGAACGTCCACTGCTTCTTCAGGTCTTTGACGTTCCCGCCCACGACGCTGTTGGAAATCATCGACTGGTACACGCGGTCGCCCGCGATGGCCGCGGTCGTCACGGTTTCGCCGCCGAGTTCGAGCGCGCCGAGTTCCTTACCCGTCTTCGCGTCGAACGCGCGCAGCACGCCGTCGCTGCACCCGGTGGCGAACGTGGTATCGCCGACCACCGCGGCTGCGGCGTTGATCGGGCCTTCCACCTTCGCGGTCCACACCTTCTTCCCGTCCTTGTCCAAACAGTACATGTTCGAGTCGTGACAGCCGAACAGGACGTTCGTGCCGTGGAAGTTCGCGCCCGCGGTGATCTCGCCCTCGGTTTCGAACTTCCACACCGGCTTGCCGTCGGTCGCGCTCACGCAGTGGAACACCGCGTCGAGGGTACCGACGAACACGCGCCCGTCCTTCACCGCGGGCGACGCCTTCATCGCGCCGAGTTTCGCCTTCCACTTCTCTTTGCCGGTGGCGAGGTCGATGGCGTACAGGTGCTTGTCGAGCGACGCGACGAACGCGACACCGCCGACAATGGCCGGCGCGCCCTCGATGCCGCCGTCTTTGGTCTTGGGGTCGAACTCCCACTTCACTTCGAGCTGGTCCGGGAGCTTCGCGGTACCGGACCCGCTCATCAGCGCGTCGCCGCGAAACACCGGCCAATCGGCGACCGCAGCGACGGGGAACAGCAGAACCGCGACGAGCGCGGCAATCACGACGCGGTGCATGAGGAAGCCCCTTCGTCACAGTGGCAGATACACAACTGCATTCCGAAGTTCGGCCGGTTCGCACGCGCCCGCGAGCAGCGCGAGGTCGCGGATGCAATCGCCGACCGACAAGCCCTGTTGGTGCGCGTACACAACACCGGCGAATTCTGTTCCGTCGGTTTGGCGCTCGTGGGCGAGCGCCAGAAAATCTTCGTCCCGCGTGAACACGACGCGCCCGAGTTCCGTCGCACGGTCGAGGATTTCTTCGTCAGTGGCCCGGTCGCGGTCGTCGTCTTGTGTGCGAATCACGTCGATCCCGAGGCGCTGCAGCCCTTCGGTAATCGCCTTCGGAACGTGCTGATCCATGTAGAAGGCAACTGGCATCACGCACCCGCGGGCGGTTCGGTGGTCGCCAAACGACCTTCAAGCGCGGCCCGGTCGAACGGGTTGGGGTGTGCGCGGCGCGACTCTTCGGCGGTCTTTGCGCTCTCTGCGATTTCCGCATCGACTGCGGCGCGGTGGTCGTAGTAGTAGGCGAGCGCCGCGTGAATCTGCGCGAGTGACAGGTGCGGGTATTGCTGTTGGATTTGGGCCGGCGTTAGTCCGGCCAGAGCGTCGAGTGCCACTTGGCGCACCTTTGTGCGCGTGCCAACGAGCGACGCAATTCCGCGGGCGTCCACTTCGATGTGTTCCAGCGCGACAACGGGCACGGCGCACCTCCCTTTACCACGCGGCGCGGTACACGGCGAGCAGGTCGGATTCGGTCACGGGCCGCGGGTTGAATCGCGCGGTCCACTGCGCGTTCGCTTCTTCGGCCAACAGCGGCAGAATCGTCTCGCTCACGCCGCACTCGCGGAGCGTCCCGGGCAGACCGGCGGCGGCGCACAACTCGGCCACGCGCGCGGCCAGAATTTCAGACGCCGGTTGCCCGTTCGGCATTCGCGCGCTCGCGACGAGTTCGTCGTACAGCGGTTCCGCGACCGCCGCGTTGAACCGCACGACGTGCGGCAGCAGCACCCCGATGGCGACGCCGTGCGTGATACCGTAGTGTGCCGTCAGCGGGTTCGCGCACGAGTGGCAGATGCCGAGCATCGCGGTTTCGATCGCCATGCCCGCGAGGTGCGAGCCGAGTTGCATCGCGGCGCGCGCGTCGAGGTTCCGCGGCTCGCGCAGGACGGTGCCGAAGTTCGGTTCGAGGTGCGCGAACGCGGCCTTGGCGCACATGCTCGATATGGGGTTGCGCTTCGTACACACGAACGATTCGACCGCGTGCGCGAGGGCGTCGATGCCGGTGACGGCGGTGACGCCGCGCGGTTGGGAGAGCGTGAGTTCGGGGTCGAGGATGGTGGCGCGGAACGCGGCCTTCTTGTCGCCGCACGCCATTTTCATGTGCGTGCGCTCGTCGGTGATGAGCGCGTAGCTCTGCGCCTCGCTCCCGGTGCCCGCCGTGGTGGGCACGCCGATGCTCGGCAGCATCGGGCGCGTCGCTTTGCCGTGGCCCTTGTAGTCGGCCATTCGGCCGCCGTTGGTGAACACGAAGTTGATGCCCTTCGCGCAGTCCATCGAACTGCCGCCGCCGACCGCGACGATGCAGTCGATCGCGTGCGAGCGGGCGCACACCACGCCCTCGGCCACTTCGCGCTCGGTCGGGTTCTCCTTCACCTCGTCGAACACGAACACGTCGAGGCCGGCCTCGCGCAGCACGCGCTCGGCGCGCTGCGGGTGGCCGACGTGCTCGAGCCCGGGGTCGGTCACGAGCAGCACGCGCGTGCCACCGACGGCCCGGGCGCGTGCGCCCAAGTGCGCGAGCGCGCCCGGCCCGAATGTGACGCGGCCGAGCGGTTCGAAGTCGAACGCCGCACTACCGAGCGGCGTGCTGGAGGGCGCGCTGCTTGTAAAGGTGGGTGAAGAGGTTCCCTTCATGCGGCTGGTCCCATGTCAACCGGTTGGTGGGCAGCGGGCCGATGTTCAGCCGCTCGATGTTCGGGCACGCGACGCACTCCGCGATGAACGCCCGGTCGTCGGTAAGGGCGGTCGCGGCCAGAGTGTAGCCGATCCGCTTCAGTACGTCCGCGTGAGGGTATTCTATCACGCTGGCGTACGGGAACAGGAACTCCTTGTTCGCGAGCGGGTGTTCCGGGGAATCGCACCGGATGATGGTGGGCAACAGCCACGCGCACCGGCCCTCTTTCACGAGCCGCGGGGTGCCGCGCACCTCTTGCGTCACGTCCCGCGCGCCGGGCGTCTTCAACCCCTCTTCGACCATGTTGTTGATCGCCTCCGCGACCTCCGGCTTGGCGAACGCGCTGATCTCGCAGTTCGGGTCGTCCCACGGGCGCGCCTTCGCGCCGGCGAGCCGCTTCGCCAATCCGAGCGCGAGGGCGTCTGCGTTCTTGGGGGTCCAGATCGCGCTCGCGTTCACGCACGCGCGGCCGCCGTTCGCGGCCACGGCTTCCACGAGCAGATCGAGGTGCGCTTCCCACTCGTCGGCTTTGTCGGCACCGAAGAGGATTTTGGAATAGCCGGTGCCGTGGATTTCGACGCGGTGGTCGTTCTTGTACGGTGCCATGCTGCGGTCGTCGCCGAACGCCATGCTGCGCCCGCACAGGCGCAGGATGTCGGCGCTGCCCGCGTGGTCCGTCGGCAGGAACCCGAGCACGCTTTCCGGCACGCCGGCCTTAATGAACGCTTGCAGCACGCGGTACGGCGTCCACGGCTCCTCGCGGCCCGGCTTCAGCAGCAGCGGCATTTTGAACGCGATGGTGGGCACCCACAGCGAGTGCACCCCGGGCGAGTTCGACGGCAGCACCGCGCCGAACACGTCCGTCGTGGGGAAGAACGCCTGCATGCGCCCGCTCGCGGTAGTGTAGCCCGTGTCGAGCGCTTCGAGCGGCAGCCCGCGCGTCAGCCCGCCGATCACTTCTTCGATGTTCGAGAGGACGTAGTGGACCTTCCGCGCGTTCCGGTCGCAGAACACGATCGGGCTGCCGGTCGTGGACGACAAGTTGCGCACGTATTGGTCGAACGTGAGTTCGGCGTCGCCGCAGGGCAGGGTGGCGTTCAGGAAGTAGTCCGCGGCCTTCGCGTACATGGCGAGGATGTCGCGGATCGGAATCGCCATCAGTTCTTTGTGCGCGCGCTCCATGTTCCCGAGGTCGCGGGCGATCATGGACCCGGTCACTTGGCTCACCTCCGCGACCGGCTCGCCGGTGACGTGGTGAACGAGCTGCGCCTTGTCGAGGCTGGTGTACTTCTTGCCGAACCGGAGTGCGGGAATTTGGATCATGGGTGTGGCGGTGGTGGTGGGAGCGAACCGGGCACACGAACGGTGTCAGGGAAACATACCGGTGTTCGGGGCTAGCCTCAACCGGATCGCGCGGTTTGCTCACCAACCCCCACGATTTCCACCGGTTCTGCGCCAGAGCAGAAAAATCTGAAAAAAAGATGTGAAACGGGTATCGAATTCCTGAGAGGTTTGTTAGAGTTCCACTCAATTCTCCCTGAATTGCAGGGATTCGGTTTGTTTACCGGTTGCGGTTCGTCGCGGGTCTCTCATCACCTCCCGCCGCGACGGGTCCGCTAATCGGTGTTCCCGTCCTCTCGGTTCATCTTTCTAACGGAGGTTCGTCATGGATCGGTCCCGTCGAGAGCGCGCGTTCACGCTGATCGAGCTGCTGGTGGTGATCGCGATTATCGCGATCCTCATCGGGCTGCTGCTGCCCGCGGTGCAAAAGGTGCGCGAGGCCGCCGCCCGCATGAAGTGCCAAAACAACCTTAAACAGATGAGTCTGGCCTGTCACAACTACCACGACGTGCAAGGCTTCATGCCCGGGGGCGTGCAGTCGTACAGCGCGACCAACGAGAGCCTCGCTCCGGGCACGTGGCTGCGCCGCATCCTGCCGTACATCGAACAGAACAAGCAGGCTATGCCGGGCGCGCGGAACCTGCCGACGAGTGTGTGCCCGAGCGACCCGCGCGGGTCCGTGACCTAGGGCCGTCTTGATTGAAGCTCGGTAACGTTGGCGGTTCAGGTGAGCATGATGGCGATGGACGCGAGCCAGACGAAACCGAGGAAGTTTTGCGCCTTCTTGTCGTACTGTGTCGCCACGCGCCGGTACTGCTTGATGCGGGCGAAGAACCGCTCCACGCCGTTGCGCTCCCGGTACAGGTGCCGGTCGTACTCGATCAACTCGGTCCGGTTACGGCGCGGCGGGATGCACG
>Ga0169931_10002239_pt1 | contig 31623 bp, 27 predicted proteins | sample Kivu_15m_20L_FD_129675 | JGI IMG/M metagenome (GOLD analysis project Ga0169931, IMG submission 129675) | Freshwater microbial communities from Lake Kivu, Western Province, Rwanda to study Microbial Dark Matter (Phase II) - Kivu_15m_20L... | ecosystem: Environmental > Aquatic > Freshwater > Lake...
CCGATGGGTCGCCACGGATCCCGCGTTGCCGACTCTGGCGGATCTGCTCGATGATCATGCGTTGTCGCTGGATGCATCGGGATTTCCCGACGAGATCATCCACAATGGAGTCGAACTGCGTGTCTACTACCGTTGCGAGCCCGGAGCGGCGGACGATGGCGTCACATTCGGTGTGCATGTCGACCAGTTGCCGCGCATTCCCGACTGGTTGCCGGATTGGGGAGTCGATGGCCAGTTGCGCGAGCGCGCGGAGATCCTGATCCGATCGCTGCCCAAAGACCTGCGCCGCCAGTGTCAGCCGGTCGCGGCGCTGGCAGACGGGTTCTCCGACCGCTGGTGTCGCGCGCCGAGGGACGGTCCGCTCGACGCCGCACTCGCGGGTTATCTTCACGAATTGACCGGTGTGACGATCGAAGCTGGTGCCTTTCGATTCGACCGGTTGCCGCCGCATCTTGTGACGAAGGTCTGGGTGTGTGACGACGATGGAAACGAACTGGCCTCGGGAACGCATTTGCGCGACATCCGGTTCCGGCTTTCCAGATTGCTGGTATCCCGGTTCGAAGTCGAGGCAAATGAGCACATCGCCCGCGGCGGATTGGCCGAGTGGGACGGCGAGGAACTTCCGGTCGAGGTTCAACTGGCCTCGGGTCTCGCGTATCCCGCGCTGGTCGACGAGACGGACAGCGTCGGAATTCGCGCGTTCACGGCGAGGGATGAAGCGATCGAGTCGCACCGCGCCGGACTCGCGCGCCTGCTGTGCCTCATGCAACCCGAGCAAGCCGCGCATCTGCTCAAGCACTATCCGATCGACCCGGTGGTGAAGATCGGGCTGCGCACGCTCGGCAACGGCGGCACGTCGATGGACGACCTGTTGTTGCTCGCCGCCGAAGGTGCGCTGGGTGGTACGCAACCGCGCTCGCCAAGGGAGTTTCGCGAAGTGGCCGGGCACGCCCGTGGCGAATGGTTCGAGTCCGCGGGAGCCATTGGCAAGCATCTGCTCGGGACGATCGAGCCTCTTCACGAAATCCTGGACTGGATGGCCGCCCATCGCGACCACCGACATCTCGATGTCGTCGTCAGCGACCTCGACGAGCAATTCGCATGGCTGCTTCGCCCGCGCTTCGCTTGGCACGCGGGGTTCCGCCGCTTGGCCGATTACCCGCGCTACTTTCGTGCCGTGCGATCGCGGCTTGGCAGGCTCAAGTCGCTGCCGATTGCCAAAGATCTGGAAAAAATGGAGCGCATGAAGCCGTTGTGGTCGGCCTGGCTCTGCGAATGGACCGCCTCGCCGGAAGATCCCGCGACTTGGGAAACCGGCTGGCTGCTGCAGGAATGGCGGGTTTCCCTGTTTGCTCCGGATCTTCCGGTGATTACCCGCATTTCCGAAAAACGTCTTGCGGAAAAGATCGAGCAGATGCGCGGCCGACGCGACATCACGCGCCACCCAGCACCGCGCGATGGATGACCCCCGGCGCGCGCCGCAGGAACCGCCGCGCCAACGTATCGAATTCCTCCGACAGGTCGGTCAGATGAATGTCGAGACGGCCATCGCTGGTTTTGTCCGAAAGCAGCCCGAGTGTTTCGAGTTCATGGCGCAAGTGCTCGGCGCAGGTGCTTGCCGAGTCCACCAGCCTCACCGATGCCGGAAGAATCCGGCGCAGCATCGGCGTGAGCAGCGGATAATGCGTGCAGGCGAGCAACAACGTGTCGATGTCCTGCGCCTGCAGCGGTTCAATGTACGTGCGCAACACCATCTCGGTGGCCGGATGCTCCAGCCAGTCTTCCTCGATCATCGGCGCGAGCAGCGGTGCCGCCCGCGCATGGATCGTCAGCCCGGCGCGACGCTGCGACAGCGCGTGCTGATATGCCTGCGACGCGATCGTCCCGCGGGTCGCGATGATCCCGATCCGCGTGCCAGCTTCTCCGGCCAGCGCCGCATCGACCCCCGGCTCGATCACGCCGATCACCGGGACTCCGCAGTGGGCGCGCAATGACGGCAGCGCGTGGGCGGTGGCGGTGTTGCAGGCGACGACGATCGCCTTGACGCCCCGGGCGAGCAGGAAGTCCGCGTCCTCGATGGCGAAGCGGCGGATCGTCTCCGGGCTCTTCGATCCATACGGCAAGCGCGCGGTGTCGCCCAGATAGACGATGTCCTCGCCCGGCATCAGGTCCTGCACCGCGCGCACCACGGTGAGCCCGCCGACTCCGGAGTCGAAGCATCCCAATGGCGCGGCATCCACGCGCGGGTTGTAGAAGCGGCCGACCCGCCGGGCAAGCGGTGAATCCGCGCCAGCCCCGGCGTCACAGTGGAAAATGCGCAGGATTCGGCAATCCCGGAGGTGACGCATCGCCGGATCGTGCGATGATTCCTCCATCGTCCTGCCCGCCGGGCAGGCAATGGATCCATCCAACCCGACACCCACCATGAACAACCGACGCCAATTCCTCTCCCGCCTCGTTGCAGGTGTGCCCGCCACGATGGCCGGACTCGCCATCGCCCAGACGCCGCCCCCGCCACCGGCGGTCAAACTCGAAGAGAGCGATCCGGTCGCGATTGCCCTCGGATACAAGACCGACACCACCAAGGTGGATTCCACCAAATATACGCAACACAAGCCCGACCAGATTTGTGCGGATTGCGCGCTGCTCACCGGCGCGGTGAAGGATGGCTATGCACCGTGTTCGGCATTCGGGAACAAGCTCGTCACCGAAAAAGGCTGGTGCTCGGTCTACGTGAAGCGCCCCGAGCCGACGAAATGACCAAAGCACTGGCGGGAGCGGCAGGACGTGAATCACCGCCAGACTGGAGCGGTCGCTCGGTTGGCGCACCGTTGCGAGGCTTCCTTCCTTTTCGCTGAAACCTCGTGGTCGGCAGCCGCACCTGGCGAAAGGTCTCGAGTTTCGCGCCACGGCGGTGATCGCCTGCGATGACGAGGTGCTGCCGCTGCAGGAACGCATCGAGCAGGTCGGCGATGGAGGCGACCTTGAGGAAATTTACCAGAGCGAGCGCCAGCTGCTCTACGTCGCCTGCACCCGCGCACGCGACCGGCTGCTGGTCTCGGCGGCAGATCCCGCTTCGGAGTTCCTCGATGATTTGAACCCTCATGCCAACATCGGAAAGTCGGGTTGATGGGATCGTGCCATGGAAGGCGCGCATGTCCTGGAGGGATGAAATCTCCCGATCGTCGGGCAACGGCTGTTCCACCCCGAGTTCGCATGATGTAACGATTCGACATGGCGTCGCGCGCTCGGTGTCCGAGTGCAGTTCGAAGTCACGTGAATCTGAATCTGCGATCCTAAACGCCGATGCCACATGTAATGTAATTGGTGCAACAGTTGCAGAAGCCTGAGACGATTTGTCCATTGCCGACCCTACGCGATCGCGTAAGGAGGAAGCTGACCGATTTGCGGTGAGCGCGGGTCGGCGATGCAACCTCACACATCCATGACACCGATCCGCTCTTCGGGAAACGCGTTCGCGTTATTGACAGCACTGATCCTTGCGTTCGAACCCTCTTCCGCGCACGCGGAAATCACGCTGAAGCTCGCTTGGGATCCCAATCCCGAAACCGACGTCGTCGGTTACCGTGTCGGCTGGACCACCGATCCGGGAGCACTGCACTCGCATTTTGATACGGGCTCCGCCACCACCGTCGCCATTTCCGGGCTCGCCGCCGATACCCTCTATCATTTCACGGTCGTGGCGGTGAACGCGGCGGGATTGGTCAGCGAACCCGCACCACTGCTCTCCCATCGCACGTCTTCGCTCGCCATGCCCTCCGCATTCGACACCTGGTGGTCGGACCACGGCCTGCTTCTGGAGTCGGCAACAGAGGATCCACGGTTGTCGCACGGGGTCTTTGTTTCGACCGACGGCATGAGCAGCTGGCGGGACATCCGCGAACTCAGCGGCCATCCGGGATTCGGCATGTCAGTCGAGCCGGATGCCGCGGGACCGGGTCTCGACCGGGTGCGGCTCTGCGTCCCGATGGACGCCCTCGGCACATCCGCTGTATTCGCACGCTTGCGCGCGGCGCTGCAGGAATGAGCCGATGATCACCATGGAGATCAAGACCGACTCAACCCCACGGGTTCAACCGGGAAGAGGGGTGTGCCGTTGGTTCATCCGCATGTTCAGAAGTCGCTTTCCGGGTGAAGCTGGTGATACTTGATCGCCTCGACGGCTACCGCGACGGCGGTACCGAAAATCGTTTCCACCGACGCGACGCGCGAGAGTCGTGCGGCCGGACGCGCGAGTCCGACGATGAGCTGGCCGTAGTGTTGCGCACCGGCGATGTGACGCAACAGGTCGAGCGAAAGATGGGCCGCATCCAGATTCGGGAACACGAGCACGTCGGCCGCCGGACGCCGCAGCGCGCCCGGGATCTTGATCTCCGCCGCCTCGGCATCGAGCGCGACATCGGCCTGCACTTCGCCCTCGATGCCGATGTCGAGGAACTCGTGCATCATGCGGTCTTTGGCCAGCGCGGTTGCGGCAGCAACACGGAGCGCGTCAGGCGTCGACGAGCTGCCGTGAGTCGAATGACTCAGCATGGCGACCACCGGACGGCGTCCGAGAAAATGTTGCGCGAGCTTGCCGGACTCGATGGCGATCGCCGCAAGTTCGCCGACTTCGGGGGTGGGGATCAGCGCGGTGTCGGCGAGCAGCAGCATGCCCGATCCACCGAGGTTTCTGAGGTGGGGGCCGATCAGGATGGAGAGCCCGAAAATCCTCGGCACTTCCGGCCGGGGTTTGATCGTATGAAGCAATGCGCGGAAAAACGCGGCGGGCAGCGCCTGATTGCCGCCGACGATGGCGTCGGCCTGGCCGTACTGCACCATCAGCGCGCCGAACGTGTGAGGGCGGGCGACGATTTCGGCAAGGTTTCCGGGAAGGGTGCCGCGATAGCGCGAGATCGTCTCAAGCCGGCGGCAGAACAAATCGAAGTCCGATGCTTCGCGCGGGTCGATCACGTGAATCGATCGCGTGGAAACCGAGTTGGACGCGGCGAGCGCGCGGATGCGGTCACGGTTGCCGAGCAGTACGGGAGCGATCACCCGCCGCTCAACCAGCCGGGCCGCAGCGCGGAGCACGCGGATGTCCTCGCCTTCGGTGAAGACCACGCGCTTGGGATGCCTGCTCAGATGATCGAGCAGATGATCGATCAGTTCCTGGCCCGTGCGAGCGGTAGGGTGGGTCTCGGTCATGGAGGACGGTGATGGCAACGCTCGCCATGATGGTATCGAATCGGATCGCCCGACAGCAACCGGATTCGAGCACCGGGCAGGGAATTGGTCGGGCTCGCCACGAGGGCCTACAGTCCGCGCGCGAGTTCGCGGACCAGTCCGGGCCCTCGGTAAATCAACGAAGTGTAGATCTGGACGAGCGAGGCTCCACAGCGAAGTTTTTCGCGGGCGTCCTCCAGGGATGACACGCCGCCGACGCCGATGATCGGAATCCTCCCGGACAATTGGTCGGCGAATGCGGAAAGCACCTCGTTGCTTTTCCGCAGCAACGGACGCCCGGAAAGTCCGCCGGTCTCTTCGGCGTGTCGGCTACCCGCGACGGCTTTCCGATCCAACGTGGTGTTGGTGGCGATGAGGCCGTCGAGCCCGCCATCGAGAAAGACCCGCGCAAGCTCGCCGATCTGCGGTGGATCGAGATCCGGCGCGATTTTGAAAAACAAGGGCACGCGCCGACTTGTCGACCGGGTGAGGATTTCCTGTTCCTGTTTGAGTCTTGCAAGCAGTCGCGCGCAGGCCTCGGCCTGCTGCAGTTCCCGCAAGCCGGGCGTGTTGGGCGATGAAAGATTCACCGCCAGATAATCCGCCACCCGCCACGCCTTGCGCATGCAGTCGAGGTAGTCCTCAACGGCGGATTCGTTTGGCGTGTCTTTGTTCCTGCCGATGTTGATGCCGATGAGGCCGCGGAACGAGCGTGCGCGGCTGACGTGGCCGACGAGCGCGTCTATGCCATCGTTGTTGAATCCCATGCGGTTGACGATCGCTTCGGTCTCGCGAAGGCGGAACAACCGTGGCTTCGGATTTCCGGGCTGGGGTCGTGGCGTGACGGTGCCGACTTCGATGAATCCAAATCCCAGGCGGCCAAGGGCGTCGATCGTGTTTCCATTTTTATCGAGTCCGGCGGCGAGGCCGATCCGGTTGGGGAACCTCAGTCCCAACAACTCCACCGGCTTGGATAACTCGCGGTGTTCGAGAAGATCCAGCAAACCGATCCGCTCGGCGAGTCGCAGGGCCGCCATTCCAAGATCGTGCGCGCGCTCGGGGTCCAACCGAAACAGCAGGGGCCTCAATCCCGGATACAGCGCGGCTAGCACGGGCGGAGACTGAGGAAGCCCGCCGGCTTTGTCGAACCCGGGCTCTCATCCCCGCGCACTACGCGAATCAACACTGGTCAGCCAATCGCAATCGGTGCGACAAGTTGTCCCAAGAGACCGCCATTCTTACACACCTTAGACGGCAAAAGGCATTCACCAAACCAGTCAATCACTGAAAATCAATGATTTGGCGAACGCATGTGTCCGGCACGCCGATTGCGATGAATCAGTCTGTGGATCCGATTTGGCTTGAATCCTGTATGTATTTCTGAGATACGGAAACCAATGCATTACTGAAAAAATTAGAATCATTCTCGCCTCGGCGGCGTTATCCATTTGAAACCCAACCCAAACCCCAATACCCAACCACCATGGCCTACGAATCAGACGGAAACCTGAGAATCTACCTGCGTGAGATTTCCAAGACCCCGCTGCTCACGCCGGAGGAGGAAATCGAACTGTCGGAGCGCATCCGCAAGGGCGACGCCGAGGCACGTGCCCACATGATCCGTGCGAACCTGAGGCTCGTCGTTAAGATCGCCCAGGATTACTCCAATTATGGCATGCCGTTGTCCGACCTGATCTCCGAGGGCAACATCGGCTTGATGAAGGCGGTGGAGCGCTTCGATCCGGAAAAAGGGGGGAAACTCTCGACCTATGCCGCATGGTGGATCAAGCAATCGATCAAGCGCGCGCTCGCCAACCAGTCGAAGACGATCCGCCTGCCGGTGCACATGGTCGACAAGATCGCGAAGATGCGGCGGATTTCGGCGATGCTCACCGAGGTGCTCGGCAGAGAGCCGACCGACGAGGAACTTGCCGAGGAGATCGGCGTTCCCCGCCGTAAGCTCGCCATGCTGCGCCAGGCGTCGCAACGGCCGACTTCGCTCGACGCCCCGATCAACGAGGGCGAGGCCACCGAGTTCGGCGAAATCATCAGCGACGAACGCGCGGTGAATCCGCTCGACATGCTTGCGGATAAAAATCTGCACGCCCAGCTCGACGGATTGCTTTCGGTGCTTGATGAGCGCGAACGCAAGATCATTGACGAGCGCTTCGGGCTCAACGGCCGCAAGGCGCTCACGCTCGAGGAAGTGGGCCGCGAGTTCGGCGTCACCCGCGAGCGGATCCGGCAGCTCCAGAACTCGGCGCTCACCAAGATGCGCCGCGCCCTGCGCAAAAAGGAAAAGCCGATTCCAAGCCCGCTCAGTCATGGATTGCCGGGTGAAGCGTGAGCGACCCCCTCGGAGCGACTGGAGAAAATCGCCTCAGCGCAGCTTGCGGCGAACCCGCAGGAGCGCGCCGATCATTCTCCAGGCGTGCCGCAGGGGCTTGACCCGCCCGCCGCTCTTCTCCCTCCAGTTGACCGGTAGTTCGGCCCAAGTTTCGCCGCTCTGGGCAAGTGTGGCCAGCAGCTCGGAATCAAACGCGAGGCCGGGCTCTTCGAGCCTTGCGGCAATCCTGCGGTAGTCCTCTCCACGGATCACCTTTGCGCCGCATTGGATGTCGTGGCTCCGCAGACCGAGCATCGCGCGGGCGAGCGTCAGGAAGAGGCGATGCGTCATGGCGCGGAAGGGATGTTCTTCTAGCACGGTGGTGGCGGTGCGCCGCCGAATGCCGATCACCGAGCGCCCCTCGCGGGTCGCCACTTTCAGCAGCCCGACTAGGTCCTGTGCGGGAATGCTGCCGTCGGCATCGACGAATGCGAACCACGCGGCCTGCGGCGCGAGCGACCACGCCTCGCGCACGACCGCCCCTTTGCCGCGATGAGTCTCGGCAAAATGCGCGTGAACGTGCGGAAAGGTCTCACGGTAGCTTTCCGCCAGCGCCTGGATCCGCCTGCACTCCGCATCGCCCGATCCGTCGTCGGCGACGATCCAGGTCACCGGCATGGACGAATCCGCCAGCGCTTCGGCGAGTTCACGCCCGAATGGCCCGAGTCGAGCGGAGTCGTGCCACACCGGTGTGACGAGCAGGATGCCATCGGGTCCGCGGAGCATGGGCAGGGCAGGGGTTTTCGAGATTAGCGTTGCGGCGTGGAGGATTCTTTCATCGGATCCATGCGCGCATGAACCGTGCTCTTCTCATCGCCGGCTGGTTGGTGGTGACCGGGGTGGCGTATTTCCTGAGGTTCGAGAAGCTTGAAACGCGCCCGATGCACTTCGACGAGGCCACGGGAGCGCGGGTCACGGCGTCGAGAATGGAGAACGATGGCGGAAAGTTCGATCCCAAACACGGACATGGTCCGATGCTGTGGAATCTGGCGGCAACCGCCTGCCGGATCCGCGGCGAGGACGGCTGGAAAACGATGCGCGAAGCCACCCTGCGCTCCGTCCCGGCGCTCGCCGGCTTGCTGGTGGTGCTGCTCCCGCTGTGGTGGCGCAGGACATTCGGCGATGGGACGTCATTGCTGATGGCGGGCTTTCTCGCAACCTGCCCGCTGCTTGTCTATTACAGCCGGATGTTCATTCACGAAATGCTGCTGGTGCTTTGCGGCATGGCGGCGATCACGGCACTGGTTCGCGGACCCCGCTGGATCGCCGCGGGCATCTGTACCGGACTGATGACGGCAACGAAGGAAACCGCCGCCATCAGCGTGATCGCCTGGGTGTCGGCCGCACCGCTCGCGGCGGCGCGGCGCGACGAGATCGTCGGGTGGATCCGCGCGCAGTGGCGTCGAGTCGCCGCCGCCGTTGTCACCGCCTTGCTCGTCGCCGCGCTGCTCTACACCGACGGCCTGCGACATCCCCGCGGGGCGCTCGACATGATCCTCACGTTCTTCCTCTACGAGACCGTGCCCGGACACGACAAACCGGCCACTTGGTACCTCACGTCGCTGCTCTGGCCCTCTTCATGGAATGGCGCGGGCTGGATCCACGCGCTGTTGATCGCGTCGGCGGTTGCCGGTTGCGCACTGGCTTGGCGTCCGCAATGCGCAACCTCCCGCAACGCCCGGATCATCCGCTGGCTCGGCGGAGCGACGGCGATTCATTTCCTGATTTACAGCGTGATTGCCTACAAGACCCCGTGGCTCGCCTGCCTGCCGTGGGCGATGCTCTGCGTGCTGGCGGCAAGCGCATGGGCCTGGATCCCGAAGACGCGGGCAATCGCGCGAGCCACCGCCGCCGCCCTGGCCGTCGCGATCATCGGCGCGTCATTCACCGAATCCCGACGCGCCTGTGGCAGACGCTCGGGCGATCCACGCAACCCGTATGCCTACGTGCCGACGCGCGCGGATGTGGTCGGCCTCGCGGATTGGTTCGAAAAACTACGGGCATCGGCAAATCCGGGCACGATGGATGCCGCAGCCGTCATCGGCAGCGGTTACTGGCCGCTTCCTTGGTATCTGCGGTCGTTCGCAACCACCGGTTATTTTACTGAAGCGGATGTAGGATGGGAGGGATTCCCCGTGGTGATCGCGATGCCCGACGCGATGGAGGCCGCCTCTGCAAAACTGGCGGCGACCCATGTATCCTTGCCACGCGGTCTGCGTGACGGCGTGCCGATGATGGTCTTTGTCGAAAACGAACTCTGGCGGCAATGGACGGAAAACCACTGACTTCGAAATCCGACAGCCTGCCGGAGTCGCTGGTGTTCACCCACGAGGCGATGAACACGACGTTCACACTGTGCTTGCCGATGTCCGGCGAGCACGAGGCATCGGGCATCGCACACGAATGCTTCGAACTCATCGATCACCTCGAACAAGGGCTCAGCCGCTTCATCGACGGCAGCGACATTTCGCGCGTCAATGCACTGAAGAAAGGAGAAACCCTCCACGTCCGTGAGACCACCCACCGCTGCCTGCTGCTCGCCATCGATGCAAGCATCGCAACTTCGGGATTGTTTGATGTCACCCACGGCGCGCGTTTCGAACACCTCAAGCGGCCGACCGGCGGACAGCCTCCGGAAATCCATGGCTCGCTCGTCGTCCACCCGGACCTGGCAGCCGTGACCTGCATCGAGCCCGGGCGCATCATCGACCTCGGCGGCATCGGCAAGGGCTTCGCGCTGGATGAAATCGCTCGCTTGCTCGCCGATTGGGATGTTCGCGACGCGTTCATCGCCGCGGGTGCCAGCTCGATGCTCGCACTCGGTGCCACCCGATGGCCGGTGGATCTCGCTGGAAATCATACGAACCTCCGGATCACGCTCGACAAGGCTTCGCTCAGTGCCTCGGGAAGCGGGATCCAAGGATCCCACATTGTGCATCCCGGCGGCACCGGAGCCATGCCGGTGCATCCAGCTCGTCGCGTCTGGGTGGTTGCCGCAAACGCGACGCTGGCGGAAGTCTGGTCCACCACACTCATGCTCGTCGAGCCATCCGGCATACGGCGGTTGTTGTCGAACACGCTCGGCATTCACAAGGTATTTGCGGAGGATGCCAATGGACCCATCCGCCTGCACCTCGACTCAGGATTCGGAATTCCGGATTGAAGCGGCGGCTTGATCACGCTGGGCAATTCGACCGTGCCGCGGGTTGACAACGCCGGGGGGCTTGCACACCCTCGCCACCCTGCCATCGGGCATCGCCCGCATGGATCCTTCTCGCCAACGACCCAACGCCGCCCGCGGCCTCATCCACGTGTTCTCCAACGAAGACTATCTTGCCGAACTGCTCACCGAAGCCGGCCTCGTCTCACCCGATGAAATCGACAAGGCCAGAAGCTCGGTCAAAGGCACCGACTCCATCGTCGAACACCTGATTTCCCATACCCGCCTCACCGAGGAAGACGTGGCGCGCACACTCGCCGCCAACGCAAGCATCGCTTTCGTCCGCCTCAGCGAACAGAACTTCGAACCAGGGATCACCGAAACCATCACGGAGGAGACCGCCCGGCGTTACCGCGTCGTTCCGGTCATCGACGACGGACTCTCGCTCACCGTCGCCATCGCCGATCCGCTCGATTTCGAAGCCCTCGACTCGCTGCCCCACATTGTCGGGCGGGAACTCACCCTCGTCTGCGCGACCCGACGCGACATCGACGAACACCTGCGCCAGTTCTACGGCGCGGGCACCGACACGGGCTCCGCGGACGCCTTCAGCGTCACCACCGGCGATGCCGAAGCGGGCGACAAAGGCGACGACGCACCGATCATCCGCCTCGTGGTTCAGATGCTCTCCGAGGCCTTCCGCCTGCGGGCCTCCGACATCCACATCGAACCACTCGAAACCACCGTCCGCGTCCGCTACCGCATGGACGGCAGGCTCGTCCACGTCGACAGCCACCCGAAAAAACTCCTTCCCGCCATCATCGCGCGTCTCAAGGTGATGAGCGGCACGATGTCGATCGCCGAAAAACGGCTGCCGCAGGACGGACGCATCCAGCTCAAGATGGGCGACAAGGAGGTCGATCTGCGCGTCTCGTCAGTCCCCTCGAATCACGGCGAGTCGATCGTCATGCGGATTCTCGACAAGAGCGCCTTGGTGCTCGGCCTGCCGGAACTCGGTTTCTTCTCCGACGACCAGGCAACCTTCGAGCAAATGCTCGGCCTGCCCGACGGCATCCTGCTCGTGACGGGCCCCACCGGATCAGGCAAAACCACCACGCTCTACGCTTGTCTCAACGTCATCAACCGGCCCGACCGCAAGATCATCACCGTCGAGGATCCCGTTGAATACGAACTGCCGGGCATCAACCAGGTGATGGTCAAGACCGACATCGGCATGACCTTCGCCGCGGCACTGCGCGCCATGCTGCGCCAGGCACCCAACATCATCATGATCGGGGAGATCCGCGACGCGGAAACCGCCAACATCGCCATCAACGCCTCGCTCACCGGCCACCTCGTCTTCTCCACCCTCCACACCAACGACGCGCCCTCCGCGGTCGCCCGTCTGGCGGACATCGGAGTCAAACCCTTCCTCATCGCCTCCGCAGTGCGCGCGGTTCTCGCCCAGCGTCTCGTGCGCAAACTCTGCCCGCAATGCAAAACCCCCTCGGTTCTCAGCGACAAGGAAATGCGCGCGCTGTCGATCGACCCGTCACGCGTCTCCGCCGAAGCGACGATCTTCGGTCCCGGCGGCTGCGAGAAATGCCGCAGCGGCGGCTACCGTGGACGCATGGGCATCTTCGAGTTGTTCCTGATCGATGACGAAGTCCGCCAGATGATCAACACCGGACTCACCACCACCCAGCTCCGCCGCCGCGCGCGCGAACTCGGCATGCGCACGCTGCGCGAGGACGGCATCCGCAAGGTGCTTGCGGGCCTGACCTCTGCCGACGAAGTCATGCACGTCACCATGGGCGACGCAGGCTGATCCTTGTTCCAACCAACCGTTTTCACCTTTCCAAAACGATTTCCATTCCCAGCTCATGAACGACCGGCAGATCATCGAACTTTTCGAGGCCCGCGGCCTCGTCGACACATCACTCGGTCAGGACATCCTCGACGAAATCAACCATAGCGGAAAAGACATCGGCGAGGTGCTCGCGGACTTCCAGGTCATCCAGACCCGCGACGACATGTGGCCGGTGATCGCCTCGGAACTCGGTACGCAGGTCGTCGATATCCGCAATTGGACGCCGCCGGAGGCTCTGCTCGCCCTGGTGCCGGCCGGCACCGCCCGCCTCCACGGCGCGCTGCCCGTCCAATTCGACGATCACGGACTGCATGTCGCATTGGTCGATCCGCTCAATCCGCAGACCGTCGAAGACCTCCGTTTCGCACTTGGTCGCGAAATCCACGTCGTCGTCGCGCCGGACTACCTCGTCGAGACGAAAATCAACGAGTGCTACGGCGGCGAGGCGAAGGCGATGGAGGATATCCTCAGCCAGTTCGAATTCGGCGGGGCCGCCGACGGCTCCCACGACCTCGAGGCGGAGGCGAATTCCGCGCCCATCATCCGCTACGTCGATCTCGTCCTGTACCAGGCGATCAAGGAAAAGGCCTCGGACATTCACTTCGAGCCGTTCGAAAAGGATTTCAAGATCCGCTACCGCGTCGACGGTGCCCTCTACGAAATGGCACCGCCGCCACCGCACCTCGCGCTGCCCATCCTGTCGCGCGTCAAGGTGATGGCCAATATGAACATCGCCGAACGCCGCGTGCCGCAGGACGGCCGCATCGTCAAACAAGTCGGCGAACGCCAGGTCGACATGCGCGTTTCCTCGCTGCCCACGCAGCACGGCGAATCCATCGTGCTGCGTGTGCTCGACCGCTCGTCGGTCAACCTGTCGCTCGAGAATCTCGGACTTCCGGAACACATCTACGATTACATCACCGAAACCATCGAGAAACCCAACGGCATCTTCATCGTCACCGGCCCCACCGGGGCGGGCAAAACCACCACCCTCTACGCCGCCCTGCGCCGGATCAACACGATCGATGCGAAACTGCTCACCGCCGAGGACCCGGTCGAATACGATATCGACGGCATCATCCAGATCCCGATCAACGAAGCGATCGGATTGGATTTCCCCCGCGTGCTCCGCGCCTTCCTCCGCCAGGACCCGGACCGCATCATGATCGGCGAGATGCGCGACAAGGAAACCGCCACCATCGCCATCCAGGCGGCGCTTACCGGACACCTCGTGCTTTCCACCCTCCACACCAATGATGCGCCGGGTGCCGTCACCCGCCTGATCGACATGGGCTGTGAGCCGTTCCTCGTCGCCGCCTCTCTCGAAGGCGTGCTCGCCCAGCGCCTCGTCCGCACGATCTGCAAGGACTGCAAGTCTCCCTACGAGCCCACTGAAGCCATCCTCAGCCAGCTCGGAGTCTCGCCGCACGAACTCGGCGACAAACAATTCCACACCGGTGCCGGTTGCGACAGTTGCGGCCAGACCGGCTATCGCGGCCGCCGCGGTCTCTATGAACTCCTCAACATCACCGAGCCGATCCGCGAACTGATCACCGGCCGCGCACCCTCCGTCGTCATCAAGCAAAAAGCGGTCGAACTCGGGATGAACACGCTCCGCGAGGACGGACTCCGCAACATCTACCAAGGTGCCACCACCATCGAGGAGGTCCTCAAATACACCTGATCCCGGGACGTCCGGGCCTTGTGGTTACACCCGAAATTCCAGCTTCCCACCCCGGCCGTTTTCCGGTTTGCTCACCCAGTCATCGCTTCCTAACCCGAGTTTTCCACATGCCTAATTTCCAATACACCGCACTCGACGCCAAAGGCGAGCAGATCAACGGCGTGGTTCCCGCTGCGACGGAAGCCGATGCGATCCAGCAGCTCCGCAGCCAAGGACTCTACCCGACCCAGATCCAGGAGGAAGGGAAGGGGGGCAAGGCCAGGGCCGGCGCGTCGGCGAAGGGCAAAGCCGCCGCCAAAGGCAAGCCGCAGAAAAGCCTCCTTGGCGGCCGCGTGAAACCGAAGAACCTGATGATCTTCACGCGCCAGATCGCGACGCTCATCGACTCGGGCCTGCCGCTGCTGCGCAGTCTCACCGTGCTCGAAAAGCAGGAGCCCAACCCGGTGCTCAAGTCCACGATCGCCAACCTCGCGGAAAGCGTCCAAGGCGGATCGACCTTCTCCGAGTCTCTGGCGATGCACCCACGCATCTTCAACAAGCTCTACGTCAACATGGTGAAGGCCGGCGAGCTCGGCGGTGTGCTCGAAATCGTGCTTAAGCGCCTCGCGGAATACGAGGAGAAGGCCCAGAAACTGAAGAACAAGATCGTGTCGGCGATGGTCTATCCGGTGATCGTCATGTTCATCGCGGTCGCCATCCTCATTTTCCTGATGGTCTTCATCGTCCCCAAATTCAAGGAGATGTTCGCCAGTACTGACCAAGAGCTGCCACTCATCTCGCAAATCGTCTTCGGCACCTCGGAATTCTTCCTCTCCCGGCCGCTCTTCCTGCCGAACATCGTCTTCGTCTTCATTGCCTTCGGGATTCTCGCCTTTCTCTTCAACATCTGGGGCAACACCAAGGGCGGACGCCAGACGATCGACGCCCTCAAACTGCGCCTACCGATCCTCGGGGACATCCAACGCAAGAGCGCTGTTTCGCGGTTCTCCCGCACGCTTGGAACCCTCGTCACCTCGGGCGTGCCCATCCTGCAGGCGCTCAACATCACTCGCGACACCGCCGGCAACGTCGTGCTCTCGCAGGCGATCGAGAAAGTCCACGAAGCCGTCAAGGAGGGCGAGACCATCGTCACTCCGCTGCAAGCCTCGGGCGTGTTTCCCACCATGGTCATCTCGATGGTCGATGTCGGTGAGGAGACCGGCCAGCTTCCCGAAATGCTCCTGAAGGTGGCCGATGTCTATGACGACGAAGTCGACAACGCCGTCACGTCTCTCACCTCGATTCTCGAGCCCATCATGATCGTGATCCTCGCGCTCATCGTGGGATCGGTGGTCTTCGCCCTGTTCCTCCCGCTCATCAAGATGATCTCGACGATGGGCAACCAGTGAAGCCCCGGCTTCGCCCAACGCCCCGGAGATCGATCCGCATCACGCCATGAACCGCCAGCCTCATCAAGCCGTCCGCGGATTCACCTTGGTCGAGCTGATCGCGGTGATCACGATCATCATCCTGCTCGCAGGCTTGGTGGTCGGAGGCATCTCCTACGTCAGGGACCGCCAGGACCGCGAGAAGGCCAAAGTCCAGATCGCGCTGCTCTCCCGCGCCATCGAGGAATACAAGCTCGACATGGGGGTGTATCCGCCGTTCGGCATGCAGGACACGCCCGCCGCCGGCGACATTTCCGAGGAACTCTACACCGCGCTCTTTTACGAGGGATATGAGGCATCCGAATCCTCAGGGACTACAACCGTTCCGGAAAAAGCGTCCAAAATCTATCTTGCGGAACTCGATCCCACTACATCCAGACAAGGCTGGGTGAAAAAGAGCACCGGCGGCTCACCCGATCCCGATTTGAAAATCACCGATCCGTGGGGCAATCCCTACTATTACCGCAAAGGCAGCAATGCGGAGAATCCGGATTTCGATCTTTGGTCGGCCGGCAAGGACGGCAAGACCAACCCCGCGAACTCCGACCTCAGCAACGAAGACAATCGCGACGACATCAGGAATTTCTGAAATTGCCGCTGGCATCGTGTCCTCCGCGGATGCCGGTGATTGACGCGATCGCACATCACTTGGCCTCTTTGCTTGGTGATTCTATCCAATGCCTTTTTTGAGATCCCTGAGGGACCAGAGGACGGGATGGGCGGGTGAGGCGGCGCCGTTCATGCGACGTGCGCCGGTTTGGCGGTGCTGGCCAAACCGCCATCGATGCCGCGCGAAGAGATCCTCGACGAAGCAGCGGGAGCCGATGACCACGCCGTCGGTGAAGTAGCGGATGCGCCGACACATCATGCCCGAAGGTGGCAGCTCGGCAATGGAAGGAGATCCTGAGGAGGAAGCGACCGAGAGGATCGCACCATCGTCAGCAGAGCCGTCTGTCGAAGGGGTGTGGGATTGGCTTTGGGCATCGACATCCATCTCGGCCTCCATGGTGTCGAGTTCGGCACGGGCGCGTTGCGGGTCGATGCCCCGGCGAGCCACCCCTTCGACCTGACGGCCGTCGGTTTCACTGCAGGTGCGGGTTTGTCGGGTGCCTTGGGCGAGCAGCAGACGCCGGTACGCCTTGGCAACCTTGCCAGGCCAGAGGGTAGCGTCGGCCGGCAGATCCAAATGGGCACCCCACCCGCGCACGAGTCCGGCCCGGGCGATGGCGGCACCACCTTTGGGATGGCCCGCTACGGCCTCGCCGTAGCTGCACCAGCGGTAATCGGCGGGGTCACCAACCACTCCCGCGCGCACCGGGTTGAGGTCGATGTAGGCGGCGATGGCGCGCGCGGCGGTGCCGTCCTCGACGATGAGGCTCTTGAAGCGGTCTTCCCAAAGGTGCCCCTTGCGACGGTGCCTGGCGTTGAACCACTGGGTGAAGCGCTGGAGCAATCCCTTCATGAACTCGCCGAGGTCGTGCATGCGGTAGGTGTAGCGGCGGTGGATTTCATCGATGATCTCCTGGGTGCCGGATCCCTCGGCCAGACGCCGACGTGCCTCGGCGAGCCGGGCGGACACCTCGGCGACGACGGAGGCCGGGTAGAGGGCAGCCAGACGCTCGATGAGTTGGGCGTCGGAGATTCCCTCTTCGGGAGCGGGGGGCACTTCCAAGAGGAGGTGGAAGTGGTTGCCGAGCAGGCAGTAGGAGAGGACGCGACACCCAGAAAAGTGTTCATAGGCGCGCATGAGGGAGCGGAATTTCTCCTTTTCTTGGGAACCGAAGAGCAACCGGCGGTCAACGACACGCGAGATGCAGTGGTAAAGGACGGGTTTGGATCGGGAAAACCGCCAGTGGGCAAGCCAACGAGCACGACGCATGAGGACCAACTATCCATGTGGAAGCCAGCAATCAAGGAGAAAATTGATTAAGGGACTGTCCCTTTATGGTGGTCGTCGGGTTGCGAGGAGTTGCATCAATGGTGATCTCACGCTACTCGATCGACTGGGCGCCAGATGCGTCAAATCCGGCTTGATTGGTTCGAATGTCCGGAATATCAAGCATGCTTTGATGTAGGCATGAGCAGGCATCGGTCAGGCTTGAATTCGCGCAGCCGTGTTTCGCACAACGCGAAGCGGGCGGTGCGCGTTTCGATGCGTGAAACCCTCCGCCTGGCGAGTCGCCGGGCGCGTGAACAGGCGAACCGGCGTACGGACCGTCGTGGTTTGCGTTCGGTGCGGGCCGCGATCGCATCTGCTGCGGATCCAGGGGACTTCGGTATCCGGCGCCCGCGTTGGCTGGGGCGCGCCGGTCGATGGATGGCGGGTTTTCTCTTGCTGGCTCCGTGCCTCATCACCACCTGGACCTTTTTGTTGCGACTCGAGGATGTCGCGCTGGGTCAAGGGCTGTGGCGCAGCGAGCGCTTCTGGTATTTCTCGGTGGGTGTGTTGCTGATGGTCGGATGGCTTGCCTCCGGTTTGTTGAAGCGCTTCTTCCTTTACCTGTACGTGTTGGGGCACGAGCTGACCCATGCGTTGTTCGTGATTCTCCATCGGGGCCGGGTGGCCGAAATTCATGTGAGCAGTGACGGTGGATACATCACCACCGACAAATCCAACTTGCTGATCGCATTATCACCGTATTTCGTGCCGTTTTGGTCGATCATTTGCGCGGGTGTTTACGCGCTCTCACGCCTTTGGCCGGGGCAGCACGAGTACACGGATCTGGCGTTTTACGCGGCCATGGGCGTGACCTGGTCGTTCCACATGGCCTGGACGCTGTGGATGATTCCGCGCGATCAGCCCGATTTGCAGGAAAACGGGACATTCTTCTCACTCGTGATCATCTTGCTTGCCAATGTGCTGGTATTGGCCGGTTTGCTCTGTCTCGCGGGGGAGTCACCGCTGGAAAACGCGAAAGCGTTCGCGCTCGAATGGAGCCGCAACGCCGCCGGATTCTTGCGGCAATCGGCGATTCTTGGCGAGCGCTTGTGGGAGTGGGGTGTGGCCCACTGGCCGGTGGTCCGGGGGCTGGTTCCGCTGCCGCTGTGACCGGTGGCGTTGAAGAAAACGCGGGTTATTTGTGAAACACCAGCCCGCCGTCGAGGGCATCAGCGGTGATCACGTCACCCTCGGTGAAGCGTCCGTCCAGCACGTCGAGCGAAAGTGGATCGAGCAGCAAATGCTGGATCGCGCGCTTGAGCGGTCTGGCACCGTATACCGGATCGTATCCGCGGTTGCCGATCAAGTCCTTTGCTTGTTCGGTGAGTGCCAGCGAGAGTCCCTGTTTGGCGAGTCGGCGGCGCACGCGATCGAGCTGGAGGTCGACGATGTGTGCGAGTTCCTCGCGCTGGAGGCGGTCGAAAATGATGATTTCGTCGATGCGGTTGAGGAATTCAGGCCTGAAGTGTCCGCGCAACGATTCGGTGACCATCGCCTCGCGTTGTTCGGCGTTGTCTTCGTGGAGGATGTGCTGTGATCCGATGTTGGAGGTGAGGATGATCACGGTGTTGCGGAAATCCACGGTGCGTCCCTGGCCATCGGTGATGCGTCCGTCGTCGAGCACCTGCAACAGCACGTTGAAGACGTCGGGATGGGCTTTTTCGATTTCATCGAACAAGACGACCGAGTACGGTCGACGACGAACGTGTTCGGAAAGTTGTCCGCCTTCCTCGTAGCCGACGTATCCGGGCGGCGCGCCGATGAGCCGGGCGACACTGTGTTTTTCCATGTACTCCGACATGTCGATGCGGACCATCGCTCCTTCGTCATCGAAAAGGAATTCCGCGAGCGCTTTGGATAACTCGGTCTTGCCGACACCGGTGGGGCCGAGAAACAGGAATGAGCCGATGGGGCGGTTCTCGTCCTGCAGGCCGGCGCGGGCGCGCCGCACGGCGTTGGAGACCGCCTGGATCGCCTTCGATTGTCCGACGACGCGTTCGCCCAAGCGTTCCTCCATACGGACCAATTTTTGTTTCTCGCCCTCCTGCAGTCTGCTGACGGGAATGCCGGTCCAGGAGGAAACCACGCGGGCGATGTCCTCTTCGGTGACCTCCTCCTTGAGGATGGCACCGTCCTTCTGGAGCGCGGCGAGTTCCTGTTTCGCGGATTCGAGTGTTTTGGCGAGTTCCGGCAGGTCGCCGTAGGTGATCTGCGAGGCCCGGGTGAGGTCGCCGATGCGCTGGGCGCGCTCGGCTTCGGTCTTGAGTTCCTCGATGCCGCCCTGGGCCTGGCGGACTTTTTCAATGACTTCCTTCTCATTGCGCCAACGGGTCATCAGCGCTGCCGACTGCTCGCGCAAATTCGCCTGTTCCTCGCCGACTTTGGCAAGCCGTGCGGCCGATGACTTGTCGGTTTCCTTCTCGAGCGCCTTTTTCTCCATCTCGAGTTGCATGATCTGGCGTTCGAGCATGTCGATTTCCGTGGGCATGGAATCGAGTTCGATCTTCAGCCGTGATGCGGCCTCATCCACAAGGTCCACCGCCTTGTCCGGCAGAAAGCGGTCGGAGATGTAGCGGTCGGAGAGCGTGGCGGCGGCCACCAGCGCGCCATCCTGGATGCGCACGCCGTGGTGGACCTCGTAGCGCTCCTTGAGTCCGCGCAGGATCGCGATGCTGTCCTCGACGCTGGGTTCGCCGACCATGACCGGCTGGAACCGGCGTTCGAGAGCGGCGTCTTTTTCGATGTGCTTGCGGTATTCGTCGAGTGTCGTGGCACCGACGGTGTGCAGTTCGCCGCGGGCCAACTGAGGTTTGAGCAGGTTCGAGGCATCGACCGCGCCCTCGCTGGCTCCGGCGCCGACGATGGTGTGAAGCTCGTCGATGAAGAGGATGATCCGGCCTTCCGCCGACGTGACCTCCTTGAGAAACGCCTTGAGGCGGTCCTCGAACTCGCCGCGGTATTTCGCGCCGGCGAGCATCGCGCCCAGATCCATCGCGATCACGCGCTTGTCCTTCATTGAATCGGGCACATCTCCCGAGACGATGCGCCGCGCGAGTCCTTCGACGATCGCGGTTTTGCCGACGCCCGGCTCGCCGATGAGCACCGGGTTGTTTTTGGTCCGGCGTGACAGCACCTGCAGGACGCGGCGGATTTCGTGATCCCGCCCGATCACCGGGTCGATTTTGCCGGCGCGAGCGCGGGCGGTCAGGTCCGTTCCGTATTTTTCGAGCGTCTGGTATTTCCCTTCCGGATCCTGATCGGTGACTTTTTGGGATCCGCGCACGCTGGCGATCGCCTCTTCCGCCTGCTTGCGGTCGAGTCCGGCATCGGCGAGCAGTTTCGCCGCAGGGGAGTTCTCGGCGAGCAATCCGAGCAGGACGTGCTCGACGCTGAGAAACTCGTCGCCCATCGACTCGCGGGCGCGGTCGGCGGCATCGAGCGTCCCGCGCAGCCCGCTTGATATCTGGGGCTGTGCCGAGGCACCGCGCATGCTGGGTTCCCGCGCGAGGGTGGACGCGACCGATGCCTTGAGGCGCGACAGGTTCACTCCCGCACCCTGCAGAATGGGTGTGGTGATTCCGCCATCCTGCTGCAAGAGCGACAGCAGGACATGGAGGCATCCCAGCTCCGGGTGCGAGGATTTCGAGGCGATGGACTGCGCGGCCTGCAGTGCCTCCTGCAGTTTGTGGGTCATCTTGTCGATCGGCATGGCGGGAATCTCCAGTTTGTTAACACAAACTAGAGGCAGGTCCGGCCGATTTCAACCCGCTCCGCCACGAAAATTTCCGTCTCAATCGATCAAGCGACGCATCGGGATCATGCTCGAGTAGTCGAACCCATGGTTTTTGAAAAACTCCTGCGAATCCGCGCTCACCCGGTCGGTGAGCAGCGTGATGCGCTTGAAGTTCTTCTTCCGTGCGAAGTCAACCACGTGATCGAGCAGCAGGGTGCCGAAGCCCTGGGTGCGGTGATCCGGGTGGACGATCAGGTCCTCGAGCAGGATCACGAATCCGCCGCGTGCGGTGGAGATGGTGAAGAGCATGTTGGCCATGCCGATGATTCGGTCTTTGTTGCGCAACACCAGGATGCGCCCGCGGTTGGGCTGTTCGAGGATCAGGCGCAGCCCGCGCTCGTGGGTTTCGCGATCGACGGTGAAGTCGCCCGACTGGCCCATCAGCTCGACGACCAGATCGGTGAGTGCGGGCAGGTCGTCGATCGTGCCGGGCTCGACATGCGGCGCATTCTCCATGGCGGTGGCAGCGGTCCGGATTTCGTTGGCATCCACAAGATCGATCTTAGCAGCCGCTGCCGCGCGGACCATCAAAATCAGTCCGATTGAGGAGATCCGGGCGGTTTTCGCGGGTTCTTGCCAGCGCCTGGCCGCGTTTCCATTCGGCGATGCGGGCGTGATGACCCGACAGCAGGACTTCCGGCACCTTGATGCCGCGAAAATCCTCGGGTCGTGTGTAGGCCGGGGCTTCCAGCAGGCCGGGGTCTGAAAACGATTCCTCAACCGGCGAGCGTTCGTCGCCCAGAACGCCGGGCAGCAGACGGATGACCGCATCGCAAACGACGGCCGCAGCGAGGGCACCATTGGTGAGGATGTAGTCGCCGATGGAGATCTCCTCGTCGACCAAGGCATCGACGATGCGGTGGTCGACGCCTTCATAGTGGCCGCAGAGGATCAGCAAGTGCGGTTCGCCCGCGAGCCTGCGGGCGTCGGCCTGGCGGAATGGCTTGCCTTGCGGTGTCATGAGCAACACCCGCGTCTCCGTACGGCGAAGTTCTTCCACCGCGGCAAATACCGGTTCGGGGCGGATCACCATTCCGGCGCCGCCGCCGAACGGTGCGTCATCGACCTTGCGGTGCTTGTCCAGCGACCAGTCCCGCAGTTGGTGTGCGACGACATCGACCGCGCCGGTGGTCCGTGCGCGACGGATGATCGAGTCGTCCAGCGGGGAGAGGGCGATTTCAGGAAAGAGCGTGACGATGTCGATGCGCACGGGCCAGATGGTATCAATGCCGGGGGTTCTGCCAACCTCGGATGCGCCTATCCCGCCCGATCCCGCTTGCTCGTGCGGCGGGTGGCGCATACGATGCGTTGCCATATGATTCGCTGCGTTTCGCGTATCCTGATCCTGGCCGCCGTCGCCGCGGTGCCTTGGGTCGTGGGGATGATGCTGCCGCTCCAAGCCAATCCGCCGCAAGAGGTCAGCGCGGCATTCGATCCCTCGGATGTCTATTTCCAAGGATATCTTTCTTCACGCGATGCCGAATTGCTGGAAGCGCAGGGAGACTTCATCGGTGCATTGCGCAAACTCGAGCGTGCCAAGGAGATGTTTGATGTGGTCCGCCATTACCACCCGGAGTGGAAGGAGCGGATGGTGTCCGGTCGACATGCAAAAACGGAAGACTCGCTGCAGCGTGTGCGTCCGCTGGCCGAAGAACAACTGCGCAAGCAGCGCGAAGTGGTGGCCGAGTTGGAGGGCGCGCCGGTGCGTCCGGCCCAGCGGCCAAGGGAGGATCGGCCTGCGGTGCCTGGTGGTGTGCTGCAGCAGGATCCGATGTTGTCCCGCCGCTTGAAGGAGGCGGAGGCGGAGGTCGAGCGCTTGCGTGCGGAGTCGGCCAAATCGCAGGAGGCTGGCCGCAGGCAACAGGCCGGTGGTGCGGAGCTGGAGCGTCGGAATGCCGAGTTGCAGGTGCAGTTGCAGGCTGCCGAGCAAGGTCTGCGTTCGTTGCGGTCGCGGCTTTCAACAGCGCCTGTCGAGAGTGAGTTGCTCTCGCTCAACCAGCGGATCGCATCGCTTGAGCAGGAGCGCGGGGTGATGGCCATGGCGCTGGAGCAGAGCCGCGGCGCGCACAACGAGTCGATGGCGAGGGTGGCGACGTTGGAGGCGGATCTCAATCGGATGAAGCAGGAGCGGGACACCATCGAGCGCGACTTGGAGGCCGAGCGCCGGGTGTCGAACCAGGTGGTCGCGGGGTTGCGGCGTCAGCTCAAGGGGCTTGAGGCGGAATTGGAAAAGCGCAACGGCGAGTTGAGCGAGGCACACGGAAAGATCCGCTCGCTCACCGAAGAGCTGCGCCAAAGCCGCGATGCCTACGCTCAGTTGCAAGGTGAGCGCGACGCGCTGATGATCGAGCGCGACCAGATGTCGGCCCTGCTCAAACTCAACGAGCAAGGGAGAATCCAGCAGCTCATCGAACAAAATCTCGCGGTGGCCAAGAACTTGCGCGAGGCGAAGGAGCGCGTTGCGTCGCTCGAATCCCAGACCGAGACCGACAAGGATGCGATCACCGACGCGTTGCGCGACCTTGCGATCGCCAAGACCCAAATCAACGGGCTGCAGCGCGAAAAGCGTGAACAGGACAAGCGGCTCTCCGAGCTCGAGGAACGGCTCAAGCGTGAGGAGCAGGCGCTGGCGGATGCGGGCGCGTCGGCCGACCCGGCGGAATCCGAGATGCTGCGCGACATCGTCCGCCGCCAACTGCGCGTGCAGGAGCGCCGTCGCCAGGCCCGTGATCTGGTCGTCCGCGCGGCGCGCAACCTCGGCGGTCAGGATCCGGATCTTGCCGATGCGATCTCGCTTTTCGACGGTCAGGAAGTGGAACTCACACCTGACGAAATGAAGTTGGTGGCCGACCGCCAGGTCGACGGTGAGTTCGTCTCCCCATTTGCCCGCGACCGCGGGTCGGTCTCACAATCGATGGAGCGCCTGAACCGCGATATCGCCGTCTTTGAGCGGACCGCTGAGAAATCCTTCGTCGCCGGACGCCTGCTGCCGGCGCGTGAGTTGTATCAGATGATTCTGGATCAACATCCGGGCCATTCCCCGTCGTGGTGTCGGCTCGGGGTGGTGCACCTGAAGCTCGACGATGCGGCCGCGGCGGCCGAGACCTTCCGGCGGGCGGCGGAGCTCGATCCGCGGAATCCTTATGCGCATCGGATGCTTGGCTATTCGCTGATGCGCGCGGGCGACTCCAATGCGGCGGAGGCCGCGCTGCGCAAGTCGCTGGACCAGTCGCCCAACGACGCGCGTGGACGGATGCTTCTCGCCACGCTGTGCTACCGCAGCGGTCGGGCGCGCGAGGCGGAGTCGCAATTGAAGGCGGCGATCAACGCCGATCCGATGTCGGGTGATTCGTATTACAATCTCGCGCTGATCTGTTCGCGTGACGGCCGGATCGCCGACGCGCGGGAATTCTACAGGCAGGCGCTCGAACTCGGAGCGTTGCCTGATCCGAAACTTGAAGAGGCGATCTCGCGTCCATGATCCGCGCCATCACCAACGCGATCGCTCTGGTCCTCCTGGTCTCCTGTGCGGGAGACAAGGAGCCGGCTGACCGGTCGCGTCCGCAGCAAGCGCCGCGATCGTTGAGCCAACGGTTGAATGAGGGTGGCGGCTACGTTCAGGATTCCGGAGGCAACTGGGTGCCGCGGCAGAACAAACGCAGCGCGTACGAGGGGAAGGACGCGGGTACAAAGCTGCGCAAGACACAGGAGACCAAGGACTTCGCGACCGAAGCGTACAAAAGCAAATCGTGGTGGGGCCGCAAAGAGTACGGGCGTCAATCCTACGAGGGCGGCACCGACGGCAGTCGCTTCCGCAAGGCATCGCGCGATCAGGGCAAGGGCGCGCGCGAAGCGGGATCGGCGGCGAAAGTGCCCGATCCTTACCGGACCGGGCAATACGGGACCGGGCCCGCGATCGAGTCGTCGCGCAAGCCGATGACCAAACCATCGGATGCCGAAACCGACGAGCGACGTCGGGTGTTTGACGCGCCCGATGTGGTCGACTGGCGTGAGCAGCGCCCGCTCACGATTCAGGAGACCCGGGGGATTCTGGGTCGTTGAGCCGCGCGGTTTGGGAAGCGGCTTTTTCCAGCGACTCACCCAGGAGGCGGCGCAGCGTGTCCCATTTCCACGGGCGTCCTTCGAGGAAGAACGACTGGGAGACTTCGAGGCGGATTTCGATGGGCGCGGTGGTGTCGGATTCCGTTGATGCCGGTTCTTTCGTGCTGACCGCGCGTTCGAGCCGTGCGTCGAGCCCGGCAAGCATCAGCGATTCACGCCAAACGTCGGCTACATCGCAGGACGTGTCGGCCTGTGCGACGCAGGTGAGCACCACGCGTCCGTCTTCCCACGGCCGGGTGTGGACCCGCACGTGGAGCAGTCGCTCGCCTCGCCGGAGATGTTCGTTGATCCGCTGACGCATCGCGGTGCGGAACGCCCGCTCGTAGCGGTCGGCGAGTTTTTGTCTCGTTGGTTCCGGCAGTTCCTTCGAGAAGCGGCTCCAGCGATCGTCGCCTTCCTTCGAGAGATCGATGAGCAGGCGCGAAACATCGCCGTGGACGACAGGCGTGCGGAACATCATGCCAAGGAATTGCGTGAGGTTCAGAGCGCCCGGTTCCCATCCTTCGGAAGAGTGGAGCGCCTCCTCGTTGCCGCGAAAGCACTCTCGATAGGCCTCGGGAACGGCGCAGGTGGCGTGCTCGCAAGTGAAGAGGAAGGCGGTCATGACCGGGGAACGCACGATTCTGCTCCGCTCGCGGCTGCATGGCAATCCCCCGGACGACGGATCTTTCCGCAAGGTTGAATAAATCGACGCATTTTTCGTCGGATCCGTCATGAAGCAATTCCATGTCCTGCGCCGCAGACTCCGGCCGTCGGTGATTTTCCTCGCAGCCCTGATCGCCGTCACCGGCTCCGGCTGCATGACGACTTACGATGCGTGGGGTCGTCCGGTCCAATCGGTCGATCCCGGTGCGGCGGTGGTGGGCGCGGCGGCGGCCGGGTTGATCGGCTACGCGATCGCCAGCGACCACGGTCATCATCACCATCGAGGGCACGTTCATGCCCACCACGGGTACGGGTATCATCACCGGCCCTATTGTCCTTGAATGGTGGATGCTTTCCGCGGGCGGGACGGATCCGGCGTCGGGGCATTTCGCCGATCCTGGCCGCCCGTGGTTCCAGGGTGGCAGGCACCTGCAAGCCGGGTGCCTGCCATTCCTCATCCGTTGCGCTTGAGCAGCGCTTGGCAGGCCCTGAGATCGAGCTTGCCGGAGGCGAGTACGGGGATTTGCGGCACGGGTATGATGCGTTTGGGGCACCAAAGCGAGGGGATGCCCTCATCGAGCAGGCGATAGCGCAGTTCGATGCATTGTTGGTCGAGCTCTGTTTCGGGCATGGCCGAAAGCAGCACGATGGATTCGCCCTTCTGCGGATCGGGCACGCCAAGCACCGCGATCCGACGTTCGCCTTCGGCATCGAGGCCGAGCACCTTGTTGACCGCGGCCTCGATCGTCTCGTGAGGCACCATTTCACCGCCAATTTTGGAGAAGCGAGACATGCGACCCTCGATGTAGAGAAACCCGTCTTCATCAAGGCGGCCGACGTCACCGGTCTTGAACCAGCCGTCCCGGATCACCTCGGCGGATTTTTCCTGCTGACCAAGATAGCCCGGGAAGATGTTGGCACCTTTAATCCAGATGATGCCTTGTTGGTCGGCGGGGAGTGGTGCGTCGGTCTCGGGATGGGTGATGCGCACAGCCATGCCGGGCAGGAACTGGCCGACCGACCCGTCGCGCGACGAGGCGATGACCGACTCGTCGCTGGTCGCGGTCGGATCGGGCAGATTGACGTGGGTGGCGGGCGAGGTTTCGGTGAGGCCGTATCCTTCCTGCGGATGAATGCCGAAGCGTTCGGCGAATGCGGTGGCGAGATTGCGCGGGAGTTTCTCCGCACCGGTGACGACGAGCTTGAGCGATGCAAGCTGAACCGGCTCGGCGCGTTTCATGAAGCCGCGGAGGAAGGTCGGCGTCGACAACAGGAGATCGACTTGGTGCAGTGCGATGAGTTCGGCGAGCCGCTTCGATTCGAGAGGACTCGGATAGGTGACGAGGTCGACGCCCTCGATGCACGGGTACCAGAGGGTGACCGTGCAGCCGAAGGAGTGGAACAACGGCAGGCTGCCGAGCAAACTGGATCCCGGCGGCAGTTGCAGACGGGTTGCGAACTGGGTGACATTGGCGAGCAGGTTGCGGTGGGTGAGCACCACCCCTTTGGGTTCCCCCGATGAGCCCGAGGTGAAGAGCAGAGTGGCCTCGTCGTCGCCGCGATGACGGTGCAGGCCGAGCATGCGGCCGAGGCGCGCCGCAGAGAGGAACTTCGAAACCACCGCCCACAGGATGATCTTGCGTTTGATCGCGGGCAGGGTGCGCTCGATCAGGATCAGATCGCGGTTCGCCGGCCATGGAAACGACGGGAACTTGCGCACGAATGGATCAGCGGTGATGAAGCGGTCGACTTCCGACTGCCGGATGCACGAGCGGATCGCGTCGGGTCCGGCGGTGAAGTTCAGATTCACCGGGATTTTCCCGGCGAAGAGGACCGCGAGGTTGGCAACCAGTCCGGCTTTCCCCGGAGGAAGCACGATGGCGACCCGCGGTTGGTCGGTCTCGCGGCGGATGACCCGCGAAAACGCCAGCGCGGCGGCGAAGATCCGGTCGTAGCGCAGCACCGAATCGTCCGCCCCGTCGATGATGAGGCAAGTCGAGCCATGACGTTTCAACCCGGCGATGAGCGCCATGCCGAGGGATCCTTGCAGCAGCGTCCGCGTTGCGAAGGCCGATTCGGCGGCCTCGAGCAGGGCTTCGCGGAACCGGATGACACTGCAATCGCCCGCGGCCATGGGCTGTGAGAACGCGATCACCGCCGACGGCAGGTCGGTGGGCTCTTCGATCGACAAGCACGAGTCGCGCGGCGTGTCGATGGCCACGGCGATGACCGGCAGACCGAAAGCGCACAGCGTTCGCAAGTGCGGGGTCGGAATGTGGCAGGGCGTGGCATTGCGCACCGCGGCACGACCAGGCACGTGGATGAGGACGCCGCCGTCGGTGAGCGACGACTTGAGTTGTTCACCGGCCGCTTGCGGCGCGCGATCGCGCTGCGAGAACATCGCACCGGAATTGCTGGACTCGAGGTAGCGACGAACCGCCGGATCGAGGTCTGACTGCTCCTCGACCAGCCAGGCGATCCTGCGGCCGGCGAACACCTTCTCGAGTTCTGGAAGATGGCAGGCGTCGAGGCGTCCCGGGATGACAAGAATGCCGGTGTCAGGGATTCGCTCGCGATGGAGGATCTGGATCGGCGGGGGATTCATGAAGTGGAGGTCGCGGAAATGTGTGGGGCAGGGGGCTGGCGAAGGGCCAACCGATTGAAGCCCGGGATCCGGTAAGGCGCACGGATTTTCCTCGGGTTCCCAGGAAGGGAGCTACGGCGGAAGCCGCAAATGGTGGATCGCTTCCACAAGATCGGCCTGATCGAGCCCCGCTGCGAGTCTTGCCCTGCCGGCAGCCTCGAGAATGACGAAGCGGATCCTGCCCGCCGCGAATTTCTTGTCGGCGCGGAGCGCGCGCAGGATCGCGTCCGATTCGACGTCATCTGCCAGAACCAAGGGCAGGCGGAAGTGTAGGATCAGGTTGAGAATCCGTCGGGCGACCGTGGGGTCGAGCCGCGCGTGGCGCTCGGACAGAAACAACGCGGCGCGCATGCCGAGCGAGATGGCCTCACCATGCAGCAGTGACCCGTAGGGCACGGCAGCTTCGATCGCGTGACCAATCGTGTGGCCGAAGTTGAGCAACGCGCGGATGCCGAGCGTCTCATGCTCGTCGCTTTCGACGATGGCAGCCTTGATCGCGACGTTGCGCGCGATCAGCGAGGCGTCGACCCCGCGGTCGTCGGGATCGAGTGTCTCGAGCGTGGTGAGCATCTCCGGATCGCGGATTGCGGCGTGCTTGATGATTTCAGCAAACCCTTCGTGGAACTCGCGGTCGGGCAGGGTGCGCAGCGTCATCGGATCCGCGAGCACAAGGCGTGGCTGGTGGAATGCGCCCACCAGGTTCTTGCCTTCATGGAGGTTGACCCCCGTTTTGCCGCCGACCGATGAATCGACTTGCGACACGATCGTGGTCGGCACCTGGACGATCGGAATGCCGCGCTGGAAGATCGCCGCGACAAAGCCGGCGAGATCGCCGACGACTCCACCGCCCAGCGCGACCACCAGCGAGTGGCGATCGTGGCCGGCGCGGATCAACTCGCGGCAGAGGCGCTCGGCTTGCGCCAGTGACTTCGACGACTCGCCTGCGGGAATGGTGTGACTCGTGTGACGCAGTCCCGCGTCGGCAAGCGAACCGGCAAGTGCGTCCCCATACAGCGCGGCCACCGTTTCGTCACTGATGACCGCCACACCGGATGCCGAGGTTGGCGCGATCTCGCGGATCCGCTCACCCGCTCGCACCAGTACGCCGTCCTCGACGACGACATCGTAGTGACGCTCTGCCAGATCGACCCGGACGGTGGGCATGCCGACAGCATGAATGAGGGATCGCCCGTGTCGATCCTGATCGCGGGGCCGAGGTCGGCCGATGCCGACGGCTCAGCTCTTCGGGACTTTCGGCACGACGAGTTTTTGTCCGGGACGGATCATCGAGCCGCTGATCTTGTTTGCCTTGCGAATGGCGGCGACCGAGCTGCCGTTGCGCTTGGCGATGGCGTCGAGCGTGTCGCCTTTCTTCACCACGTGGGTGGTGACCCGGGATTTTGGCTTGGCGAAGGCGGTCCGCGAGGGCTTGCGGGTGGTGGTTTTCTTGACCGTCGACGCGGTGGTCTTCGGCTTGTAGGCGGGAGTGGATGCCTGGAACGGTGTGGCATCAGCCGGCGGCGAATCGTTTTCGGCGTAGAGCGGTGCCTCATCGGCGAGGCTGCGGGTTTTCTTCCCAGGGCGGCGCCATTTCGATGGATCGTCCGCCCAGTCTTCCCGGTAGTTTCCGTGAGCGTCGAACGGGCCCACGCCGTAGTCTTCTTCGGCGGTCGGATTCTGGGTGTTGGCGCAACTGGCAAGGAGCGCGAAGAGCGGGGCGGCGAGGAGTGGGAAAAGGTGGCGCGGTTTCATGAATGCAGGGAAATGAACGCGGAAATCATGGCGGCGCCAGGGGTGCGCTGCAACCGATAATTTCAAATCCGGACCGGATTGAGTGTTGGCGTCGTGCTGTGGGTGGACCCCGTTTTCCGGCACGATCGCGCATTCGGGCTTGCGGTCAGGCCAGCGGAATGGCATGAATTTCTTCGCCGGTTTTCCGGGGCATTAGCTCAGTTGGTAGAGCGTCTCGTTCGCAATGAGAAGGTCAGCGGTTCGAATCCGCTATGCTCCATTTTCCGGATCCTCCCATCACTGTGATGGACGGTCATCCCGTCTGGATGATGCCCGGAATCCAACGCCAACGGGTGAGTGGATTCTGCTCGACCTGAAGTCGCTGCGGGGCGAAGAAATCCACGTCGCTGCCGGGTGTCGCACCGCCCCGCACGTCGTCGATCCGCCACGACATGTCGCATCCCTACCTGCCGGTCCTCGTGTTCTTCGCCGTGGCATTGCTGGTGCCCATCGGCTCGCTGGCGCTGGCGCGCTTGTGGATGCGGGGATTCACCCCGGTGAAGCGCGGTCGGACGAAGAACGACTTTTATGAATGCGGTGTCGAACCGCTCAGCGCGCCGCAGTCGCGGTTCCATTCACAATACTACCTGTTCGGCCTGTTGTTTTTGATTTTCGACGTCGAGACGGTGTTTCTGCTGCCGTTCGCCGTGGCCTTTCTTGATCTCTCGCCCGGCTCGTTCCTGATCGCCATGCTCTTCCTGCTGCTGCTCGCGGAGGGACTCGTCTGGGCCTGGGCGAAGGGACTGCTCACCTGGCGCACGCCGGCGAAACCCCCGATCGTGATCCATGGCGATTGACCCGACACTGGCGAGGGAGCTCGAGGCAAGCGGCGTGCACGTTACGTCGCTCGAGCAGTTGGTCAACGGGGGTCGTTCAAGTTGGCTGTGGCCGCTGCAGTTCGGTCTCGCCTGCTGCGCGATCGAGATGAACTCCGCA
>Ga0169931_10002240_pt1 | contig 31619 bp, 32 predicted proteins | sample Kivu_15m_20L_FD_129675 | JGI IMG/M metagenome (GOLD analysis project Ga0169931, IMG submission 129675) | Freshwater microbial communities from Lake Kivu, Western Province, Rwanda to study Microbial Dark Matter (Phase II) - Kivu_15m_20L... | ecosystem: Environmental > Aquatic > Freshwater > Lake...
CTTGCGCCTTACAAGTATCCGCGCTTCATCGAATTCGTGAGCGAGCTTCCCAAAACCGCGACTGGAAAGATTCAGCGTTTCAAGCTGCGCGAGGCCGAGCGGGCTGCGGGCGGGTCCTGAGCCGAGCCGCGCTTCGACCCGCTTCAAACCGACAACACACCCAACCTGGGCCGAGAATCAGCGCACCCATGCCTTGCATAGACCTTTCGATCGAAGCACGTGCACTGACCCTCGAATATCGCTGGGTGGGTGGCGCTGAGCCGGTGCCTGATGAGGAACTGCTGCTTTCACCAAAGCCGCTGATCGTTTTCCTCCATGAGGGTTTGGGGTCCGTGTCGATGTGGCGCGATTTTCCCGATCAGGTCTGTGCGGCGACAGGGTGCGTGGGGCTGGTCTACTCGCGTCCGGGCTATGGCGGATCCTCCGTCCGATCGCGCGGTCACCCCTGGGGTCGGGACTTCATGCACATCGAGGCGCGGGTCGTTCTCCCCGCCCTGCTGGGCGCCCTCGGCCTGGCGAGCAGCGAGCGTCCTCTCGTTCTGTTCGGGCATAGCGACGGCGCATCGATCGCTCTGATCCATGCCGCGCATCATCCTGGCTCGATTGCGGCGGTGGTGGCCATTGCTCCGCACATCATGGTCGAGCAGGTTTGCCTGAACTCGATCCGAGAGGCGGTTGTCGCCTTTCGGGAGGGTGATCTGCGTGGCCGGCTGGCGCGTCATCATCAGGATGTTGAGGCCACGTTTGCAGGCTGGTCGGGGGCGTGGCTGGATCCGGCCTTTTCCGACTGGTCGATCGAGTCTGAGTTGGCCCGCATCGATTGCCCGGTACTTGCGATGCAGGGGCTCGAGGATCGCTATGGCACACTGGAGCAGATCCGGGGCATCGCGCGACGCGCGGCCCGCGTCCGTTTGGTGGAAATTGCCCAGTGCGGGCACTCGCCGCACCGAGATCAACCTCAGCGCGTCCTCGACGAGATCGTTGACTTCATTGACTCAGCTTGTATTTCACATTGACCAGCCGGGCGCAGCCCCTAAACCCAGGAGACCCATCGCACGAAAATGACCCTGTTCACTGCCACCCTGAGCGCGACGCTCGCGCTCGGCGGGCTCACTTCCGCCGCGGCCCAGGCTCAGTCGACCGACCGACTCAAGGTTGGTCTCATGCTGCCTGCGACCGGCACTTTCGCCGCGCTCGGCACCACCATCGAAAATGGCTTCCGGCTCTACGCCCAGGAAAAGGGCGGAAGAATCGGCGGCCGTGAGGTCCAGTATTTCAAGGTCGACGATGAGTCCGATCCTGCCAAGGCCACCGACAACATGAACAAGCTGGTCAAGCGCGACCAGGTGGACGTGGTGATCGGGACCGTCCACACCGGTGTGGCGATGGCCATGGCACGAATCGCGCGCGAGACCGGCACCTTGCTGATCGTACCCAACGCCGGTGCCGATGCGGTGACGGGGCCCATGTGCGCGTCCAACATTTTTCGCAGCTCGTTTTCAAATTGGCAGCCCGGCTTCGCGATGGGCGAGGTGATGGCCAAGAAGGGCTACAAGCGCGTGGTCACCATCACCTGGAAATACGGCGCGGGTAATGAGTCGGTGCGTGGCTTCAAGGAGGCTTTCGGCAAGGGCGGTGGCAAGGTGCTGAAGGACCTCAGCCTGCCGTTCCCGAACGTCGAGTTCCAGGCCTTGCTGACCGAGATCGCCGCGCTCAAGCCCGATGCGGTTTACACCTTTTTCGCGGGTGCCGGGGCGGTCAAGTTTGTCAAGGATTACGCCGCAGCTGGACCGCGCAAGAGCATTCCGCTCTAAGGCGCGGGCTTCATCACCGATGGTACCTCGGAGGCGCAGGGGGCCGATGCGGCGGGCATTCAGAGTGCGCTCCATTACGCCGACAGCTTGAATACGCCGCGTGACAATGCCTTCCGGGCGGCTTTCGCGAATGCCTTCAAGCTTCAGCCCGATGTCTATGCGGTGCAGGGTTATGACGCCGCGCAGATGCTCGATGTGGGTCTTTCCGCGGCCACGGGCGACGTCCGCAACAAGGCCGAAATTTCGGCTGCGCTGCGCAAGGCCACGATCGACAGCCCGCGCGGTCCGTTCACGATCTCGGCCTCGCACAACCCGGTCCAGGATTTCTATCTGCGCGAGGTGTCGGGCAAGCAGAACAAGTCGATCGGCATCGCCAGCAAGGCCCTGGCCGATCCCGGCCGCGGCTGCAAGATGTAAACCCGGAGCGCCGTGGTCATGGATTTCGCAACCTTCCTGATTCAGTGTCTGAACGCACTGCAGTATGGCCTGCTGCTCTTTCTCGTCGCATCGGGCCTTACTCTGATCTTCGGAATCATGGGGGTGATCAACCTTGCGCACGGCAGCTTCTACATGATCGGCGCTTACATGGCGTTTGCGCTTGCGCCGATCGTGTTCGCGACCTTCGGAGGCGGATTTTTCTCGACATTGCTGGTGGGCACCCTGCTGGCGATTGCGCTCGGCTATTTTCTGGAGTGGGCGTTTTTCAGCTTTCTCTACGATCGCGAGCATCTGCAGCAGGTGCTCATGACCTACGGACTCATCCTCGTATTCGAGGAGATCCGCAGCCTGCTCGTAGGCGACGATGTGCACGGCGTGAAGGCGCCCGACTTCCTGTCGGGCTCGATCCCGTTGGGCGATGTCATGAGCTATCCGGTCTATCGCCTGTTCATCTCTGCGGTCTGCGTTGCGCTGGCGCTGGGCATGTACTGGGTGTTCGCCCGCACCCGGCTGGGCATGATGATCCGTGCGGGTAGCACCAACCGGGAGATAGTCCAGTCGCTGGGCATCGACATCAAGTTCCTGTATCGCGTGGTCTTCGCCGCGGGTGTGGCGATTGCAGTGTTCGCCGGCATGATTGCAGCGCCTGTCTCCTCGGTCTACCCCGGGATGGGCGGACACGTGCTGATCATCTGCTTCGTGGTCGTGGTGATCGGAGGTATCGGTTCGATACGGGGTGCGCTCCTTGCGGCGCTTCGGATCGGCGTGGTCGACACCTTGGGCAAGGTGCTGGTGCCCGAGGCTGCCGGCGTGTTGGTTTATGTATTGATGGCGCTGATCCTGCTCTGGAAGCCGGACGGACTATTCAAGGCGGGGTGATCCATGCGTGTCGAGCGACCTGCTCCAGTGGCCTTCGTGATCGCCTCGTTTGCAGCGCTTGCGCTCTACCCGCTGGTTGCGGGCAGTTACGGGCTCGATCTGGTAACCAAGATCATGATCTTCGCGATCCTCGCACTCAGCCTCGAATTGCTGGTCGGGGGCGCCGGTCTGGTCTGTTTCGGGCAGGCTGCGTTTTTTGGCATCGGGGCGTATTCGGCGGTGCTGCTGTCGCCGCAATACGAATCCGGCTCGCTGCTGATGCTCTTGCCTGCAAGTGTCGGTCTGGCCGGGCTCTATGCCTGTGCCGTGGGTGCCCTGTCGCTTCGAACGCGCGGGGTGTATTTCATCATGGTCACACTCGCTTTTGCGCAGATGGCTTATTACATTTTCCACGATACGCCGCTCGGCGGCGGGACTGACGGCATCTAACTCAACGCCCGCCCTGGAGTGGGGGAGTCTTTCGTGCTCGAGGGGGGAGGCTGGCTGTACGGATTCACGCTTGCTTGTCTGATCGGTGTCTTCGGTTTTCTTGCGGCGCTGTCGCGGTCCCGATTCGGGCGCGCGCTCGCCGGGATCCGTGTCAACGAACAAAGGATGCGCGCGACCGGTTTCTCGACCTATCCCTACAAGCTCGCTGCCTTCACGATATCGGGATCGATCGCCGGGCTCGCGGGGTTTCTGTTTGCTGTCAAGGATGGGTTCGTCAACCCTGAGATGCTGAGCTGGCATCTCTCGGGGTCACTCCTGATCATGGTCATCCTGGGTGGAATTGGCCATCTGCGCGGTGCATTGATCGGCGCGTTTGCATACGCACTGTTGCAGGAATTGTTCAAATCCGAGGCGATTTTCGGAGCCTTTGCGCGGCACTGGCATCTGGGGCTTGGGATCACCATCATCCTCTCGGTTGCGCTGTTGCCCAAAGGTCTGGTCGGTCTGCCGACCCTGCTCAAGGAGCGGCTGATCGGGCGCGTGAGCCGTCGGGCCGAGCCGGGAGCCACACAATGAGCACGGCGGGGGCAGACGGCGTGTTGCTGCGGGGCATCGACATCACCCGGCGTTGGGGCGGCCTCGTCGCCGTCAACCAGGTCCATATCGATCTTGAACTGGGACGTGTCCATGCGGTGATCGGGACCAACGGGGCGGGCAAGTCGACCCTGATCAATATTCTTTCGGGCGAGATTCCGCCTTCATCGGGTCGGGTCGAGTTGATGGGGCAGGACGTCACCCAATGGCCGCAACCTCGTCGTGCGCGGGCGGGGCTCGGGCGCAGCTATCAGCGCAACACCATCTACCCGAGCTTTTCCGTACTCGAAAATTGTCGTCTGGCGGCGCAGGCGCGTTTCCAGCACCCCTGGCGGTGGTGGCAGGCGGCCGAGCGTTGTCGTGCCAGCCTCGCGAGCGCTCACGAGGCCGCTGCGCGGGCCGGTCTGTCTGAAGTGCTTGGGCGTGAGGCGGGGCTGCTCAGCCATGGACAGAAGCGCCAACTCGAGATCGCGATGTGCCTCGCCACCGAGCCACGCGTCCTGCTCCTCGATGAACCACTGGCCGGCATGGGGGCCGAGGAGACCGAGCGGATGCTGGCCTTGCTTGATGAGTTGCGTCCCGATCACGCGATTCTGCTGGTCGAGCACGATATGGACGCTGTCTTCAGGGTGGCCGATCGGATCACGGTGATGGTCAATGGGGCGGTCATTGCATTCGGCCCGCCCGATGCGGTTCGCAGCAACCCGGACGTGCAGACAGCTTACCTGGGGGAGCACTGAGATGAGTTTTGGCCAGCCGATCCTCGAGGCTGAGGATGTCCACGCCTAGTACGGTTCCAGTCATGTGCTGCATGGTGTGTCGCTCACGATCGGGCGTGGTGAAACTGTCGGTCTGCTGGGCGGCAACGGCATGGGCAAGAGCACGCTGATCCGCAGCCTGCTCGGGCACGTGCCGCAGCGCAGTGGCCGCGTGCTGCTGTTCGGTCAGGATGTTTCCCACGCCCGTCCGCACGAAGTCGCGCGCCGGGGTGTCGCCTACGTCCCCGAGGGTAGGGGTGTGTTCCCCAACCTGAGCGTTCGGGAAAATCTGGTCATGGCAGCGCGGCCCCCTGAAAATGCCGGTCGGGGCTGGTCGCTTGACCGGGTTCTCGCCACGTTTCCTCGTCTGGCCGAACGGCTGGGCAATGCCGGTTCGCAACTGTCCGGCGGCGAGCAACAGATGCTGTCGATTGGCCGTGCACTGATGACCCAGCCGGAACTGATCATTCTCGATGAAGCAACCGAGGGGCTTGCGCCGTTGATCGTGGCCGAGATCTGGCGGGTCATTGAGCAGTTCAGGTCTGACGGTCTCGCGACGCTGATCGTCGATCGCGACTATCGCAAGGTCCTCTCTCATGCCGATCGAGCACTCGTTTTGCAGAAGGGGCAAGTGGTGCTTGGCGGGACCGCTGACACGGTCCGCGAGAGCGATCTGCTGGCGACTTATCTCGGGGTCTGAAATGCGGTTCGCCGTTCGGGCCCGATCGGCTCAAGGCACCCGGGTTACGCGGCCGGCTTGCGAAGCACCTGCTCGACATGATCGCTGATCCGGGTGGCGACCTCCTCGGCAGCATTGAAGACGGTCTGCAGCCCCTCGGCCCGGAAGAGGTTCGCATCGTCGTCGTTGTCGGTCCGGATTACGATCTCGATATCGGGGTTGAGCGTGCGCGCCAACTCGGTGATCGCCGGGATGTGGCCAGGCTCGCGCAGGGTGATCACCAGGAGCGCAGCATGACTGACATGGGCCTGCACCAGCACTTCGGGGCTTGCCGCGTCGCCGTAGACAGCCTGCAGGCCGCTTTCGCGCAGTTGTTCGACGAGTTCGCGGTTGTTTTCAACAACGATGACCGGCGTCTGCCGGTGCCTGAGCAGATTGGCGACGCGCTCGCCAACTGATCCGTGGCCCACCAGTACCACCTGCCCATGCAGGAGCTCTTGCGGCGTCTCGGCCGGTACGAAGGCGAGCGGGTCCTCGCGCGTCTCGAGGCGTCGCGCGAAAGCTGATCGGGCAAGCAGCCAGGCGCGCAAGGGCTCGATTGCAGCAAACAGGGCACTGTTGATTGCAATCGAAATCAGCGCAGCCGCGAGCACCAGACTCTGCCCTTCGGTCGGGAGCATGGCGAGCGATACGCCGAGCCCGGCCAGAATGAATGAGAATTCACCGATCTGGGCGAGCGAAGCGCCCACGGTCAGTGCCGTGCCAAGCGAATAACGGAACAGCAGCACGATCGCGATCGCCGCGATGGTCTTTCCGATCACGACGATCAGGACGGCCAAAAGCAGTTTGATCGGTGACTGGAGAATGACAAGCGGGTCGAAGAGCATGCCGACTGAGACAAAGAACAGGACGGCAAACGCGTCGCGCAGCGGCAGCGACTCTTCTGCAGCGCGATGGCTGAATTCGGACTCACGCAGCATCATGCCTGCGAAAAAAGCGCCCAGCGCAAACGACACATCGAAGAGCTTGGCCGCTCCGAACGCGACACCCAGGGCGACGGCGATCACGCTCAGGCGGAAGAGCTCCTGCGAGCCGGTGCGCGCGACCCACCAGAGCGCCTTGGGCAGAAGTCGGCGCCCGAAAATCAGCATGATGACGATGAAGGCGGTGACCTTGGCGATCGTCCAACCGATCGCTTCGGCGAGCCCGGCAGCGCTCCCGAGCGTGCCTTCGCTCGCCTCGCCACTCGCGCGGGCACCCGCCATCAAATCCGCCACCGCCGGCAGCATGACCAGGGCCAGCACCATCACGAGGTCCTCGACGATCAACCAGCCCACTGCAATCTGCCCCTGACCCGACGAGACCTGCCCTCGGGCTTCGAGCGCCCGCAATAGTACGACCGTGCTCGCGACAGATAGACACAATCCGAACACCACGGCCTCTGTGAGTGACCAGCCCCAGAGGCTTGCGACCCCCGCACCCAGCAAGACTGCAACGCCGATCTGGGCGATGGCGCCTGGCACGGCGATCCGTTTGACGGCCATCAGATCGGCCAGCGAAAAATGCAGACCCACGCCAAACATCAGCAGCATCACGCCGATCTCGGCGAGCTGGGCGGCCAGACCCACATCGGCGACAAAGCCGGGGGTGAACGGTCCGATCAGGATACCAGCGAGCAGGTAGCCCACCAGCGGCGGCATGCGCAAATGGGTGGCAATCAAGCCGAACACCATCGCGAGGCCAAAGGCCGCTGCGATGGTGGCGATCAGATTGACTTCGTGCGGCATCTAAAGTCCGGTCGGCTCAGTCCGCGAGCGCCTGCTCGACCGCGCGGCTGGCGAGCACGGGAATCAGGTGGGCGCGGTATTCGGCTGAAGCGTGAAGATCCGATGCAAGATCATCGGGCGGAAACCGCAGCCCCCGCAGCGAGTCAGCTGTGAAAGCCTGATCCAGGGAAGACTCGAGCGCCGTCGCCCGAAACACTCCTGCGCCGCCCCCCGTTACCGCCACGCGCGCACCGCCCGCTGTCTGTGCGACAAAGACCCCGACCAGCGCGAAGCGCGAAGCGGGCTGACGGAACTTGACATACGCAGCCCGTCTCGGGACCGGGAACTCGACGCTTCGAATCAGTTCGCCTTCCTTGAGTGCCGTACCATAGAAACCGGTGAAAAAGGCCTCGGCCTGCAGGGATCGCCGCGAGGTGTGCACCGTCGCATCGAGCGCGAGCAGCGCCGACGGGTAGCAGGCGGCTGGATCGTTGTTGGCGACCGACCCACCGATCGTGCCCATGTTGCGCACCTGAACGTCGCCAATTCCGGCGGCGAGCGCGGCCAGAGCAGGAATCCGCTCTCGCACCCGAGACGATGCCGCGACCTCGGCATGCCGGGTCATGGCGCCAATCACGAGGCTGCTCGTCCGGTCTTCGATGCCACGCAACTCGGCAATACCGCCCAAATCGACCAGGCGATCGCTTTGCGACATGCGCAGCTTCATCGCGCCGAGCAGGGTCTGTCCGCCCGCCAAGGCTCGGGCCGAGCCCTCGCCCAAGCGAGCACAGGCCTCATCCAGGGATCCTGCGCGGAGATATTCGAATGCATACATCGATCAGGCCCCTCGTCCGGCGGCCGGCTCGAGCATCCCGGCGGCCTGCTGGACCGCCTTGATGATGTTCTGGTAACCCGTGCACCGACACAGGTTGCCCTCAAGTGCCTCGCGGATCTCGCCTTCGTCAGGCGAAGGGATACGGGACAGCAGATCAATCGTGGTCATGATCATGCCAGGCGTACAGAACCCGCATTGGAGCCCGTGCTGTTCGCTGAACGCCTGCTGAACCGGATGGAGCGGTCCGTCCGCATCGCTCAGCCCCTCGATGGTCAACACGCTGCAGCCCTGCGCCTGGGCCGCCAGAATCGAGCAGGACTTGATCGCCCGTCCATCGAGATGAACCGTGCAGGCACCGCATTGCGCCGTGTCGCAACCCTGATGGGTGCCGGTGAGGCCGATGTGCTCACGAAGCAATTGCACGAGAAGCGTTCGGGCGTCCACCTCTGCGGTGACGGCCTGGCCATTGATCGAAAGCGAAATACTGGGCATCCTGTCGAGCCTGAAAGGGAAGGTGGCAGTAAATGGGGAACGGATCGTTTCAAGGAGGTTTTCCGTTCACTGTGATAATACCCGCAGAATGACGCTTCCAAACCCATCACCCTTGCAAGGCGAGGCGTCTCGCCGGTCTCCTCCTCCGGCGCGGCCTGTGCCCTGGCACCGCCGTGCGGCCTTCGAGTGGCTGCAATTTGCGGCATTGGCCGCCGCGCTCGCCTGGCTGGCGGTGGCCGGGGCCCGCGACATGGGCTACCAGTGGAAGTGGGATCAGGTCCCCCGATATCTGTTTCGGGTGATCGATGGCGAGTTCATCGTGGGTCCGCTGTTGCGGGGTCTCCTCGTGACGCTTGATCTGTGCTGGCAAGCGGGACTGCTCGCCCTGGCGCTGGGCGTGCTCACTGTGCTGTTGCGGCATTCGGACTCGCGGATTGGTCCGGTGGTGGCGGCGGTTTATGTGGAACTGATCCGCAACACCCCCCTGCTGGTCCAGGTGCTGGTGTTCTATTTCATCGTTGCGGCCGTGCTCGACATCTCGCGCATGAGTGCCGGTGTCTGGGCGCTGGCGCTCTACGAGGGCGCCTTTGTCGCCGAGATCATTCGGGGTGGCCTCCAGGCCGTGCCCCGCAGTCAGCGCGAGGCGGGGTTGAGCCTCGGATTGCGGCGTGTCGACTTGATGCGCGATATTGTGCTGCCGCAGGCGCTTCCGCCCATGCTGCCGCCACTGGCCGGCGTCCTCGTGAATCTGGTGAAGCATTCCGCGATCGTCAGTGTGATTGCCGTGTTCGACCTGACCACCGAGGCGCGCACAATCGTCGCCGATACGTTCATGGCATTCGAGATCTGGCTCGTCACGGCCTTGCTCTATCTCGCCGTCACCATTACCTTGTCTCTGGTGGTATCGGCGCTGGAGCGGCGGTATCAGCGAGTGCGGATGGCGCGTTGAACAACCGCTCCCAGTCGGAGCGGTCCGCAGGCTGCGATACCATTCGTTCGTCTTGCCAACCTACTGATTCGGAGCCCTTCATGAGATCCATTCGGCGTCTTTTACTGAGTCTTCTTGCGTCTGCGGGCCTGCTCGCGACTGCGACCCCTGCGCTCGCGCAGCAGGATAATCTGATCGAGACCATCAAGCAGCGTGGTCGCATGCTGGTCGCATTCGGCACCTTCGTCCCTTGGGCCATGCGCGACCGCCAGGGCACCTGGATCGGTTTTGAGATCGAGGTTGCCAGCCGCCTGGCCAAGGATCTGGGCGTGCAGATCGATTTGCTGCCGACGGCCTGGGACGCCGTCATTCCTTCGCTGATCGCCGGAAAGTTTGATGTGATCATCGGTGGGATGACCATCACCCCGGCCCGACAGGCTCAGATCGATTTCACCGAGCCCTATTCCAATTCGGGGCAGAATGTCGCGGCCTCGAAGCAACTGGCTGCCGGGCTCAAGTGGCCCCAGGATTTCAACAGCCCCAAAGTGACTTTCACCTGCCGCCGGGGCGTGGCGGGCTGCAAGACGATCGAGGAGCGTTTTCCCAAAGCGACGCTCAGGCAATTCGACGACGATGCAATCGCTTTTCAGGAAGTGATCAACGGCAAGGCCCATGTGGTGATTTCGAGCGAGCCCAAGCCCACCTTTTTCACGCTCAAGAACCCGGATCGCCTCTTCAAGCCCAGCAGCGAGAACCTCGTCAATACCTTCGAGGGATTTGGCGTGCGCAAGGGCAATCCCGCTGCGCTCAAGGTCTTCAACGACTGGATTGCGCAGAACAGGGACTGGCTGAAATCCCGTCACGAATTCTGGTTCAAGTCGCAGGAGTGGGAGAAACTCGTCCCCTGAGCGGCGACGCTTGCATGAGGTGTTTGCTGGCAGTTGACCTGTCATGGCGATGACTCGTCCGCCGCCGCCCACACCGCGTCGGGGCTGGACCCTGACCGATGCTGCGATCCTCGTGGCCCTGGTGGGTCTGGTCATCTGGATGGGCGCTCGCGCGTCCGAGAATTTCCAGTACCGCTGGGACTGGTCTTCGGTCTGGCCCTTCATCATTCGGGTCGACCCGGAGACCGGTCGCTGGGCGCCAAACGTGCTGCTTCAGGGCCTGTTCACCACGATTCGACTCGCGCTTTGGGGGATATTGCTTGCGACGCTCATCGGGATTCTGATGGGATGGGCGCGCACCCGCGAGCGGCTGCTGCCCCGGTTGATCGGTGCGAGCTACGTCATGCTCGTGCGCAACATCCCGCCGGTCGTCTTTGTGTTCATCTTCGTTTACTTCATTTCCAGCCATTTCATGCCGGCGCTCCGGCTGGCCGATCGGGTGCGCACCTGGCCAGCGGAGTGGCAAACCGTGGTCGAGCTCCTGTTCGGTCCGGTTGCCATGCTGGATAATTTTTTGCTGGGTCTCGTCTGTCTGTCGGTTTTTTCGGGTGCGTATGTCACTGAAATCGTCCGTGCGGGCCTTCAGTCCGTGCCGCGTCAGCAGATCGAGGCAGGTCAGAGCCTGGGACTCACCGGCTTCGATCAATTTCGCTTCGTCGTCCTTCCCCAGGCCTTTCGTACCGTGCTGCCGGCGCTGGCCGGCCAGCTGATCCAGCTGATCAAGGACTCGTCGCTGGTTTCGCTCGTTTCGATTCAGGAGCTCACCTTCATGGCGCAGGATGTCCAGGTCTCCACTCAACGCGTCTTCGAGGTGTTCGTGCTGATCGCGGTCGTCTACTTCGTCCTGTGTCTGGGGCTGTCCACGCTTTTCAGACGTCTAGAGCTTCGCTCTGCCCGGGGGCGCGCATGAGTGACCGGCAGACTCTGTTCGAGCTGAGCGGCGTCAACAAGTGGTTCGGTTCGCTTCATGTTCTCCGTGAGGTCTCGCTCACTGTCAGCCGAGGAGAGCGGCTGGTGATCTGTGGACCCTCCGGGTCAGGCAAGTCGACCTTGATCCGCTGCCTGAATCAACTCGAGCATCACCAGGAGGGCGAGATTCGGTTCGAGGGGCGCCTGATCGGGCCGGACTCGGCTGAGCTGGCTCAACTGCGCCGGGATGTCGGCATGGTCTTTCAGCAGTTCAATCTGTTCCCCCACCTGACGGTTTTGGAGAATTGCGTGCTGCCGCAGGTGCGCGCTCGAGGCCTGAGCCGTGGGGAGGCGAGGGCTCGGGCAATGGAGTTGCTCGAGCGTGTGCATATTCCCGAACAGGCCGACAAGTACCCGGCCCAGTTGTCGGGTGGGCAGCAGCAACGGGTTGCGATCGCGCGATCGCTTTGCATGCAGCCCAAGGTGATGTTGTTTGACGAGCCCACTTCCGCGCTCGATCCCGAGATGATCAAGGAGGTCCTCGATGTGATGATCGAGCTCGCTCAGTCCGGCATGACGATGGTCTGCGTGACCCATGAAATGGGTTTCGCAAAACGCGTCGCGGATCGGGTGGTCTTCATGGACCAGGGTTCTATCGTCGAGGAGGCGCCACCGCTGATCTTCTTCAGCCAGCCGAAATCCGAGCGAACCCGGCTCTTTCTCAGCCGCATCCTCGGTCACTGAGCGTTCGGGCCCTTGGGCGGGTGGCGGATCGAGGGCCCGCCCGCGGTTGCGCGCTCAGTCTTCTCGGGCGTAGGTCCGGTCAAACTCACTGACCCAGTCGAACCCCATCAGCTTGGAAAACGCCTGGAAATTGTGCAGCGGCGCCTGAACGGTGGTCGTCGAACCGGTCTCGGCAAAACACCGATAGACCTGTTCGTAGGCGGCTCCTGCAGCGAGAAATGCGGTGGCGGGAAAGATCGCCAGTCGATAGCCGATCGATTGCAGCTCCTCTCGCGACAGGACGGGGGTTCGGCCGCCCTCGACCATATTGGCGAGGCAGGGGAGATCGAAGGTCTCGCAGATCTTGCGCATCTCTTCGAGCGATTCGGGACTCTCGACAAACAGCACGTCGGCACCTGCACGGGCGTAACGTTCTGCCCGGCGCAGCGCCTCATCGAGGCCCATGCTGGTGCGCGCGTCGGTTCGTGCGATCACGAGGAAGTTCTTGTCCTCGCGGGTCTCCACCGCGACGCGGATGCGATCGACCATGGTCTCGACCGGGACCACACGGCGACCCAACATATGCCCGCATTTTTTGGGGAACTCCTGGTCCTCGATCTGGATCATGCAGGCGCCCGCCTGTTCATAGCCCCGCACGGTGTTCATCACATTGAGCAGGCCCCCGAAACCGGTGTCGGCATCGCAGATCATCGGCGTGCTGGTGATCGCCGCGAAGCGTCCGACCCGATCCACCATTTCGGTGTAGCCGGCAATGCCGGCATCGGGCATGCCCAGATAGGAGGCCACCGTGCCGTATCCGGTCATGTAGAGGGCATCGAACCCCATCCGGTCGGCCATCTTGGCCGAAATCATTTCGTAGACACCTGGCGCGATCACGATGGGTCCCTGGGCGAGTCGCCGGCTGAGGTGCGCGCGGCGCTCCGAAAAGGGGACGCGCGACAGGCCTCTGTAGTGGGTCTCCGGAGTGACGGGCGTGTCTTGTCCGGCTTGGGGCGATGGGTGCATGGTGTCGGTTCCTCGATGGAGCGAAAGGGGAACTTATCACAGCGCTGTCCTGAACCGGGCGCTCGCGGCGCAGTGCAATATCCTGGATGATGCAACCCCTGGCAGGATCGATGGCTGCGTTGAATCAGATGGCGAGCCGGGCGCCAGACGGGATGCGCGGCGCCCACCGGGAGAGGGCCTGGGCCTTGCTCGAAAACAGTTGGAGAAACGGTGATGATTCAGGAAACGGTACGGATCGCTCGGGTCGAACCGCTCAGCGTCCAGGTGACTGCGCGAACGACCTGGGTGTTTGTCGTGATCACGGATCGATCGGGCAGTCAGGGATTGGGTGAGGCTACTCTGGAGGGTCATTCAGACGAGGTGCTTGTGGCCCTTCGACATCATGCCAAGTCCCTGCAGGGCGCAGCTTTTCGCCATGGCAGCGAGGTGGCCCGGTGGACGGTCGCCCGACTCGACGACGACAGGGGCTTGGTTGAAGCGGCTGCGCTCAGCGCAATCGAACAGGCGCTGCAGGATCTGGTGGCCCGTGCGAGGGGCGAGCGGCTCGCGGAGGCACTGGGATGTGTATTGCGCGATCCGGTACCCATGTATGCGAACATCAATCGAGGCACGACGACGCGTCAATCGGGTCAGTTCGCCGAGCGCGCCGTGCGGGCCGCGCGGCAGGGCTTTGCCGGGGTGAAACTCGCCCCGTTTGATGGCCTCACGCCTGCGGCCTGCTCGACACCCGAGGGGCAGCGCCTCATCGATGCCGGGCTCGAGCGCATCGCCGCGACGCGCGATGCCCTGGATGCAGGCGGGTTCTCGGATCGGTCCCTGATGGTCGATTGCCACTGGAGGTTTTCCAGGGATGCCGCTCGCGCGATGGTGGACGAGCTGGCCCGCCTGCGCGTTGACTGGTACGAGTGTCCCTTGCCCGAGACGTCTGAGCACTTCGCCGAGCTCCGAGCGCTTCGGGCACTCGCCAACGAGCGTGGCATGCGTCTGGCGGGCGCTGAATTGATGATCGGCCTTCCGGGTTTCCTGCCGCTGCTTCGGGCGGGTCTGTACGACGTCGTGATGCCCGATGTGAAATACGCGGGCGGGCTCGAAGAAACCTTGCGGATTGCCGCTGCCTGCGTCCGTCATGGAACACTCTGTTCGCCGCACAATCCCAGCGGCCCGATCTGCCACGCTCACAGCCTGCATGTGGCGAGCGTGATGCCGAACATGCCCTTGCTGGAGGTGCAGTTCGAGGAAACGCCGCGGTTTGCAGAGATCGTCGACGCGAGTCTGCCATCGCTCGAGGGCGGCGCCAGCGCGTTACCGAAGGGTCTGGGCCTGGGGGTCAGGCTTGCCGATTTGGCGAGCGGCCCGACCTTCTAGGACAATTTGCCCGTTTATCCCGGGTGCATTGAAACCCAACGCGCCTGAAGGTTCCCATCAAAATCTGAGGAGAGGGTTGATGAAACAGTTCAAGCAAGGTCGCAGCATGATCCTGGCCGCGGCCACCGGCATGTTGGCCGCGGCGTATCCGGCCGCTGGAGCCCTGGCACAGGATGCTCCCTGGCCCAACCGCACGGTCCGCATCGTCGTGCCGTTTGCGCCCGGGGGCAGCGCCGACGTGGCTGCACGTTTCCTCGCGCCGCGGCTATCGGCCAAGTTGGGCCAGCAGGTCGTCGTCGAGAATCGTCCAGGAGCAGGTGGAACTCTCGCCGTGGGACAGGTCGCCAAGGGCCCGTCCGATGGTCATACGGTATTGCTTGCGGCAGCGGGTGCATTGACGATCAGCCCCCACCTCATGAAAGGGCTGCCTTACGACCCCATGAAGGATCTCGCACCGATCTCGGGCTTTGCCCGGATTCCCCTGGTGCTGATCGCCAATGCCTCGGTTCCAGCGGGCACCCCGGCTGATCTCATCAAACTGATCAAATCGCAGCCGGGTCGCTTCAGTTATGCGACCACGGGCAACGGATCGGCGATGCATCTCGCGGGCGAGAGCTTCAAGGCGCTCACCGAGACTTTCATCGTTCACATTCCCTACCGGGGCAGTGCGCCTGCGGTGGCCGCGGTGATGGGCGGAGAGGTCGAATTCGGCATCGTCGACCTGACCAGCGTGGTGGGTCGGGCCGATTCCGGGCGCTTCCGTACGGTGGCGCTGATGGGCAAGGATCGCTCATCCCTCGCTCCCGCAGTACCGACGCTCGCGGAAGCCGGTGTCAAGGAGATGGATGTGAGCGGCTGGTTTGGGCTGTTCGGCCCGCCCAGCATGCCGGCAGCGGTCGTTCGGCGTCTGAACGCCGAGGTCACCGCGCAATTGCAGATGGATGATCTCAAGGATCGTTTCAAGGCCGTGGGTATCGAATCGATGCCGACCACGCCGGAGGCGCTTGCCGCCTTCATGAAGCGTGAGCACACCGGTTTCGGCGAAGTGATTCGCAGGGCTGACATCCGCACAGAGTGATTGCACGCCCGCACAAGGCGATCGATGGAGCACCGAAGCAATGAAAGTGATCGATATCCACACCCACATGTTCACGCAGAGCTGGCTCGACCTGCTCAAGGCCCGGGGCGGTGAATTCAACATTCAGATCCGCCCCGATGGCAAGCAGGAGATCTTCCGTGGGAAGACCCCGGTCGTCATCCCTCAAATCGGGCACTTTGACTACGAGCTGCGCATTCGGGAAATGGATCGGTTTGGCATTGATCTGTCGATCGTTTCGCTGACCTGCCCCAACGTCTATTGGGGCGACGGCGAGACCAGCGAGCTGGCCGCCCGTGAGTCGAACGACTCCATGCAGGCGGCGCAAGCGCGCTGGCCCGACCGCATCCGCTGGTTCACCTCCTTGCCCTGGGAGTATCCCGATCGGGCGATCCGCGAATTGGAGCGCAGCTGTGCCAATGGTGCAGTCGGGGTGATGGTGCTCGGCAATATCGCCGGCAAGGGTCTGACCGACCCCATGTTCGAGCCGGTCTGGGCCGCAATCGATCAGCGTGCGCTGCCGGTGCTCGTGCATCCGACCGATCCCCTGGGGGCCGAGGCGATGGGTATCGCGCCGCACAACCTGTTCTGGTCGGTGGGTTTCACGTATGACACCACGCTTGCGGTTGCGAAGATGATCTTCGGCGGTTTCTTTGACCGCTTCCCCAATCTCAAGCTGATCGCCTCCCACGGCGGCGGGATGCTGCCCTATCTGGTGGGGCGCTTCGAGATGGGGGATCGGGTCGAGTTTGATCACCTGAGGGAGATCAAGCGCAAGCCCACCGATTACCTTCGCCACATCTACTACGACAGCATCACCTATGACCTGAAGCCCTTGCGCTACCTGATCGATGTCGTCGGGCTCTCGCAGGTGATGCTGGGCACAGACTGGCCGCATCGCGTGCATGAAGCGGATGCCGCGGTTTCGCGCCTCGATGCGCTGGCGGATTCGGACAGGCGGGCGATCGCAGGTGAAAACGCGCGCCGGGTGTTCGGGATCTGAGGATGCTCAACCCCGAAGGCCGTGTCATTCTGGTGTCTGGCTCCAGTCGGGGCATCGGTCAGGCGATTGCTGACCGACTGCTTCGTTCCGGTTTCACCGTCAGTGCCGGTCTCAGGCGCCCGGGCGCAGCACCCGCCCACCCCCGGCTGACCGCCTATCGTTACGACGCGGATCATGATGACAGTGCCCGAGAATGGATAGCGGGCACGATCCGCGATTTCGGTCGAATCGATGGACTGGTCAATGCGGCCGGCATCCTCAAGAAGACGCCTCTCATCGATTCCGATCAGGCCGAACTCTTTGATGCCATGGATCGGATGTGGCAGGTCAATGTCAAGGGCCCAGTTGCGCTGGTGCGTGCGGCCTGGCCTCATCTGATGGCCTGCGGCGAAGGCAGGGTCGTGAACGTGTCCTCGCTTTCGGGCAAGCGAATCCGGACCGAGACCGTTGCCTACTCGATGAGCAAGTATGCGTTGATGGCGCTGCACCATGACATTCGCCGCATCGGCTGGCCCCACGGCATTCGGGCGACGGCGCTCTGCCCGGGCGCGGTCAACACCGCCATGCATGATTCGCTCGACCCGTCGTCCCGTGCCCAGATCACCCAGCCTGAGGACCTCGCGGAATTGGTGGACGTGGCGCTGCGCTTGCCGAACAACGCCTCTGTTGCCGAGATACTGGTGAACTGGCAGCACGAGGCGATGTTCTGAGGGGAGGGCAGGGCTCCGGCGAGTGGGTCGGCGTCGAATGCTGGACCGCTTGCCCCGGTCAGCGAACGAAACCGCAGCGTCTCGCCTGATCGTCCTGCTCGGCTGAGACCAGCATTCCGATGAAGGCGTTCGCCTGTTCCGGCCGCTGTGATCGCGCGGAAACGGCGGCGCTGTAGACCGTCGAGAGCTCGAATCGCGTCGGCAGTGCGTAGACCAACTGGGCACCCTGGGTGAACAGGATCTCGCTCGCCTGCGTAATGCCAATGGCGCCGGTTTCGCCGGAGGCCACCATCTCGCGCATGGCGGTCGCTCCGTTGGGATACATCCTGATCCTGGCTTCGACCCGCCCACGGATGCCGAGCGCATCCAGTACCTTTGCGACATGCTGCCCAGCGGTCGACTTCAACATGTCAGGCACCCAGATGCTCGTGGCGGCCTCCAGCGCGGCGGCCAGTCCCTCAGGTGTAGCGACCTCGGGCCGGGCGGCCCCCTGCGGGATGGCGACGCCTGTATGCACCGCACCCAGCGCGGCCGAACCCGCGCTCGCGAGCGCACCCTCGGCGATCATTGCTTCGATCATCGATTGGGTCGAGACGAATACGTCGCAGGGCTCGCCGGCATCGAAGGCCTCGCGCATCGCACCGACCGCGCCAAATCGGCCAGTGGTGACGAGACCCAGCCGGTCATGCGTGAGCCCCGCCAGGGCAGTGACCAGCCCCTGGGCGGCGCCCGCGCACAGCAGTTGAAGCGACGCGGCCATCAGTTGGCTTTGATGCCCGCGTCGCGGATCACCCTGGCCCACTTGGCAATGTCGCCATTCAGGTACGTGCGGAATTGCTCGACATTCATCGTCATGGGAATTGTCCCCTGGGCACTCCAGGCCTTGCGCAGCTCCTCGCTTGCCGTGATCTTGGTGATTTCCGCGTTCAACCGGTTCAGGATCTCAGCGGGCGTTCCCTTCGGTGCCATGATGCCCAGCCAGAGGGAAGCCTGAAAGCCAGGGACGCCCGACTGCGTGGCAGTCGGAACGCCCGGCAGGATCCCGGAAGGCTGGGCGCCGGTAACGGCGATCGCCTTGACCTTGCCCCCCTCAATCTGCGATTTCATCGTGGCGATCGCGTCGAACATCATGTCAACCTGTCCGCCAATCACGTCGGTACGAGCGCCCGAACTGCCTTTGTAGGGAACGTGGATGATCCTGACGCCGGCCAAGGAATTGAGCAATTCGCCCGCCAGGTGGTAGGGCGTGCCGTTGCCCGACGAGGCGTAGGTCATGCCTTCAGGCTTGGCCTTGGCAGCGGCGACGATTTCAGCGAGCGTCTTGTGTGGAAGATTGTTGCGCGCGACCAGAACGAGGTCCGAGTTGCTAAGCGGAGCGACGGGGTCGAAATCCCGCATCAGCTGAAAGGGCTTGTTGGGGGTGAGTGTCTCGTTGATCGTGTGGGTGTTCGACATGATCAGCAGGGTGTAGCCGTCGGGCGCGCTCTTGGCGGCCGCGTCCGTGCCGATGATCGAGCCCGCGCCGGGACGATTCTCGATCACGAAGGTCTGGCCGAAGCTTGCCTGCAGACGGGTCGCGAGCGAGCGGCCAAAGACGTCGGCCGAGCCGCCGGGTGCAAAGGGCACGATGATCCTGACGCTGCGGTTGGGCCAGGCCTGCGCCTGGGCGAGGGTTGCACCCGATGCCATTGCGGTGATGGCCAGGCAAACTACGGCCGTTCGTTTGAGCTGTTGGCGTTTTGACATGCGAGGTCTCCTGATGTTGGCAAAAGCAGGCGCTCCATCTCGACATGCACAAAGGCATCCCCGACAGGAAGCGGAAGGGGGTGGATAATAAGGCATTGGCTCAGACAGACCCTTCCAATCAGGATTTGAATGATTGACCGACCGCTCGATGCCGATCTCCTGGAGGGAGTGCCTGCGCGCTACTGGCGCCCCATCGAGGACGGTCGTATCGAATGTGATCTCTGTCCAAGGGCCTGCCGTTTGCACGATGGGCAGCGCGGGCTCTGCTTCGTTCGCGCCCGCAGCGGCGATCAGATGGTGCTCACGACCTGGGGCCGATCCTCGGGCTTCTGCGTCGACCCGATCGAGAAAAAGCCCCTGAATCACTTTTTGCCCGGCACGCCGGTACTCTCGTTTGGCACTGCCGGCTGCAATCTGAGCTGTCGTTTTTGTCAGAACTGGGACATCTCGAAGAGCCGTGCGTTCGACCGCCTGGCTGATACTGCGACACCGGAGCGGATCGCCGACGTCGCCGCGCAGCTCGGTTGCCGCTCCGTCGCCTACACCTACAACGACCCGGTCATTTTCCTCGAGTACGCGGTCGAAGTGGCCCAGGCCTGCCGCGCGCGCGGCGTGGCTTCGGTCGCGGTCACGGCGGGCTATGTGCATGCCGAGCCGCGCCGCGAGTTTTTCGGGCAGATGGACGCAGCAAACGTCGACTTGAAGGGATTTTCCGAGGCGTTCTACCAGAAGCTCTGTTCAGCCAGCCTCGCCCCTGTGCTCGACACCTTGCAGTACCTGGTTCACGAGACCCGATGCTGGGTCGAGATCACCACGTTGCTGATTCCTGGCGAGAATGACAGCACCGCCGAACTCGAACGGATGTCCCGATGGATTGCCGATCATCTGGGCCCGGACGTGCCCCTGCATTTCACCGCCTTCCACCCTGACTGGAAGATGCTCGACAAACCCCGCACGCCCCACGAGACGCTGATACGCGCGCGGTCGATCGCCCGGGCTCAGGGCCTGAGACACGTCTACACCGGTAACGTGGCCGACCCGCACCGTCAGGCGACCTGGTGCCACGCCTGCGGGACGCGACTGATCGCCCGTGATGGCTACCGCATCACAGATTGGTCACTTGATCCTGCGGGGGCCTGCAAAGTCTGCGGAAGCAGGGTGGCCGGACGCTTTGAAACCGCGCCCGGACGCTGGGGCAATCGCCGTCAGCCGATTCGCCTGACGGCTCAGTGAAAGGTTTCGGTGCGGAACCGCCAAGCTCGTGCGCCTGAAGGCCAGACTCCGGGCGCAAGCCCGGCCTTGGCCTTGAGATGGCGAACAAACTGGGTCGGGTCACGCAATTGCTCCCAGACGTGCGGCAGGAACAGGCCGCGCCGGGTTTGCCCATCGGGCCCGATCCCCTCCAGGATCACGCCGTCTTCTTCCGGATGCAGGACATCGATCAGCGAGGCTTCACAGTCGGCCGCAATCGGCCGCGGGTGGGAGAGGATGGAGACCGAGACCTCCAGCCGGCTGGCTTCGGCCTGAGAAAGGGGCTTGAATCGCGGGTCCTGAAAGGCCGCTTTGCAGGCGTTCATGACCACGTCAGTGACAAGCGGCTGCTGCGGAATGACCGACCCGATGCAGCCGCGCAGCTCGCCGTCGAGAGTGAGTGTGACAAAGCTCGCCCGAATCGCCTGAAGGGGGCGGCTGAATCCCGTCCATTCCACCCGAGGCGGGCGCCCCTGCTTCAGGTGAATCGAGATCGCCTTGCGAGCGACCGCTGCGAGTTGCTGGCGATCGCTGTCCGGGAGCCGCGCCTGGGTCGCATACTCGAGCGCCCAACTGCCATAACCCACCACCCGGTCGCGCTGGGCACGGCCGGCTGTATCACCCGAATTGCGCAGATCGAGCGTGGTGACGCGCAGATCGAGGGCCTCAGCCCGGCTGAGGAGTCCGCGCAGGGCGTGGCGCCCGCAGGCCTGGTCTTCGCCGATCTGTTCGCCACGCAAGGTCTCGATGGCGCGGCGAGCGGACTCGTCCAGCGTGCGCGTTCGCTCATAGTCGTTGTAATGCGAGAGGTCAGAGCTCACCACTACCAGGGTTTCGGTATCTCCCCAGAGGGACTTCAGCAACAGGTCGACCCGCTCGGCCGTGGTGGCGCCCACCAGGATGGGTACGAGTTTGAAGTCGCCCAATACACATTGCAGGAAGGGCAACTGCGTCTCGAGGCAGTGTTCCTGGAGATGGGGCGCGTCATCGACCTCCACACCCGGCATCCGCGCCAGCTTGTCGATCAGCTCGTGGTCGAGTCGGACTTCCCCAAGGGGTGTCGCGAAGACGCGCGTCCGAGGCACGCAGAACTCGCGAACCGGCACCCTGTGCGGGGGGCCTAACAGGACGACGCGCTTGATGGTGCCGGCCAGTTTCACAAGTGACCGATAGGCGGCGCCAGCGATCGGACCCGAGTAGATGTAGCCCGCATGAGGCGCGATCAGGGCCTTGGGTCGGATCGGCGTGTCGGGTGCGCCCTGTACGGCCTGCATGACCTGCTCACGCAAGGCGGATGGCTCCGCAGGGTAAAAGCTGCCCGCAAGCGCGGGGCGGCGGACGCCGCTTGAAACAACTGCCGGGGCGGCTGGCGCGGGTGCAGTGGAAAAGAACATGCTCAGGACGCTCCGATCGCGAAGAGGCGCCCCCAGCGTTCGGCGGGCGGGCAGGGGGCGCCCAATAATTGCAAGGCCTTCCAGACAAAGGCGGACACCGAGTCGACGAGCACGATGCCCAACTCGGCTTCGAGCTCTGCTGCGAGCAGCGCGCCGCGCATGTTGGTGCACATGATGACGATGGCCTCAGGGCCCGCGCGCGCGACCTCACGAACCATCTCCGTGATCTCGTCGGCTGAGAGCTCGGCAAACGAAAAGTTGTCACTGCGCACCGCGTGGACTTCGGCCGCGCAGTCGATGCCCAGCCCCTGGTAATTGGCGATGATTTGCCGCTGCACGTCCTCGGTGTAAGGCGACACGAGGCCAAAGCGCGTGACGCCCAGCCGAGCGAAGATTTCGTTGATCGCCAGCACCGCCGTGCAGGCCTCGATTCCATGGCGGTGCCGGATCTCGGCGCAGAGCGCTTCGTCCTTGTCGAAACCCAACCAGGAGGCGGAAGTACCACTCCAGCCGATGACGCCTACCCGCGCATCGGCGAGCAGGTCTGCCGCCTTGAGCGGTTCGACGATGGAGAACTGATCCTGTCCAGCCTCGTCGAGCGTGATCTTCACGACGCGAAATCGGCCGAAGTGTGCGCTGCTGCCTGGCACATCGGCCAGCATCGCTGAGGTAAGCGGCTCGAGCACCGTATTGGACGAAGGCGTCAGCACCCCCATCCGCCAGCGGGCAAGCGTGTCAAAAGGGAGGGATGGTACCGGCGCGCCCATCGTCAAAACGCCAGGGCGCTGTTCAAACGATCGGTGATCAGCATCGAGCCCGGCGCATGGGTGATGCAGAGCGAGGGCCTCGTCTGCCGAATCACGGACTGCGGCGTTACGCCACAGGCCCAGAAAACGGGGATCTCGTCGGGCTCGAGGGCGATCGGATCACCGTAGTCGGGACGCGAAAGATCGGAAATGCCGATCAGCTCGGGATTGCCAAGATGAACCGGCGCGCCGTGCACCGACGGGAAACGCGCGGAAATGAGGGTCGCCGCGATCGCGTCAGCGGCCTTGAACGGGCGCATGCTCACCACCATGGAGCCATGGAATCGACCCGCCGGGACGGTCTGAATCGAGGTCTGGTACATCGCGACGTTGCGCCCCTGCTCGATATGCCGCATCGGAATGCCCGCATCAAGGATGGCCTGCTCGAATGAAAACGAACAGCCGATTGCAAAGCACACGAGGTCGTCCCGCCACCAGTCCCGGATGTCATCGACCTCGGCGTGCAATTCGCCTTCTCGCCAGACACGATATCCGGATAGATCGGTGCTCACATCGATATCGCGCCCGAGGACATCAAGCCGCGGACTGCCCGGGTCGCCGACCGCAAGCAGCGGGCAGGGCTTGGGGTTTCGCTGGCAGAAAAGAAGAAATTCAGACGCGTAGTCCTGCGGCAGGATGGCGAGATTGGCCTGAACGCAGCCCGGTGCCAGCCCCGAAGTATGCGTGCGCCAATCGCCGCGACGAATCGCCAGCCGGCAAGCGAGCGGGTCGGCCCGGTCGAAAGCGTCCGATGGTGACGTGTGGGCGACAGGGCGAGCGGATGGGATATCGTTCATGCCGTGGCTGTCGGCGCACAGATCGTGTAGGTCACGGGCCGCTGCGAGCGCTGTACATAGCCGGACTGCAGCAGGAAATCAAGTGCACGATAAATCGTCATGGGCGCAACCCGGGCGTGCCGGGACCTCATGTCCTCAAGCAGGACGTCTACCCCTGCGCTGCCGCCCCGCAGCAGAAGCAGTTCGTAGACTTCGCGCCTGAGGGGCGTGAGCAGCCGACCCCGCACTGCGCAGTCTGAGGCCAGCCATTCGAGCCGGCTGCGCACGGCGAGTGCATCAACAGGGGCCGGTTGGGACGTAGGCGTATCGCTTGTCTTCGACATGGATGAAAGTCTACGCGATCGCGGCCTTTGTTCGCCAGAGCGACCACCAATTCGAGCCGCGCTGTACGTTTTCATGTACCCCTAATGAGCTTGAGACTGCGATAATTTGCCGTTTGATCATTAACGCCAGCCGCCGCCGCGAGAGCTCCCCCGCGGCACGAGCCAGCCCCCTGCCACTTCGAGTTGCCCCCATGAGCAGACCCTTGACCGAAGCGCCTGAGATGTTGTTCACCCCGATTGATGTGGGGCCGATGCGGCTGAAGAACCGAGTGATGATGAGCGGTCATGCGCTTCTCTATGGTGAGCACGGAACGATTTCCCAGCGGCACATCGACTACTACCGGGAGCGGGCAGCCGGTGGCGTAGCCCTGCTGGTGACCGAGCAGCAGGCCGCCCACCCATCCGGCGCGAATTACCTGCAGGGGTGCCGGGCCTATGACCCCCGGTCTGTGCCCTGGTACGAAAAGCTCGCCACTGCCGTGCACGCTGAGGGAGCCCGCGTCCTGGTGCAGCTATTTTGCGGCGGCGCCCAGGGCTCCGGCACGCTCTATACCGACGACTGGCGGCCGCTCTGGGCTCCTTCTCCGATCGCGTCGACGCAATTCCACGAGCAGCCAAAAGTCATGAGTCTGGATGACATCGAGGCCGTCATCGAGGGCTTCGTGCAGTCGGCGCGCCATGCCGAGGCCGGTGGCTGCGATGGCGTCGAGATTCACGCGGCACACAGCCAGTTGCTGGGCATGTTCCTGTCGCCCGCCTTCAACCATCGCACGGATCGCTACGGTGGTTCGACGGCTGACCGCTTGAGGATCGTGGTCGAGATCGGTGAGGCCATACGCCGGGCCACCGGTCCGAAGTTTGCCGTCGGACTGCGTCTGTCGATCGAGGAAAGATTGCCCAATGGAGCCGGAATTCTGGAGGACGAATTCCATCAGCAGCTCGAGAGCTTCGCCGGCAGCGGACTCTTCGACTTCTACGATCTGTCGGCCGGTGGCTATTTCGCCAAGCATATTTCGGTCACGCCCATGACCAGCGACGAGCCGTTTGCGTTCCTCGCGCCTGCGGCTGCGCGAGCTCGGAAGGTGCTCGCCGGCCGAGGGCGGGTCTTTGTTGTGGGGCGCATCCGCGATCCCGCGACGGCGCGACGTGTGATCGAGTCGGGTGCAGCCGACGTCGTCGCCATCACCCGTGCCCAGATTGCCGACCCCGAGTTCGTTCGCAAGATCCAGGAGGGGCGGGAGCAGGAGATCAATCGCTGTGTGGGTGCCAACGTCTGCATTCGGCGGGTCGCGGAAAACAACCACGTCGTGTGCGCGCTCAACCCGGCCACCGGGCGCGAGGCCGAATTGGGGCGCTTTGCGGTGGTCGCGCCCCCTGGGCGCTCCAAGGACGTCGTGGTGATCGGTGCGGGTCCCGCCGGGCTGAGGCTGGCCGCTGCCGCGTCGCGGCGGGGGCATCGGGTCCGGGTCATCGAGCGTCAGTCAGTTCCCGGGGGGCGATTGCTGCAGTTGGCGGGCCTGCCTGGGCGCTCGGCGTGGCGAGGCGCGATCGACAATCTGTTGCGCCCGGTCGATGTGGGCACATTCAGCCTTGAGCTGGGGGTTGACGCCCTGAAAGCAGAGGCCTCGCTGGTCGCAGCGGACTATCGGGTGCTTGCCATAGGCGCTGCCTTCGATGCGAGTGGCTACAGCGCGTATCGCCCGGAGAGATCCGCCATCCCGGCGCTCGCAGGGTCCCGGATCATTGGGATGGATCAGGCGATCGACGATGTGCTCACCGACCCGGCTGCGCTCGGCGAGCGGGTTCTGATCGTGGACGATGGCTACGATGAACTGGCCGCGGGTCTGGCTGAGTGGCTCGCCACCCGTGGTTCTGCGCAGGTGACGATTCTGAGCCCCCGCGCCTGGTGGGGTGAGTCGCTGGCGCGAACCTACGATATCGCCTATGTGATGCCCCGACTGCGCAAGGCGGGCGTAACGGTGTTGACCCAGCACTTCGTCGAACGCGTCGAGCCTGGCCTCGCCTGCGTGTACGAGCTCTGGCTCCCGAGCGCCTTGCGGAGGGTCGAGGCCGATACCGTCGTGCTGTCCCTCGGTCGGGTGGCGCGTGAGTTCGACGGGACCTTGACGACCTTTGATCAACGGATCGGAGACTGCCTGGCGCCGCGCACCATCGAGGCGGTGATTCACGAGGGTGAAATGACTGGACGCTCGATCTGACCGGCAAGATTGCGAAAAACTGCTCGAGAGGCGAATTTGTCGCTGGCCCGATTGCATCGCTCCGTTAAAATGTAGAGCATTCGGATGAATGGGGCCGGCTGGCTTGGCCCTGCAGCTGAACGGGGGTGAACCATGGGCGAACGTCATTCAAGGGATTTCGAGACGGCGCGGCGCGTTTGTGCCTGGATGGCCAAATTTTCCGGAGTGATGCTCACCGGACTGTTTGCGATCGGTCTCGGCGTAGCGCGGGCGGAGGCGCCGATGCAGGTCGACGATGCCTCGACCCTGGATCGGGGGGGTCTGAAGATCGAGACCGTGCTCATGCGCGAAGGCGGCCGTCGGGTCAGCGAAGTGCTGTTTGGTGTCGGGGCCTTCCCATCTGTCGAGCTCGAGCTTTCGGGGGCGCAGGGGCGTGATCGTGATTTTTCGCCCAGGGCCGAGCTCTCCGGCGGCGGCCTGGGCCTCAAATGGGTGCCTGTCCAGCAAGAACTGGGCTGGTCACTCGGTGCCCGCTACGATTACGGGCGCCTGCGGATCAAGCCCTCGGGGGCAGGGCTACGGTTCAGCGAGACCGAGCACTCGATCACCGGCCTCGCCACCTTCCGTATCACGCCCAGACTCGCTACCCACGTCAATCTGGGCGTTCAGTACTCGCGTACCGAAGCTGAGAGCGACACGGTCGGAACCTGGGGGCTGGGAATCGACTGGGCGGTGTCAGGTCCAATCGCGCTCACGGCCGAAACCTATGGTCTTGAAGGGGCGAGTCGCCGCGCCTTGGGACTCCGTTACACCATCCGAGAGGGCCTGAAAGCCAGCGCGGCCGCCGGGCGCGGTCAGGGACTGTCGTTCGGTCAGGTGGGCGTAGCCTGGGAATTCTGATCGTTCGGCTGCGGCCTCAAGCCTGGACGCCGCCCGGCGTGTTCAAGTGACAGGCACTCCAATGGCTGGGCGCCAGTTCGACCAAGGCAGGACGCTCGATTTTGCAGCGCGGACCGGCGTGTGGGCAGCGCGGATGAAAGTGGCATCCCGGTGGTGGGTCAAGAGGCGAGGGAATCTCGCCCGATAGCGGTGCGAATCGGGTGTGGCGATTAGCCAGAATCGGCACGTTGGCCAGCAAGGCTCGTGAATAAGGGTGATTGGGCTGGCTGAACAGTACGGAGGCAGGTGCAGACTCGACCATTCTGCCCAGGTACATGATCACGACCCGGTCGGACAAGTGCCGCACGACCGAGAGATCGTGACTGATGAAGAGGTAGGTGAGCTTAAGCTCTTCCCGCAGCTTCATGAAGAGGTTGAGCACCTGAGCCTGGATCGAGACATCGAGCGCCGCAACACTTTCGTCACACACCAGAAATCGAGGATTGACCGCGAGCGCGCGCGCGATCCCGATGCGCGCACGTTGACCACCGGAGAATTGGTGCGGATACCGTTGCATGAAGCTGGGGTCCAGGCCGACCCGCTCGAGCACCTCGGCCACGCGTTCAGCCATGTGGGTCTTGTCGGTCAGCCCGTGGTAGACGGGCGCCTCGCCCACGATGTCTCGTACCCTCAGACGAGGGTTGAGCGAGGACATTGGATCCTGAAAAATCATCTGTACTTCGAGCGTGGCCTGGCGACGTTCGGGCAGGCTCATTTCGTCGAAAGTCTTGCCCCGGTACCTGAAAGTGCCCGCGCTGGGCGGATGGATGCCCGCGACCACGCGGCCCAGCGTGGATTTGCCGCAGCCCGACTCTCCGACGAGGCCCACCACTTCGCCTTCTGCGACATCGAGGCTGACGGTGTCAACCGCATGGACCACCTGTTCGCGTTGACGGCCACCCAGCAGGTTGGCGATCTTGGCTGCGGCATCCAGGGGTTTGACGAAACGCTTTGATACCGATTCGAGTCGAACGATAGCCGACGTCGACGGGTCGGATGGAGAGCGAGCCTGAGTCGCTTCGATCGGGCTCATCGTCGAGCATCCTGCAGGGGGTGATGGCAGCGGTACTGGCGTGGCGCACGAGCAGCAGCCTGAGTCGGGGAGTCAGCAGGTGTCACCGAGAAGCCTTCGAAAGACACCCCGGGTGCATCACGACTGCAACGCTCCGTTGCATAAGAACAGCGCGGTGAAAAGGCACAGCCAGGCGGCAAGCGCCCAAGCGAGGGGGTCGACCCGGGAATCTGCCGCAGGGGCTGGCCCGGCATGACGGACGATGGCAGTGATCCCAGGAGGCCCTCAGTGTACGGATGGAGAGGTGAGTCGAGGAGGGCGTCGACGCCGGCTCGCTCCACGATACGCCCGGCGTACATGACCGCGACCTGCTGCGCCAGGCCGGCGACGACCGTCAGGTCATGGGTGATCCAGATCAGTGCCGTACCGGTCTCGCGGCACAAGGACTGCATCTCCGCGAGAATCTGGCTCTGGATCGTGACATCGAGTGCCGTGGTCGGCTCGTCAGCCACGATCAGCGCTGGGCGATTCAGCAGTGCGGTCGCGATCGCGACGCGCTGGCGCATGCCGCCTGAGAACTGGTGGGGGTAGGCTTCGAGCCGCTCGCGTGGCGATGGAATCCCGACTTTGCGAAGCGCTTCAATGGCGCGGTCTCGCGCCGCCCGCTCCGACACGCGTTCGTGCGCAAGGATCGCCTCGATCATCTGAGTGTCGATACGGAGCACCGGGTTGAGCGTCATCATCGGGTCCTGGAAGATCATGGCGATCTCGCGGCCCCGGATGGCACGCATCGCCTCATCGTCCATGCCGACCAGTTCACGGCCGGAAAACCGGATGGAACCCGATACGATGCGACCGGGCGGGTCAACCAGGCCGAGGATCGAGTAGCCCGTGACCGACTTGCCCGAGCCCGATTCGCCCACTAGCCCGAGCACTTCGCCGCGCGCCACTTCGAAAGACACCCCGTCGACGGCTTTCACCGTTCCCGCACGGGTGACAAAGTGGGTGGCAAGGTCGGTTACCCGGAGCAAGGGCTCCGCCTGCGTGCTCACTTCTCAAGCCTCGGATTCAGCACATCACGGATCCGATCCCCCATGAGGTTGATCGACACGATGGTGAGCAGCAAGGCGAGGCCCGGGAAAAAGCTGATCCAGTAGCGTCCGCTCAGCATGTACTGAAAACCATTGGCGATCAGAACACCTAGCGACGGCTCTGTCTGCGGCAGGCCCACGCCCAGAAACGAGAGCGTGGCTTCCAGCGAAATCGCGTGGGCGGTCTGTACGGTGAGAATGACGATCACCGGCGCGAGGCAATTGGGCATGATGTGCCGGAACACGATTGCCCGCGTGGATAGCCCAAGCGACTGTGCAGCCTCGACATATTCCTTGCGCCGCTCGACCAGTGCGCTCGCCCGGACCGTGCGGGCGTAGTAGGCCCACTGCACGACGACCAGTGCAATGATGATCTTGTCGACGCCCTTGCCGAGGGCCGCGACCAGGATCAGTGCGATGAGAATCGCCGGCAGCGAGAGTTGCAGGTCGACGATCCGCATGATGAAGGTCTCGACACGACCCCCTGCGTACGCGGCCAGCAGCCCGACCGACATGCCGATCGAGGCGGCGATCAGGCCAGATAGCGCGCCTACCATGAGCGAGATGCGCAGGCCGTACAGGATGCCCGAGTACAGGTCGCGTCCGACGCCGTCACTCCCTAGCCACGCGGTGAAACCATCGCCCATCCTCTCGCCCGGCGGCAGCCTTGAATCCATCAAGTCGACCTTGGCGAGATCATAGGGGTTTTGCGGGGTGATCAGCGGCGCGCAGACGGCGAGCAATACGATCAGTGCGAACAGCGAAAACCCCAGGACGGCCACCCGGTCTTCAGCAAAGGTCCGCAAAAACCGACGAATGGGTGTTTCGACGGCGGGGGCAGGTGCCGCCGTGGTGGTTGGGGCCGGAACGGCACTCATGCCTTGGCCTCCGTGAGGCGGACACGCGGGTCGAGGATCGAATACAGGATATCGACCACGAGATTGATGATGACGAAGAGAATCACGACCACCATGATGTAGGCCACGATGACGGGACGGTCGAGTCTTTGAATGGATTCCAGGAGCAGCTTGCCCATGCCCGGCCAGGAAAAGATGGTCTCGGTCACCACGGAAAACGCCATCAGCGAGCCGAACTCGAGCCCCAGCACGGTCACGATCGGGATCATGATGTTCTTGAGCACGTGGACCTGAACAATACGTTGCCGAGACAGGCCCTTGGCCCGGGCGAACTTCACATAGTCCATCAGGATCACTTCGCGGGTGCCTGCCCGCGCAAGACGGATGATGAGGCTGATCTTGAGCAGGGCGAGATTGAGTGCCGGCAATGCAATGTACGCCCAGCCCTGCAGCGACAGCAGGCTGGTCTCGAAGCCGAGAACAGTCTGCGGGTCGCCTCGACCGGTGGCCGGCAACCAGCCGAGCATGACCGAAAAGAACATGATCAGCATCAGTCCGACCCAGAAGGTCGGCAGCGAAAAACCGAGAATCGAGCCGGCCATGATGGTGCGCGAGACGGGGCTGTCGGGATTGAGACCGGCATAAAGGCCCAGTGGCAGCCCAATCACGATAGCCATCAACAGGGCCACCACGGCGAGTTCCAGCGTGGCCGGCATGCGGCTGAGGATCAACTGGATGGCCGGTTCACCGTGGATGAACGACCGCCCCAGGTCGCCCACTGCGAGCCCCTTCAGAAAGTAGAGAAACTGCTCTTGGATGGGCTTGTCCAGCCCGAGCGCGGCCGCCGTCTGCGCGATGGCCTGCTGATCCATTTCCGGCGAAATCAGCATCCAGATCGGATCCCCGATCACATGCACGCCGAAAAACACGATCAGGACCATCGCAACGATGACCAGCAGGGCCTGACCGACCCTGCGTATCAGAAAGGACAGCATCGATCAGCGGCTGACGCCCGAGGCGAGCGTGTACTCATCCGCGCGTGCCTCAACCTTCACACCCTTGCGCGAGGCCCAGACATTGGTCTGGTAATGAGACGGAATAATGCCCAGATCGTTAAAGGCAATCTCGGACGCCTCAGCCAAGAGCGCAGCCCGCTTCTTGTCGTCAACCGTGGCAAGCGCCTGATCGAGCTTTGCGTCCAGTGCGGGGTTGGAGTAGAGACCACGATTGGCCGCGCCCGAGCCTCTTTGCTTGTCGACCGTGCCAAGCAGCGAGCGCAACGACCCCGAGGTCTCGCCGGTACCCGCGCCCCAGCCGACCAGGATCATCGAGAATTCCGGCCGGCCGCCGGCGCCAGTCGAGGCCCGCGAAAAGAAGTTGGCGGGTGGGATGGTCTCGATCTCGACTTCAAGGCCAAGGCGGGTGAACATCTGCGCGACGGCTTCCAGAATCTTGGTGTCGTTGGTGTAGCGGCCAGCCGGACCGTGCATCTTCATCTTGAAGCCGTTCGGGTAGCCGGCTTCAGCGAGCAGCTTGCGAGCACCCTCAAGATCGAAGCGGGTGGGTTGGAGTTTTTGTGAAGTGCCGAAGAAGGTCTTGGCGAGCACCTGCTCGGCGGGGACCGCCGCACCATCCATGATGCGCTCGACGATCGCCGGGCGGTTGATCGCCTTGGACAGTGCCTGGCGTACCCGCAGGTCACGAAGCGGGTTCTTGATCGGAGAACCATCTTTTGCCGTGATGAAAGGCGAGACCTCACGGAATTGGTCCATGTGGAAGTAGATCACCCGATTGGACAGGGTCTCGGCAACTTC
>Ga0169931_10002241_pt1 | contig 31612 bp, 24 predicted proteins | sample Kivu_15m_20L_FD_129675 | JGI IMG/M metagenome (GOLD analysis project Ga0169931, IMG submission 129675) | Freshwater microbial communities from Lake Kivu, Western Province, Rwanda to study Microbial Dark Matter (Phase II) - Kivu_15m_20L... | ecosystem: Environmental > Aquatic > Freshwater > Lake...
AAGTCGATTCGCTCCGCTCGAATGGAGGCGACGTGACTGTCATCGAGAGCCTCAACCGATTCGATGATCCGTTCTTCTCCGCCATACGGGCATGTGATGAACCCATCGCGAAGGTAGATCGTATGGTCGAGTCCCTCGTAACCAGCATCGTGCCCAGGCAGTGTGATTGGAAAGGCAGGTCTCTCGTTTCTATTTTTAGACGATGAAGCCACAATCGGGTGCCAGTGGGGGTAGGCGCTCACGACTGGCCCGTAGCGATCCACCAGATCGTTCAGCCGCTCTTCACTGCGAGCCTTGTCGCCACCGACGTGGCGAGAGATCAGTTTTTCGATGGCCTTTTCACGACCAAGTTGAGCTTGAGTATCAGCGCGGAATGACATTTCTGAGCATAGAACTACAGTTTTATGCACAGTCAATCACGATTATGCAGGATGCCTTCTTCGCAACGGCAATGCAGCGGGCCGAAACGACCGATTTATCGCGTGATCGCACCGCCCATCCACCGCACCGCGTTTTCGATCACACGCAGCGTCTCGGCCTGCTGGAAGATGGGATAGGTCTCGTGGCCAGGGCGGAAGTAGAAGACGCGGCCCTGGCCCACGGTCCACACGCAGCCGCTGCGGAAGTGCTCGCCTTTGTCCCACTTTTCCTCGAACACGACTTCATCCGGCTGCGGCACATGGAAGGGCTCGCCATACATCTCCGTGCGCGGGATGTCCCACTGCGCGGGCAAGCCGGCGGCGATGGGATGCTGCGGCAGCAGCGTGGTGACGTGCGAGGGCATGCCGTCATTCCGATACGCGGGAAACACGCACTGCGGCAGCGTGAGCCGCCACACCGCGCCCTCGACCTTCTCGACATACGGCGTGATGCGCGACGCACGGCCGATGAGCTTGTAATACGGCGCGTCATTGACGAACTCCCACTTCGCCGTCGCCCGCTCCGCCTCCGGCACCTGCTTCAGCGCATCGGCCTTCGCCCGCTCCTGCATGAGCCGTACAAATGGCTTCGCCCAATGCGCCGAGTGCAGGCCGATGAAGCCGAGCCTGCCTTCCTTCACCCGTTTCACCACCGCCTCCGCCCGTTCATCGTTTTGCTCCTTCGCACGTCGATGACTCCAAAAGATGAGCACGTCCGTCGCATCGAGCGCGGCATCGCTGAGGCCTTGATCGACCTCGTCGAGCTTCACCGTCTTCATGGCGAGCCCCGGCAGCTTCGCCAGATGCGCTGCGAGCGTCTCACCGAGAAACTTTTCGCCATAGCCCTGCTTTTGCTCCGGCTGCTGCTCATCCCAAACGAGCACGCGGACGGGCTCGGCGGCGTGAAGATGGAGCGCTGCCAGAAAAAGGGCGAGAATGTGGTGTCTCATGGTTTTGAGTTGGAGGATTGGATCATGCCCGTGCTTTGAAACTGCTGCCAATCCTTCGCATAGTCGGCATTGAGCAGCCAAGACCCGGTGGATTTGTCACCGGTGAAATCCGCAAACGGCGCGATGAGGAGCTTTTGATAGCCGCCGGGCTTCGTCTGCCAGTTTTGGCCGAGGTGACCGCTTTCCAGCGTTAGGACGTTGAGCTTCACGGGGCCGGTATTGGCATCCGCATCAGCGGGAACGCGGGCGTTGAAGGTGTGGCGCAGGAAACTGAACACGAGGGGCCAAGTCTTCTCGCCGGGGCCGTGGCCGGTCTTGGGCTCGACGGCGATGTTCCAGAGGGCGCGATGGTTTTTTCGCAGCGTGGGCACCACGGCGAGATTTTCTTCTTTCGAGGGTCGCGCGAGGAAGGGATCGTCCTCGCCGAAGATGACGAGGCCGGGGACTTGCGCGGCTCCGGGCTGGTAAACCTGAAACGTCGTGCCCGGACGCATCGAAACCCAACCCCACACGCGATCTGGCACATACGACGTGAAAACGGCGGAGAAGCCGGTGCCGTTCGAGTGACCGTAGAGAAAGAGCGGCGCGTGCTGAAGCTCGGGATGGCCGCTTTTTTCGCCAAACTGCCGCAAATGCTCGAAAAGCAGGCTTTGAGGCCAGAAGCCGCGCTGCATCGGATTGCCGGTGAACTTGACCAAGGCGAGGCCCAGCTCCTGGGCGAGCTTTCGCAGGTCGGCACGCTTGAAGAGACCTTCGCCGCTGCCATGGCCGGACATCACGACGATGCCGCGAGCCGTTTGAAGGTCTTTCGGCAGCCAAAGATCGAATCGCACCTCCTCGCGCCTGCCTTCGCCTTTTTGCTTCACGGCCTCGCGCCACTGCGCCTCGCTCACTTTCCAATCCCAGTTGCGGCTCACGACCTGCTGCGGATCGGGCGTGCCCCACTTCGCCTCGTCGAGCACGCCGTTCCAGCTCTTCGTGTCCTTCGTCTGCACGTTCGCACTCACCCAGCCGAGGCTGTGACATTCGGGAAGTTGCGCAAAATCACTCCACTCGGTGCCGTCGTTCGCGTGGCGAGGCTCGGTCCATTGCCTGGCGAGCCACGGCAACACCTTCTCGGCCCATTTCGCACCATGAACACGCAGACCCTCACCGCTGAAGTGAACGCCTTTGCCATCGCGCTCGCGGAGTTTGCCTTTCAGCGCATCGGAGTCGGGGCCTTCGAATGCAAGGCCATCCTTCCAAAGCGAGGCCTGCGCCGCGCGGATGTCATCGCTGCCTTCATCGCCGGGCACATGATAACTCGCCTGCGCCACCAACCACGGCGCAGCCCAACCGATGTCGCGTCGTGAGTCGCGGATGATCTTCTCCAAACACTCGCGGTAAAGCGTTCCCGACAGCGTGTGCGTCGTGTCCTTCTGATTCGCATCGCTCTCGCCCTGATGCCAGAGCACCGCACGAAAGCCCTGCGGCCCCACCGACTTCATCCGTGCGATGAAAACCTCATACGCCGCGCCTTTGCTGGCCCACTGGCCATTCGGAAGCTGCTCCACGCGACTCACGAGCGTCGGCGGATTCGGAAACGTCGCGCCTTTCGGCAACCACTCGCGCACACTCGTCGCACCGATGCCACAGGCGATGATGCCCACGGGCACGTTTTCCTTCGCCACAACCGCATCCGCGAACGGCGGCATGAAACTGCCGCCACCGCCACTCGCGCCCGGCTGCGGATCATCCGCGATGCGCCACGCCTTGCCATCGAACGACGCCACGCGCCGCGTCTTCGTCGTCTGCTTCTCCGCGCCGTGATTCGCCGAGTTCGACTGCCCCGCGACCACAAATACCTCGCCAATGCCCACATGCGCCACGCTGCCGAGCGCGAGCTGCTTCCCACCCTGCGAAACCCGCACCTCCAGCCTCCACCAACCACCCGCTGGCAACTCGACAGCGCCCGAAAGCTTCTTCCCAGACACCGAGCCCCCCACACGCTGCCACGAGGTTTGATCCTTCTCGCCCACCACCCGCGCCTCCATCGCCACATCTGGCATCGCCACAGTCTCCGACAACTCACCCGCGATGCGCAGCAACCCTTTCCCCGGACTGATCCGCTGCACGACCTGATAATCGAGCGGCGAGGTGAGAGTCAGATCAACCGCGTGCAAGGCATTGGCGGCAAGGAAGAGAAGAGCGAGAATACGGTTCATCGGGTCTGTTGGAGGACTGAATACGGCTGGTAAAAGATTGAGGGTAAAAGATGGTCTGCCTGAACCTGTTACCCCAAATCTTTTACCAACCCGGTTCTGGATCTAGGTGTCTCGTTTCACTAGACTCCTCTGCCTATCAAAACGCACCGATCACCACGCATCACTACGAAATGGCGAGGCGGGCAGTCCCGCGCCATTCACGAGATTTGCCTTGGGATCGTCTTTCCAGGCGTAGCGCACGGCGACGGGTGTTTTCACCTCCGGTGAGGTGACGATGACCTTCTCGCCGTCGATCTTCGCAATGGCGGGATGGAAGGTTTTATCGGCTCCGGCGAGTTCGAAGCCTTCGATTTGGTCTGCGCGACCTTTGAGGCCCTCCGCATACTCGAAAGTGCAGATCGCAGCCCCGTTCTCAAACTGCTGCGCCTTCGGCAAAGGGCCGCTCCAGGCGAGGTTCTGGCCGTAAACCTTCGCCAAAGCCCACAGGCCGAGGCGGCGGCCGACTTCTTGTTTGTTTTGCGGGTGGATGTCCTTCGGATCGCCGAGATCGAGGCAGATCGCCATGCCGGTGTGCGGCACGGCGAGTGTCTTCAGCATGGATTCACGCACCTCGCACCAGCCGAGGAAGCGCTCGTTGTGGAAGTTCGGCAATTGCACCCACGCAAAGGGGAAATCGCCCTGTGCCCAGTGCTCGCGCCAGTCTTTGACGAGCATCGGGAGCTGCTCGGCGTAAAACTTGCCGCCATCGACGGTGAAGGCGTTCGACTCGCCCTGATACCAGATCGCGCCCTTGATCGCATAACCAGCCAGCGGGGCGATTTTGCCATTGAAGAGGTTTCCCGGTGCCCGCGAGCGCGGATCAAGATTGAGCGCGGGTTTCGGCGGCGCTGGCTTGTTCTCCGCCTTGGCCTTGTCGGCCATTTTTTGCCAGTCTTCGAGCTGTCGGGCATAAAGCTCCTTCGCACGCTGCGGTGTCCACATCTTCATCGTGGCATCGAGCGCCGTGAAGGGCTTCGCCATCTCCGGGTGCGTGCGTTGCGACTTCGGGCTGATCCAGTTTTGGATCGGCGTGCCGCCCACGGCGGAGACGAGCAATCCCACCGGCTGCTTCAGCTCGCGATGCAGATGCCGACCAAAGAAATACGCGGTGGCGCTGAAGTTGGCGAGATTCTCGGGCGTGGTGACCTTCCATGCTCCGCGCGGCTTCGGATTGCTCTCACCTGCGCCACCAGACGACTCCCCAAACATGCGGAGCTGCGGCGCGTTTGCGGTGGCCTGCTCATCCTTGAAGGCACGCAACCTGCCGACCGTCCACGCCATGTTCGACTGCCCCGAGCACAGCCACACCTCGCCCACGAGCACATCCTGGATTGTGATCGTGTTTTTGCCCTTCACCGTCATCGTGGTGCTCTCGCCGGACTTCAGCGGATCGAGCTTCACGCGCCACTCGCCCTTGTCGTCCGCCTTCACCGACTTCGTCTGGCCCGCGATCGAAACACTCACATCCTCCCCCGCAGCCGCCCAGCCCCAAACCGGCACCGCCGCATCAGCTTGGAGGATCATGTGATCCGAAAACGTCGCGGGCAGCGACACATCGGCTTTTCCAGCTATTGGAATAGCGAGTGCGATCAGTAACGAGAGGGGCTTCATGGCGAATGAAAACGAATTCATTTAGGCAACGATCTCCCTCAGCACACCGGAACTGTCGCCGTGGCGCTCGGCTTCGACGCCGATGCCATGGAGCATGGTCAGCCAGGCATTGCAGAGCGGTGTGTCTTTCGGCGCGACGATGTTGTGGCCGAGCTTGAGGCCTGCTCCGCGGCCGGTGATGATGGTGGGACAATTGGATAGCTCGTGGCCGGTGCGGATGTTGCTGCCGTAGGCGAGGGCGATGTGGTCGAAAAGAGTGCTGCCGTCGGCTTCCTGAGTGGTCTTGAGTTTGTCGAGGAAGCCGGCGAGCAACTCGCTCTGCGCGATGTCGCGGCGCTGGGAGGCATCGAGTTTCTCGCCGAGTGTGGTGTGGTAGTGGCTCATGTCGTGCGGATGCACTTTGATCTCCATCGAGGTGAGCAGCGTGGCCACAGGCTGGCGGAAGGTCATCACGCGGGTGCTGTCGGTCTGCATCGCGGCGATCATGATGTCGTAGATGAGCTCGATTTCGGCGCGTCCATTGCCCTGCGCGGTGGCGGCGGGCTGTTTGATCGGAGCCTGCGGGCGAGGCACTTCCATCCATTGCTCCTCCTTCGAAAGACGCGTTTCGATGTCGCGGATGCCCTGGAAGTATTCTTCGAGCTTGGCGTTGTCATTTTTCGCGAGACCGCGCTGGAGGGACTTCGCGTTGTCGATCACGGCATCGAGCACGCTGCGCTTCTGCGCGAGCATGGCTTTCTGTTGGGCGAGCGGCGTGGTTTCCTTGGCAAAAAGACGATGAAAAGCCGCCACGGGGCCGTTTTGGCCGCCGACAGGCTTCCCGCTCACATCCCAGGCCATCGAAAGCCCGGGGCCGTGGCCGCTCATGTCGCCGTTTTCGCTGCTGTTGAACTGAAGTGACGCAAAACGTGTCTGCAGGCCGAGTTGAGCCGCGGCGACCTGATCGGCGCTGATGCTGTTGTGGAAGCTCTGCCCTGGCTGTGCGTAGCGATTTGCGCCAGTGAGCCACATGGTGCTGCCCCAGTGGCCTTCGTTGCTGTATTTGTTCCAGAGGCCCTGCACGACGCTGAAGTCCTTCTTGTGCCGTTCCAGCGGTTTGAGGCCGGTGGTCATCTCGTAGTCCGCGCCGGGCTTCGTGATGTCGGGATACCACGTCGTGTCCGTGATGCCCCAACCAAAACCGAGGAAGATCAGCCGCTTCGGCGGAGTCGCAGGCGCTGCCGCTGACGCAAAGCGACGAAACCCGAGCGATTCGAGCACCGGCAGCGCGATGATGGCGGTGGAGGACTGGAGAAAGTGGCGGCGCGACTTCATGATGAACTATTACTTGGTGTGGAACTCTTTGCTTGCGACCAAAGCGTGCACAAAGGCCCGCACGCCGAGCTTTTCCTTCTTCGCGCCGGCGAGCATGTCGGCGATGAGCGGTTCGTCGCGGAAGCCGGTGGGGCGACCGAGGGCATACTCGATGAGGGCGGCGCTGAAGCCTTTGGCAAAGTCGTCGGAGCGTGAGGCGATGATGTCACGCAGGCCGAAGAAGTCTTCAAACGCGGGACCGTTGTGCAAGGCGGCCTTCGCTTCGATCTGCCAGGTTTTGCTCGCGCCTTTGACCGGCTTGCCCTTTTCATCCATGACCTGGTAGGTGTCCTGCGTGCGCCATTGGCCCACGGCATCAAAGTTCTCCAAACCGAAGCCCACAGGATCGATCTTCCGATGGCAACTGGCGCACTGCGCGTCCTCCTGGTGCATTTGCAGGCGCTCGCGCGTGGTGAGCACCTTGCCGGCGAGTCGGGCTATTTGAGGCACGTTCGCGGGCGCGGGCGGCGGCGGGTTGTTGAGCAGTTTGCGCAGCACCCATGCGCCGCGCTCGACGGGACTGGTGTGCTCGCCATTGCCGCCCATGAAGTGAATCGCCGCCATGCCGAGCAGGCCGCCGCGGGGCGAGTTCGCGGGCAGCTTCACCTTTTGAAACGCATCACCCTTCACGCCCTCGATGCCGTAGAAGTCGGCGAGCAGGTGGTTGAGGATGGCGTAATCGGCTTTAAGCAGGTCGCTGAGTGGCGCGTTGGTTTTGAGGAGGTGCTCAAAGGTGGCGAAGACCTCGTGGCGTGCGTTCAGCTTCGTGCTGTCATCAAAACGCGGATACATCGCGCGATTCACCTGGAAGAAGTCGATCCGGTCCATGCCCAGCCACTGATGCACGAAGCCATGCACAAGATCGCGCGAGCGTTCGTCATCGAGCAGGCGCGTCGTTTGCGCGGCGAGCACTTCGGGCTTGGAGAGATCGGCTTTGAGCAGTTCGTCGTCCGGCGGCGCGCTCCAGAGGAAGTAGGAGAGGCGGTTGGCGAGTTCGGAATTGGAAAGTAGCTTCGGCTTTAGCCGAAGTTCAGGGGAACTAGAGCTAAAGCTCAAGCTACTCTCCGCCAGATACAAAAACATCGGCGAGGCCAAAACCACGGACAAAGTATCCTTCAAAGCCGCGCTGTGTTTCGCGCCAGCCTTGCGCTGTGTGTCGTAGATGGCGGCGAGCTTGTCCACGAAGCTCGCAGGCGGTTCCAGGCCGCGAAAAGCAGCGGCGCAGAAGCGTTGCAGCGCGGGTTGGACCTGAATGACTTCATTGATGTCATTGAGCGGGATGTCGAGGGCGGCGAGACCGGGCGCGGAGGCTGCGGAATCGTTCACGCGCTCGATTTCCATGTAGTCGATCCACAAGACCGCCTCAGGGCCGATGCCGTTGCGTTTCACGGCCTCGCTGCGTTTGCGTCCGCCTTCCTCGTTGTTGTCCCACGCGCCTTTTTCGCGGATGAAAAGCGTGCGGTCGCCGCCGTCGGTCATCGCCTTGGTCAGCGTGAAGGGCATCTCGACGATTTGGGGATTCTCCGTCGTGCCGGTGATCTCGAAAGTGGCGCGCACCATGCCGTTGCGAGGATGCGTGCCCATTTCGAGGAACTTCTGCTCAGGCCGCGCATCCTTCGCGGCGGCGAGGCGCACGCGGAAGACGAAATTCCCGCTCGTCCACTCGCCCGGCACGGGAAGCTGCAAAAAGCCCAGCGCCATCACGGCGGGATGTTTCGTCGGCGTGCCGAGGTAGGCGCCTTGGTCGAGATGCGGGCGACTGAGGTAGTATTCGTGATACTTCTGCCAGCCTTCACCGAGCGCGTCGTTGGCCTTGTCGGCGTTGTTCTCCGTGGTTTTGAAGCCAAAGCTCTCCGGCGAAGGTGCGCCTCGGATTTTGTCCCACGAGCGGCGGAAAAGGGCGTCGTTCTTCGAGTTCTTGCGGATGTCCGCGACCACGGCGGCATTCTCTGGCTTTGCGGCGGCTTCGTTCACCGCTTTCACCCAGGCGTTGGCATTGGCACGCGCATCGATTTGCTCCTTCACATACTTGCTGACCTTCTCATTGGCCGATTCGCACTCGAAGCGCACCTTGCTCACGCCTTTCGCCGTCGCGCTGCCGACCTGGCGATTGTCGCCGATGCCGAATTTCACCAACTCGGGCTCCTTCGGCTTCTGGTTGGCCGTTTTGCGCTCGATCTCGAACCAATCGACCCAGATCGCGAGTTCGGGGCCGCGGCCGTTTTTCGCCTTCCCGGCGTTAAAGATGCGCCGCGTCTGCTCATAGTGATCGTTCGTGCCTTTTTCGCGGAGGAAGATGGTGCGGTCCTGATTGTTGAGGTGCTCCTTCGTGATCGTGAGCGGCATTTCGATGATCTCCGGCTTCTCAATGGTGCCACTGACGGCATGCGTGCTCAGTGGCTTGCCGTTGCGCGGGTTCGTGCCGAACTCGATGTAGCGCTGCTCCGGCGCGGACTCCAGCGTGTGACCGAGGCGCACGCGGACGACGTAATCGCCCGCCGGCCACTTGTAGGGGATGAGCCATTGCAGGCTGTCATTGCCCAGATCGCCGACACTGACCGTCAAATACGCGCCGGAGTCGAGATGCGGTTGTTTCAGGTAATGCTCATGGTAAGGCCGCGTGAAGCCCATGCCCACTTTTGTGCCGTAGCCGAGCGCCCGAGTGGCTTTGTCGGCATTGTTCTCTTTCGTATTGAATCCAAAGCTCTCCGGCGCGGGCGCGCCTTTGATCTTCTTCCACTCGCGGAGGAAGAGATCGTTGTTCTTGGCCGCTTTGCGCAGTTCGGCGACCACGGCGGCGTTCTCCGGCCTCGCGGCGGCTTTTTCGACCTCGGCGGACCATTTTGTGGCGCGTTCGAGCGCGGCGAGGTTCTCCTCGTAGTTCTTGCGGATGCGCGTGTTGTTCTCCTCGGCTTCGATGTGCAGTTTGAGAGCCTCATCGGTGGCCGCGAAGCGCGTGAACGCCTCATCCAGCGCCTGCAGGCCGAGCGATTGATACTGCTCGAACTGATTGGCCGACATGAAGAGGTTCGAGCCAAAGGTGTCGAAGGCGCCCGTGCCGGTGTCGCTCGGCAACTCGGCCACATTGATGTCCACGCCGAGCAGATCACGCAGCGTGTTCTTGTATTCACGCCGGTTTAGCCGCCGCATGGTGATGAGGCCGTGCTGGTCATTCAGCGTGCGCCGCGCCGCGACCATCACGTTCGAGAGTTCATCGAGAAAATCCGCCTTCGCCTCGTTTGGAGGCTGTTTCTCGTCCTCCGGCGGCATTTCGCCCGCATTCATGGCATTGAGGACTTTTTGCCACTTCTCCGCCGTTTCGACGTTGCTGAGGGTGAAAGGTAAATCGTCGATGCGGAACTTGCCTTTCTGCTTCTCCGCGTGGTGGCAGCTCAGGCAGTAGTCTTTGAACAAGGCACGGTGCTTCGCGTCCATCGCCGCATCGGCGGCATGCAGCGAGATAGGAATGAGCAGGGTGAAGAGATGACAAAGGCGCATGCGGACGACGATCAATTGAGCAGCAAGTGGATCACACGGAGCGCGGAGCTCGTTCCTTGCGGGGCATGAGCGTTCAGGAGGCGGACTCTCGCCGTATGCGGGCCGGATTTGAGCTGGTCGTCGAGGATCAAGGCCCAGGGAAGATGCAGGCCGCTGCTCCAGCGGGTCATCGTGTCGAGCGTGCGCGGCGGACTGCCATCGATGCTGAACTCGATTTGCCCAGCATCGGGGCCGGAGGCAATAAAAAGGCCGCAGCCGGTGCCCTCGAAGCCGAACTCGAACTCCGCGCCCGGCTCCGTGCCGACGAGCGCGGGAACGTTCACAAAGCCCTCGCGGGTGCCGACTCTTTTGCCGTTCGGCTGCTTCTCGTCGTCGGCAGGTTTCCACGACGGCACAAGCGTGAAGCCCCGGATGATTTTTGCCTGCGCGATGTCGCCGAGAAGACCTTTGGCGTAGCTTTGAGCATCGAGCGGCTCGGGCAGCGGATGCTCCTTAGCAGAAACAGCGATGGGTTTGGCAAAAGCGGAGTCGAGCATGCGGGCGACGCTGTTCGCATAAAGCCGATGTCCGAAAGGCGAGGGATGCAGGTTCTTGAAATCGTCCGCCCAGGTGAACTCGCCCGCGTCGATGCGATCGGTGACTTCACGCGCGAGGTTGAATGAGGGATTTCCATACGCCACAGCCACGCGCTCATGCTGCGCGATGGCATCCGGGACGCGTCCAGCGCGGTAGTCGGCCATGTGCGGCTCCATGACGAAGTGAAGCTGAACGATGTCCGTCAGCGGGCTCACCATGCGCATGTGCCGCACCACGCCCTCCATGCCGCGCAACATGAGGTCAGGATGCTGAGGGATGTTGGAGGCGTCGTTCACCGCCGCCTCGACGAAGAGCAAATCCACTGGCCCTTTCGCCAACACATCCCGCTCCAATCGAAACGCATGCGGCACGGAGCCCATGGAGCCGATGCCCGCGTTGATGAACTCAAATTTCGTCTCCGGAAACTTCTTCCTGAGGTAGTCGCAGGTGTGCTGCCGCCACGCGCCGCCCGCCGTGATGGAGCCACCGAGGAAGATGACGCGCCCGGTCTTCTCCTGCGTGAACTTGCGCTGGCAGTTCGCGAGGCCGTCGCGCAGCTCGAAGTAGTCATTACCCTTTGGCAGCTTCGCGGGATCGTATTTCGGCTCGGCTGAGGCAAAAGCAGTCAGCAGAGGCAGCAAAGCAAGGAGGGGCTTGATGATCATTGGAGGGATTTGAGCGTGGTGATGAGAAAGTCAGTGGGCGTGGCGTGCTTCGTGTTGGGCGCGCTGGGATATTGCAGTTCGCAGCTCACCCCGGTGGCGGAGCAGTGCTCCTGGAGTTTCACACCAAAGTTGGAGGTGTGAGTGGGGTCACGCTGCTCTTTGCCCAACGCAGGCGGGGCGCTGTAGATGAGATACACCGGCGGATCATCCTTGCTCACGAGCGCGTAGGGCGAGTATTCGGCGATCCAAGGCAGCAGTTGTTCCCGAGCGGCCAGGAAGGCAGGAAATCCACCCGCGCCGAAGGCATGGCCGCCGTATTTGCTGTTCGGCGTCCAGTCTTTCATCTGCTGCGGGTCGAGCGTGGTTTGCGCGCCGGTGACGGCGGCGCATTGCAGCCGGGAGGACTCGCGAGCGACAGGATCATCGCTTCCCGGTGAGGCCAGATCATTGTGAAAGGCCAGCCACAGACTGGAACAGGCTCCTGCGGAACCACCCGCCGCGCCGATGCGGTTCTTGTCGATGTTCCACTCCGCTGCCTTGCTGCGCACGAATTGCAACGCGCGTGCGGCATCATGCAGCGGCGCTTTGACCGGAGGCTTCACGCCTTCGGCCTCGGCCATCGCGATGAATCGGTAATTGATCGCTGCGACGGAGATGCCGGCCTTCAGCAGCGCGGAAACATCCGCAAAGCGGTCCACGCGTTCCTTCTCACCGCCCTGCCATCCGCCGCCGTGAATGACGAACACCAGGGGGGAGGGCGTTGCGCTCTCGGCCTTCCAGAAGTCGAGGATGTGTCGCTCATGCATGCCGTAGCGCACACCGCTGAGTGTAGGTTTTGGCACGGATGCCGCGTAGGCGGGCGTGGTGGGTTTAGTGGCCTTCGCTTTGGCTTTTCGCTCGGTTTGAGCCAAGACCGGCGTGAGGCAGGCGAGGAGTGTCAGGCAGAGGATGGATTTCATGGGATTCAAAAGGGAGGTCGTCATTTCGCAGGCTTCAGCTTCCACTTTGCAGCATACAAATTGCTTGAGCCAGACTTCGTGACTTCATGAGAACCGAAGGTGGCTGTTGCGGCAAAGGCTCCGGCGATGATGAGTTCATCGGGAGCACGGAAGGTGATCGGGTAGGCGCTGTCGTTGAGTTTACCGCCGGCTTGTTGAACCCAGGTGAGGATGCCTTTGGCATCAAAGGCAGCGAGGAAGATATCGCCACTGCCGCGGGTAGCGAGGGCGTGACCGGCGAGCACGGTGTCTTGAGTGAAATCGCCGCACACAAAGGCCGTGCCGTGATCATCGGTGGTCACGCCGAGGCAGTAATCGGTGCCCGGGCCATGCATGTGCTTCGCCCACTGCACCTGGCCAGCTGCATCGAGATGCACGATGAGGCCGTCGTAATCCTTGCCGCTGCATTCAAACGTCTGGCCTGCCACACTCACGCTGCCCTTGAACATGCCCGCGCCCCAGACGCGACCCTGCGAGTCGCACGTGATCTCGTGATAAATGGCGGTCGTGGTGCCCGGGATGAGGTTCACCCATTCGCCCTCGCCTTCCGGCGTGAGCTTCAGCACCATTGCGGCGCTCGTTTGGGATTCGATGGCGATTTTGCCAAGGGTACCCGCTCCCGAAGCACTGCCACCGAGGTAGATGTGGTCCTTCCCATCAATCGCGATGCCGTGGCCGCTGCCGGAAACTTTGCCGGAAGGCGTGCGATGCCAGATCTCGCGACCTTCCGCGTCATACTTCGTGCAGAAAAACTGTCCGCCGATCGCACCCGTGATGACGACATGCCCCTTTGAGTCGATCGCGATGCCGTGTCCATAATCGGAACCCTCGCCGCCCTTCACGCGCACCCACAGCAGCTTGCCATCGGGGGAGAATTTCGCGGTGAAGGCATCGAAGTTGCCCGCATTCGGCACCTTCTCGCCATTCGCCATCGCGTCCGTGCTTTCGAAGTGCCCGGTGACATACGCATTCCCCGCCGCATCCGTGATCACGCCATACGCGCGATCCGTTTTGCTGCCGCCAAAGCCGCTCACCCACAACGCCTTGCCTCCGGCATCGAGCTTCGTCAGGCACATGTCCATGCCGCCAGCGGTTTTGTGCTGCTGATCGCCAAACATCGCATCCCCCACGCACTCAGAGGCGATAAACACATTCCCCGCACGATCCGTCGTCACCGCCCGCGTCTTGTCATGCCCGCTACCGCCACCGCTGAAGACCCACTCGCAGGTTGGAGGCTCTGCGGCGTGAATGGAGGCGACGAGGGCGAGAAGGCAAAGAAACGATTTCATGGTCGCTCACATACGAGGCCAGACCGTCCGATTGAGCGCTCAATCCACATAAACAAACTCGTTCGCATTCAAAAGCATGCGGCAGAGCGAGAAGAGATCGAGTTGCTTCGCGGCTGCGAGTTCATTGGGTGTGGGGTCGCGTTGGAAGCAGAGTTGAAAGGCTCGCTCGGGTGTTTTGGCTCGTTCGGCGAGGTGGCGAGCTTGTTGGAGCATGAATTCGTTGTTCGAGAGGGTCAGTGCTTGCAGCGCTGTCGTTGTTTGCGCTCGTGCAGGCGTGAAGTTCGCGGGATCGGGGCAGTCCAGCGTGGTCATGAACTGATGCGGCGTGGTGCGCACGACGAAGCGGTAGATGCTGCGACGCCAGAGCTCGGGTTTATCGGGCGTGATGTAGTCGTAGATGGGTGCGTAAGCCTCGGTGTAGTTGAAATCGCGGTAGCCGGGGCCGCCGCGGGCGAGGTTGAGTTTGCCGCTGACGGCGAGGACGGTGTCGCGCAACGTTTCGGCATCGAGTCGGCGTGGGTTTTGGCGCCAGAGGAGGCGGTTGGAAGAGTCGAAAGTGGCTGCGGCTTTAGCCGCATCAATTCGGCTAAAGCCGAAACCACTTTCTTGCCGATACGCCTTCGACATGACGATGAGCTTGTGCGCATGCTTCAAGCTCCAGCCGTGCGTGATGAGCTCACGCGCGAGATAGTCGAGCAACTCGGGATGGCTCGGCGAGCTGCCGCCGATGCCGAAATCGCTCGGCGTGTTCACCAAACCCTGGCCAAAATGATGATGCCAGAGGCGATTCACGATCACACGAGCCGTGAGCGGGTTGTCGGGATGCGTGATCCAATTCGCGAGTGCGAGCCGGCGCTGCGCTTCGGGCGTGTTTTGATCGCCGAAGGCGGCGGAGGCGTGTTTGGCCCATGAAAAGGCTCCGGGCGTGACTTCTTGCGCTTCGTCCTCGGGATTGCCGCGTCGTTGCACCTTGATGACGGGCGGCTTTTCGCTCGAAACGACGGCATAGACCTTTTCGGGCTCTGGAATGGCCTGGAGGGCTTTTTCGAGCTTTTGGGCTTCAGCGCGGAGTTGCTTCAATTGAGCCGCATCGGTCTCGCTGAGGCGTGTTTCGGCGATTTCCGGCACGAGTTTGGGATCGCCGATGAAAAGCAGATCGCTGCCGATGCCATCCCCGCCGTCGGTGGCGATCAACGTGAGTGTTTTGGCCTTCGCGGGCACTTCGAGGTCGAGCGCGGCGGTCTGGTCTTTGCGGAGGTTGAGCTTTTGGAACTTCAGCTCGGCATCGACGAAGACCGTGAAGTCGGCCTTCGAGGCTGCGACCTCTTTGGAGGCTCCGAAACCGACGAGGCCGGTGAGCCGCATGGCTTTGAGGCCGCTTTGCTCTCGCAATTTGGCGAGGTCGAAGGTGATGCCGCTGTTCGCATGCATGGCGAGCATCGTATGGCCTTTCGTGGCGAAATCGGTGCCGCCGAGCGTGGTGCTGCGCTGGGCGCTGAGCGGACGATTCGCGATGGTGTCCCAAAAGTGGCCGCTGGTGGTCGGGATGCCCTTCACCTCGACTTTGAAGTCCACACTGACGCTGGCCTTGCCATTCGGAATGAAGACCCACTTCACGCCGGGAACCTTTTCGACCTTCTGCAGGCGGTTGATCTGGATGTCGCGGTGGTAGTTGAGCTTTTCCTTCGTGACGGTGCCGTTGCGCACATCGATGCCGGAGCCTTCGGGAATGAGTTTGGCGAGTTCAAAGCCCTCACCGGCCAGTTTGGCGATCTGCGTGCGTGTTTGGGCGAGTTCTTTGCTCAACCGGGCTTTTTCGGCGGCGAGGCGTTTCGATTCGACGGGATTGAGTTCGCGGTCGCCGCGCTTCACACCGGCGAAAACGGCCCACAGGCGGTAATACTCCTCCTGCGTGATGGGATCGAGCTTGTGATCGTGGCAGCGGGCGCAGTTGATGGTGATACCCATCGTGGCGGTGAGCGTCTGCGTGACCATGTCGTCGAGATCGAGGGCTCGCGCGGCTCGGCGCAGCATGTCCGACTTTGTTTCGACCTGCCCGACGAAGTCCCATGGTCCGGCGGAGAGGAAGCCGAGCGCGTCGATGGTTGGCTTTGGCATTAGATCCCCCGCGATCTGCTCCTTGATGAACTGGTCGTAGGGTTTGTCGGCGTTGAAGGACTCGATGACGTAATCTCGATAGCGCCAAGCATTGGGGCGGAGCTGGTCACGCTCAAAGCCGTGTGTGTCTGCGTAGTGGACGATGTCTAGCCAGTGCCGCGCCTGACGTTCACCGAAGTGGGGTGAGGCGAGGAGGGAATCGACGAGGGATTCGTAGGTTTGGTCGGACTGGTCGGACGTGTCTGACACGTCGGACGGTGGAAGGCCGAGGAGATCGAAATGGAGGCGGCGCTTCAAGGTGCGTGCATCGGCCTCGGGAGACATCGTGAGGCCGTTTTCTCGGAGTTTGGCTTCGATGAAGCCGTCGATGGTCGCGTTGGCGGGGAAGTCTCTGCGGATGGGCTGCACGGCCCAGTGCTGGAGTCGCTTGTCGGTGAGCGCGGCCTTGTCGGTGGCGTTTTCGGGCCATTTGGCGCCGGAGTTGATCCATTCGCGGATGAGAGAGACTTGCTGCGACGTGAGCGGATCACCTTTCGGCGGCATTTTTTCGTCTTCATCCGCGCTAGCGATGCGCTGGAAGAGTGGTGAAGCCTCCGCCTTGCCCGCGAGGAGCGCGGGGCCGTCGTGACCGCCTTTGAAGGCGTGGACTTTGGCATCGAGACGGAGTTCGCCTTTCTGCTTCTTCTCGCCGTGGCACTCGATGCAGCGCTCCTGCAACAGCGGGCGGATCTCGCGGTCGAAATCGACGGCGAGAAGGATGGAAGGCACCAAAAGGATGTGAAGGAGGAGCTTCATCGCCTGGGTTTGGTTTTGACGGTGAGATCAAGAGCCGCCTCCTCCATGTGGTGTTTCATGGCTTTTGCGGCGGCAGGCGCGTCGTGCTCGGAGATGGCCTTCAAGATCGCGGTGTGGTGATCGAGCGCACGTTGACGGCCCACATTGCCGATCGTCACGCGGCGGCTTTCGCGACCGAGATCGGCGAGGGATTCGAGCATGAGCTTGAGGATCTCGTTGCCGGCGATCCGGGCTAGGGTGCGATGGAAGTCGATATCGGCTTCCACGGCATCGCTCTGGCTTTCTGCGTTTTGGAGTCGTTCTTGAATGGCGCGCAGCAGCTTCAAATCGGCCGTTTTGGCCTTGAGCGCGGCCTGGCAGGCGATTTCCGGTTCGATGGCGGCGCGGGCCTCGTTCAACTGGCGCAGTCGCTCGCCGACATCGGGCAGCAGCAGGGACAGGGAACCGCTGAGAGGCTTGTGGAGACGGTTCACAGCGCGGATGCCGCTGCCGTGGCGGATTTCGATGAGTCCTTGCAGTTCCAGGCGCTTCGTGGCCTCACGCAGCACGGTGCGGCTGACGCCGAGGCGCTCGGCCATGACGCGCTCGGGCGGCAGCTTGCCATCTGCGGATTCGCGCTCGTCACGCAACTGGCGCGCGAGACGGGAGCAGACCTGATCGACCAGCGTCAGGGTGGGCTTGAGCGGGGAGAGAGTCATCGCAGATTGGTAAGAGGTCCTACCAATCGCATTTCAGGTGGCGGGTTCTTTCAGGCGGGCATGAGAATGCACCGCGAGGGGCAGAATGTCAGTTGATGCTTGAGGCGCGGCCTGATCGCGGGAAAGTGCAAGTCGAGTTTCGTTTCCCCGAATCATGCCCCTGCGCGACACCCTGCTCAATCTGGCCATCACCTGCGTGTTGGTGCTGATTGTCGTGCTGGTGGCGATCCTGCTGAAAGAAAGCCGGCCAGCGCCAGTGGCGGCGCTTCCCGTGAACGTGGCACAGTTGCCGCCTGGACAGGTCATGGACACGGGGCGTGCGCCCTTGCCGGAGTTCAAGGTGTACCCGAAGGCGCGCCTCATCGAGAGCCGCACCAACGAGGCGGACGTGCTGCGCTTCAAGGTCAGCGACACGGAGGACGAGCATGTGTTTGTGCTCTACTTCGTCGATGCGCTGGACGCTTCCTCGACACACCCGCAGCGCGTGCAGGAGCAGGCGCGCTACTTTGGCGTGAGCAGCCAGCGGGTCATCGAGGAGGGGCAGCGGGCGGCGGCTTACGTGACGAAGCTGCTCAAAGATCATCCCTGCACTGTGATGACGCGATGGGAGGAAGTGCCGGGACTGAGCCGCTACTACGCGCTGGTGCTGGTGGAGATGAGCGCCGGAAAATGGGTGTATCTGGCCGACTTGCTGGTGCAGCAGGGTTTTGCGCGGGTGGCCGGGGTGACGACGAGCCTGCCCTCGGACGCTCGGTCGATGAACGACTACGCGCTGGAACTCCAGGCGCTACGCAGGCAGGCTGAGCAGCGCAAAGCAGGCATCTGGGCGGCCTCGAAGCTGTGAGCCTTGATTCGCAAGGCTGGCAACTCCGGCATTGATGAATCATGATGCGTTGATACGATGGCTGCACCTTGGCCTCCATTCTCAAATCGCTCAGCCTCATCGCCGATCCCACACGGGTTCGGCTTTTGTTGCTGTTGAAACAGGAGGAGTTGAGCGTGGCCGAACTGCAGGAGGTGCTGTCCCTGCCGCAATCGAACATTTCGGCGCAGCTCGCAAAATTGAAGACCGCCGGGCTGGTCAGCGACCGCCGGAGCGGCAAGAACCGTCTTTATCGAATCGAGGAACCTGCTGCCAAGGACCTGCCTTCCCGGGAGCATCTCATGGCGCTGCTGGATGCGGCAGGTGCGGAACTGCGTGAGGTGACGAAGGACTCCGAGGCGCTGCAAGTCGTGCTGCGAAAGCGTGCGCAGACTGCTCAGGCGTATTTCGACGCGCTCGCAGGGAAGTTTGGCCGTCACTACATTCCCGGCCGCTCATGGAAGGGGCTTGGCGAAACCCTGCTCAAGCTGATGCCGCCGCTGATCATCGCTGATCTCGGCGCAGGGGAGGGGACGCTTTCTCAATTGCTCGCGCAGCGGGCGAAAAAGGTCATCGCGGTCGATAACAGCGAGAAGATGGTCTCCTACGGGGCTGAACTGGCGCAGAAGCACGGCTTCACCAATCTCGAGTATCGCCTCGGCGACATCGAATCACCGCCGATCCCGCCACTGAATGTGGATCTCGTATTCCTGAGCCAGGCGCTGCATCATGCGCAGAGTCCGGACAAGGCGCTGAAGGCTGCTTTCACGATCCTCAAGCCAGGCGGACGCATTGTGGTGCTCGATTTGCTGAAGCATCAGTTCGAGAAGGCTCGCGATCTTTATGCGGATGTGTGGCTCGGCTTCTCCGAAAGCGACCTGCACGACATGCTGGGCAAGGCAGGCTTCAAAAAGATCGAAACCAGCGTCGTGCATCGCGAGAGCAAAAGCCCGCACTTTCAGACAATCCTGGCGCTGGCGGAGAAAGAGAACCGGCTCACTTCTTCGGGGCACTGGTCGGGCTCTTGACACGGGCGGCAGGAATCGTGAGCCCGTTTTGATGCAGCACGAGACCGTTGATCTCCTTCTTGTCATCGCGAGTGAAGACCAGCGCAGCCTGCACCACATCGAATTCGAAGCGATCCGGTGAAGACTCGAACACGGGCGCAGCCCCCTGGCCTTCCACTCGGGCGAAAAGCGTGTCATCACTCACGGTGAGCGTGAGCTTCTTTGTCCCCATCAGCAGATACTCACCGGCGTAAGGCTGCCATTCCTTGCCTGTGCGCAGTGTGATGGCCGGAACCGTGTCCGCAGTGCGGCGGGCCGTCATTTCGCGGCCGTTCTGGAACAAGGTCAGGGATTTGATCGCGCCGTCTTCGCGATTGAACGCGATCTCCGCCGCGACGACCTTGTAGAAGAAGCGGTCCTTCTCCTTTGCGAACAGCTTCAGGAAAGACTGGCCCGTGAGACGATCCCAGAGCCGCCCATCATGCAGCAGCACCGTGAAGCGCGAGTCATTGTCCAGCTTGTAAACGCCCACGTATTCCTTCAGGGCATCGACGGGCACTTGAATCTCCTTCTGCGTGCCGGGAGCCACTTTGTTCTGCTCTGAAACGGCGGAGATCACCGCCGAACCGCCCAGGCTGTTGTTGTTGATCAAGGCGACACGCACGATGCCCTTCGCTGGAATCACCTGGAGGCCTGAGCAGAAGCCACCAGTGCCGCCGTCGTGGTTGAAGGCCTCGTCACCGTCGAATCGATCGATGAAGACCCCCAGGCCGATCTTCCCGCCCATGCCAGCGGCACCGGCCTGCGGCGTCATCATCAGCGCGAAAGCTTCCTTCAGCGGCGTCTTCTCCGGATTCAGCATCGCCTCGCCGAACTTCATCATGTCCGCCGCGTTGCTGCGCAGGGCACCGGCACCTGCCAGCGCATCGATGTGCCACGGCTTCACGACCCTTCCGCCGGCATGTGGCGTCGCACGCAGCACGTCTGCTCCCGGTTCCACAGCGGTGTCCTTCATTCCGAGCGGCAGGCAGACTTTCGTCACCACGAGGTCATTCCATGACACTTGATACACGCGACCGAGCAGATGGCCGAGCAAACCGACGCCGAGATTCGAGTAGCTGCATTCGTGCGGGCCGTCTTTGTCGAGTCTGGCCTTGGAGAGGTAATCAAACAGCAGCTTCTCATCGTAGTTGGCATACGGATCGTCCTCGCTCTTCACGCTTGCCGCCAGATTGTCCGGCAGACGCGGCAAGCCGCTCGTGTGGGTGGAAAGCTGCTTCAAAGTGATCGCGGCGACACGCGCATCCGCAAACTTCACCTTCGTCTCCAGCAGGCTACCGATCGTCGTGTCGAGCGTCACTTTTTTCTCGACCACGGCCTGCGCCAGCAGCAGACCGGTGAAGACTTTGCTGATCGAGCCGATCTCGAAGAGGATCTTCTCCGGTGCTGCTCCCTTGGCCTCCGGAACCTTGCCCGCGAGGGCAAAACGCACCTCGCTGCCGATGTGTTCACCGGTCACAATGCATCCGGCTTCCAGAGACTTGGCCAAGCCTTTGGCGGCATCTGCGAGCGGACGTGAATGAAGGGGGTGCATGGCGGAAAACGTGGCGGCGAATATCACAAAGAGGAATTTCATGCCTCGAGGCTACGAAATGCCGTCGGAAACATCAAGGCGCTCGTTTGACGCGGCAGGGTTCCCCGCCTCCTATGGCGGGCAGTGAGAGACACTCTAGAAGACCTCGAGAACTTCGTCATCGACGTGGTGATCCATAACCGCCGCGGCATCCGTGCGTCGCTGCTGCGGCTCGTTTTCCGTGGTCTGTCGGGAATTTACTCGGCGGCGGTGCGCACGCGCCTGTATCTGTATCGCCATCGCTACATCCATGACCATCATCTTGGCGTCCCGGTCATCAGCGTGGGCAATCTGACGGTTGGAGGCACGGGGAAAACGCCGGTCGTCGAGATGTTGTCGAAGGCGCTGCATGAGCACGGCCGCCGCGTGTGCATCCTGAGCCGTGGTTACAAAAGCAAGCGTCAGAAGAAGCTGCCATTCTCGAAAAAAATGGCCGCGAAGCTCGGCCTGATCCCGAAACCGGCCGAGCCGCTGCCGCGCATCGTCTCCGATGGCGAAAAAGTGCTGCTCGACTCGCACAACGCGGGCGATGAGCCCTTCATGCTGGCGAAAAATTGCCAGGGCATTCCGGTCGTCGTGGACAAGAACCGTGTGAAGGCCGGCGCGCATGCGATTCACACCTTCGGCGCGGACGTTCTCATCTTGGACGATGGCCTGCAGTATCTGCGTCTGAAGCATCGACACGACATCGTGCTGATCGACAAGACCGCGCCTTTCGGCAACAACGGCTACATGCTGCCGCGTGGCACGCTGCGGGAGCCGCCGCGCAGCCTGCGCCGCGCCAGCTACATCTTCATCACGAAGTCCGATGGCGACACGGAGGACGTCATCAAGCAGATCCGCCGCTACAACCGTGCCGCCGAGATCATCGAGTGCCGTCATCGCGCCATGTACTTCGAGGACATCCACACTGGAGAGCGTATTCCCATCGACGGCCTGAAGGAAAAATTCGTCGGCGCCTTATCTGGAATCGCCGTGCCGGAGAGCTTTGAGAACGGCCTGCGTAAACTGGGCGCGAAAATCGAGGTCATCGCACGTTTTGCCGATCATCACCGCTTCCATGGGCCGGAGCTGCGTCAATTCGTCGAGCGCTGCGAGCGCCGTGACGTCCACTGCATGGTCACGACCGAGAAGGACTACGTGCGCTTTCCGAAGATGGTGAAGTCGGACATCCCCTTTTATTTCATGCGTGTGGAGATCGAGATCATCCGCGGCCGTGAGATCTTTGACAAGATGGTGCGCCTCATTGCCGAGCCGCGTCGTGTGCCGGCCGGAGTGTTGCCGACCGATTTCATGGAGGCGTCGTGATGAGCACGGTGCGTCCAGCGATCTCCGAGGTGAAGGTGCGCAAGGTGAACATCTCAGGCGCTGCCGTGGAGGTCGCAGATGCCACCGCCACAGAGGAGCCACTCGAAATCCGCGTCGAAGGCCGCTCTGTGGCCGTCGTCATGCGCACTCCGGGCCACGATGAGGAACTCGCCGCCGGATTCCTCGTCAGTGAAGGCGTGGTGCAGCATCCGCGTGACATTCTCGAGGTCTCACAGTGCCCGAGCATCGGCAACAAGCACGGCAATGTGGTCGATGTGCTGCTCGGCGGTGCTGTGGTGAACTGGGACTCTCTCACTCGGCATGTTTTCAGTGCCTCGAGTTGCGGTTTGTGCGGCAAGACCAGCATCGAGAGTGTTTTTCAGCGCTTTCCGGCTGTGGAAGCCGGCTGGCAGGTGACGCCGGCGTTGATCGCAAGCCTGCCTAACAAGCTGCGTGTCGCGCAGGAGACGTTTTCCAAAACCGGCGGCCTGCATGCCAGCGGTTTGTTTGATCTGGAAGGCAATCTGGTCGTTCTCCGCGAGGATGTGGGCCGCCACAACGCGCTCGACAAGATTCTTGGGCACGCGCTCATGAACGGCCTGCTGCCGCTCGACCGGCACATCCTGCTGGTCAGCGGCCGGGTGTCTTTTGAGATCATTCAGAAGGCTCTGGCAGGCGGAATCGCTCTGGTGGCCGCGATTTCGGCGCCGAGCAGTCTTGCCGTCGATTTCGCTCAAGAAGCCGGACAGACGCTCGTTGGGTTCCTCCGTGGCGAAACCATGAATGTTTACACGCACCCGCAACGCGTCAGGTAGCTAAACTGTAGACTGCCGCCCCCCCTGCCCCGCGTTCAGTCCACCCAGTTCTCCACTCGTAGTCCAGGCAGACCTGTGAAGTCCGCGACATTCCGAGTGAGCAGAGTGGCATCATGAGCCAGACAAATGGCGGCGATTTTCAGGTCCATGGTTCCGGCGCGACGAAAGGCCCGGCGCAAGCCGAGAAAAATCTGCGCGGCATCATCATCAAAAGCCAGCATCCCGAGCTTCACGGCGATCTCCAGGGACTCCTGCATTCGTGCATACGTCTCCACCTGGGCGGGTCCGCTGGTGTGGCGTTGGAGCAGTGCCATCCAGCCCCGCATATCCTCCTCCAACGTCACAATGCAGCAAAAGACGGCTGCTTTCTCCGCAGGGATTCTCTTCCTTAGCCTGTCTCCTGCCACAGAGGCGCTGCTCACAAGCTCTCGCAAATGGTTCGTGTCCAGGATGGCGAACATCAGCGGCGGGCATTCTCGACTTTGCGCCAGGCATCACCCAGTCGCACGGCTTCACGGAACAGGGCGTCATCCTTCATAGTGCCCGCCACCGTTTTCCAGCCGGACTTGGGTAACGCCTTCTTTTGCGCCAAACGTCGTGCACGAACGGATGCCACCAGAGCTTTCAAGGCTTCCACCGGTTTACTTTTCGTTTTCATGCTCAGACATTAACCCGCCAGCCCCGTCCTGACCACCAGAAATCTTGTTTACATCTCTGTCGCATAGGCGCCCTGCGTGGCAAGACGACGAATGTTTAAACGCACCCGCAGCGTGTCATGACATGGGCTGCTTCACCAGCGTTGCAGGTTTGACTGCCAAGCGACAGAGGCGGGTTGCAACCCCAGAAAAGCCTCGCAGGAGCCTCAAGATGGGTCTCCTCGCAATGATGATGAAGGCGACCACCAGCAACCATCCGCAAACGCCGACCAATGGCCCCAGTAATCCTGTGAGGGCAGCTTGAACGAGACCGATGAATGCTTCCGGCGCACTGCATGCGGCGATCACGGCAGCCATGCTGAAACCGTAGGCTGCAATGCGAGCCGGGGTCAAATGTTCGAGCACCTTGCCGTTGGATCGTTTCCACAAAGTCATGGCGGCCTCCACTTCGCGTGGTAAGCGATGAGTCGCCAGCGCCGCCAGACGTTGAATTTCTCTCGGCGTGGCAGCTTCAGCGATTTCGGCAAGCCGCTTGGCCGGCAGCTTGCCAGCCAGCGCCTCGGCACATGCGGGAGCCTTCATTTCGATGCGTGCGGCATCATCACCCCAGCGTTTGCCAATCGTGAGAATTGGTTCTGCTCTCGCAGCGAGCATGCGCGGTGCGTCCGGTGTCAGCTTGGCAAAGCGCCAGACATCATCCCCATGGCGAACGGCTGCCTCAGCCAGGCCGAAGCCGCCCCGCTCCACCGTTTCGATCACTTCATCCCCATATTTCAAAGCTGCTTTTTCGATAGCTTCCCTTGCCGCCAGCTTGGACGCGTCATCCACGAAGTGCCCGCTGGCTTTCACGAGTCGTTCGACCACCTCGCCTGCCAGGGATGCCTTCAAATCAGGCGTGCTGGCAAGCAGATAACCGGTGGCGAGCAGGAGCGGGGCGTAGTGGCGCGTGAGATTCATGGCTTGGAGTTTCATCGTTGAGTTTGGATTCAGGGTTCAAAGGCTTGCCAGCACTTGGGCCGAGACTTGTTCCCGCACGGAGCGCTGCCTTTTGGCAATCTCCTGCACAGACTTCTCCATCTGTTCATTCAGCGCGGTCAGATGCTGGTTCACCGCTGCTTCAAAGTGGTTGCGAACGTCCGCCCGGATGTCGCTGGGGAGTGAGACCACATCCCACACGGTCCAGAGGGCCAAGCCGACCGTCAGAATGTCTCCAAAAGGCAGGGGTCCGTCGATCGCGGCAGCAGTCACCCCCGTCACCGCCTTGGCGATTTGTGGCCCAAGTTTCCTGCTCAAATACACCAGAAGATTGATGACGGCCTGCTTCGTCGCCCCGGTGGTCATCGCTTCAAAGGCCAATGCCCCGCCTGCACTCCCCGTTTGCCAGGCGATTTTCCCTGCCACGCCATGATTGATGGCCGCCAACTGGCTCAGTTGATGGCTGGTCAGGTCCGCCTTGTGTTGGTCGATCACCGCTCCTGCCTTGATGGCATGCCGGTTGTTCACCGCGTCGAGTTCGGCCACCAGTTGATCGAGCTGGGATGCGGCACGAACGGAGGCGTGCTTCATCCGCTCTGTGAGACCGGCAGTGTGCCATGCCACACGGTCTGAGGCATTGTTCCCACCTAGCACCTGGTCTTTCGCAAAATCAGCCACGAGCAAGCCCACCTGCTTCACTGTGACCAGCTCGTCCAGGGCCGGATTCACCGCAGCCATGCACTCCGCGTGGTTCTGCGCCTTCATTTGCTGGAGCTGCCGGGCAAACTTGTCCCACACCAGCTTTTCCTCCTTGGCCGCCTTATCCTGCAAGGCTGCAAGCTCCTGTTTCATTTCCTCCACCGCACGGCTTTGGCCAAATACGAGTGCGAGCCTTCCTCCTGAAATGATCTCCGTGCCACCAGCGATCAGCACCCCCAGCAGCATGATCCGCAGCACCACACCTGCCCGCGATTTGTGGGGCGTGGCAGGGCAGACTTGGAGTTCGTGATTGGCTGGATTCAGATCTGTGACCAGGGTGGTTTCGATGACTTGAGCTTGGATCTGGTTGTCTTCGTTTGGGCGGAGTTGTTTGGTGTCCATTCCCCTTGGAGGCGGACAAGTGGCGAGATTCCGTGCATTTTCCGATTATTTTTTGACGCACACACCGGCCTCCTGTTATCCTGAATCGGATGACAAGTGTCCCAGAGCCATCAGACAAGCGGCCATCTCCGCTGTCCTGCGAGGAAAGCCGTGCAAAGCGGTTGGCGAATCTGTTAACGACCTGTTTGGATGTCAGCATTGGAGCGATCTGGTGGGTGAATGAGTCACTGCTCAAGTCTCGGTTATCACATTACGACCAGAATAGCACCCGCGAGGGGCATCCGTGTGTCTCTGTGCGCACACATCCTGCGCAAAGCCTCTTCGAGAGGGTTCCCATGCTATTTGGCTCTAGTGGAGATAGAGGTCCCGTCGTGGCACGCGGTTTGACCAGAAATGCCCCCAACTACCCGACATCTTTTGGTCAAATTGTTGCCCCAGCTCCATTGCAGGTTTGGGAATTTGTTGTTCGGATGGGCCGCACAGAGACTTCTCTTGATGAAGAAACGGAATACCGTGGTTGGCTCGTGCGTGCCAATGCATGGAAGCCGCGTTTCAATGAAGAAGAACTTGCCGCCTTGCAGTCGTGGATCGCATCACATACTCAACGCCGTCGATAACAATATGGACACCTTTGAACCTTGGCTCGAATGGAAACAGTGCTGCGCATTGGATAAGTGCAGTGCGTCAGCCGCTGATGTTCTACGTCTTTTTTTTCGGACACGGCTGCTCGGTTACTTGAAGGGCTTGGATGACAACTTCGACCTGCCTGCCGATCCCAAATATGCCGGCGCTCTCTTCGAGTTTAAAAATGCCGTTGGAGAGCGGCGCGACGGGAAAACCTACAAGCAGGCGTTGTTCAGCCCGGCTGCCACCCAGGAGGAGGTGGACTATGACACGGTGGCAGGAAGGGCGGCGTATCTCATGCGAGACATTGCACGTGAGATCACCTGCGCCAGCAGGGCGCAAAAAATCGAGATCAGCCAATCATTGGACATGCCCAGGGAATATGGCGATTCGGAGACGCCATTGCGTGACTTGGTGGAGGGTGCTGTGCCAGACGCGGCCTTCATGTCCTGGCTGCGACAGGTGGCCGAGGCGGCTGAGCAGGAGGCAGCGCAGCTTTATGCGCAATGCGGCGAACGTGAGCGCTGGGTGCTGCATGCGCGTGCGGTCGGTGTGTCGCTGACGGATGAAGGCCTACAGCGAGCCGCAGGATTGAAAAAATCCGCCTTGTTCGACACAGCGCGGAAACTGGATGAGCGGGTGAGCGGCCAACTCAAGATTGATTACCCGGATGAAAATCCTGAGGACTTCGCGGTGCTGCTGCGCGCAACACTTGTGGCGCTGGTCTCCCTTGCCAGTGAAGAAACTGGCGGAACTTTTCCTAAAGCCAGCCTCAAGTTGGTGGAATGACCCGTCATGAAGAAGCTTCCACCACGCCCAACCACCCAGATGCCCGCGTCACAACGCGAGCATCTGGCGGCTTGGCTACGAGAATGGGCGATTGAGTCGAAACTTGCTGCCATGGACCCGGCTCCACCAGAGCAGCAGCCGACATCTGGCATTGTCCGAGGCATTCCTTTGGATCAGCAAGTCACCGTCGGTGAAATTCGTCTGCTTGCTCCACATCTGCTGCCCCCGGCGCAGAGGCCCGTTTATGTCCTGGTTTTGTCGAATTGGGACAACGATTGGAAACTCGTGACTCCCTTTTCCAAATTTCGTAAACCAGCGACGCCCGGAGAGCTTGCCACTCTGCTTGATGCGACACCATGGCAGGTTCTGCAAATTTGGAATTCGCGCACGCTGCCGATTGAAGTTATCGCCGAAAGCTGGGTTGCTGATACCGCTCCAGAATCATTGCTCGATGACGCATGGGCCTTGTTTCAGCATGTGACTTTTGGCGCTGAACTGCCCGACCAGCTTATGACACGAGTTGGGCCGCCAATACTTCATCCCAATGATCAGCGGATTGGGTATCAAGACGACGAAGTCGCGCTTCTCTCAGGTCTTGCTACAGTAGCATTTATCACCGCCGAACGATTGAGTCGGCAGAAAAAAACCAAAGCCGCAATGCCGGGAGGAAAATCAATCCCAACTAAACCAAATTGGAGGTCAGGACGTGTACGCCTTTTGTTAAGCGGCCTCGCCGCAATGTTAGTTGGTTTATTATCCCTCTACCAGTTCGGTATCAAAAGCGCACGGATAGCCCAAAATATGGCCCAACAAGATCGGATAATCGGGCATGGAGCGGCGGGCGCTGCTGCGTTAGAAGCTGTAGATGCACATTCATCCGTCCCTACGGAAATCGCAGGATCTGTTGAGTATGCGCTGAAGCTGGGGCCACAAACAAATGACGCCGTCTCCCGCGCTAGTGAACAATTTGTTCTGGATGTGCATGCAGTTCTAGCAGAGCACGAAGTTCGGGAATTACGAAGCAAGAAGGATCTGATCGAGTGGGAAAACAAATGGTTGGAATCAAGCAATAGACCTGTTTTTCAAATTTTGATCTTGGAACAAATTTCGCCACGAGTGTTTGGCTTCGTCTCTGAAAGTAACAAGCAAGAGAGCGGGCTGGTTAAAGTGATGTGGCGTTGGCATGAGTCTAAGTTTGAGAAATCATTTCCGTTCACTTCACCTGGTGATTGGCCGGGAGCAGTCGTGCAAGCGCAGCGTTTTATTGAAACTACAATTAAAGAGGCGGCCAAGTAGCGGCAAGACTGGGTCCATCGTCATGAAACCTGTTCAACTCACCGTCTTCTTCATCTGGGGTGCTTTGTGCTCCTCGGTCCTGGTTTATGCGGCCATGCTCAGTTCGATGACGTTTATGCCGGGAAAGGGCGATGCGTCATCAGCGGGCAGCGTGATCGCCCTCGCGGCTGGAAGCGCGGCGGCGCTGAGTTTTGTGCTGCGGAAGCTGTTGCTGGGTGGTTTTACCGCCGGGACGCTCAGCCCGGACGATCCGGCAAATCGCGGACGATTCATCGCGGGCAACATCGTGGTGTTTGCGTTGAGCGAAGGCATCGGAGCGCTGGGATTCGTCAACGGCATCACTCACAACGGCCGGGGTGAGGCCTGGCTGCCTTACATCGGTCTCGCCTTCATATTGATGCTCGCGCATATTCCGCTGCCGTCGCGTTTTCAGCCGAAGGATCGTAGGACGGGTGTGGCGTAAGCCCGCCCGTCCGAAACGCTCTCGCAGGTACTTGCGCCCATCAACCCGTCGGGCGCTGCTGCGAACCCGGCCAGTCAGATATCAACGCCCTCGACGCAGCACACACCCGACCTACGTTGAAGGACATGAACGGCTACTTCGACCACAACGCCACCACGCCGCTGCATCCCGCTGCCCGCGAGGCGTGGCTGCATGCGAGCGACAGGCATTGGCATAATCCCTCCAGCCTTTATCGCGATGCCGGACTCGCCGCTCAGCAGCTTGAATCGGCCCGCGAACGGCTCGGAACGCTGCTCGGCGTCGAAGCGGAGCGGATTGTCTTCACCAGCGGAGCCACGGAGTCGAACAATGCCCTGATGGCCTCGTTTGATCAGGTGGCGATTTCGGCCATCGAGCATCCCAGCGTGCGAATGGCGGCAAGAAATGCTGTGGAGCTGCCTGTGAACGCGGATGGCGTTGTGGAACCGGAGGTGGTGAAATCACTCATCGCCACGAAACGGCCCGCCTTGGTCTCCGTGATGGCTGCAAACAACGAAAGCGGAGCTTTGCAGCCCTGGCGCGAGATCGCCGCAATCTGCCGCGAGCAGGGTGTGCCGTTTCACACCGATGCGGCTCAGTGGATCGGAAAACTAGATGCCTCAAACCTCGGCGAATGCGATTTTATCACGGGCAGTGCGCACAAATTCGGTGGACCGAAGGGCTGCGGCTTCCTGGTGCTGCCAGACGAAGACTCGCGTCTGCACTTTCTGCGTGGCGGACCGCAGGAGAATGGCCGCCGGGCCGGAACCGAGAACTATCCGGCGATTGAGGCGATGGTGACAGCCTTGGAAACGATCACGCCGCGCTTGAGTCAGATTCAGACCGAGCAAAGCCAGCGACGCGATGCCTTCATCGCCGCCATGCGCTCGCGGTTCGACGAACTGCGGGTGATCAGCGAGTCCGCGCCACGTCTTTGGAACACCGTGCTGATGGTGATGCCCGCGCATCACAATCTAAAATGGCTCACAGCCCTTTCGCGACGCGGTTTCAGCATCTCCACCGGCTCGGCATGCAGTTCGGGTAAGGAAGGCTCATCCGTCGTCGTGACAGCGCTGGGGGCCGGCGCGGATGAGTTGCGGCGCGTCGTGCGCATCAGCGGCGGCTGGCATACGAGCGCGGACGACTGGCAGGCGCTTGCCGCAGCCTTTGGTGACGTTTTTGATGAACTGAACCGGGGTGGAAGGCCGCAGTAGGCGGTTGCTCAGCGGATGTTCGTGCCTAGGCTCGCGCCCATGAACTGGCGAACCCCATTTCTCCTCGCGGTCATGTTTTGCGCTTCCGCCTCAGCGCGTGAATGGCGCAGCATGGACGGCTCACGCACGGTGGAGGCCGAGTTTGCGGGAATGAAGGACGGGAAGCTCCTGTTGAAGAGCAAGGATGGCAAAACGGCCGTTTTCCCGGCGTCGGTGTTTTCCGCGGAGGACCAGCAGTTCGCGCAGCAGGCGCAGGTGACGCTGGAGGCGGCGGTGAAGGCGAAGCCGCTGAACTTTGAGGTCAACCAGATGCTGCACGAGGGTCTGCTCTGCCGCGTGGTCAATGAGCTGCCCGGGCAGAAAGGCATGTGGGTGGCCTCAGGTGCCTCGTTTCTCGTGCTGCCTTCCGGCGATGTGCCTGCGGAGCGTGGTGCGCGGGTGATCGCCGGCACGCTCTACCACGCGGGCACGCGCACTTACCAGGCGCTGGACGGCACGACCTCGCTGATCAGCGCTTACAGTCTCTCGCTCGACGAAGCGGTGACGACGGCGCTGCAGATTCAAGTCGCCAGCGGCGGCGATCCGGCGAAACAGGCACCGTTGATCATGGAGCCTTTGATGGAGAAGGTCGTCGTGCGCGGCCTGGGACTGCCGCTTGGCAAAGGGTTCTTCATCACCGATGCCGCGTTCGCCGAGGGAAAGCATCCAGTGGCGATCCATCATGAGGGCAAGGATGTGCCTGCCAACGTGGCGAAGCTGGACTCCAAACGCGGTCTCGCGCTGCTGCAATGCACGGCGGTCCCGACGCAGGCGGGCACGTTCATCGCCCGCGATGGGGCGACGTTCGGGCAGAGCATCTTTGTCGCGTCGATGACGCTGAATCCAACCCGCCGCGGCTTTGAGCCGGTGACGATGACCACGGGCATCGTGGGCCGCTTGATTGACTCCACACGTTTCCAGCACGACGCGCCGCTGGTGCTGGACGCTGTGGGCGGCTTCGTGCTCAGCGAGCGCATGGAGGTGCTGGGCGTGTTCTTTTCTCCCGAGACACGCAGCCTGGGCAAGCAAGGCTCATCATCCGCAGGCAGTCCGCCCGCACCGCGAGGGATCACGGACTGCCATCGCAGCGAGCTGCTGGACGAGCTGCTCGGAGACAGCAGCAAGGGCAAACGCCTTCCCGGTGTGCCCGAATTGCGCCGCGGCAGCCTCGGCAGTGACAAACAAGGCGTGGCCGACCTGCTGCGCAAATCGTGCGCGCTGGTGGTCTCCACCCGCGAGATCATGAAAACGCCGCCTGTCACCACCACAGCCGGCGGCAAGCCGGCGGCTGGTGGCGGCGCTGGTGCCGGCAATGCGCCGGGACCGGGAAAAAGCTTGAGCGCCTCCGGCATCCGCCACAACGCAGGCTGCCGCTATTTCAACGCCGCGAAGCCCTGCCAGCCTGGCGAAGGTACGCCGTGCAAGATCTGCGGTGGGTGAGGAAATGGGATGGGTGACGAGTTAGGGGTTAGAGGTTAGGCCGTGTTTGAAAACCTGTCGATTGGCAGAATTGGAGAGTGTATGTAGAAGGAAGCGCCGATGAAGACACAACGCTTCGCATGGTGAGGGCCGCTCAATCAGCGGCTCAAAAGAATGGTG
>Ga0169931_10002242_pt1 | contig 31610 bp, 28 predicted proteins | sample Kivu_15m_20L_FD_129675 | JGI IMG/M metagenome (GOLD analysis project Ga0169931, IMG submission 129675) | Freshwater microbial communities from Lake Kivu, Western Province, Rwanda to study Microbial Dark Matter (Phase II) - Kivu_15m_20L... | ecosystem: Environmental > Aquatic > Freshwater > Lake...
ACCCTGTTTTTTTATCACGAGGACCATTTTTACATTTTGGCATACATATATTAGTTATAGGATGTCTTTCTTCATTTTCTTTACATTTTATAACACATCTCCCAGTTTTAGGATTAATTTCTTTTCCTTCTGGACATTTTTCCATTATTATCCTATTTAGATTAAAGATTTATAATTTATTATACAATGAGCTTTTTTGAAAATTTTAATTCTTTCTATATTATGGTTCTTAATATGTTCTAATACTTCTTTTTCAGAAAACCATTTTAAAGAACGTATTTCTCTAATTTGCTCTATACAATTATTATCTAATGAAATTTCAGCATTATCGTTTATTATTTTTGCTATATAATATACATGTTTATACAATATGTCATTTGTTCCAAAAAAAATTTCTTGAAATGGTGCTATAGTAGTATCAATTTCAATATCTGTATTATTTAATTGCGTTTCTTCGCAAAATTCACGTATAGCACAATCGACATCAGCTTCTTTTAATTTTTTTCTACCTTTAGGAAAACCCCATTCTTGTTCAGATATTATATTGTTATTATTATTTTTTTTTATAAATAATAAATTTTTTATATTATAATCATTCATTATAATTTCAAATTTATTTTTTGATTCCAAATATTCTTTAGTATGTTTAAATTGATTATAATTTATTTGACACCATGTATAATTCCATATATTATCAAATGTGTTATTTAATAATAGCTTTTTTTCAGAATCTGTCATATGTTCAATTAATTTTGTAATATATTTAGCATCATCTATATTATACTTACCTCTTACAAATTCCATAAATGATAAACTATCTTTTCTTTGTATCATTATGTATCGTATATCATTATTAACTATTTTATAACATATTATTCCAAAACTCATAATAGGATGAGGGCAATCTTTATATAAATGTCCGTTTAATCCACAATTTCTACAACATTGTGGGCGGAAATAATTTATTTTCTTACTATTATCATCATTTATTTTTTTCATTATTTATAAATATCAACATTAATATATATAATTAAAGATTTCTTAAATGTATTTACTATATTATGATAATAATTTATAATATAAAAAAATAAATAATAATTAAATATTATTTAATAAGGAGATAATTTGTCATCATTATCAAAACCATCATAATTAGAAACATTATTATTTATAGGATGTTTATATTGATTAGAATAATTTATAGCAGATACGTTAGCCTTTTCTATAGATAAATATTTATCATCATCAAAACTGCTTAATCCTGATAAATCAGAAGAGTTTTGAGGAAATGATAAAGTATTTCCGCTGTTTATATTGTGTTTAGGTTCGCTATAAATAGGTATATTTGATTCTTTAACTAATTCAGCAGGATTTTGTTCATGAACCTTATTAACTGAAGAATAAATTTGTTGTTGCATTTGTTGTTCATTCATAGTATTAGCGGAGTTATGCGATAAATGTTGTTCTGGCATTTTTTCAGGCATTTGTTGATATTCGGGTTCTTGATGCATATGTTTTTCCATATGTTGATTATAATCTAGTTGATCATTTTCTGAATACATAGAATCATCTTTTTGCAACACAGATGAATTATTTAACATATTTTTAGCATACATATCTGCGTCCTCTTTATTTACTTTATTTTTTTCTATAGAATAATCTAATCTATCATTTGCCATTTCAAAATTAGACATTGAAATTAGCATGGATATAATTATCATAATACAATATAATATTATTACTATTGATATAAACCATGCTAATAACCAACACCACCATCTAGTATTAATGTCACCACCAGTTACAATACAAGTTAATTCAAATAGAGACATTAATATTGATGGTACAGATATTATTAGTATAAATAATACAAATACAAATCTTTCTCCTATAGGTATTTTGCTACCTGTAAATAAAATTATTAAACATAGTATTATTATTGTCATAAATAATGCAATCCCGGCATATTTTGATTGGTCTGAACCAAAAAAGATATCACTTATATTTATAGTATCTTGCTTCATTATTATTTATATATTATTCTATTATCATAGAAAGAAAAATAAAAATTGATAATGATATAAATATATAGTTATAAGAAAAAGTATTAATGGGAATTCCTTATTATTTTTATTCATTAACAAAAAAATATCAAGGTATTCTACACAGTAATAAACCCAATAATACAGACATATATTGTATAGATTTTAATGGTATTATACATAATGTAGCACAACAAGTTATTAAAATCTATAATGATAAAAATGAAAATATATGTTCTGAAGATAATAATATAAAAGAGATCGACGAAAAAATATTAGAGGGTTTGCAAAATAAAATAGATGAATATATTGACACTTATAAAGCTAAAAAATATATTATATGTGCCGATGGAGTTGCACCTATGGCTAAAATTATTCAACAAAGAAAGCGTAGATATTTAACTATTTATAAAAATAAAATAGATGAAAAGTATATTAAAAAGCCTCTATGGGATACAAATTCTATAACCCCAGGAACCTTATTTATGAATAATATGAATAATTTTATAAATAATAAAATAAGGTATTCTACACGTAATATTGAATATGTATATAGCGGAAGTAATGAATGCGGTGAAGGTGAACATAAAATTTTTAATAAATTAAAGAATTATACATCAAATAATGAAGACATTATAATTAATGGATTAGATGCTGATTTAATTATCTTATCTTTAATATCTCATATTAAAAATATTCATTTAATGAGAGAAACAGAAGATAAATTAAGTAAAAATATAGTATATAATTATTTGAATATTGATAAATTAAGAGAAGCAATTTTAAAAGAACTCAAATATGTATGGGAATTAAATGAGAATGATATTAATAATGATATTGATAATGACATAGTTGAAAGTTATTGCACTCTTTGTTCTATTCTTGGAAATGATTTTATTCCACATTTGCTAACTATAGATATTAAAACAGATGGTTGTGATAAGTTGCTAAATGTAGCAAAAAATGCAATTAAGGAAAATGGTCTTCTTGTATCAAATGGAACTATTAATTATGAATGTTTGAAATATATATTTAAATATTTATCAATAACTGAAGATAAAGATATTTTCAATATATGTGATAAATATATTAAAAAAAATGTTTTTAATACATCTCAACTTCCTAGCGATAGTTATGCTATAAAAAATAAATCACACCTATGTCAAACTATATATAATAATAGCAGTAATTGGCATAAAGATTATTATAAGGTAATTTTTGATAATAATATTACTCTTGACTCTTCCGTTATTTATAATTCATGTAATAATTATATTAAAGGTATTTATTGGGTATACGAATATTATAAAGGTAATGATATAGATTGTGAATGGTACTATCCGTATAATTATCCACCTACATTGAAAGATATTAGTAATCATATTATAGCATATGAACAACCAGTTATAAATAAAAATAATAATTTTATTGAACCTGCTATTCAACTTCTAATAGTATTGCCTAGAGAAAGTATTAATCTTCATAGTAATAAATATAAATCATTTATTACAGATAAATATAATGGACTATATCATATGTATCCTGTAAATTATGAAATTCAAACATTTCTTAAAACGCATTTATGGGAATGTGCACCAATTTTACCTTTAATAAATGTAAATTATATAAAAAAAATTATTTCAATGAAATAAATAAAGGAATTTATTTTATTATAATATATACATGATAATCATTAATATATATTATATGAAATTATATATTTATAAATAACTTTAAGTAAGTTTCATAATATCCTTAATTTTATTTTCATCTAATGTCGAGAAATAATACCATGACTTTTTTTCAGGGTCCCATCTTCCACCTAATTTTTTAACACTATCTTTATTTTTAAAAGGAATTTTAATATATATTTTTGAATTATTTTCTGAATTATATTTTTCTTCATTACCTTCATTGCTTCCATCATTATCTCTATTAACTTTTTTTGTTTCACTTAATGTTTCACTTAATATTTCAATTTCCTTGATAGATTTAATATTATCTTCACTAATATTATCATCGTAATACCATTTTTTTTTGTTAATATCCCATTTTGCTCCTAATTTTTTTATAACATCTTTATATGTGTAAGCAATATTAATGTAATTTTTGTTAGAATGCGTAGATTCTTTAAATATCATTTCTTCTTCTGTAAAAATTGCCATATTTGCTAATCTATCTGCCTCTCTATTACCTATAGAATGTTTATCTGATAAATTAGTGTGTGCTTTAATATGAAATAAATTAATAGTACTTGTATTTGGTTTATATAAATCATATATTTTTTTCAGTAATTTCAAATTAGGAGGGATTTTATCATTTGATGTTTTCCAGTTATTTTTTTGCAATTTATCACTATAAGAACCAGCGCATTTAATAACATATTCGGAATCTGTATATATATTTATTTTTTTATTTTCATTAATTTCTTCTTTTAAAATTTCAATCGCTCTTATAAATGCCGTAAGTTCTCCAGTATTATTCGTTTGCTTTCCATCAACAACACCATTTTCATTTCTCGGATCTTCAAAATCAAAGAATACTCCATATCCTGCTTTAGCATTATTTTTTCCATTATTGCTACACGATCCGTCAATATAGACGGAAATGCTATTTGTATCCATTAATTATATATTAGTACTTATTATAATATTGTATATTAATCAATTTTTATATATCATTTTAAATTCTATATCATTTTCATATTCTATAATAAAATCGTTCTTCTCATAAAATTTTACTAAATATTCAGTGTTAGATTTATTTTTATCAACAAATAAATGTATAGTATTTTTTAAAATTTTCTTAGATTTATTTATTAATTCTGTTGCTATTCCTCGATTTCTGTAGTTAATATTTACACATATCTGATTTAAATAATTATTACTAATACCAACAAAACCTATTATATTACTCTCTATTATATAATATATAATACTACTATATGTATTTAATCTGTTTTTTTCAAAATTAGAATTTAGTAATTTTATACATTTAAATATTTCATCTTCTGTTAAGTCTTTAATTAATTTATATACTATCATTATTAATATTTATTTAAAATAAAAAAATATAAATAATGTTGTTACATAAATGTTACACGTAATATAATTAAATTTTATACATAAATATATACCGAAATTATATCATTATTCCAATACTATTTTATTATTAGCATTATAAATATCTACATATTTTTTGGGTATTTTTTCAAATGAAATTAGAGACATATTAAATTGAAAATTATCGATTAAATTATTTTCAGTTAAATACATATTTAATTCTTGTTCTGATAGAGAAGCTATAAATAATGCTTTTTCTTTAGTAATACCTGGTGATATTTTAGGTATATTATCACTTTTATCTCCGTAAATAGCTTTGAATAAAAGATTAATGTTTGCATTTTTATAACCTCTAACCTTAAGTTCTTTAAATTGCATATTATAAATTAATACATTTGTATCTAACAATTGAAGAAAATCGTTATCATTTGTAATAATTATAATTTTCGTATTGATATTTGATTTAATATATTTATGTGTTAAATATATAATATCATCTCCTTCTAATCTTTCTGATTGAATAGATTGTAATCCAAATTTTTTAATATATTCATTAAATATACTAAAAATATTTTTATTAAAGTTGTTTTTTATATTTCTAGTAGCCTTGTATTTATCGTATATATCATTTCTCCAAATATTACTACGCAAGCAATCATTACATAATATAATATTATTAATATTTGTTTTCCAAAATTTACATATTTTTTTTATATCATTTTCAATATGTTTGCAAAATGCATTAATAAATACTTGATTATCTATATTTTTATTTACATCAATTTCAATAAAATCTTTTTGAAATTTATACCATCGCATAGTAGCAAAATATCTATGAAATATATAATAGCTACAATCTATAAGTACAATATTATTATTTTTGTTTATTTTAATAATATTCATATACTTTATATTATTCTTATTTATTTAAATAATCTATCAATTTTTATTATACAATTTTATCTTCCGTTGTTTTTAATGTCTCAAGATACCATATCTTAGCATTATTTATAGTTATTTTAAATTTTTCCTTATCTTTTTTAAGTTCATGCCATTCATTTTTAGTATTATTAAAATTTTCTTTTTTATTTTTGCTGATATCTTTAAGTTGATTAAGACGATATTTAACAAATATGTTATAATCAGTAGATTTCTTTTTATCTAAAATACTTAGATTATCAGATACTCCAGAAATATTATTTGTATTATCTTTTGCTCTCTGTGTTTCATTCAAATTATTTTTCTCATTATCAATAACAGCTTTATTCGAATTCATAATATTAATTATTTTCTCATTAATATTATTTTCAATTTGTATTGGTTCATTATTATTAATTATTGGGTCTTCACGTGTTATTCTAATAATTGCTTCATTTTTAACCCACACCTTCTTATTATTTTTAATATCTACTACCCATAATTCTTTATCATAACCTTCCATTACAGAATTTAGTTCATAGCCTTCGGCAGATAATCCATAATGTAAAGGAGATAATTCTGTTCCTGTATAATAATGCTTTGTGGAATTAATACACACCTTTTTAATAGAAGAAGTCATAATAGTATTATTATACTAATTTAATCAATTTTTTATATAAAAATAAATTTGTTTCTATTTTTATATATAAAATTTTTATATATAAAATAAAAAATTGATTATAGCACTTTATGGTAATAATAATTATTTAATGTGTTTTTTCAAGGATTTAAATATAAAAATTGAAGAATTCATTAAAGAAACTAATTATAATAAAAATATTATAAATAATATATATAATGCTGAGAATGACATAAATGAATTATTTGATTTGAATGAAAATTCTTTTGATATAAAATTAGAGAATATATTTAATAAATATTTTTTAGAATACGATGAAATAGTGTTTGAAAAATTATTAATACATATTTATAATATATATTTGATTAATAAAATTAAAATTAATAACTACTATTGTAGTACATATAATATTAAAAATATAAATATAGAAGATAAATAGGATTGCTTAAATATGGCTATAAGGATAAAAACAAGAGCAAATACAAACAATGATAATGGAGCATTATCATTTAAATTTTTTAAAAAATTTTCCTCTAAATTTAACCCTACCTTTCTAATGTATATTAGAGTAATATGGATTATATGTTTGTTAATTATAGCATATAATTGTGTAATAGTACCTATTATATGGTTTATAAAATTTACATGTTTAAGATGGTTATGGAAATCTATATTTGATGATTTGCCATTTATAAAAATTCCTTCATTCATAATCGATTTTTTTATTAGAAATCCTTATGTATTATCACTTGCTAATATTTTATTTGCTGTAATTACTGTTTTATGGATAGTTTTTTATATTGCCCTTTTAATTTGTCTTTGGGTTTGGTCTATAATTCCATGGCCTTTTGTTACAGATAGGCAAGCACCAAGAAAATGGGAATTTTTTGTCAGATTAAAAGATATATTTGATGTATTTGAATTTAAAGTTACAATATTTTATTTTACTTTTAAAAGTTTTATGCAAACAATTGCTTTATTTTTTTCAAGCAGAAAAAAAGAAGAAAAATTTACTAACGAAATAAGTAGATTAATATCTAAACTAAATAGTCCTTATGTAGAAGAAATAGATAAGGATTTTTATGATTCAACTAAACGTTTTTACGAAAAAGGAGATATTTATAGTGTTAACTATATTAAAGCTCAAAATCATAATGTAGAGGCTAATATTATAAATAAAATGAAGATTTCTACAAATAAGAAGGAATATGAAAAAAATAATTTTAAAAATACTTATATAAATAACGGAATGGAAGAATATATTAAAAAGGCAGTTCCATAAATTATAAAAAAATTATAATTATTATAAGTAAATGGATGTAAAATTATTAAATACTATTCCAGAAACATCAAGATATGCTGAAAGTCTCTCTTATATAAAGGTAGATGATTATCCATCTGTATTAAATGAAATACAGAATATTAATAAAATTATAAAAATTATATATTTATTATTTATAATTTTAATTTTTAATTTTATATTTCCGTATAAAGAATATAAAGATTCTTTTAATTATAAATTATATATTGCTTTACTTGTTATATTATTAATAGTATTAATAAATTATAATGATTTATATATAATTGTAATTATATTTATAATAATTTCTATAATATTTGTCCCTATTTTGATTATAATATTTTATTATATACAAAAAAATGAAGTTATAAACATAATATTTGAAATGTATAATAATCAACTTAAAAATGTTTTTAGTGATAATTTTAATTACTATGAATTAATTTTTAACATATTTTTCATAAGTATTATATTAATATTATCAATTATACTTTATTGGGATAATATATATTCTGAAGCAAAAAAAATATCTAAATGCGGAACTATTCTTACTATAATTGAGGATAATAATTATAAAAATAAACCATATGTATATAATATAATAGTTATTGATAATAATTCTTTAGATACTAAAATATCAAATCATATTATAAAAATAACATATGATTTTATGAAAGTAAAAACAACTATTGAATTTGTAAATAATAAAGCCGCTTTATATTTAGATGAACGTAATATTATTAGATATCAACAAAAATTAATTATATATTTATTTAATAATTTTAATAAAAAAGATGAAAGTAACCCACCAATACAAGCAGACAAAATTTCAATTTTTAATAAATTATATACAACAGAAAAAATTTATGAAGAATTTAATAATATTGTTGATAATAATATAAAACAACATATTAAAAAAAATTTATTAACTGAATTAAGTGATCCATTATTAGATGAGAACGCTAATAATCGTCTTAAAATTGAAAGAGAAACATATAAATCAAATTATGGTATTAAAAGTCTTGAAGAATTAACTAATGAATGTAAAGAAAGAGGAGATAAAAACGCTAAAGCTGATTATATCACAGACTTTATTATTGATAATTATAAATTATATATATATAATTTATTAACTAAATATAAAAATTATGATGATAAAAGACCACATGTTTATTATATTAATTTAAAAAATTATAATACAGAAATTATAGAAAACATAAGTTCTGAAATTTTCAAAACTCCTGAAAAATATAAAATTTTATGTGTAGATGAAAACAATAAACCAATTTATAATTATTCCTCAAAAGAATTAATAAAATTTACCCAAAATTATGCTATCAATAATGAATATAATTTAAGTATTATATATGATATTATGCATGCTAAAAATAATAATGATAAAATATTTACATAATATAAAATTATTATATTAAAGTAAATAATGAATGAAATGCTAAAATCGTATATTATTCCTATTGAAGCATACTCTTATTATATATTATATACATTATCAAAAGTTTATGAAAATGCATATAATGTTAGTATATATCAACATATTATATGTTTGTTTTTCTTAATTCTAATGATTTTCTTAATACTAATAATATATTATGATACTATATATAAAAATGCTGACAATATTAGTAGATGTCGTGATATCGACATTACAACTAAAGCAAATGAAAATTTAGATTATCCGTATGTATATAATATATACGTTATTGATAAAAATGATGTAAAAAATTTATTAAATAATTATGTATTCTACATACAATACAATTTTGTTAATAAAACAACAAGTATTATTTTTAATAATAACAGTAATATTATATCTCAAGTAATTTTTCCGTATAATGATAATGATATCGACAATGAAATAAATAGGCAAGCATTTTACTATTATTCTTTAGAAAAAGAATATGGATATCCTATAGAACATAGAATAAGCTATCCTATTGATGATAAAAAATATGTAATGGAAAAAATTTATTATATAAATAAAAATGTTATAACAAGCGAGGATTATACATTTGTAATTTCCAGATATGACAATAAAATTTTATTGAATGATCCTTCGGCATATCAGTTATTAAAATTTGTAAAAAAATATGGTTATAACCCTGATTATACAAATCTTTCTCCTATTTATAATATATATTATGCTATAGATAATAATAAAAATAAATTATCTATATAAATACTTCATTTAATAATATTCTTAAATCTTCTATTTTTTCTGCATTTTTAATTTTAGGGTAATTAATATTAAATTCTATAAACATATTTCCTTTATTATTTGTGTTTAGAATAGGCATTCCCTTACCTTCAATCATATATTTTTTCCCATTTGAAATAACACCAAAAATTTTAGTATTTATTTCAATAGTTTCTTTGAAATAAGGAATTGTTATATTTGTACCTATTACAGAATTAATGAAAGTAATATCTGTTTTATAATGTAGATCATTTCCATTTCTAATAAAATGCGGATGTTCTTCAATTCTAATACTTATTATCAAATCGCCAGGCTTCATAGTATCTACTTTTGGCTGTTCTCCTAATTCTTGAAATGCTGTTCTATATGATTCATTAACACCTTTTGGAATTATTAATGTAGCTTTTACATCTTTACTAAAAGTACCTTTACCACAACATATTTTACAAGATGGTTTTCCTCTTATAATTATTCCATCACCACCACATTTGTTACATTGTGATTGAAAAACTGTTTGCATAATACCCATATTTTGTATTCTATGTATGAAACCTTTTCCATCACAATCTGGACATTCTCCATTGCAACTTGTACAATATTTTTTTAATTTAATATTTAAATCTTTTTTAACACCTTCATATACATCATCTAATTTTAAATTAAAAACACTTTCAATTGAGTCGGCCTTACTTTGTCTTCTTTCTTGGCGCCCTGCTCTACCGCCATTACCAAAACCAAAAAAATTATCATGAAATCCCCCTTCATGTCCTCTAAAAAAAGCTTCGAATATATCACGATGGCTTCTCATCTCGTCATTGCCTCCTTCATTATAATTATTATCTCCACAATGGTCATATTTATTTCTTTTATCTTTATCACCCAAAATACTATATGCGTTTGATATTTCTTTAAATTTTGTAGCACTATCTGGATCCTTATTTTTATCTGGATGATACTGCATAGCTTTTTTTTTATAAGCTACTTTAATTTCATCTTCTGTAGCATTTTTATTAACTTCCAATATATTATATAATTTATAATTATCGCCCATATCTTTTATAAAATAAGTATTAAATGTTTATATAATATATCATAAACATAAAAAATAGAAGAAAATTCATAATATACAATAAAATTCATAATATACAATAAAATTCATAATATACAATAAAATTCATAATATAATTCATTCTAATTACAAATATATCTCATCATAATATTCATAGTATATAATTCTTGATTTAGTAATTTAAAAGCATATGGCATTCTAACCTGCGCTATATCTGTATTATTATTACAATATTTACAACTATAAATATTTTTATCAGTATTTACATTAGCATGCATTCCACATTTTTTACAAACAAATATACGATAATTATCTGACACATGTAACATTCTTTCTGCTAAGAAATTTGATGTACCATGAGCAATAAAGCAATCTCGTTCCATTTCACCTAAACGGAGACCTCCTGATCTTGCCCTTCCTTCACTAGGTTGTCTTGTTAGCATAACAATTGGTCCATTTGAACCTCTTGAATTACCAGTCCATACAGATTTTCCATTTCTTCTAACCATAAAGATTTCTGTTGATACATTTAAACAATATACAGGTCCTTGATAATAATATATATTTTCATTACATGATTTATCTTTACTAGTATTAATTAGAGGAGTATTTTTATGTTTAATTATAGTAATTTTCCAGCAGTTTTTATATTTAGATTTAATACCACACCAACCACAATGAATTAATAGTCTCATCATATCATCTGCTAAACTTTCGATAAAAGTACAATACATATTTTCAAAATTATTATTAATATTAGGATTTTTTACAGAAACCATTGCTTTTACAAGTATCATACATTGCTTCGTGCTTAATTTCCATACCCAATCTGGTAAATAATATTTATCATTACTATTAATAAATTTGAGAATACCATTATTATCATAATTATACCCATATTCATTTATCAAATTATCATTATTAATATATACCCCATTATTAGCATACCATCTTCCAATAAATGATAATAACGCTTCCATATTGATAGTATCACATTCTAATATATGAAGTTGGTAATCTTCAGAATTATTATTAATACTATTTTTCTTGTATCTAACTTCTTTTCCTTGTATATTATTTGCTTCTAATAATTTATATTTTTTACCATTATTTTCTCTCACATACATACGATGACCAATAGTAACATCTAAATCAATCATATTGTTTGAAATATTATACATATATCCTTTGTAATCGGGATATTTATATATTTTAATAGGATTTTCATATATAAGTTTATCATCTTTCAATACTGCTACTTTATCTTCAATTTTAACTTCGCTAATTTTTTTCCATCCTGAAGATGTTAATACATCATGATTATCGGTTAAACAATGTACTTTATCAGTAACCATATGCTTAAGTCTTTGATAATAAGTAGGACCAATAAATATCTCTGTATTAATTTGTTCTCCAGTTCTTCCATTATACATAATTTCATTTCCATATCTTTCCATTCCTGATTCTTCTAAAACTTTAGCAATATCTTCTACAGAACAATCATTATAAGGCGTGGAATCTCCAAATGCCCCAATATGACATCCTGCTTTCCCCATAATACATTCCATTAATTGAGCAATAGTCATACGCGATGGAATAGCATGAGGATTCATAATAATATCAGGGACTATCCCATCTTTTGTAAATGGCATATCTTGATGTTTATATGTCATCCCAATAGTACCTTTTTGAGCACTACAACTGGCACATTTATCTCCGATTTCAGGTTTTCTGTTTTTGCGAACACGTACCTTACAAAATTTATACCCTTCGCTATTTACTCCATTATAATTCATATCAATATATCCGTCATCATTTGCTTTCATTGTTAAACTACTATCTTGATATGACATTTCTCCATTAATTTTCTTAGGCATTACCTTACCAACTATTACATCATTTCCTGATACATAAGTATTTTTAGGAACAAATCCAGTTTCATCTAACTTATCATAACAATATGGTTTTTTATCAGTTTTATCACAAGGATTAGTAAATATTTCTTCTTCGCCAGTACTATGATTTTTATTGCAAACATCTCTATATGCTTTATAGTATGTGCTTGTAAATAGTCCTCTATCTAAAGCTGACTGATTAATCATAATACTATCTTCTTGATTAAAACCTGTATGCGTCATAATAGCTACAATAGCATTTACACCTGAAGGTAGTTTATGTGCCATAGTATATTTTGATAATTTAGTGCATACAAGAGATTTTTGAGGATAATTCAAAATATTACCCATAGTATCAATTCGTTTATTAAAATTACTTGCGTAAATTCCCAAAGCTTGTTTACCCATAGCACATTGATAACAATTACGCGGAGATTGATTATGGTCGCTAAATGGAATATTAACACCTAAAATACCATTCATTAAACTCGGATGAATTTCACAATGAGTATAGCAAGGAGGTAATGCTGTTCCTTTCATTCCTTCATCAAGATCAGTAATAAATGTGGCAATCATAGCATTATTAATTTCATCACAATCCATATATTCAATGAAACCTTCAGTATCTAAATAACTTTCTGGGTCTTCGTCGTCAATATTTTGCTCATTTGGAGAAATAAAATAATCAAATCTCTTATCTTTAATATATTCTTCCCATTTCATATTTTTCCTTTTTAAAATTCTTTCAATACGCAACTCACTTTTATTTAAATCTTTATTATAATCAACAATGTAAAGAGGTCTATACATACGCCCTGCTTCTGTGCTAATAATAATATTAGAATTCTGGATATTCCATACAATAGAAGTCATAGGATGAATAATACTAGCTCTTTTACAATGCTTAAGATTGTTATATAATTCAATTGGGTTAGTATGATAGCCAATAATATCACCATTAACTATCACATAAATATTATTGCTATTTCCCATATTTTTAAGAAATGATATTGCCGATTTTTCATTTGTAGAGGTATATGTATCATTATAAATAACTACTCCAAATTCAATAAGAATATTTCTAATATGAAAACTATTCATAGCAATCGATATATTAGTACTTAATGCCATATTTTTAACAAGCCCAACAGAACTACCTTCAGGTGTTTCTGCTGGACAAATCATTCCAATTTGAGAATTATCTAATTTTCTCGGCTGAACCAATTTTCCATTTTTTTCCATAGCAGTATTAATACGACGTAAATGTGACAACGTACTAGCATAGGACATTCTGTTGAGAACCTGAGAAACACCTTGTTTAATATTCTGAAAACTTCCAATACTTTTAATTCCCCAATTACCTGTTGAAAATGAATATTTAATCCACGATTCCAGCATAGATTGTTTGAAAAATCTATGAATACTAATATCTGATATAATATTACATAGAGGGGTATTAGAATTACCGCGCCACATATTTAGTTCTTTTTCAATAGCTACTTTAAGCTCTTTAGTCAGCTTTCCATAACATTGACGGAATAAATTGCTCATTAAAACACCAGGACTATCTACACGCTTATTAATATATGAATCGCGATTGTCATATGTATCATATCCCAAGTATATTCTAATCATTTTACGAATAATGTATCCTATGTAAAGTGCTTTTCTCCTATAACTTTTACCAACGTGAGGGAGAAAATCATTTGTTAGATTATTATGTAACAATACTTTATTATTAGAACTTTCATTATTTTTATTATTAGAACCATTCATGATTTTAATTAAAACATTTTCTGCTTGCTCTTGCGTTTTAATATCACAAGCATCTTCACAACAAGCCATGAGTTCGGCAATAATCCTTTTATTCTCTTCAATTTCAGTATCATATACGATATGGTGAATAATTTCTTTATCGCTAATAATACCAAGAGCACGAAACAATACGAAAACAGGAACCTCTGATCTTAGAAATGAAGTATTAATGCGAATTATACGACCCATATGATTTAATTTACCGCTCATATTAAGTGCTGTAGTCTTAGGAGGAAGATATGTAGAATTACATACAGATCTAATTTCGGCATATAATCCTTCATTATTATTATTTGGGTGAAATACTAAGGTTTTATTTTCGTTAATTCTGTCTTGAGAAATTAAAACCTTTTCATTACCATTAATAATAAAATATCCTCCAAAATCGTAAATACATTCACTATTATTTTCTTCACAAATTCCTTTCATTTGGTTTAATACACATAACTTTGATCTAACCATGATGGGAATTTTTCCAATATAAATACCATTTACATTCTTATCAAACTTAGCAATCATACCATTTTTATCAGTATATTCGGTTACAATATGAACATTAACATATATACTGCTTGAATAAGACATATTATTCATTCTTGCAATATAAGGTGTCATAATATTATGTGTTCCATCTCCCATTTGATAACTTGGTTTTGTAATACTGGGATTGAGAATATTGATGGAAATTTTATAATTATTATCATTCATAGATAGATCACTTTTAGGATTTGTTATTTTTACTTTAATAGGATTAAAGCCTGAAATAATTTGTTCTAAAGTATTATCAACAAATTTATTAAAACTGTCTATTTGATGTTTTACTAAAGGATTAGATGATTCTGGAGAACCTCCTTTTGAGAAATAAATATCCATAATATCCCAGCAATTATTTGATGAAAACATTAATATATAATGAGAGTTAGTTAATTATAAATTATAATTCTTAAATATCAATTTTTATATTTTTATAATAAAAATTGATTTATAAATAGTATTTTTTTAAAAATAAATGTATAATATAATTGCTATATGTGGAGCTAAAAGAAGCGGTAAAGATGTTCTTGCTAAATATTTAATTAATAAATATAAATATGAAAAATTATCTTTTGCTGAACCATTAAAAAAAGCTGTAAAGGAATTATTTAATTTTAATGATATACAAGTAGGTATAGATGAAGATAATGGAATAGGAAATGAAAAAGAAATTATAGATGAAAGATGGGGAATAACTCCACGAAAAGCTCTTCAATTCTTTGGAACAGAAATAATGCAATATAAGATGAATGAACTTATACCAAATACAAATCGAGATTTTTTTGCGAATATATTGGTATCTAGAATTATTCCAAATAAAAAATATGTAATAAGTGATTTAAGATTTCTACACGAATATGAAAAAATAAAGGGGTTGAATATTGTTGTTATTAAAGTTGTTAGAGATTGCTTAATAAAAACTGATAATGAGCATATATCTGAAAATGAATACAAACAAATTCCTTGTAATATTGAAGTATTGAACGATGGAAGTATAGATGATTATATAAATAACTTTGAAATGTTAAATAAATATTATAATATTGTATAATTAGAATATTATATAATTATAATAATGAATTATATTTTGATAACATTTATTATTACTTTCTTATGGGGAATATCTCCAGTATTGATAAAAATTATTATTAATAAAAATATACCAGGATATATTATAATTTTGTTACAAGCATCCGTATATTTTTTATCAAGTATAATTTATATTATTATATATAAAAGAGATAGTATTTACGAAGATTTAATAAAAAATAGTAAATTTATACCATATTTAGCGGTAATATTTTTCTTTACTCTATACATTGCAAATATATTATATATTTATGTTGTAGAAAAGGGAAAAATTAATATAAATATATTTTCTATTATACTATATACATGCGCTCCTGTATTTACAATGTTAGGTTCATATTTAATATATAATGAAAAAATATCTATACAAAATTTAATCGGGTTTTTACTAATATGTATAGGTTTGATATGTATATTTTATCCTTTTAAATAGAAAAATTACATGAGTTTTGAATAATTTTTAAGACAATTATCAATTGATGTTTTTATGTCAGGAATATTTGGGTATAAATCATATAATTTTTTCGAAGATAATTCAATATTTGACCTTTTTGATAAAAGTATCTTATTCTGTTCTTCTATTGAAAAGTTTTTCCATGTAAAAGATGAATCTACATATTCTCTGTATAGTTCTAAGATTTCATTATGAGTAATTACACCTTTATTGCACATATTAAATGTTCCTGTAATATTATTCTTAATCATATCTAAAATTACAGGATACATATCATCTAAAACTGTCATAGAATTTGGATTAGAACAAATATATTCGTATTTTGTTATTTTTGTAATAAAATTACGATCATGGTCGTAATTAACAATAGGCATTCTTATTCGGAGATTTAATGTATTTTCACTAAACATATGCTGTAATCTATCAGTATAACCTTTTACAATTGAATATGAAGAACCATAGAAATTTGGTGATTTTTCTTCATCTATATCTTCGGATACATTTTCTGCTAAATTATTATTGTATTCAAAAATACATCCAGTTCCCATGTAAGTATAATGAATATTATATTTTTTACATAATATAGAAAGTATAAGAGGGGCATATAAATTATCACGGATATTATCTACTAATTTACCAGGTTGTTCAAGATAATCGATAGTATTATAATTTTCTCCATGAGTTCTTCCTATAAATGAAATAATATGCGTTGGATTAAGTTTTATAATTTCTTTTTCAACATCTTTTTCATTATCAGCTCGAATATCTGTTTCAATATAATTTATATTATTTTGTGTTAGATATTCGCAAAATTGTTTTCCAATCCATCCTCTGCTACCAAAAAATAATATTTTCATATAATATATATTATATTTACATCTTTATATAAATATATAAAATTATGTGCGTTTATTTTCAAATACTAAAAATATAAATATATAAAAATTGATTGAAAGACATTTCATAAAAAGTAATAATTATTATGGAATGCTCTAAGTGTCATAAAATTAAAAAATTTTGCGAATTTTCATTTAAAAATATAGAGGAAAAAATTTATTACTTATATTGCGATGATTGTAGAAATAAAACAATAGAAGAACAATTTAAATATAGAGAAAAAGCTTATGAAGAATATAATATGAAAAAAATTAATAATAAAATTACATGCGAATGTGGTTGTAGTTATGTATGTTTTAGAGAGTTTCATATGTTTAGACATATAAATAGTAAAAAGCATAAAAAATTAATTAAAGAAAAATATAATATAGTAGAATAAATTAATTTCTTTATATAGTAGTAGTAGTATAATATATGGTTGTTGGCGGTTCTACATGCGGAGCTAAATTAGGTGGTGCTAATAAAAATAATAGAAAAAATGGAGGTAATCTTAATCTTGAACCAGGTGTGACGGTAATGCCTCAATATTTAGGAGAAGTAAATGTACCTCCAGCAGTTATAGGTGGAGGTAAAAGAATTGTCAAACGCGTAGCTAAACCTGTAGCTAAACCTGTAGCTAAACCTGTAGCTAAACCTGTAGCTAAACCTGTAGCTAAACGTGTAGCTAAACGTGTTGTCAAACGCGGCGGGAATGATGGCATGCCGTCAAATCAAAATGATTTGCCTTCTACAATGATGTCTCAACAAGGCAATCAACCGCCTCCTCCTCATTTATCTCCTCATTTACTTGAAAATAAAGTAGAAAAAATTTCAGAAATTTCAGAAACTTCAGAAACTCAAGAAATGTCTGGAGGAAGTAGACAAAAAACTAATAAAGGTGGCAGTTCTTATGATATGCCTAAATCATTAGGAGGTGCTAAAAAAAGAGTTTTAACACCTTACAATAAATTTGTAAAAAAACATTTTCCAGCTATGAAACTTAAATATCCTGATTATAAAGCACCTCAAATAATGAAAAAAATAGCTGATGAATGGAAAAAAACAAAATAAATAAATAAAATAGATAATGAAAAAATATACTAAGCCTTGTGATTCTGGATATACTATATACACTATATCAAATTGTAAATATTGTACTCTTATAAAAAATAATATAAATAAATGTAAAATTATAAATTGTGATAATTACATAAAAACATTAAGAGAACGCGATGATTTTTATAAATTTATTGAAAAATATACAATTATACCTTATAAATATTTCCCTATGATATTTAATAAAGGTGCTTTTGTAGGAGGTTATAAAGAATGGTTAAATTCTAAAAATACTAAGATATAGTAAAATATATTTATAATAATTTACATAAATATTTATTTTTTTTAGTTTTATTTATAAATTACTTTAAATAACTATTCATATTATTTTTAATTATTCAATAATATAATTGTTGAAAAATGTAAAAAATGATATATAAAATAGATTATATTAATATAATAATAGAATGTTTCATAATTACGTATATGACCCATTAGACCCTTCAAATAACCACAATTTTGAAATTCATAATATTGATTTATCTATTGTAAATGGTATTAGAAGAATTATTCTGACAGATATACCTAATATAGGTGCTATTGGAGAAAAGCTTGATAAAGAAGAACCTACAGTAGAAATTAAATTTAATTCAGGTGCTCTTCATGATGAATTTATCATTCATAGAATAGGTCTAATACCCATATGTATGAAAACAGATGAAATTGAAAATTATGAGGATAATTCGCTAGTATTAGAATTAAATGTTGATAATAATACAAATAAGAGAATTGATGTTAAATCTTCGCATTTTACAGCTTCTCTAAATGGTAAAGAATTATCTAAAGCAAAACTAATTGAGCTATTTCCTCCAAATAAAGTATCTAATGATAATATATTAATCACTCGTCTTAAACCTGGAGAGAATTTACATCTAATCGCAAATATTGTAAAAAGAACAGGACGCGATAATGCTTCCTTTAATCCTGTATCTTTAGCTAACTTTTCATATATTCAAGATCCTGTAGAAGCAAAAAAATACAATAATATTTTAGATAAAGAAAGAGCTTATTATAAAAATAATTACGGTGATCCTATTAAATTTAAGTTTTATATTGAATATATTAATGTAAATATGGGACCTAAATATTTAATTCCTAAAGCATTAGATATTATTATTTCTAAGCTAAATAATTTGATTAAAGAATTAGTAAATATACAAATATCAGAATTAGTTAAAATTAAAAAATTTCAAGATATAGAAGAAACATATGAATTTATTATTGAAAACGAAGATGATACTCTAGGTAATATTATTCAATCTTATGTACATAATAAATATGTAAGAGAAACTAATACTATAGATAATATTCGTTGCAAATTTATAGGCTATATTTGTCCTCATCCTCTAAAATCTATTATGATTATTCGCATTACATTAGATAATGTAAAAGAGCCCAATATGTTCCTATCTTTTATGGAAAAAGTATGTAAGGAATTAATTGAAGAAATACTTTCGATTAAAATTAAATGGAATAAATTTGCTATAAATAATAATGTATCATAATTTATATTATTATATATTAAAAGAAGAGTAATATTATTCTAAATAATGTCTATTGAAATTGATAATTTAATGTATAAATTTGAAGATGAAGAATTGGATGAAATTGAGTATTTAGAAATAATGAGTTTAGATGATATTATAAAAGATAACCCTTCTTTTATTGCTTTATCTCGCAATGATATACAAGATAATTTGTATAATATGTTTTTAAATAAAAAAAAAGCTGAGAATGTGGTTAAATTATTCTATGAAATAATAGATGATAATAATAAAAAAAGAGGACTATTAAATAATTATGATAATTATATATTTAATGTAGAAGCAGAAAAAAAAGAAAATGATTTGAATTATAAAGATCCTAATGATGCTAATTATTTCAATAAATTAGAAAAAAGAGAGATAAGTGAATATACTAAAGCAAAAAATAAGTATTTTTTTTGCCTTAAATATAATAACGAATCTACAAATATTCGCTTTAATAATGATAAAAAAATAGTAGTATCTCTTGAACCTTATCAAAATACTGAGTATCCTATTTATTATCCAGTTTTTCCTATAGATGAAGTAAATATTCCTATAATTTCAGCATATTATAAGATACCAAAAGCAACTATAAATGATAATATATATGAACAAATAACATCTTTTTTAATTGATAATAAAAATATAAATCTAAAATTAGCATATAATTATGATAACATAAGAGAATTGATAAAAGATGTTCAACCTGATATGACACATATAATTAAATATTTAAATGACATGGAAGATGATAATTTTACACTTAATTATAATAATATAAATTCTATTTTTAAAAAATTTGGTAAATCATTGGATTTAATTAATGAAACTGATTATGATATTTTATACAACTATATGAGATCTATAACAGAATATGAAAAAGAAAGGAAAAATGTATCAAGACCTGTAAAGATAAAGAAGAGTGATATATCTAATAAAAAATTAATATTTTTTGATAAATTAAAATCTAGTTTAAATTTATTAGATTTAAAAGATAATACAATAAATTTTTTGGAAAAAACTAAAAAAATATTAGAAGAACATCTTACAAATGTTTTGGTAACAGATGAAATAAATAATTTAAATAATTTAAATATATATAATTTAATTTTGCTTATTGATAATGCTGAAAATGAAGAAATAGAGCAAATATTAACTAATATAAAACAATTTATTAATCTTAAAAATATTAAAGAAACTATTGAGAAAATAGATAAAATTTTAAATACACATTATGATAAAGAAGCTATATTAAATAATTATGAATTATTAAAAAAAAAAGTTGAATATTCACGTAATCACATAACAGATTATGATACAGATGGTAAACAATATCTAATATCATATCGCGAGGTTAAAGAAATTAAAGAAGGAAAGGATATAGAAAAATATGAAGGTATTCCTAATGATTATGCTGAAGAAAACATAGATATCGAAGATCAAGATAATGTAGCAAATGAAATATATGATATTAAATATACTATCGATATTCTTGATATTAATAAATATTTAACAAATATTAATTATAAAACAGAAGACGGATTTATAGATGGGTTAAAAATTATATTACCAGAATTATATGAAATTAGTAAGATGTCTAATATAGAATTAGATTATGATATATTATGTAGTGAATTATTTAAATACAATAGAAGTATTCCTTCAAGAAGATATATTTATACAAATGAATTTAAAGAAAATAATATAGAGATTGATAATACGCTTTTAAAAATATTAGAAAAGGTATCTCCTAAACATATATCAAGTATAAATGGATTAGTTAATGAATTAGATAAAGATACTATTGATTTAATTATTAAAATTAATAATAAATGGTTAAAAATCATTAAAAACATGTTTATACATGCTATTTCTTTTTGGATAATTAATGTTCAAGAAAAAATATTAGAAGATACTTTTCCTTTAGATGAAAATGATTTAAATGATAATTATATAGTTAACTGGTATAAATATGGGTCTCCTTTTAATAATTTAAAAAAGAGTGAAGACAAAGGAGTTCTTCCTTACATATTAAATATAGCAAAAGAATATTTAAGTAATAATAATGAATTTTCAATAAATATTGATAATTTATTGAAAGATACTATTAAATATATTGAAGAAAACTACACAACATATTTAGAAAATATGAGAGATAAATATGAATTATTTAAAAGCAGGAAAAAAGAAATGAGAGGTTTAATTGAACAAGATAAATTTAAACAAATGCGTGATAACAAAATATGTGTAAAAAATCGTAATTTATGTAAAGAACAACATGTAAAATCACTTATTTATATGCCTGATATAAATTATATTAAATTACATAAATTTTTACACGGATGTTGTTTAAAAAAATTAGATTCTACTTTTAGCGATGATATTGATTTAAAAAATGCTAAAAGAAAGGATTTAATTTCTTGGAAAAAAGAATTTGCTAAAAAGAGATTGACAAATAAGGGACGAGATCTGCGATTTATTCCTCTATTAGTTGATAAAAATGTTGTCGAAAAAGAAATATATAGCACTATAAAAGAAGATATAACATATAGTTTAAAATCTTATATAGTTCCTTTGTGGTTAAATGATATGAGATTAAAGGATAATACTATTTTATCTAAAAAATCAATAGATGATATTGAATTTAATGCTAAAAAAATAGATAATGAAATTAAAAATAATTTAAATATATTAGCGAAAACTTCTAAAAATATTAAAAATGAAAATTTTATAAATAGTTTTTATAAAAATAAAATAAAATATAAAAACATAATATTAGCTATTATAAAAATATTAAATTGTTTTTCTAAAAAGAAAGAAGATTTAGAATTAACATTACTTATAGATATTTCAATAAAAGATTTGCGAAATATTATAATAGATTTAAATAATTTAAATACTCTTATTACTGATGAATATGAAGTAGACATAGAAAGAATTAATAAATATATAGTAAGTAGAGCATTATGTTGTCCATTTAATCCAGAACAATTAATTAATGGTAGTTTGAATTCTACCATAGTGAATAGCAGTATAATTCAAGAGTTAATGAAAATTATATATACTGAAATATTAAAAATAATACAATTATCTTTTCCAACAGCAGAAGAAAATATTAATTTTTTAAATGAACAAAGAGAAAAAAATAAACAAAACAAAATTAACATATTAAATGATAAAAGTGTTGAAGAAAATTTATTGATTAAAGAGTTAAAAAAAGCTGGGATTAAATATAAATTATTCGAAGAAATTAAAGATGATGAAAATGCTAAACTCGATAATTTTATGAATGATGTTGATAACGTCGATGTTAATGAACGCAAAGATAAAGAATTATTTGACAATATATATGATGTAAATTATGATAATAAAAATGGTGAAGGTGAAGGTGATGGTGGTGAAAATATACTTATAAGTTATGATAATGATAGTGATGATGAGAATATGAATTATGAAGATATGGGGTTTATATATAATTAGACATTCTCTCCGTATCCTGGAATAATTTCATTATTTTTTTCTTCTTTTTTTTCTTCTTGTTTTTCTTCTTTTTTTAATTCTTTAGGCGGTATATTTGATATATTTACAAATGAAGCATCAGGAATCATATTTTGGAGTGATTTGTTTTCTTTGCCGAAAGATCTTCTGATTAAATTTGTATTTCCTATTATTCCATTTAATTGAATAGGAATATATCTATTACAATCATTAAAACATTTAGATACTTCTATTTTATATTTTAAAGGTATCTCTTCAAATGAACAATCTTGGATTAAATTATCATATTTTAATGATAATAAACTAAATTCTTCTTTTGATATATTACCTTCAATTGATTCTAATTCTTGAGATAATAGCATAAATTGTTGAGATAATTTTTTAAATATTTCAAATTTTTCGCTTGCTTTTATACTATTTGTAAGAGACATAATAAGAACACTTACAGCATTTACAATAATATTAGGTATTTTAATAGAGTTAGCATCATCACTAATACTATTTATAATACACATAGTTGAACTTGTCAATACAAGTGGAATAGCAAAACAGAACTTAATAAAACTCCAATGACTAGAAGCTTTTGTACATAATAAAGTCATTGCTTCGCATTTATCTAAAAGTTTTTCTAATTTTGTCATATTTATTTTTATTGTTAATCTAATTATATAATATTTTTTAATTTGAATTATTATATTAGAGATAAGTGTATGAATATAGAGGTAAAAACTAATGATTGGATTCTTCCTAATAGAGTAAGCTATAATAAATATATATATAATACATTTCATCCTTCTAAATATAGTAAAAAAAAGACAGAAGCATCATGTGATTGTACAAAAGATAGTTGTGATTTAGATGTTTCAAAAGTTTCTTTATTTCCACAACAAAGAATTATAAAAGATTATATGCTAATTGATAGTCCATATCGTGGAATATTATTATATCATGAATTAGGTTCTGGTAAAACAGGCGCATCTATTGCTGCGGCAGAAGGATATATTAATAAAAAAAAGGTGGTAATTATGACACCAGCTTCTTTATCGCAGAATTATGAAAATGAATTAATGAAAATATCTAATGTAGGATTAAATTTAAAAAAATCATGGACTTGTTTGAAAATAGATAAAAAAAATACTAAAGCAATTGATGATTTAAGTAAATATGCTATTGATAAAAAATTAATAGGAAAAACAGGAAATATTTGGGTTCCTCTTTATAATAAAGATGTAGATGGTGCTGAAATAGTAATAAATGATATTAAATATTCTGATTTAAATGCTGTTTATAAAGAAGAAATTAATAAAACTATTACTCATATAATAAGAAATAGATATACATTTATCAATTATAATGGTTTAACAAAGGCTTTAATAGATGAATTAGAAAAAAATGGCAATCCTTTCGATAATACATTTGTAATCGTAGATGAAGTTCATAATTTTATAAATAGAATAGCAAATGGTTCAACATTAGCAATGAGAATATACAATTTTTGTATTAAAGCAAAGGATATTAAAATGGTATTATTATCTGGAACTCCTATTATAAATCAACCTTATGAATTATCTTTTTTAATAAATTTATTAAGAGGTCCTATGACAACCTATAATATAAGTATATTAGACGGGCAAGCTAATAAGAAAAAAATAATAGAAAAAATACAAAATACAAATTTATATGGATATATTGATGAAATATATCATGGAGATAAATATGTAAATGTTATATTATTACCTAAAAATTATAAAAGAGAGAATGGTACAACTATAACAAAAAAAGAATGGAATATCGAAGAAGATGAGATTATTAAACAATTAATAAAAAAAATAAATGAATGTGAAATTTTACCTAAAAAAAATGGTAAAAAAGATGGTGAAAGAATTGGCGATAAAAAATTAGATGTAAAGAAACCATATATTATAGTAACAAATGGTATAACAGGATCACAAAAAACAAAATTATATGGAGAAATTATAAATTATCTAAAATTAAAAGACGATAATGTTAAAATAATAATAGATGACTTAGTAACAAATAATAAAGAATATAAAAGAAGAGTTCTTGAAATAATTAAAAGTGTTAACGAAGAATGTAATAATAATAAGGTTCGCATTGAAAATAAATATAAAAAACCTGACGATAAATTATTAGATGCTTTTGAAAAAGCATATTTTGATATAAGAAATGGTAAAAATTGTAATGATAGTTTTTCTGATAGTTGTGATAATTTAATTAATTTAAATTTAGAAAAAGCTCTAAAAGAAAATAAAAATATAATATTTGAAACGCAAGGTTTAAATGTTCCATCGTGGTTATTAACACATCCATATCTTAGAGAAAATTATAATATAATATTTGGATATTCTCTTGCTCCTATTAAAAAGGTTATTGAAGTTATAATTTCAAGAGCTATAGCAAATATAAAAAAATATGAAAAAAATCCTGATAAACATCCAGCACCAAGATTTCCAAACACTGATAAAGAGAAGATTAGACAAAATATAATTAAAATAATAGATACTTTAAAATATTTGAGGGATAAGTGCATCGATGACATTAAATATGTTGATTGTGGAAATAAAAAAATAGATAAATTATTAATATATAATAATAATTCTGAATTTAAATTAGATTTGATATATGATAGTAAATATAATATATCAGATAATGATTTTGAAGATATGATAAAAAATATAGTAAAAATAGATGAAAACAATGAAGAACTTAGATTATCTTTAGCATATAAACAGACAACGGATTTTGTATTTCCAATAAAAAAAGAAGAATTTAATAAAATTTTTATAGATGATAAGGAACCCGATGATATTAAAATATTAAATCAAGATTTATTCAAACGAAGAATATTAGGAATATTAAGTTATTATAAAATAACTGGTTCTGAATTATTTCCGCGTGTATTACCTGATCGTATTAAATATATGTATATGACAAAAAATCAGATGAAGAAATATGTTGAAGTTAGAAAAAAAGAAATAGATATGGATGAAAGAAAGAGAATGTTCTCAAAAAAAGAAGATGCTGATACTAGTTCTGTTTATCGCGCTTTTAGTAGATTAGTATGTAATTTTGCTTTTCCTGATGAAATTATACGAGAATTCCCTCAAGATATAAGACTTTTAAAAAAGAAGGAGATTTCTTTAAATGATGAAGATAAAGACGAAGATGATATTGTAGAAGTTGATATTAATAAAGAGGTTGCTGTTGAATATGAATTGAAATTAAATAAAGCTTTAAAAGAATTAAAAAAAGGGAACTACCTTGATGTTAAAAATTTAGAAGAAAATTATAGTCCTAAATTTGCTAATATGTTAGAAGATATAAATACATCTCCAGGAACAGTATTAGTATATTCTCAATTTCGTGTTGTTGAAGGTTTAGGAATATTTAAAGAAGTTTTAAATAAACAAGGTTATATTGAAATAAATATAACTAAAAGCGAAGAATACGGATATATATTTGAAAATCCTGATGTATTTGATAAGAAATATGATAATAAAAGATATGTTGTATTTAATTCTGATCGTATTAAAACAAATATATTAATGAAAATATTTAATGGCGATTTTTCTGATCTTCCTGAAAATATTAAGAATACTCTTCCAAATAAAGGAGAAAATATAGATCAACGTTATGGAATACTTGCGAAAGTAATGATGATTACGCAATCAGGTGCTGAGGGTTTAAATTTAAAAAATGTAAGACGTGTATTGATAACCGAGTATTTCTGGAACTCTGTTCGTATAGAACAAGTTATAGGAAGAGCGGTTAGATCATGTAGTCATATGTCTTTGCCAGTTGAAGATAGAGATGTTACTGTTTATAAATATATTATGAAATTTACTAAAGAACAATTGGCATCTAATCCAACTATTAGAAAAAAAGATAATGAATTAACAACAGATCAGCATATATTACATAAAGCGCAAAAAAAGGAAAAATTAATAAAAACATTTTTAGATATGTTGAAAGCTTCTTCATTAGATTGTATAATACATTCTGAGGTTAATAAACCTTTAGAAAATGGATACAAATGTTATAATTGGCCTATAAATATTAATGATAATAAATTATCTTATACACACAATATTGCTGATGATAATAAAATACAATCATATAAATTGTATGAAAGAACTAAAAAAAATAAAGGCAAGGTAGTATCTCGCAATGGTGTTAAATATGTCTTATTAAATAATAAGTTATATGATTATTTTAGCTATAAAAATGCTGGAGTATTAATATCTGTGTAATTATATAAATAATGAATTATAGTAAATAAGAAGTGTAAAAAATTTATATATAGTAATATTAATGAATAATAATATATCTTCATATATTGTTAAAAAATGTATTTGTAGATATGATAAATTCAAGTTATGTTTAAGAGATACAAATGAAGGCGAATACTGCAGATATCATAAAAATACTAAGAATGGATATATATATAAAATTTTTTATGATGTTTTTAAAAATAAGGATACTATTGATATTACTGATTTATATGAATTATATAAATATGTTAATAATATTAATATAAATAAAAAGGAGTTATTTATAGAGTTATTAAAAAATATACCTTATAAAATAATATGTAATATTATAGAAAATGGTAAATACTATATATTTAAAAAGAATAATTACACAAGCAAAATGGAAAAATATATTTTATTATATGAAATAAATGAAAATACTTATAACTTAAGTAATAATAAAGAAAATATATCTATATTTCTAAAAATACAAAAAAGGTTAAAAGATAAACAAATTATAAAATATCAATTTGGAGATAATTATATGAATTGTGAAGAATTATTTACAGGAGAAAATATAGATAATATACCAAGAGAAAGACTATTTATATTTAAAAATAGTAGAGAAGAAAAATATATATTTGATGCTATAGAATTAGAATATTTTATAAGAACTTGTATAAACTATAAACAAGAACCTTATAATCCATATAATAGAGAAGTTTTAAGTAAAAATATCATTAAAAGTTTAAATAATTTTATAAAATACAATAATTTAATAATAAAATCGGAAGAATACAAATGGGAAACAAATATGCATGCTTTTACAGATTTAGCAATAGAAATAGAAAGAAGGGGATTTTATAATAGTCCCGAATGGTTTAAAAATTTAACAAATGTAGATTTTTTAAAAATAATAAAATTTTTTAAGTTGTTTTCAAATGATATTCCTGAAAATAATAAATATTTTAATAATATAACTCCGGATACATTAGTATTTGATTTTTGTAAAGATGCTATTAAAATGTTTAAAGAATGTAATGAAGAATTATATATATTATGTTGTAATTTTATGAAATCTTTAGCTATGTGTTCTAATAATTTTTTTGACAATATACCAACTTGGCTCATAACTGGTTCAACTATCGAAACAAGATTTCGTGTTAATTTGGAAATGCCTAATATAAATAATATAAATGAATTAGATAATAATTTTTTCTTATATTATTTTGTAGAATATAGTTAAGGTTAATAATGAATACATATGATATAAAATATACTCCAGATTTTGCTTATACACCTATAAATTCAAATTTTATTCCAAATACTATTGAAGAAAAACAAAAAAATAATTATGATATATATGTAAATAAATTTAAGACAGCATTTTATGGGTTTTTTTTATTTATTATATTATCTCTTCCAGTATCTTATAAAATAGTTGATATGATAGCTAAAATAATATCAAATAATATAGAAATATATGATCTAAATATAGAAGAACCATCGCCTTTAGGTCGTGTAATTATGGGGTTAATATTTTTTATATTAATATTTATTCTCTAAGAATTTCTAAACCTTCTTCTTAGTAGAAACCTTTTTAGCTACTACTTTTACAGGTTCAGGTTCAGGTTCAGGTTCAGGTTCAGGTTCAGGTTCGGGTTCAGGTTCGGGTTCAGGTTCGGGTTCTTCTTCCTCTTCCTCTTCCTCTTCCTCCTCTTCCTCCTCCTCATCTTCTTCTTTTTTAACAACAACTGATTTAGCTGTTTCTTTAGTTACACTTGGTTTTGTAACATTAGACGATGATACTTTCTCAATTTGCTTTGAAACAACCTCAGTATCAACATCAATATCATCGTCTTCTTCATCATCACAATGTTCATCATCACTATCTTTTACAAAAGTCAATTTAGAAGAATTAATTTTTTGAAATTTTCCAGATACAATTTTCCAACTACAACCGAACATTCCAGCAGAGAACCAAATACCATTAAGCTGGATAATAAATTGAGCCTTTCCTCCTTTAAGATTTGAGACATATTCTTTAAAATCAATTTCGTTATTATCCATATCATAAGTATCAAGATCAAATTTATCTTCGGCGGAATTATAAGGAATTTTTGCTTTAAAAGTAGGAGGATATTTATCAGCATACGCTCCTGTATCCTTATCTTTGTCGCGGCGAATAATACGACTAAACATATTTGAAACTGTGCCTTTATTTCCTTCAAAATTATTTTTGAACCATGCTACTCTATTTACAAAAGCATCTTCCATAATTTTATTTTCGAGTTCAATCAATTTATCATGAAACAATTTAATTTTTGGATTTTCTTCAATTCCTTTAAAAGAAACGGTAATATCAAATTTTTGAGCTTCGTCTTTGCGTGAATCTTCCTTAATAAATTGCGAATTATCATTTACTCCGTAAGGAATATTAAGAACCGGTGTTTGGATATAAACTTTAGAGCCCATGTAATTAACATATACAGATTTAGCTCCTGATTTCATTACTTTCATTTCTGAATACTTAATCTTGTCGACATTAAATTGCTTTGGTAGAAGAACGTTCATAGTTGAATATATATATTAATTATTCTTTATATACACTATCAATTTTTATTATTTTTTTAATTATTCTTTTTTAAAATTAAAAAATAATGATATAAATTTGGTTTCTACACAAAATAACATATGTAAAAGTTGTCCTAAAATAAATAAATAAATAAATGTAAAAATTAAATTAAATTTTAAAAAATATGATATAATAAATGCTCCTATAAATGTCATAATAATATCAATTATAGCAAAATCAAATACCCTTATTGAATGTATTCCTTCTCTTGAAACACCAAATATATCTTTATATTCAGAAAAAATACACATGATACTTATATATAATATAAGTATATTAAATTTGAAACTTAATAATTATCTAATTTCAAAAGAAGTTGTAATTAGGCAATTAACAAGAATTCTAGAAATACTTAATTTATTTTTATTATCTTGCAAACATAAATAAAACATTTCATTATACATATTATTTACATAATAATTATATGCATTATCAATTCCGTATGAAAGTAGAATATTATTAATATCATAAATAGTTAGTTTATTTATTTTACATTCAATAAAATCATTTAAATCTTTATTTAAAATATCTTTTTCATCATGACAATTATTATTATTGTAGCAAATATCATCATATATATTGTTACAAATATCATAAATACTCTCGTGAATAATATCTTTCATAAAACATTCGTACATAGCAATATTTATTTAAT
>Ga0169931_10002243_pt1 | contig 31597 bp, 23 predicted proteins | sample Kivu_15m_20L_FD_129675 | JGI IMG/M metagenome (GOLD analysis project Ga0169931, IMG submission 129675) | Freshwater microbial communities from Lake Kivu, Western Province, Rwanda to study Microbial Dark Matter (Phase II) - Kivu_15m_20L... | ecosystem: Environmental > Aquatic > Freshwater > Lake...
CGCGGACCGTCGACAAGCTCTGGGAGCTGTGCGGGCAAATCCTCGATCAGTTCACCGAACAGGAATGCCGCAACTACTTCAAGCATTGCGGATACCGCTACACTTAAGCTGGAACCGCTCTAGGTAGTTCATATGCGACTGTAGGGCGGCGCCCCTCCCACGAGAAGTAGCGCCAGCCTGATATTACCGCGCTGGCAGGGGACGGATTTCATATGGCAAGGGAAACTCGACGTTCTCCTGCCGGATCTCTAGGACTTCGACGGTGGCTTGATATTCACGTTGCAAGTGCGCAACGCAAGCCTCAACAAGATCTTCCGGCGCGCTCGCGCCGGCGGTGATCAGCACCGTTTCGTCCCCGCGGAACCATTCTGTTTGCAGTTCAGCGACGCTATCAACGAGGTATGTCGGTCGTCCAAACTCGGCCGCGACTTCCGTCAGGCGAATGCTGTTAGAACTGTTCTTGCTGCCGAAAACCAGCACCATGTCTGCCTGCTGAACCCCGGCCTTCAGAGCCTCTTGCCGATTCTGGGTGGCATAGCAAATGTCCTCTTTGGACGAACCAACGCAGTCGGGAAAACGCTCGCGCAAACGGCGAATGATGACTTCAGCGTCGTCGACGCTGAGAGTCGTTTGCGTGAGGTAGGCCACTTTGTTGGGATCGACGACATGCAGTCGATCGACGTCGGCTACCGATTCGACCAAGATCATTTGCGCAGGCGCTTCGCCCAGAGTGCCGACCACTTCATCGTGATCACGATGACCGATCAACACGATCGTGTATCCAAGCTGTGCGAAGCGAACCGCTTCGAGATGTACTTTGCGCACGAGTGGGCAGGTGGCATCAACAACTTGCAGGTCGCGTTGGAGAGCCTGCTGGCGAACGGCCGGAGAAACGCCGTGGGCGCTGTACATCAAGTGGCTGCCGCGCGGAACCTGTTCAACCCGGTCGACGAAAACGACGCCTTTGTCCTCAAACCGCTGAACCACGTGGCGATTGTGCACAATCTCGTGAAACACGTAAAGCGGCGTGCCGAACAGCGCGATCGCCCGATCCAGTGCGTCGATTGCCATATTTACGCCGGCACAAAACCCGCGTGGGCTAACGAGTAGAACTTTCATGATGCGAGGGCCTCCGAATCCATTTTGCCCACACGTAACTTGCCTACCTGGAGTTGACGGTTGGCGACGCGCCAAGCGGTGTTGCCGCTAAGGTCGACGGCCCTGCCAAGACCGCCGGGGTCGGGGGCGATTCGAGAGCCGGCAATCGAATCGTGAACGTGGCGCCCACACCCGCTGAGGATTCGCAGGTAATGGTTCCGCCGTGCCCCTCAACGATCGACTTGCTGACTTCGAGGCCCAAACCGGTCCCTTGCTCTCCCTTGGTCGTAAAGAACGGCTCCCAGATTTGCCTGGCGACCTCGGAACTCATGCCACACCCGTTGTCGGAAACCGCGATCTCGACCTGGTCGTGATGACGAGTGAGCGAAAGTCGAATGCGACCATCGGGCTTCTCTTTGATCGCGAAGGCCGCGTTCTTGAGCAAGTTGATCAGTACTTGCTGAAGCTTGACGCGATTGGCCCTGACCCAAGGTTCCCCTTCGACGACGACTTCGAGCTGTTCGACGTCCAATGTGCGCTCGAACCTCAGGAACTCGAGTAGTTCGTGAACGACCTCGGCGAGTGCTAGAGGTTGCGTCACCACTTGCTGATGCTCAAAGCGAACAAAGGCCTTTACTTCGTCGACAATTTGCACCAGACGCTCATACGTACTGCGAGCGAAACCCGCCATCTGGACCAGGTCCTGCTTATCGCTATACTCGTCCTCGATCAATTCAAGCAGCGGAAGCATGCAGAGTTGGTTACCCATTTCGTGCGCAAGCCGCGCAGCCGAACGCCCCAGCATGGCACACCGATCGGAAGCGACGAGCCGATCCTGCAAGGCGATATTCGACAGCGACATGTCGTACGCCTCGATTGCACGAAGCAGGATCGAGAACACTTCGTCCTGCTCCCACGGCTTCTTTACGAAATAGAATACCTGCCCCTGATTGATCGCACTGAGCATGGCTCGCGAATCAGCATAGCCAGTGAGCATGACGCGCTTGGTGTGAGGATACTTGCGGCGCATGATCTCGAACAGCTCGGCGCCGCTCATCCTGGGCATCCGCTGATCGGCAATCACGACCGGAAATACGTGGTGCTCGAGCAGGTCGAGGGCAGCCTGGCCGCTGGAGGCAGTGACGATATTGAAGTAGTCTTCGAAGGTGGCCTGGAATACGACCAGGTTTTCCATTTCGTCGTCGACGTAGAGGATATCTCGCTTCATGGGATTGCTCGCTGAAACGCCAACTGTTCTTGAAAGTCGTCATCCGAGGCCGGCGCTTCGGCCACGCAAGGAAACCGAATGACGAACTCCGTGCCCCGCTGAAGCTCGCTCTGACATTCAATCGTCCCGCCAAGCTTGGTGATCAGGCCGTAACTCAACGAGAGCCCCAATCCGGTGCCGACCCCTGGTTCCTTGGTCGTAAAGAACGGATCGAAAATCTTCTCGCGAACGTCGGCCGGAATGCCGCAGCCAGAGTCGCGAATGCGGACGCTCACCCACTCGTCTTCCTGCCGGGTCGTGATCGTGATCGCTCCGTCGTCGGTGATTGCCTGCTGGGCGTTGTTGAGAATATTCATGAACACCTGGTTCAACTGTCCGGCAGGGCCGAATACGCGGCCGATCTCGCCATAGTCGCGAACGACTTCAATTCGGTCGCGCATCGAACTGGAGAGCAGATTCACGCACATGTCGAGAGCTTCGTGCAGGTCGAACACCTGGAACTCTTCGTTGCCGGGATGCGAGAACGTTTTCAAGTCGCCAATGATCCGGGCGGTTCGCGCTGCGCCGGCTTCGACCACACTGGCGAGCGTCAGAATCTTCTTGAACGCGGCTTGCACTTCGTTCGCCCCCCCATCGGCAGTTGGTTCCGCCTCGACCAGTTTCTCCACCCGCTTGATCGTTGTGGCTAATGGTCGGATACCGTTGTAGACGGCGTTGATCGAATTATTGATCTCGTGCGCGAGACCAGCGATCAACTGACCAAGCGAACTCATCTTCTCGGCCTGGACGAGCTGGCTTTGCAAATCGCGCAACTCGTTGTAGGCCGTGCGCAACTCACGATTACGCCGGTCGAGATCTTGATGCAGGCCGCGGAGCCGCAGCAGCGAGCGGACGCGGGCCTGGAGTTCGTTCTCTTCGAACGGCTTGATCAGATAGTCGTCCGCGCCACAATTCAGGCCCCCGATCTTCATCGACAGCTCAGCTTTGGCGGTAAGCATGATGAACGGAATATGGGCCGTCGCCGAGTCCTCCTTGATCCTTCGGCAGAATTCCTGCCCGTCAACGTGGGGCATCATCACGTCTGAGATGATCAGATCCGGTGCGACCTGCCCGGCGACTTCGAGTCCTTCTTGACCATCGCGAGCGAACACAACGCGGTAGTCGTCGCGCAACATTTCGCCGAGCAGCACGCGGATCTCGAGTGTGTCATCCACGACCAGGATCGTGCGTGTGAAGGGGTTACCTGTGTCGTGAAGCCCGTTCTCGATCGCCGCTTCCGGCTCGATGCTGAACTGATCGAGATCGGCAAACGCCCGACCCAGACGTTGCTCGCCGGAGTGGTTCACCGACAGCTGACCTTGAGGTACGGGGCGCAACGGCAAGTCGAAGTAGAACCTCGAGCCGCGGCCGAGCTCACTCTTCAGGTGAACTTCGCCGCCGTGCAGTTCGACGAGGTCCTTGACCAGCGACAATCCCAGGCCCGTTCCACTGAACTCGCGCGAGCTGGAACCGTCGACCTGTACAAAGCGTTCGAAGACTTTGTCGCGCTGCGTTTCGTCGATGCCAATCCCCGTGTCGGTGATGGACACCCAGACGCGGTCATCCGTGCGATAGGTTTCGACGTGAATGCTGCCGCCGCGGGGCGTGAATTTAATGGCATTCGAAAGCAGATTACTGACAATCGTGTCAACTTTCTCCTCGTCTGCGCCGAAGGGAGCGAGCTCCGGATCGAAGTCGATTGAAAGCACGATGCCGCGCTGTTGGACCAGCGGCGAAGCGGCCTTGGTTAGCGAGTCGACCAGTTTGTTAAGATCCGTGGCAGCCAAATTGAGCTTCATTTGCCCGGCCTCGAGCTTGGAGAAGTCGAGCAACCGGTTAATCAGGTCCAGCAGGCGGTAACCGTTGAGTCGGACCATCTCCAGCATGTGCTTGGCGGAAGGTGAAAGCTCATCCGCGTTACGCTGCAGCAAGCGATCGACAGGCGCGAGGATCATCGTCAGCGGAGTGCGAAGTTCATGGCTGACGTTGGAGAAGAACTCTGTCTTCAAGCGATCGTGCTCGGTGAGCTTATTGAGCGAACGCTGCAAGCTGCGTCGGCTGCGTGACAACTGTCGGGTGCGGCGTCGCACCTTGCGCTCCAAGTTCGTGTTCAGTTCGCGAATCGTCCGATCGTTCTCATCCAGTTGTTCAACCATCACATTAAACTGGCGGGCAAGAATGTCGAGTTCGTCGTTACCGGCGGGGTGCAGTCGCTCGCAAAGTTGGCCCTGCTCAACGCGTTTCATCGCCTGCACCAACTCGGCCACCCGGGAGGCGACGCTGCGGGCAAGCACAACCGACAACAACAGGCCGATGGTCACCGCGGCGATGAAGATCATCATGATGTGCCACTGCATGTTCGCCAGCGTGGCAGCCTGATTCTGTGGATCGTTGACGATCTCGACTGCGCGCTGGTTAGCGAGCGCGCCGATCATCAAGGCGGTGCCGGCGATCGTAAGTCCGAAGCAGATGGTCATCCGCGACTGAAGCCGCGAGACGGGAAGCTGGGCGTAGGGGATGGGCAAACCTTCGTCGAGCAAATGCCGGATGATGGGGCGCATCCAGAATTCGATCGCGAAGAAGGACAGCATCAAGGACGTGGAAACGCCCAAAAACGTACCGAGACAGATGTTGATCAGCGTCGCCGAATCGACCTGGTCCCACATGTACAGGATCGGGCAGAGCACCGCGTCAGTGACCAACGGCACCAGCAGCGCTTCGTGCAGGTGGTGCTTGCCACAAAACTCGACGGCGTCGCGACCCGCTTGCAACGCACGTGGGAGTTCGACCACCCTGCCATGCTGTAAATCGCCGAGAACGCGCCGCAAGCGGCGTGTTTCCCACAGTCCCTGCAAGGTCGTAGCCACAACCGCGGCAATCACGACCACCACCGCCAAGAGTCGGAAGTGTGAAAGGACCTCCGGAGTAACGTGCAGCGTCAGGTCGATGTAATAGATCGTCAGCACGCCGCCGATCGAGCCGATCAGGCGGGTAACAATCATCATCACAAGGATGTAATGAGGTCCAAGTTTCTTGAGCAGGCTTGCGAGCATTGTCTGCCGTTCACACGGCCCCGGCACTGCACGCCGGGACACTTTGATTCGTTATTTGAATCCACGACTGTTGAGTTCCATCCGCAGCAATTGACCCAAAGCACGGAGCAGCGCTGCCACGTCGACACTGCGAATCCCGGCTGCCAGGGAGGCGATCGATTGTCGATGCGATTCCCACTTGAGCAGGAAGTACTGTTCGTGCTCGCCGCGACGGACGGCCGCTTCGATCTTGGCCGGCGTTGCGCTGGCCAGGTCGTCGAGGCTCAGATCCCCCTCGCGCAAAGCTCTGGCGAATACCCCGCTGGTAAAATCGCGTTCGGCAATCTCGCGCTGCCAAGTGCTGACTAGATTGCCGATTCGCCCCATGCTTTGGGCATGCCAGACCACCTCCCGCAGACGACCTAGCTCCGCCCGATCGAAATTGGGCGAGCACATCAGGTCCATCGTGGCGAAGCTCATCATCTGCATATTGTGGGGCTGATACATGTCGTGCTCTTGAACGTTCAGGAGCGCCGGCTGCTTGTTGACCATCAGCGAATAGGCGAAAGTGTTGAGAATTTGCTGATGATCGTACTTGAGCAGCTCGGTGTAATCCGCGTAACAGGGAGCGCATTGCAGGCGATTCAGGAACGTGTCCCATAGGTCGCAGGTGAACTGTGCATACTCTTGCTGCTGGCTGGAAAACTCGCTGAAATCGCGGTCCACATGGCCGGCGATGATACCGGTGAGCGCCGCGAGAAACGCGTCTCCGCCGCCATGATCGGCCACATCGTCGAGCATCACTCCATACATCACGGCAAGCAGCTTCGTATCGCACAGTTCGCGGCGCAGCGCGGGCGCGACGCACGACAGCGTCGTAAGATCGAGTCCGTGCAGGCACCAACGCCACAAATATACGTCACGCGAACCCACTCGCCCGTAACGTTCGACCCAGTCGGCAATGAACGGACTGAATTGCGTGGCAAGGACTTGCGCCTGAACGTCGGGTGCGTCAGCCAGCTCCCTGAGCAGAAGCGCCGGCCCGGAATGCGTTTCCTGTTGGCACGTCGTTGTAACCGGATCAATCGGCGCAACCAAAACGCCCTTAGTCTCAGTCGGCTGTGCCAGATGATCGCCCAACCAGCGACAACGGCGGACAACCAGGCCGGCCAACACTTGATGCACGTCCTTTGCGCCTGCGGACTCGACAGCGCCAGGCGATACGACCGTCATATTAGGCGCATTACCGCGCCGGATCAGCTGTTCGCAGACCCAGGCAGAAAAACCGCCCGCTTCACAGTCGTCCAGAATCACCGTGTAAGCTGCCTCGGCAGCGGCGCTCGAAAAGCACTCGACATCGAGCGGGTGCGCGAAGCGAGCGTTCACAACAGTGACACGAATGTTCAGTTGAGCAAGATTCTCGGCTGCGATTGCGGCGGCAGTACATGTCGGGCCCCAGGCCACGATGGCGACATCCGCACCTGCGCCAAGACGCTCAGCTCGACCAGAGGCAACTTCCTCACCCCGAGGCCAACTGACTTCCGGCAGGTTCGCCTCTGCCAACCAGACAATGGAAGGGGTTTCTTGTCCGGTACACCAGGCGAGCATCTGGCCAAGTTCGATGCCATCCTTGGGTGCAAGAATCCTGACTCTCGGCAGTTCACGAAACGCTGCCAGGTGCGAGGAACGGGCAAGGGTGTGATTCTTGTCGCCCGTCTCGATGACGAGTGTGATTCCCAACTCGCCATCTGCGAATACGCGACGAATAGTCGGCAGATTGTCGAGCGCCTCGTTGAGTGTCAAAAGTATGCACGAGCGCCGGCCCACAGCCGCCAACGATTGACAACGTCTGAGGAGCCCCGCCGCATCATCAACCGCACCCTCGGATGAGAAGTGTACGACGCTTGAATCGATGGTCTCTAGTTCCTGCAACGAATCGAGCGCACACCTGTGGTAGGTCTGCGCGGGCGCAGCTGTGCCCGGGCTGGGCGGGTCCGCAGATGAGAAGTGCGGAGACGGTGCTCCGCCAGCGATATCGACGTACAATACGCTGGAATTGCCGCTGTGCTTGACATCAGCCAGCAGCCCAAGCAGATCCTCTTCGGTATCGAGAGTGTGCGGGTCTCGAAATCGAAAATGGAGTCGCGAGGCCACGCGTTCCGCCAGTTGACGCAAATCGACTGTAGGTGCTCCGGCTTCCTCAACACCGCAGATCACCAACAGTAGGCATGCATCCTGCTTGAGGGCAGCACGCATTTCAGGTGAGCCGTTTTCGCTGGCCATCTCCTGCGTTGTTTGCACGAGCACAAGCCAGGGTGGACCCGCATCACCGGACTGCACTTGAGCGTCTGGCTGCACGGCGCTGCTGCGTGCAAACTCGTGGCTCGAATCGATGCGGAGCTGCTGCTGGCCATCCGCGCCTTGCGGATGCCACACCACGCGGTCGCTTGGGGCGCCGAACGTGCGCTGGAGCGCCGCTGCAAGCCGCGCAAATGCCGGTCTGCCAGTCTTTGCGGCAAGCTCGAAGCGTGAATCGCCCGAACGTAGCAGCTTCGATGGATGAGTATCAGGTAACGGAAACATGCGCCAGGAATTCGGATCGACCACGTTCGCCATGACGTGCTCAGCGGCGTTGAGGAGAGGTAAAAATCGCGCGGCGCACTGGTCTCCCCTCAATCAGGCTTCGCGCGGAACTCGTTGATTATGGTGCAATTGGCCAGCGATTGTCCATGAAAATGAGAGGCACTCGGACAGCATTCGAGGAAGTGCGAATGAGTATTTGCAAAGCTGTACGGCCTCTCCGGATTGCACCGCCAATCTGCAGGAGTTTCGAGATGTGTAGATACACCGATCGCAACGATTGGGTCACTCATGCAGATCTCATCATGCTGAGATGATTCATTTGCTCGCGAGAAAATACTCCAGCTTGCAACTAGGTGTTCGCGCACGTTTGTCAGCGACCTAGATTTGTGCGTCGATCAGCAGGCCCCTCTTTCGCCCGCCTGAAGGAACTACGAAGCAATGGCGCTCATGCAAACCACGTGTGACCGATCCTACCCGCTAGTGCACCCGGAAATGGTCGACGCAATGGTCTTTCCTGAGCCGACGTTGAGCGAAGCGGAACCTTTCGCAGTCGAACTGCGTGAGATCTCGCCGGCAAGCGCGAAGCTGCTGATGGCCGGACCACCGCAGCTTCCGAGTCGCTGCCGATTACGGCTCAACAGTTCGAAACTGGCGCGACCCCTGGAGCTGAACGCTGAAATTGGTTGGGCTCGACCGAATTTGGCCGGCGACTGGCTCGTGGAGTGCGAGTTTCTTGCGCGAATGGCTGAGTCGCGATTCAACGATTTGCTCGCGAGCGGCCTCTTGGAACGCCGTTCGGCCGTGCGATATCAGACGCGCATTCCAGTGAGCGTCGAATGGACGATCGGAGAGAATCGGCTAAGTGGTCTGGTTCGCGATTTGTCAGAGGGCGGTTTGTGCCTGATGACCAGCATGCCTCCGGCGGGTCGCGTGGTCTACGTGATCGCCACGACTCCAAACGGAGAAGCGGCGTTAAAGCTGAAAGTTCGTTGGTCGCTGGGCGTCGGACAAAACCATCTGGTCGGCTGTCAGTTCATTCGCGGCGAAGATTTCTATCTGCTCCGCAATCTGCAGCCCGCGGCGCAGCCGGCATATAACGAGTATTCGCGAGCGACGCGACCAAGCTAGCTAGCTAGCTCCGGCGAGCAACGCCTGAGCTCACCGCTCGGCGATCAGCGAGGCGATTCGCTGGCGCATCTGGGCTTCGCCCGTGGCGCCCTGCCAGTTGAGTTCGCCGTACCACCACGAGCGAACCTGCCCTTCGCGATCGATCAGATAAACACTGGGCCAAAGATTGTTGGCCCAGGCTTTCCAGGTTTCGCCATGCAGGTCGAATGCGACTGGGTATTTAATTCCGCGTTCGATGATGTTCGCCCGCAACTGTTCGAGATCTCGCTCGGCAGCCGTTTCCGGGGTATGGACTCCGATGACCGTTAGATCCTTGTCCGGAAACCTTTCACGCCATGCCTGATAGTGCGGCAGGTTGCGAATGCAATTGATACAGCCGAACGCCCAAAAGTGCACGACAACGACCTTGCCACGCTGCGTCTGAAGCGAGAGCGGCGCGGTATTGATCCAGGCCTCGACCGAGCGCAACTCCGGCGCGAAGCAACCAATTCGGGATACCTGACTCAGGTCGAACCGCGGGCCGAACAACTCGGCCAGCTTGGACTGTTGATCAGGCTTGAGAATCGCCATGACTTTCTGTGTAGACAGCGTTCCGCCATCGGCGGTAGCAATAAGATCGGCAATGCTCTGGCTCTGGTCTCCGCTGAGAACCAGCTGCTGGCGGAGGTCGGACGCGGCAAGGGCTTTTGCGCCCCGGGCCTGCAATACCAGTTGCTCGAAGCGCACCCTCTGCTCTGCCGAAAGCGTTTGATCCATGTTCTGGCGAAGTGTGACGTCGAGAGCCTGCAGCTCTTGTGCGCTCTTGGTTGGCGGTACGTCGCGCAGGCGCCAGAACGGCTGATCAACTTCGACGATGGCAGCTTTAACCTTTATTCGTTGTGCTGGCGACAGTTTTAATTCTGTTTGCACGGCACTGTCGCGGGCCATCATCAAGCGAACGTACTGGGGCGTGGGAATCTCGACGGCGTCAGAAGGTGCCTGGGCATCCGCTGCGATTGCAGGCGCACTATCCAGCACTAGCAAGATACCAATGACAAACTTGACCAGTTGCAACATGGACGCGTACCGTTTCAAGGTAGGGTGCGAACTGAGTTTGCGGAACTGCGCTCGATTATAGCCGATCGTAGGGTCCGAAGACGTCGATACAATAGATTTGCTACCACGAGGGTAAGGGGGACCGCCGGCCAGGTGAACCAGGGCCAGAAACTGACGGCCTTGGTGGGAGCCAGACCGACATGCATGCCGAACTGCAGCCGACCGCGACGATCGCGATGGTTTACGATGACCTCCACATCGTGCCAGCCTGGATCGAGTTGCACATGGCAGACCTTCATCAGCCGGTTCGTGGCGAGCTCGTCGGTTGGCACGTGTCGCTCGGCCAGATGGGGATGCTCACGCGGAGTGACCGTGATTTGTACCTGAGCATCAACGAGAGCGAGAGCCGACTGAGCGTCTTGGACTAGAACACTGATGTCAATTTCGCCCGCGGTGAGAATCGGGGGCGAAGAGAAAATGCTGATTGCGAGGCCGCCGTCCTGTTGCATGGCACGTACACGCCCGCCATCGGCCACCGTCAATGCAGGTGCAAGCGTGCCCATCACAACAGAAAGTGCAAAGAGGTAACGCAGGTTCGGCATCGCATGTTATCCGGTTGGGAGTGTTCCACGCATTTGCATCGGTTCGAGCACAATCCACACGCCCAGCACAAATAGCACTAGCATAAGCACGGCCCACGGGGTCAGCGCCCAAAGCGGTCGACCGCACCAGGTGTCTAGTGAGGCGATTCGATAGCCCACCGCCAGAGAGGCGAGCAACCCAAGATCAAGTGCGATGAGCTCGAACTTGATGATCCAATCGGCGACACCTAGACAGCAGGCATGCTGCCAGTCTGGATCACCCAGTGCCGCAATGCCGGCCAGATCGCCAATCGCACGCTGCGTTACCGGCAAGATCGTGGCGTAGCTTGTGAGGAAATGAAATCCGTGATGTGCCAGCCACATCGCAAAGCCGAGCGGAACGAACGCATATGCGAAACGAATCGCGAGCGCCGCGCAGGACCGCCCTGCCTTGCCCCACCAGCGCGAGATCGCAGCCGCTGCAGAAAGAATCACTAACGGACCGACGACGATTGCAAACAAGTAGTAGAACGCGACCAATGCGAACTGAGTCATACCCCACCACTCGGCCAGTCGATCTTGGTATGCGACAGCAGGTGCGATCATTCCCGCTGCGTTAGCAAATGCACCAAAGACGAGCAACCAGATCAGGGCTGCAACATCCGCCCTGTGCCCGAGGCGGCCGATGCCCGAGCGAAACACCTCGAGTTGGAGCAGCGTCTTGCCCGGAATAGTAGCCAGGACGCCGATGTTCTGATGTGGGCACGCCTGCACGCAATCGAGGCAAAACGTGCAGTCAAGATTTCCAAGCTTGCGCGGCTGAAAAAGATGCGTCCCGCAGCCCGAGATGGTCTCATTGCCGCGAATGCAGTCCTTGCTCCGACAGGTGGTGCAAGCCTGGGGTTCACGAACGCGGACTTCCAGCGGAGAGACGAGCGACTGAACGAAGTTGAACTGACCGATCGGACAGACATACTTGCAGAAGGCCGCGTCACGAAATAATCCATCGATCACGAATGCCGCCGCGAAGTAGGCCAAGGCGATCCAGGCGGTGAGCCAAGGGCTATCCCACAAGGCGAACGCCTCGTAGCTCCACAAAAATACCGCGACGAGTGCGACTGCCAGCCACTTGCTGCGCAGGCCGCGCGGCCAGGCTCGGCCTCGCGGCAGCCAGCTCCCGGCAACTCGCCGCGGCAGCGTGAATGGGCAAGCCATGCAGAAGAAATTTCCCCCGACCAGCAACCCAAACATGACCATACCGCGCCAATGAATCCAGGGGGCAACGCCCGCCAGATTTGCCGGTCCAACGTCTGGTCCCATGAAGCCGTCCAGCATCACGACAACTGCCGCGATCAGCAGCACGGTTTGGAGCAGCGGCCGCCCAAAGCGCCAGCGAAAAAAACGTCCGACAAGCGGGGCTTTCAACAGGTCCCATTGCGAGACAGGCGTGGCTGTTTCGGCGACATGACGGCTTGCCGAAGTCAGATTAACAATCGGAAGGGATGTCAGCCGGCGCGGTTGTTCAGATTGTCTTAAAGGTCGTTCCGTGGTTGCTGGACGCCCGCTGAGCATCCGAATTCCAATTACGAACACGGGCAGCAGGAACGCGACCGATCCCGGCACCCACATTAGCACACCCGCTAGCTGTTGGTCGGCCAGCGGCGACCAGGAGGCGATGCTGGGACCTTCCGTGTAGTGCCGATAGATCGGTTCCGACGCGAATGCCAACCAGGCTGAGAGCACCGTGTTCTGGACGTCGGCAAACACCAGGTACGGCAGAACCAGCCACCGCGACCACTGCGGCCGAGTTGGGTAAGGCTGAATCACGGGGAACCAGAATAGCATCGAGGCAGCAAAAAACGTGGCGTGCTCAGCGACATGCCACTCCGGATCGCGAAGCGCGAGTTCGTAGCCCACCGGGGCGTGCCAAATCCAGACGGCTGCCACAAAGATCGGCCAGGCAATCAGCGGATGCGTCAATAGGGCGAATGCGTCACGCGCGAGTGGCGCTCGGAGGATTGGAAACACCACCGTAGTACGGACCGCCCGTGGCAGGCCGCGCAACACCGGCAACAGCGGATTGCCGATCCATAGGAGCGGGGGTGCCACCATCATGAGCAGCATGTGCTGTACCATGTGGACACTGAGCAGCAAATCGGCAAACACCTCAATCGGCGAAGCCAGGGCCAGCAAGACTGCCGCTAGCCCACCCAGAAAAGCCGTGAGCCGAAGGCCACTCCAGCGCGCCGGATCATGCCGCCGCAACTTGAGCCAGCCATGGAAGTAAACGGCTGCCGCGATGGTGAGCGAAACGCATAGCCAGGGGCTGCTGGGCCACGAACGCAGAAAAGCGTCAAACGTGGTATTCATGACGCATCGGGCGGAGGCGATTGCTTCGCGTTAGTGGCGGGCTCGGCAGCCTGCTCAGGACCAAGCGACGGACCAGGAGTTGCCCAACCGGCGGCCGGCTGCCCCTCAGGCCGCAGGCTAACGAGAAAATCAACGAGCACCGACATCTCAGCCGGCGAAATCTGCTTACCATAGGCAGGCATCAATCCACCGCCGGGCGTACCGTTTGAGACCTGCATGATGAGTTGATCGCGTGTGAGCCGGGTTCCCACGCTCGTGAGATCGGGGCCTCGTCGGCCGCCGACGCCATCCAAGGCGTGGCAGTTGCGACAATTCTTATACTGAAAGACGGCACCGCCCATGAGTTGCGGCACGGTAGATCGCTGGACAATTGCGACCGGCACCGGATCAGCCGTCCAAGCATCCATTCTGGGTGACCAAGGCGCGGTAGCACCCAGATAGGTAAGCACGCCCAACGTAGTGTAGATCACGATCACCGAAAGCACGGCTACGGGGCGGCGACTGGGGGCGCGTTCACCGCGATTGCTGATGAAAGGCACTGCAAACAAAACACCAATCACGAGCAGCGGAAACACCAGGATGATGAATGTTTCCGCTTCGCGCGGACTCAGTGACAAGAGCGCAAACAACCACAGGAACGGCCACTCAGGACGAGGATTGGCCCCGCCCAACGTCGGGTCGGGCGGATCGGTCGGCCCCTTGGGTCCCAGCACCGCCGCAATCGTCACGACCACAATCACTGCGAGCGCCGAAACGAGCGCGTCGCGCCAAAAAGCGTCGCCAAAGAACGGCACGCCGCGTTTAAGCGACTCCGCATAATCGCGGTCGTACGTTGCGCGATCGACAATTTGCCCCGGCACCGGCGGAGCGCTGATGCCGCAGCGCAGCACGAGCCATAAGTGAACCGCCAGGAAGAGCAGCAATGCTCCTGGAATCACAAAGACGTGCAAGGTGAAGAAACGCGAAAGCGCCGCGGCGCCAATCGTTTCGGCGCCCAGCAGCACATGCACCACATCCGGCCCAATGATCGGCACGCGGCCCGCCATCGAGCCGGCCACGGCCAACCCCCAGTACGCATCGGGATCCCAGCGCAGGATTTGCCCACTAAAGAACATGCCGAGCACGCACAGCAACAGCACCACCCCCACGCACCACGTCAGTTCGCGCGGATACTTGTGCCCACCTTGCAGGAACACCTGCGTCATGTGCACCAGCACCATCACCACCATCCCTGAACCGGCGTAGTAATGCAGTGCTCGCAAGAACCAGCCGAGTGGATGTTCGTAGTCGAGAAACAGCAGGCTTTCATACGCCTGATCGGCACTGGGGACATATACCAGGGCGAGTCCGATGCCAGTCAAAATCTGAAGCAACAGAAATGTGAGTGACGCGCTGCCGAATACATACCACCAACCCAGCGGACTTTCCAACTCGCGCGGAATCGGGTGTAGCACCGTATGCGCAAGTAGCTCGCGCACGCCGAGTCGGCGGTCGATCCAAGTTCCAAGTTGCCTGAGGCGCGAATTCATTATCTTCAATGGATTGATCAGGTCGGCTGGCGAAGCGTGTCTTGCAAGGTCGGATAGTGAGGGGCCTGGATCTCGAGTTCGCCCGCGCGAACTCGCCACATAACGTGGAACATGCCTCGTGGCGGTGGTCCCGAAGCATGTGAACCGTCGGCGTAGTACACACCGCCGTGGCAGGGGCAAAGAAATAGTTCAGACTGCGGAAACCACGAGACCGGGCAGCCGAGATGGGCGCAATTTACGCTCAACACCAGAAACTGCGGATCGCCTTCTTCGACCACGCCCAGACGGCGAACATAGATACCGGTTTGCGAAGTGATGCCGTCCCACGGCTGGCGGAGGGGATTATCGAACGTCACGAGTCGCGTCTCGTCAATGGCGAAGTCAGCGACGGGGCCGAGATTGACCCACGGTACTTTCACTCGCCGCTGGCCGACTAGAAACCGCACGCCCGGCACGGCAACAAGCACACCTGCGAACAGCCCGCTCAAGACCGCGATCCAGCTCAGAAAGCTGCGTCTGGCGGGGGTATCGTTGGGAGGAGTATGGGATTCGTGGTTCATCGCGTAGGTCATTTGTTGGGTGCCATGCTCGACGCAACTTGCTGAGGCCGGCCGCGCCAATGGGCCAATAGTGCAACCAGGTCGTCAATCTCCTCAGATTTGAGCGGTTTAAAGTCGCCGTCGCGACCATCGGTCTCGACGTAATTCGGCATGCCGAGGTCCGGTCGGCCTGTGATGATGATCCGCCGCAATGCCTGATTGCTGAACAAGGACAGCAGTGCGGGATCATTGACGCGGCCGGGGCCCGTATCGTCGTCGCCGCTCCCTTGTCCCGAGTCACCGTGACAGGCTGCACAAGCGCTGGCGAAGAGCTTCTCGCCGCGAGCGATCTGTTCGGCCGGAGGCTGTATCGAGGATTCACCTTTGTACGGTGGAACATCGCCCGCTGCGGAGGTCAGCTTGAAGTGAGACTTCAGCCCTCCAGCAAGGATCTGGATCTGCTCATCGGTCAGCGTGCCCGCGACTCGCTTATCGAAGGCCGGCATGGGCGTACCGGGCCGGCCGTGAGTGACCACATCGAGCAAGACCTCGTCAGGCACAATCGCCAGGAACAACGGATCGTTAAGCGGCGGAGCAGGGCCAAACTTGCCATCAGCACCGTGGCAGCCGCTACAGCTACGCTGAAATAGGACCTGAAAATCGGTCTGCTCACTAGGCAATTGAGGGCGGTCCGCTGGGTTCGGCTTGCCAGGCATGCGATCGAGGCAACCACCAGAAGTCAACAGAAACAACGAGAAGGCTGCCCAGGCAACCAGCTTGCCGCAATGTGCGTTCATGGCTTCGCTCCTCGGCCAGCGGGAGCGATGGCAATCTCCTCGGAACGTACGACCACGATCGCCGCGGCGATGCCGAACACGAATTGCGAAACCACGAACCACGGCCAATCGACCCGTTGCTGCAGTGCCGGATTGACAATGCCCATCATGCTGTAGCTTGCCGCTGTCCACATCAGCGGCATCAACATGGCGCCCCAGGCAAACGGGGCGGGAATGCGTCCGAGACGCGGCAGCAATAGCCCGGCAAGTGCTCCGAACGACAGCGAAAAGACGACATGCAAAGCGCACGCAGCGGCAAACCAACGGGCATCGAACTGCTCGATTTCCGCGATTGTGTAGCTTTGTTCGTGCGGCAGAATCATCACGGCCAAGAGATTGACCGGATACCAGATGCCATGCCCCGAGGCATAACCCCAAAGCATGGCGGGCCCGGCCATTAGTAACCCGCCAATCGCGCCGCCAAACAACCCGGCTGGAATGCTTCGCCCTGGTGCAGCGGCCATGATCACGATGGCCGTTGTGACGCCAAACACGAACTGCGAGAGCACAAAGTAGGGCCAATCGATCAGGCCCTGCACCTCCGGGTCAACGATGCTAGTGGCAATGAAGCTGGTCGCAGTCCAGACAAGCGGCGCGAACAGCGCCGCCCAGGCCAGGGCTCGCGGAATGTGCGGTAAGGTGGGTAACAGGACCCCGTAGATGGTGCCGAACATAAGCGAGACGGCGAAGTGAATGACGATGCCGGCCGTGAGCAACACTGGCTGGAACGCGCGCAGTTCGGAGTCGCTCAGCTGTTCAACGCCGGGCAGCACAATGCCGGCCAAGAGATTGATTGGCAGCCAAATGCCTTCACCGCTGACGAGTCCGTAAAGAAGTGCGGGAATAGGCATTACCACCCCGCCGATGAGCCCGCCTTTGAGCCCTGCCGAAATGGGCTGCACCTTTTCCGGAAGTCGAAAGCGATAGCCGGGCATGCCAGGACGGAGTTGGCCGACGCGGCCAAGGGCGGCAACCACCGGCTTGGGGCGTACGCTTTCCGCGGCAAGAGGTTCAATCACGTGCCCTCGGCCGGGCAGCAGTTGTGCGATCCAATTGGCGAGCCCCGCGATGAAGATCACGAGACCCACCAGAACGAATGCGAGATGCGTGGCCCAGCCGAAGGCGAGCACGGTGATTCCCAGGGCGAGCACCAATGGCGCGGCCGTGGGCGCAGGAAGCTCCACGCCCTCAGCATGCGCATCGTGATTGCTGGAAACTTGCTCGGACATTGTTGGCTATGCGAAATAGTTCATTACGCCAGGTAAAACACTATGAAAACGACGATCCACACCACGTCGACAAAATGCCAGTACCAGGAAACCATGCGCGCACTAGTCGACTGGGCGGGTCCAATTGATTTTGAGAGCGACAACCCGAGGATGATGAGCATCGCCAGCACGCCGGCGGAAACGTGCAGAGCATGAAATCCGACGACCGTGTAGAAAGTCGAACCGAACAGATTGCGGCTAATTGTCAAACCGTCGTGAACGACCAGGCCGTACCATTCGTAGGCCGTGCCAGCCAGAAACGCGATTCCGAGAGCGATCGTCACGGTCCACCAGAGGTGGAAAAGCGAGGCGCGGTTTTGCCCCAAGGCGTGAGTTGCCAGATGCACGGTGAAACTGCTCGCCAACAGAAGCGACGTGGTGGCGACTGCGAGCGGCAGCGAAAGCACTTCGGATGTCGGCCCGGAGAGATTGTCGTTGTGCAACGTTACATAGGCCACGATCAACGTGCTGAAGAAGGCAACTTCAGAGAACAGAAAGCTGAGCATTCCCCATTCATGCGCGTTCAACGTATGCTCAGGCGCAATTTCGGGGGGCACGGGCAACGTTGTCGCCGGTCCGCCCGCGGTCTGGTAGTAGTCGTTTTGCTGATTCACGATTTGCGATGGTTCTCGCGCTACTCGTACTGCCAGTCCGGATCGTCGGGATGCTTGGCGTCCCAGAGCGGCCGGCGGCTATGCACCGTTGGAATCGTTTCGAAATTGTAAGCGGGCGGTGGCGAACTGGTGGTCCATTCGAGCGTCCAGGCGTCCCAGGGATCGTCGCCGGCGATCTTGCCATGTCGAAATGAGACTATCAGGTTGTACACGAATATCAGGTAGCTAGGTGCCTGGATCAACGCGCCGATCGTGGCCAGTTGATTCCAAACTTCCCAGGCGCGATCGGGCTCGTAGCTGAAGATCCGGCGAGGCATGCCGAGCATTCCGGCCACGTGCATCGGCGCGAAGGTGACGAAGAACCCGATATACAGCAGCCAGAACTGCCAACGGGCGAGTCGTTCGCTGAGCCTCCGCCCGGTCACCTTGGGATACCAGTAGTGAATGCCGGCAAACGTTCCGAACAGCGTGCCTCCGATCAACACCCAGTGAAAATGCCCGACGACGAAGTAGCTGTCCGTGAGTTGGAAGTCGAACGGCGCGAGCGCCAGCATGATGCCCGTCAATCCGCCAATGAGAAACATCGACAGGAATCCGAAGCAGAAGAGCATGGGTGAGGCGAACCAGATCCTGCCGCCGAACATGGTGGCCAGCCAGTTAAAAAACTTGATGCCGGTCGGAATCGAAACCAGCAGACTAGCGACGATGAAAAACAGGTCCACCTGCCGACTCAAACCGACGGCGAACATGTGATGCGCCCAAACGCCAAGGCTGATGAAGGCGATGGCCATCGTGGCGGCGGCCATGAACTCATAGCCAAACAGCACCTTGCGTGAAAAGACGGGAATAATCTCCGAAACCATGCCGAACACCGGCAGAATCAGGATGTATACCTCGGGATGCCCAAAGAACCAGAACAAGTGCTGCCAGAGCATTGCCGAGCCGCCATTTTGGACGTCAAAGAAGTGTGCGCCGAGTTCACGGTCGAAGAGCACCATGACGAGTGCGGCGGTCAGAGGCGGCACGGCAATCAGAATCTGCACGCTGGTCCAGAGCATCGTCCAGGTAAAGAAGGGAATCTTATTTAGCGTCATGCCTGGGGCGCGCATTGCCAGAATGGTGGCCACGAAGTTCATTGCGGCGGTGACCGTGCCGATGCCGGCGACAATCAGCCCTAGAGCCCAGAAGTCGACCGCGGCGCTGCGAGCAAACGTGGCTTCAGTCAGCGGCGCGTAGGCGAACCAGCCGATCGCCGGCGCGCCACCCGTCGCCAGACTGAAGTACGTCAGAAGTCCGCCGAACAGCGTGACCCAGAAGCCGAGCGCATTCAGCCGCGGAAAGGCCATGTCGCGAGCGCCGATCATCAGCGGCACGATATAGTTGCCGATGCCGATCAGGATCGGCATGCCCACGAAGAAGACCATCGTGGTGCCGTGCATCGTGAAGAGCTGATTGAAAACGTCCGGCGAAATAATCTCGAGATCCGAGCTCCAGAGTTGAATCCGCATCGCCACGGCTTCGATGCCGCCGATTACCAGGAACACGACCGCCATCAGCACGTACATGATGCCCACGCGTTTGTGATCGACCGTAGTGGTCCACACCCGTAAGCGCGAAGCCAGATCGACGCCGGTAGGGCCGGCCGGGGCGTTTGCGTAAGCAGCAGAGTGATCGGCGATGGTCATGCGCTGACGAATAAAACGGAACGGCGTTACTTGAGGCTGAGCAAGTACTGGACGATCAATTCTTCCTTTCCGGCTGACAATCCGAAGGCCGGCATAAGGCAGCCAGGCTTAATGTCGTGAGGATTGTGGATCCAACGACGCAGATTCTCTTCGTCAAGCGGAATGATTCCAGACGCCAGCGTTTGGCGACTCATCAGGTGCGTCAGATCGGGAGCGTAGTTACCCACGGCCGAGGTACCGCGCACGCGGTGGCAATTGACACACGACTCCGAGAGAAACGCATCGCGGCCTGAGGCCTGCTGCGGATCATCGACGGCGGGCAAGGCCTGTGCCGCGAGCCACTTGTCAAAGTCTTCCGCTGAATCCACCACCACGCGGAGCAGCATGTGCGCGTGCTGCGTGCCGCAAAACTCGGCACATTGCCCCAAAAAGAGCCCCGTGACTTCGGTTTCCAGCCAGAGTTGGTTTGTACGGCCGGGAATCAGATCAACTTTGCCTTCGAGCCGGGGTACCCAGAAGCTATGCACTACGTCAGCCGATTCCAGCAGCAGTCGCGTGGGTCGAGAGTGCTCGGGATCGCTTGCAGGGATGTGGAGTTCGTTGGCTGTGATGAACGCGAGCTCGCGTCCATCATACGATTGGTAGCGATATTCCCACCACCACTGGCGTCCGACGACCGTGACGGTGAGCGGCTCGATCACGTTGCGACTGGTGGCCGGCGCGGCATTCACTTCCCACAACGTTCGCGCCGAGACGAGTACCAGAAAGAAAACGATCAGGGCCGGCGCCACCGTCCAGGCGATCTCGATCGGATTGCTGCCGTAGACCTGTGGTGGTTCAGGAGGCGGGGTGTCGCTTGCGCCGCCGCGATGCCGAAACCGGGCGATCGTGTAGAGCAGAATTCCTTCAACAACCAGAAAGATGAGCGCGGCAACGGCGAGCACCAACAGCGCCAACCGCACAATTGCCGCGCCTCCAGGCGAGGCGGGCTCGAAGATCGAAAGCTCGTGCCAGGGCTCGTCAGCCACGGTCGCAAGCAGCATATTTCCTGAGGCGAACACTCCTGACATCCCTGGCCTCGCACTGCGGCGGTACTGCGTACTTGCGGAGTGTGCCGCGCAACAACATCGACCGACCCATCACACCACCGGAGGCGTGCGATCGAGACGATACATCTGCACCGCCGCCGTGATCTTACGGCATTCGCGCGCTGCTGGCAAGTTGTGCACACTCGCCGTGACACGGATGCGGCCGTTTCGAGTCTCGGTAAACGCTTTCCGATCAGGACTTTTTACGCTTCATTGCGGCCTGCAAGTCGTCCCACTGCTCACCGGTGACGTCTTCGAGCGCATTGAACTGGCCAGCGCCGCGCAGCCACGTGCCGCCGTCGATCGTAATGCACGCGCCGGTGATGTAGGCCGAGAAGTCCGAAAGCAGATAGGCGGCGAGGTTCGAAAGTTCCTGATGTTCACCATGGCGCCCCAGTGGAATGCGCTTCATCGGATCGGCATTGGGGCCCAGTTCGGGTGGCCGAAGCCGCGACCAGGCACCCTCCGTGGGAAATGCGCCGGGAGCAATCGCATTCAAGCGAATACCGTACTTGCCCCATTCCGAGGCGAGGGATCGCACCATGATCAATGCACCGGCTTTCGAGACCGCCGAAGGCACCACATAGCCCGAGCCGGTCCAGGCGTAGGTCGTGCTGATGTTGAGCACAACGCCGGGCGTGCTTTCGGCGATCCAGCGTTTGCCTAATGCGAGCGTGCAGTTGTAGGTCCCTTTAAGCACGATGTCGACAACGGAATTAAAGGCGTTGTAGCTGAGTCGCTCGGTCGGACAGATGAAGTTGCCGGCCGCGTTGTTCACCAGGCCATGCAGCGAACCAAACCGTGAGACACTGGCTGCGAACATCGCTTCAACCTCGTCGGGCTTGCGAACATCGCACGTCAGTCCAAGCACTTGGCCGCCCGTTGCAGCGGAGATTTCCTGGGCGGCGGTTTCAATCACCTCGGTACGGCGACCGCAGATGACGAGGTTTGCCCCGAGCCTGGACAAGTACTCACCCATCGAACGGCCCAGACCGGTGCCGCCGCCCGTGACGACGATAGTTCGACCGGAGAAAGTTCCCGCGGGGAGCATGGGACGTGTGTACGGAGCGCCAGACATGATATTGGTTCCTGAAAAGTGAACGGGCGAGCACGTGGCCAGTAAACCGCCGGGAGAACCCAGTTATTCGTATCGCAGCGGCAGTCGCGAAACAAGTAGGTAACGAGACAGACATTCTGGATATTGACATCCACTTATCTGGATCCTATCATGCCGGGTAACTGGACATGAACGTCCAACTTAACCACCGGCTGAAAATCACCATCCAGGCCTGGAGCAACTTTCTCCCATGAAACGCATCGACGAGTCACGACTCGAATCTGATCTGCAATACCGCGTGGACTACCTGGCCGAGTTCATGGGCTTTACACCTGACGATGTCGCCGCAATTCACGGCGCCGCCGAGGTACTGGCGCCCGTCGTGCCGGCGCTCGTCGACGCGGTATACGACAAACTGTTCAGTTACGATGCGACCAAAAGACATTTTGTGCCTCGGCAGACCGGCTACGACGGCGAACTGCCCGAAAGCCTCGAATCGCTCGGACAGGATCACGAGATGATCCAATTTCGTAAGAATCATTTGGCCCGATATCTGGTGACGCTGGTCACTAAGCCATTTGACTCGAAGATGTTCGTATATTTGAATCGAGTGGGAGAGATGCACACGCCGCATGCGGGTTCGCCGCAGTTGGACGTGCCGCTGGTGCAGATGAACGCCCTTTTGGGATTCGTTGCTGACGCCCTGACCGGAACCGTCCTCAGCCTGGGACTTGATCGCCAGACCGAACAGCGAACACTGCGGGCGTTTGGTAAACTATTGTGGATGCAAAACGACCTTGTAACCCGTCATTATCAGGCTCGCCCGGCCCCCCGCCGCCACCCTCTCACGGCTGTCAGTAGCGTTCGATGAAGCCTCTCAATCGCCTTCTGCTGCTCGTAGCCGTCGCTGTGAGTCTGCCATTGCCGCTTGCCGTCGCGCAGGACTTTGAGCAGCCGCCAATCGCGTACAGCACGGCGCCGCCAAATAACGCAGTGTCGAAGGTGATTAGCAAAATTGACAGCGGCCAATTGAAACTCGCACACACGGGGGAACATGGATATTTGCCTGCGCTGCTCAAGGCGCTTGCCATCCCAGAATCGTCGCAGGTGCTGGTTTTTTCGCAGACAAGCCTGCAGCGTGAGCGCATATCACCACGCACGCCGCGGGCGATTTACTTCAACGACCTGGCTTACGTGGGCTTCTGTCAGCAGGGCGAGGTTTTGGAGATCTCGGTAGCCGACCCGCAGTTGGGCGCGGTGTTTTACACGCTGGATCAGAATTCTGAAAAGGAACCGGCATTTGCTCGACTGACCGATAGTTGCTTGCTGTGTCATAGTTCGTCGCGAACCGAAAACGTGCCAGGTCATCTGGTTCGTTCGCTATATGTGACTTCGAGCGGCCAGCCGATTTTTTCGGGCGGAAGCAATATTGTAGATCACACCACGCCGTTCGACAGGCGCTGGGGCGGGTGGTACGTGACCGGCACGCACGGCGATCAGACGCACCTCGGGAATCTGGTCGTGCCTGGTCGCGAAGTGCCCGCGACGATCAACAACGATGCCGGACAGAATGTCACGGAACTCGGCGATCGATTTGCCGTGGCCAATTACCTGACTCCACATAGCGACATCGTCGCGCTGATGGTGCTCGGGCACCAGACACTCGTGCAGAATCGAATCACCAAGGCGAGTTTTGCGACCCGGCAAGCTTTGCATTATCAGATCGAGCTTAATCGCGCTTTGGGTGAACCTGGCGAGATGCGGTTGCAAAGTACCACGAGCCGCATCGCGAGCGCGGGAGAAGACCTTGTCGAAGCCCTGCTTTTCCTCGAGGAAGCCGAATTGAGCGCACCAGTCGCGGGGACCTCGGGCTATGCCGAAGAATTTATGAAACTGGGTCCTCGCAACGAACAAGGGAGGTCCCTGCGGGATTTCGATCTCGAGCGGCGGATGTTTCGCTATCCGTGCAGCTACCTCATTTACAGCGAGGCGTTCGACGCCCTGCCCGGCGAAATGAAAGACTTCGTTTGGCGGCGGTTATGGGAAGTTTTGGCCGAAGGTAAGGACGCGGAGAAGTTCGCCCATCTGTCCGCCGAGGATCGCGGCGCGATTCTCGCGATCTTGCGCGAGACAAAAACCGGTTTGCCGGATTATTGGGAGGCCTTACCTGCGCAGTAAGCGCGCGTTGTGAACGATCCAACGCGCAGACAATTCGTTGTACAAACTTAGAGCAGTCTAGCATGAGGCGGCTCTGGACACTCTTCGCCCTGGTGATGGTGGCATCATTTCTGGTGCTGGGCTGGTTGGGCACCCGTATCTACCAGGAAGCGCCCCCACTCGCCGATCGCGTCATTACGACCGACGGGCAGGTCGTGATCGACTACGGCGAAATCCGAGCCGGACATAACGTTTGGCAGACTCTGGGCGGAATGGAAGTCGGATCCGTCTGGGGACACGGCAGCTACGTGGCACCAGACTGGACGGCCGACTGGTTGCACCGCGAGGTGGTATTCGCTCTCGACACTTGGGCGCAGCAAGAATTTGGCAGCGAGTTCGCCCAACTAAGCGAGGAACGGCAAGCCCAGCTCAGTGGACGTTTGGCCCAGCGCTGGCGCGAAAACACCTTCGATCCAGCGACGAATGTCATTGTTGTCGATCCGATAAGGGCTCAGGCCTTTGAAAGCAATCTGGCCCACTTCGCCCAAATCTTCTCACAAGGAAATGCCGACTACGCAATTCCGCCAGGTGCAGTAAGCACTGAACTTCGCCGCAAGCAGCTCGCGGCATTCTTCTTTTGGACTGTCTGGGCCGCGTCGACCAATCGACCTGGAGAAGATGTCAGCTACACGCAAAACTGGCCTTACGAGCCTTTGGTCGAGAATCGTCCGACCGGCGACACCGTCGTCTGGACGGGGGTCAGCATCATTATGTTGTTGGCGGGGATCTCGGCGATGGCCTGGTGGTATGCGTCCCGACGCGACGAGGATTCTGCGAAGGAGCTCGCTCAAGTCGATCCGCCGGGAATCTGGGACGCAACACCCTCTCAGCGCGCGACCGTAAAATACTTTTGGGTTGTCGCCGCTTTGATTCTGGTGCAAATGTTGCTTGGCGTGGTGACGGCCCACTACGGCGTTGAAGGAGATGGCTTTTACGGGATACCTCTGTCGAAATGGTTGCCGTACAGCGTCGCGCGAACCTGGCACATCCAGTTGGGGCTGTTCTGGATCGCCACGGCGTGGCTCGCCGCAGGTCTGTACATCGGCCCCTTGGTCAGCGAAACCGAGCCGCGTGGCCAACGACTGGGAGTCAACTTGCTGTTCGCCGCGCTGCTCATCGTCGTCGTTGGATCGTTGGCCGGAGAGTGGCTTAGCATTCAGAACAAGATGTCGGATACAACGGCGTTTTATTTCGGGCACCAAGGTTACGAGTACGTCGACCTGGGGCGTGTCTGGCAACTGGCCCTGATGGCCGGGCTGCTTCTCTGGCTGGCATTAATGCTTCGCGTGTTGTGGCCGGCGTTGCGCCGACCGGGCGAACAAAAGCAACTTGTCGCACTATTGGCCGTATCGACGGCGGCCATAGCCGGCTTCTATGGCGCCGGTCTCACGTGGGGACAACACACGCATCTGTCGATTGTCGAGTACTGGCGATGGTGGGTTGTGCATCTGTGGGTAGAGGGATTCTTTGAAGTCTTTGCCACCACCGTAATCGCTTTCGTTTTCATGCGACTCGGCTTGATCCGCCCAGGCTTGGCCGCGGCGGCCGCGCTGCTCTCGGCGACAATCTTTCTTTCTGGCGGAATCATCGGCACCTGCCACCACCTGTATTTTTCGGGTACGCCGACGGTGGTGCTGGCGTGGGGCTCAGTTTTTAGCGCACTCGAAGTCGTGCCGCTAGTGCTTGTTGGATTCGAAGCTACGGAAGACCTGCGCCGCTCGCACGCCTCGCCGTGGGTGCAGCGATACAAATGGCCCATTTACTTTTTCGTCGCGGTGGCATTTTGGAACATGGTCGGCGCAGGCCTGTTCGGATTCATGATCAACCCACCGATCGCACTGTACTTCATGCAGGGCCTGAACACGACGCCGCTGCATGGGCACGCCGCGTTGTTTGGCGTGTACGGAATGCTCGGGATCGGTTTGACCTTCATCTGCCTACGGACGCTTGTGCCTGGTCGGGACTGGAAAGAAGGACTCGTCAGATTCTCATTCTGGTCGCTGAATCTGGGCTTGGCTGCGATGTGCATGATCAGTCTGCTGCCGGTTGGGCTGTTACAAACGTGGGCCTCGGTGGAACACGGTCACTGGTACGCTCGCAGTTCGGAGTTCATGCAGACTCCAATCATGCAAAATCTGAGATGGCTACGCGTCATTGGAGATACGATCTTCTTCTTGGGTGCGGTGGCCCTGGTTACTTTCATCGCGGGATTAGCGACCGGCCATTCGTTTCGCAAGTCACCAGCAAATAACTGAGGCAAGGGGGCTCATTTTTGGCAGTATCGCACGCGGAAGCCGGAATGGTTATCAACCTACGCGACCAAACAGGTCCGGCAGCGAATAAGACCGCGACCGTCATCAAAACGCCGCGACTGGAAGTCATTCGACTGGTGCTGCCAGCCGGCAAGAGGATTCCGCCGCACGCCGTGTCGGGCGAGGTCGTCGTCCAATGTCTGTCGGGCAAGGTCGACTTCGAGGGCCGAGGGAAGCAGCAGATACTCGAACCGGGCTCGCTGCTGCACCTGGAGGGGGGCGACTTGCATGCTCTGGAAGCGATGGAGGATGCAACCGTGCTGGTCACGATCCTGCTGGGGAGCTAGTCCCGATGAACGGCAAGTTGAACGCGGGGATCCCGGTCGCCGCTCTGGAGACTTGTTCAAACGGAGAGGACAGGATTCGAACCTGCGGACCAGTTACCCGGTCACCGATTTAGCAAACCGGCGCTTTCGACCACTCAGCCACCTCTCCCAGTGGCACCGCGCCTGCAAAACGGCAGGCCGAGCGTGCCCACGAATTTTAGATACTCTACCCTATTGTTCGCAAGGGAAGATCGCCAACGTGCTGGTTTCTACGCGTCGAGAGCCAAATTCGGCTGGCCAAAAGCAAAAAAAGGGCGTCCGCCAAGCAGTCGCGGGCGGACGCCCAGTGCCGAGCCACCATAGAGGGCTCGACTGTGCCGCTTGGAGGATCCGGGGCGAACCGCTGTCTTCTTCGCCACCCGATCATTGTCCGCGGTAATGAATCGCTATTCCCAATGCGTTTAACTAGTCGCCCCAGAATCCCTTACGGCGCGGTTCTAGAGGCATCTGCGTAACCTGCATATACGGAACCGTGTTGGAACGCCGACGCAGCTCGCGGGCTGTCCAATTGCGGCGAATTTCCTCTGTCCGTTCACGAATCTGCTCCGGCGTCGGAGAATTGTCTGGGCGAGGAGCACGTCGTCGATTTCGAGTTCTAGTGCGGGGCAAGTCAATCATGCGTCATGGTCCTTCGAAGTCGACAAGGCGTGGGGTGGTTGCGGATGGCCGCAGGGGAATCACACAACAGGAAAGCAAATTTCGGGCCGACTAGGCCCGTCGTCGTCGTCGGTAAGACCCGGAGAGCGTAGCCGCTACGGAGGCCACTGCCAGAGGATTTGCCCGAATGTCGCTTCTAAGCGTGACTTAGCTCGGGGCCTCTTGCATATCAGGTGCGGGATTGCCTCGCAGAATTGGGCCCAACATAGGGCAAAATTGTGCTCGGCAATTGCTGGTTTGCGTGGTCGGCGCCCGACCACGCGGCGTGGCGGTGGTCAGCATTTAGCCGACCGAGTCGGTGGGCATCCAGGCTGCCGACCGAGCCGAGAGCGATTGGTTTTCTGGGTACATAGAGGACCTTCAGAGAGTTTCGCCAACGCCGTTCGAGTTCAAGTGGCGTCGTCCCATACACAGTTGCTGAAACGCGTGGTTGTAGCCTCGCTCACATACCAAATCGACAAACTCCATCAAGCGCTGATGTCCCCCCTGATCGGCGGGATACTCCAAAAGGGCGGCGAGGAGTCCGCTAGAATCGCGATCCCTTCGTCCGGCCAGCGAGGCAGGTCGTCCAGTGCAAGCAAGTGTACTCCTGTCACCCGATCCGAGCTCGCGCTGATAGATCGCGTCGCAAGGATGTAGAACCACTTTGCACTTTGAACGCCAATTGCCACTCGACTCTCTCCCAGCAACTGGACTGCCAGACGCGTCCGCAATCGCTCGCAGTTCTTAACAGTCGCGCAGTGGACTGGCCGGTTGCCGTAGTTCATCACGCGGAAGTTATCCGACTTCGTTTCGTCCCAGCCGAACGCCTCAGTTCGTCGTGGGCGAGAAGCCTTTTTCTCGCACGCCGGATTCACGTCATTCAGGCTCACGGCGAGCAAGACGAAGGGGAAAGCGAGATTGGTAAAAATGGCGAGTGTGCATAGGTGGATGGTCCGCCTCGAAGGTACGCACACAAGCAGCTTGCATCCCTTGCCAGCGACTTCCCCTTCGTGGGAGCGATTGCTTATCCCGGGCATATGCCAGGCCCCTCTGCTTGCGTGAGCTCAACAATCCGCCCAACTGATTGGCTTTCAGGGACTTAGAAGCTCCAACCTGCCTGGAGCGTTCTCGCTGCGTAGACGTTTTGTTGTTTAGATGCCATGCGAATTCGGCCGGTGGTTTGAGCAGTGCCGAGTGTGTCGTCAAGTCGCCCCAAGCCATAAAGTTGCCGGAAGCGGCACATCCCCCGATTTCGTTTCAACTGGCAGGATCGGCACAACCGACAAATAGGCTGTGAAGAGCGCCTGCGTTTCCGCGCCCATTCACCCGACCGTGGGAATTCACGGTGGCACAGAGCTTTCCAGGTTTCCGGCAGCCGTTTTGAGAGGAACTGTTCTATGCGTCGCCTCGCTATCGTTTTTGCGATCGTAGGCCTTTCGGTATCTGCCCGGGCATGGGCCGATCCGTTTGCGAACCTCTCGACCAGCTTGGAGCACTATGACCGGCAACTGGCCAGGCAGAAACCTTCGCCGGCCTCGGCAACTCGCAACGACGCTGAGCAGCCGTCACAAGTGCGTCAGGCCAGTGCCCAGGCGGCGATGCAGCCACAGCAATACCGACGTCCGTCGAACGTTAGTGCAGGCCCGGTGCGACAAATGCAGACGCCGCCCCGGCAGACGCAACGCCCCGTGCGACAAACGCAGGCCACGGTGCGACAAGCCCAAGCTGCCGCCGGCGAAGTGATCCGTCCCGAACCGATGCCGCAGGGACAGTTTCTCGAGTCCGGTGGCGACTACTATCCCGGCGAAGTTTGGGAAGAGCCGATGACGGGTGACTGCTCGGACGGTTCCTGCGGCATGGGCTGTGGCTGGTGCACACCTGGTTTTTGGGGACGTGCGGAATATCTGATGTGGTGGGTCCGCGGCGCCTACGTGCCGCCTTTGGTGACCACTAGCCCGCAAGGCACGCTTCCGGGACAGGCCGGCGTACTTCCCAACGCCAGCATCCTCTTCGGCGATCAAGAGATTAACGAGCGGGGCCGCTCAGGTGGACGCTTCACCGTCGGCTACTGGTTCGATCCCTGCGAGACACTGGGTATCGAAAACACGTTCTTCTTCATCGGTGGCGACAGCGAGGGCTACACGGCCAGTTCCTCTGGCAACCCGATCCTGGCACGCCCGTTTTTCAATGTTGATTCGGGCAACCAGGATTCGATCGTGATTGCCTATCCTCAAGTGGTCGCCGGTGGCATCAATGTTACTTCCAGCCGACAGATCTACTCAAACGAGATCAATTTGAGGCGATCCCTCTTCTCTGACTGCTGTCGGCGCGTGGATGTCCTGGCAGGGTATCGCTACATGCGTCTCAGCGAGTCGCTTAACATCTCGTCGAACAGCACATCGCTCGAAAGCGTGGCCCTCGGAACCCAGTTCGCCGTCGAGGACAACTTCAACACGGGTAACAACTTCAACGGCGGCCAGATCGGCGTGAACATGCAGCTCTATCGCGGGTGCTGGACGATCGACCTGTTGGGTAAGATCGCGCTCGGTGGCGTCTCGCAGCAGGCTAAGATCAATGGTTCTACCGTAATCACGCCGGTCGACGACGATACGCAATCGTACGACGCAGGCATTCTCGCATTGCCGTCGAACAGCGGGCACTACAACCAGACCGTGTTTGGAGCGATCCCCGAATTTGGCATCAACCTCAGGTACCAGTGGACGCCGCTCTGGAAGGTGAGCGTGGGGTATACGTTCATGGCCCTGACCAACGTGTTGCGGCCGGGCGACCAAATCGATCTGAACCTCGATCCCGATCAGTTTCCGCCGGCCCAGGACGTCGGAACATCGCCGGTATTCTCGTTCAACGAGTCGGACGTGTGGCTGCAGGGCGTCAACCTGGGCATCGAGTGCAACTTCTAACTCGCTCGCCGCTCAACGCAGGCAAGCAAAGAAAAAGGGCTCCGCTGGCTATGTGCTGGCGGAGCCCTTCGCTGTATTGATCTCCGACGGGCTGGGCCGATCGAGATTAATCATCGAGCAGTTCGGATACCAAGGCATCCTTCTCAAGCTCAATCGTATCCGTGGCCTCGTTGCCTGCGGCGTCGGTCGCCGTCACCAAAACCGTCAGCGTTCCATCTTCCAGGGCACTCAAGTCCACATTCGTAGACCAGGCGCCCTTCCCCGCATCGATTGTGGCCGTGATGATATTCACTCCGTCACTCACGATGATTTCGATGCTGGAGCCCAGTTCGCGCTGCCCGGCAAGCAAGAAAGCGATGGCATTCTCCGCGGTGACTTCACTGCTATCCGGAGTCAGAATGCCGACCGTCACAACAGTATCCTTCTCGGCGTTCAGCGTGTAATTGTCGACGTTACCGTGCAGATCAGTCACTTTGACCTCATATCGGATTGGGCCGTCTGGCAGCGAGCTGAGATTGAGCCCCGTCAGGGACCAGGTTCCATCCCCTGCAACCGCGGCTGAAATTGGTCCCACGATAACTTCGCTGCCCTCTTCGCCTCCGACGATAGTGACTTCGACGGTCGAGCCGATCTCGGCCGTGCCGTTGATGGAAGCCGCCTCGGCCGTGACACCGTTCACCGGATCGGTAGCCACGAGAATGGCCCCAGTCGCGACGGTATCCTTCTCGGATGTGGCCGAGTCCTCCGCAGAGTTATCTTCGCCGTCGGTCGCGGTGGCGGTGAACGTGATCTCGCCGTCAGCCAGCGAAGTCAGATCCATCGTCAAGCTCCACTCGCCGGCTTCGTCAATGATGACGGCGCTCGAGGTGACTTCGTCAGTGCCATCGCTGGCAACCACAACGACCGATGCCCCGGGCTGTCCCGTGCCGCTAACCGTGACGCTGGCTTGGTTGCCCTGGGCAATGGCGTCCGGCAGGCTCAGGATTTCGACCGTCGTCTTGGTGGCCTCGATCGTTTCAACATTCACGTTGCCGGCCGCGTCCTCGGCAGAGACCTCGAACGTCAGAGTGCCCTCTGAAAGGCCGCTGACGTCGATGCCCGTGATGCTCCAATTGCCCTCGGAGTCAACAGTGGCCGTCCGCGGGGCGGTCGAATTCACGCCGTCTGTCACGACAACCGTAATCGTTGCGCCCGCTTCGCCGGTGCCACTGATGCTGGCGGCGGCAACATTGAAGATTTGGATCGGGTCAGTGACATCGGCAATCGTGAGGCTCGGAGCCACCGTATCCTTGACCGCCGCCCGAGTGTACTCAGTCACATTACCCAAGGCGTCCGTCACTGTAACCGTATAAGAAGCTATTTCAAAACCTGACTTGATTCAGTAGTATCTCGCCGTCGCGTACAGCAAGGAGGCCTACGCATGGCGGAGCTAGTCTCGGATGAACTGTGGGAGCAGATCGAACCACTACTGC
>Ga0169931_10002244_pt1 | contig 31595 bp, 26 predicted proteins | sample Kivu_15m_20L_FD_129675 | JGI IMG/M metagenome (GOLD analysis project Ga0169931, IMG submission 129675) | Freshwater microbial communities from Lake Kivu, Western Province, Rwanda to study Microbial Dark Matter (Phase II) - Kivu_15m_20L... | ecosystem: Environmental > Aquatic > Freshwater > Lake...
ACCCTTCTTTGCTCATGGCTGCTGACCCTTGTCCAGTGCGATCCGCTCGAGTCGTGCGAGGCATTCCGCAGCGCCGAGGATCTCCATTGTTTGAAACATTCCAAACCCGACCGTTTGACCGGTGATCGCGATTCGCAGCGGATGGATGATTTGGTTCACCCCAATCCCCAGCGAATCGCAAAACGCATGGAGCGCCTGGTCGATCTGCGCGGCGGAAAAGGGATGCAGTGTCGCCAGCTGGGGCGCAAACTGCTGCAGCCACTGGACAGCCTGGAGATCCCCCTGAATCCGCTTTGTATATCCCTGCGGGTCATAACTCAACTGGCTGGCCGCAAGAAAGCAATATCGGTGATCGAGAATGTCGCCGGCGACTTTAATGCGATCCCCGGCCGCGATGAGAATCTGTGCGACCTTCTGCATCTGGCCGGCGCTGGGGGGTGTTTCAACCAAACCCGCCCGCTGGAGGAACGGCAGGACCATCGCCGTTTTGGTGGCAAGATCCAGTTCCACCATCCGCGCGGTTTGAAAGGCCATCAGTTTTTGCAGATCAAAACTGGCCGGGGCTTTGTTGACCCGTGCGAGGGTGAAATCGCGAATCATCTCTGCACGGCTGAACCGTTCGGTATGGTCATCAAGGGACCAGCCAAGGAGCAGCAGATAATTGAGAATCGCGTCGGGAAGAAAGCCGATCTCGCGATAGAAATCAACAATCACCGGATTAAAAGTCTCTTCTGCGACCTGCAAATGAGCCCGTTCGGCAATCGTGCGTCCGTGGGCCAGAAGCGCGGCAAAGTCCTTGTTCTTGACATACTTGTCGAGCTTTCGTTTGCTCAGCTTGGCCGTCCCTCCCGGCTCGGCGACGTAAGGGAGATGAGCATAGACCGGCAGGGGATACCCGAGAGCCTGGGCGATGAAGACTTGCCGCGGCGTGTTCGGGAGATGCTCGGCGGCGCGGACGACATGGGTGATTTGAAAATCGAAATCATCGACGACGCTGGCCAAATGATAAAGACAAGTTCCATCGCCGCGCTGGATCACATGATCCTGCTCGCTGTCCCAGCGAACGCGGACCTCCCCGCGGATCACATCGTCGATCACACATTCCCCATCGCGAGGCATCTTGAGGCGGACGACTCCCGTACGACCTTCGCTGGCAAAGCGCTGGGCCTCCTGTTCCGTGTGGGCCATCCAGCGTCGATCATAGACAAACGTCGTCCCGCTCTGCTCGGCAACCAGCCGCTGCGATTGCAATTCCTCGGGTCGCGCGAAGTCGCGATAGGCATGCCCCGAAGCGAGCAGTCGATCGACCGCGGCTTGATAAGCGGCCCCACGCTGCGACTGGAAATAAGGTGCATGAGGTCCACCCACTTCGGGACCTTCATCCCAGTCGAGCCCCAGCCAGCGAAAACCGTCGAGAATCGGCTGGAGCGCGGCCTGCAGATTTCGTTCCTGATCGGTGTCGTCAATTCGCAGAATGAATTGTCCGCCACTCTGCCGCGCGAGCAACCAATTGAAAAGCGCTGTCCGGACACCCCCGATGTGAAGATACCCGGTGGGACTCGGTGCAAAGCGTGTACGAACCATCAAGACTCTTCTGCGAGAAACGAGAACGAGGAGCATCTCAACCCACCGCCGACGATGCGGTTGACGGCTCCCACAGTTGTCGAGGAATGCCCCCTCAAGTTCAAGCCGCCCTGCCCTGCCGTTTCATCAATTTCCGCAGCCGCCGACGCTCCGATCGACTCATCGCTTCCCCCCCTGTTCCTTCCCCGTCGCCATCGTCCTGGTCACCGCTGTCGCGCGGATCTTCGTCCGGGATGGCATCGACGGGGGAGCCGGCCAGCGGCTTTGCCGTGCTCGGGAGAGGTCGGACGCTGGTTTCGTTTTTCTTCGCCACTGGGCCGGCGGCGGCGACCGGAGCCGCGGGTGCGGTATTCTCGACACTCTCCGCGGCTTTTGTGCGTTTGAGTGTCCCTCGAAACCATCCCCAGAAGCGCGTTTTCGGCGCCGTTGCTCCGTCATCGGATGCAGACGCCGCGGCAGGGGCTGCAGGGGCCGTAGCCGCTGCAGGGGCTGCCGGGGGGACCGCGCTGGCAGAAGCAGCCGTGTTTGCTGATAGTACCGCGGCGGCAACGGAAGACGCCTGGGGCTGGCTCGCAGGACCTGCCTTGATGGTCTCCACCGCAGGGGTCGCGGAGGAACGCGTTTTCCGTTTCCGCACCGGGACGGAGTCCGTTTCCTCAGTCTCGACTCGCCGCGTGGTCCGGAGCCAAACGCCGCGGAGCCGTTCCCAAAAGAGATTCTGCTCGCGGATCCCGCGGACTTCGCGGTAGAGCATGCGGAGATAGAGGATTGTCGACGTGAGCAGCATCGCGCGGGCTGTGAGGATCGCCAAAGGAATCACCACTGCGCTGGTCGCTGGGGAGAGCTCGATCACGTTCCAGCGAACACCCAGGGGAACTCCGAAAAGGATCAAACTGGCGATCATCGTCGCGCTGGCGGCGCGATTGCGAAAGACCTCGGCAACGACCCGGATCCCAAGCGCCAGTCCGCAAAACCCAAGCAGCAGCCGGACCCAATCGGCGCCCGCCAAAATCTCGCGAGCCCCGAAGAGGACATCAATCAGGGCGCCACCCCAGTCGGCCAGTCCAGCCACACTGTCAATGCTCCCGGCGACAACGATCAGCAGCACCCATCGCCATAACCGGTAATGCCCATGGTAGTCATCAGATCGGTAGCGACGCAGTTGATAGATCAGCAGTGATGCGCCCCCCGTGACGGCCAACATGACGGCTCCGAACCACGTTCCAAAACTGTCGGTTTGATCGAGCCGCAAAGGACGGGCAACATCCGGACGCAGCGCCACCGGTTCCCACCACAAGGCACACCAGTGCCCCCATCCGAGGAGCCCCACCAGGAGAAAGAGTCCTCCGATGACAGCCATCAGAGTCCGTCGCCGCACCGGGACCAGTCCGTACCACCGCGCGCGAAGGCGTCGATGGACGCGCGAGCCATACCCGCGAGATGACTTGCCCAGTCCCCCGGCGGGTCGCTCGTGCCCGACTCCTCGCTCGAGCCCACCTTCGTCCGACTCGGCGCGCCGCTGGCTATAAATCACCATGCGACGTCGATCGTGCAAATGGGGTCGGCGCGAAAGGGTCATGAGAGTAACAGATCGGCGGGAGGATTCGACCAGGATCGGCTGGCATCGCCTGCGATCACTCGAAAAATTGAACGATTTCACCGCGACGTTACCTGAGCGCTGCTCCCCCTGCCAACAGCACTTTTTTCAGCGAGGCGGGGGCACCCGTCGCGAGCGATCAAAACGAATTCGACAGCCAATCGGGAGCGTCTCGGTCGTTTGCTGTTCCTTTCCTTCGCGAAGATTCTCCATCGCCGTCTCAAGATACCGCTCGGTGATCTCCTTCCCATCGGGACTATTGTCGAGCGCTCCCATATAAACGACGCGCCACTGCGAATCGAGCAAAAAGAATTCCGGCGTCGTCGTCGCGCCGAAATCGCGGGCGACTTTTTGGCTTTCATCAAACAAATACGGAAACCGAAATCCGGCTTCGGTCGCACGCGTTTGCATTGCCGGAAAACGATCTTCCGCAGTCTTGTTGACATTGATCGCCACGAGCTGCCCTCCCCAGACGCGGACCTTCGCATCGAGATCGACAAGCCGCTGCTGAACATCGACCGAGTAGGGGCAACTGTTGCATGTGAAGACGACAATCGTCATCGCCCCACTGGCAAACGAATCAGCGTTGTAGTTCTTTCCATCCACTCCAGGAATCGCTGCAAAGCGTGGGGCGCGATCCCCAATTTCCAAGACACGATTGAACTTTCCCCCATTTGCCTGAGGCAGCGCGAGCAGGCACATGCAGAGAAAAAAACCTCCTCGGCGGATGCGACTGAGCGGGCGCCACTGCCCCAGGGTCGTTCTCCACCAGCCGGCGCGGTCCGGCTGGCATCGGTTCGCAATCGCGGTTTGAAAACCACCCATCTTCGGCCCTTCTTTGAACGATTGGGATGCTGTTATGGGAATGCGATTCGGCAGCCTGCTAGTCCACCCCGCTGTGCTCGACCTCAGCCCAGTAGCGTTCAAAGGCCCCTTCCTGATGAAAGTCAGGGCTGTTGTCGAGGTCGTGGCACTCAAGACATCGCTCGCGAGCCTTTTCCAGTGGCAAAGTAACTCGCTCGCGAATCTCCTGGAGCTGGGCTGCGGTCCATTGCTCGGGCGATTCCTCGGCATCCACATGCTCCTTCCCCGGACCATGGCAGTTTTCACAACCATTGCCCGTCATCGCCGCGGTCAGTTCGAGCGAAAGATAGCCGCTGGTGTAAGGGTAATATCCCTGCGGATTCCATCCCGTCACATGGCAGCTCAGACACTCCGGATCAAAGTGCCTGGCGATTTCGCTCCGCTCCCCCGGATGAACCAAATCCTCGGTCGCCTCGGCATGCGGAGTCCCCTCCCAAATCGCATGCGCCGTCGTATGGCACTCGCCACATTTCGCAGTCCCCACAAATTGTCCTCCGGAAGGATGCGCCAGAGGTTGGACCTGCAGGCCATCGAGTCCCAGGACGCGGAGCTGGTCTTGATACTCCGCCATCAACTTGAGAATTTCCGGAGCATCTTCGAACTGGGCATCCATCGGCTGACGAGAATAACGGGGTGGCCCATCGGGAAACAAACCAATCACCCCGACATACATCCCCTTATCTCCCGTCTTGATGACTCGCGTCGAAGTCCCAGGAACCAGTTCCGCTTGATACAACGGTTCGCCGACCGTCGCCGCAGCGATGATAAAATCAAACCCCGGAACCTCGCGAGCAATTTTTTTGGCCGCTTCCTCGCTCCCAAACAACAGCAGAATCTTCCACGTGCACCCCCCCTGCTGCATCTTTGCCAAAGTCTCGGCCAGCGTGCTCTGGAGGTCCCCAATCACGATCGCTTCGTCGATCTGCGTGAGCACGGTGGTTGGATCGAGCGCCGTCGTCACGCCAATCTGAAGACCCCCGCGATTGAGCTGGCGAAAACGGGGGATGAGGTCGGGGGCAAGCAGTTCGACATTTGCCGACGCAAAGCCGCTTGAGTTCTCCCCGTCGTCCGCCGCAACGCTCAGCAGCTCACTGGCTCCCAACCGCAAATCGTCCGCTCCAAAACCAATCGTCTCGTAGTCCAGTTGCTGGAGCCCTTTGATCGCCGTCTGAAACTTGATCCCCTGCTGCCTCCCGGTCCGCCGAATTTGGTTCCCCGCATCGAGCGGCACGACTTCCCAGCCTCGCTCGCGAAGCTCTTTGAGAAGGGTTCCCCGCCGCATTAATCCCCCTTTCTGATTTTCAAGTCCCGTGCACCCACACGGTTCGATGTATCCATACTGCTGGCCACTGACGACCAGCACCGCTGCGGGCGATTCCCAGTCTCGCCAGTGCTCCGGCGGACCCGATGGAACAGGAAGATCCGCTTGACCCACCTGACTCTCGGCGGGAGGCACTGCGGCAGCGGCCGCGGGGATTGGGATCGCCTCTTGAGCGGAATCGGCTTCATCGTGCTCCGCAGCCGGCGGCGGAACTTCAGCGCCACGAGGCGGAGTTGTGGTTTCTGGAGACGGCACCTGCGCCGCCGCATCGCTCGCCGCATCGCTTGCCGCATCCCGTTTGTCGCCCGGGCCGCAGCCGACGACCAAAATCAGGGTCAGGGTCAGCGGCACAGACCATCGACTCAGGAAATCAAACCGCCGCCTCGAATGGATCACCATGTTATTCCCATGACCCCCAAAATTCGTTGCTGCCGAAAATGCTCGTTGGCTCAGGAGCCACGCCCCTGCGTCAGCTTGAATACCACACGGAGCTGGAGCGGAGCAACTTCGTCTCGATCACTTTGGATGGTCAGCATTCCCGTCTCCCTCCCGGCGCCCCCGAGGCGGTCCATCGGCGGAGCATCTTTTTTGGTGCGGATGATCACTGGGATGTACTTAACCGCACCCCGGATCGACGGTTCTCCAAGTTCCGCTTCGATCCCCTCGCTGGGGGTGACGGCACCCAAGGTAATCTGAGCTTGATCGCGAAACGGTCCGCGAAAAGAGACGTAAAATGTCTCCTCTGTACCGGCGGCTCGATCGATCTCGCCGAGCTTAAGGAGTTGATTTCCATACTCGTCGGTGGTGAGTTTCGAGTTCCCCATCACGCTCAGATCCCCGACGACAAGCCCGGTCAGTTTCATTTCCAAGGGTGAAAAATCGTCTTTCGTGGGGGTCTTGTACCGGGCACGGAGGGTTTGGCTGAGAACTCCTTGGGGCAATCCTCCAGCGACCTTGATCTTGACGTCAAAAGCTTGTGAGGCCGAGGCATGAGCCGGGTCGGCTTGGGGATCGAGCGGCAGAGGTTCGATGACGATTTCGCTCCCCGCGCCAAAGGACTCACTGGTCCAGCTCAGCTTTTCAATCGTCACCGTTTCGGTCGAATAATTGTACAGCCGTGTCGTCAGTTCCAGCGGCGCCGCCGTGGCGATCTCCCCCAAATTCCACTCGGCAGGCTCCGCCGCCAGCAGGTCGACCACATCCCCCTCGACGATCAGCGGCAGCTCAAATTTGCTCGGGTCATTGGTCCGCAGCGTCGCGCTTTGACTGAAGGTCCGCGTCTCTGTTTTTGCATCCCAGGCGAGGTCCACGGTGGTCGATTTCCCAGGGGCGAGTTTGCCTTCGCTGAGCGTCCCGACGGTACATTTGCAGGTCGTGCCACCAACCTGGAGGACGAGATCCGCCGTCCCCACATTCCGGACCACGAACTGGTGTTTCCCCGAAGCATTGCGAAGCATCGTCCCAAAATTGAACGTGTTTCCCCCATCGACCTCAATCTTCGGAACCCCTTGTGCTTGCTTGCCCGTATTGTATGCCGACACGATCGACTCGACTCGCGCAGGCCCCTCCGGCTGCTTGAGTTCCAAAACCCCAAACCGCTCCCCGGGCTCAATGTACGACTGGTAACTGAAAAACCCACCGAGGATCGCACCCCCCGCGGCAGCCACAAGCAGCAAAAGAAGAACTGAAGACTTCACGGATCATTCCTCAAATTGTATTCCTCGATCTTTTCCAGCGTTCTCGGTTTTCCAGCGTTCTCGCCTAGTCCGCAGTACGCTTTCCGGTCGACCTCAGTTCGGCTTCACCCCCCGGGAGGAAATCCGTCAGCCTGCGTCCTCGGGTGCGGCAGCAGGGTCGGATGCGGGACTAGGGTCTGGTGCAGGAAGGGCGCTGGAATTCGCTTCCTCCCGCAGCCTTTGGCTACTTTGACGAACTCCTCCACCACTGGCAACTCCTCTTCCAAGCGGCTTGGGAACGAGCAGGAAAATCTTCTCGAGCCGCCGCTCCTGATGGTCCCCGGCTCGCGACAGCTGGTCGGCGCGATCCCACCAGCGTCCCGCTTCTTCGTGATCCTCAAGTGCATCGGCAATCGCTGCGAGCTGGGCTGCGTACCGAATCTCGCCCGGAGAAAACTCCGCGGCGCGGCGAAAAGCCTCGTCCGCCTCCCGCAAATCGGCGCGATCCCCGAAACGCTGGTAGAGGACCAGTAATTGCTCGCCGTGGAGCTGAGCGACGAGCGGGCTGTGCGGGCTGCGGCGCTGAGCCTGGCCGAGCGCCTCGGCCCAGCGGGTCCGGACCTGAGGATCCTCGGCTTGGCCCTGAAGCAATTCCCAGTGCCAGGATTCGGCCTCGCGCATCGACGGCTCCAGGCCCCACGGATCGGCCTGGGCGAGGGCGGCGAAAATCGAGGCGGCCAGTCGAAAATTTCCGCGCAAGTACTCTCTGCGTCCCTGCTCTTCACTGTCGCGCTGCGAGAGCACCATCCCCCACGCCGACCAAACCCAGGCAAGCAGCAGCATCGCACCGGTCACGCCGATTGCAAGGAGACCGAGTGCGGGACCACGTGCGAGACCGATTGCAGGTCCGAGCACAGGTGCGCGTGCCGCAGCCGAAGGACCGGAGCGCTGCGTCGCTTTTGTTGTTTTGGCGGGGACCTGCGGAGCCCCAGGAGCCTGTGCGAATCCCGCGGAGCGCCGCGTACCGGAAACGACGACGGTGAGGATCGCCGTCACGACGAGCCAAGGGAGCGAGGTTCCGGGAACGGTCCATCCCCCGGCAAAGGTCCAGTGCACCAGCAGACCAAGGGCAACACCACCGAGCCACGGCGACCAGTCGTCCTGCGGTCCGCGGAAAAAGCTCGGGGCACTCGCTCCGCGAGGTTTGAAGATGCCAAAAGAAACGCCGCCGACCACCGCCGCGACGACGATTGCACCAAGCAGTCCGTCGGGATCGGGGAGCACTCCCTCGCGAACCCAAGCCCAAACCGAAAACACGACCCCAGCCAGGGCACCCACCGCCATCGCCAGCGGCCAAAACGCGCCCGATTCGCCCGCTCGCGATTCGCTCGTCACCTCAGGCGCGATTTCGAAGCGCTCGCCGCGCTCCCCGTCCTCCCAGCGGCGGAGCGACGCTTGACCTCCCCACCCCAGCGTCAGTAGGAGGAGGATTCCAGCGGGGATCCCGCCAGCGACCAGCGTTTCGACCCACCAGTGATGCGGATCAGCAATCCCTTCGCTCGCTTCATCGAGACGATAGCGGAGGTATCGATCTTGAAAATTCCCGAGCCCTGCCCCAAGCAGCGGTGCATCGGCCAGCAGCGCCGCAGAGCTCCGCCAGTACTGACAGCGAAACTCGATCGTCCGCGGAAGGCTTGGCCAGAGGGAGGGAAACGCTGCGAGCACAAACGGGAGTGCGGCGAGCGTACCGATCGCGATCCACACCACCCACCCGCGTCCGTAGTGTGGCATTCGGCGGACGAGCAGCGGACCTGCGAGCCCCCAGAGGATCCCGATTCCCCCTCCCAGCATCGCGCTGCGGCTGTGTCCCCAGAGCATCCCCAGTGTGCACATTGCGAGCGTCCCTCCGGCCACGGCCAGACCCCACCACGACCACCCTTGCGAGCGTGATCGGTCCGCTCCGATAACGCTGCCAGCGCGATTGACGCTGCCAGCGCGATTGACGCTGCCAGCGCGATGGCGATGAACCGCCAGGTCGACGACCATCCCGCTTGCAAGGACCAGTCCGACGAGCAGGAAGCCGCCGAGCGAATTTGCCAGCGCAAAGGTCCCCGTCGCTCCCCCTTGGCTCAAACGGGCTCGAAACAGTTCCCGTTCCGCAGAGCCTTCCGGGGCAACAATCCCCAGCTTGTCGAGATAAGTGTCGGGAGAAGCCTCAAACCGCGCGCGGTCTGCCGGGAGGCTGACCCAGTGCTGATGCGCTGCCAGCGTCGCCTCCCCGGCGGCGAGCGCGACGAGCATCGCCAGGAGCGCGCTGCGGAGCGCGGTGCTGGCCAGCAATCGCCGCGCTGCAATCCAGAAGACTCCCCCGCCAAGCCACCACCAGTACTCATTGACAGCAGCGCGAAGATCGCCACTCCCACGCATCAGCACCAGCGTGATCAGCAACCACAGGAGCATTCCGATCACGAGACCATCGAGCCGATCAAGCTTGCCACGCCACGGTCCGCTTTGCAGCGACGCCATCCGCAGCGACCCCAGCAGGAGTGGTCCCAGCAGGAGTGGGGCAAGCAGAAATGGGGCAAGCCAGAGCGCACCCCCTCGTTCCACTTCCGCGCCATCGGCCGGATGGAGCGTGACAACGATCAGGGTCGCGACGAGCAGAACCAGACCGCATCGGAGTGCGAGCGTGAATCCCCGCGGGGGGCGATCAGGAGCGCTCACGGCGCCACCCCGTCGATTCCAGAATTGCGATCAGCAGCAGGATGCAGAGGACGATCCCGAGGACGAGAACCGCGGACCAAACATCGACGCGGCCGATCAGAATCCCGGCGAGGCCGCAGACGAGCGTCACCAGGTAGATCGTCAGCACGGCCCCCGGTTTGCTCAACCCTAGATCGACCAGCCGATGGGAAAAGTGACTTTTGTCCCCTTCGAAGAGGCTCCGCCCCTGCCGCCAGCGAATCCACAGGACGGTCGACATGTCGTAGAGCGGAACAGCCATCACGCACAGCGGTGCGAAGACCGCATGCGGTCGCGTTTCTTGGTAGCCCGCATACGTCGCCAGTAAAGTGGAAATCGCGATCAGAAAACCGACGAAGTAGCTTCCTGCATCCCCCATAAAGATCTTCGCGGGAGGTCGGTTATGCCATAAAAAACCGAGCAACCCTCCGCAGACGACAAACAACAGTGCGGCGACAAACAACTGCGTTTGTCCCGTCCCTGGATCCGGGGTCACGATCATGATCGTCCCGAGCACGGCAGCAATGATCGCGGCGACACCACCACTGAGACCATCCATGTTGTCGAGCATATTGAAAGAGTTGATCATCGCCACAATCCAGACGACCGAGAGGAGGCTTGTGAGCCATGGAACGGGGATGAATGCCGTCAAGCCATAGCCCAGTCCATAGACCGTGATGGCGGCAAAAAAGAACTGGAAACCCAAGCGAAAGTACCAGCTTAGACCGCGAAGATCATCGATCAATCCGAGCCCCGCCATCAAACTGGCAGCTCCCAAGACAAGCCACAATTCCTCGACGCGCTGCCACATCCCTTCCAGGTGGGGACGGAGCGACTGCGGGAGCCAGCGGTCGGCAACGTCGCCGCCGCGGAGCAGGTAAACCGCGAGCGTTCCGAGGGCGAAAACCCCGATCACGCCACACCAAATTCCAATCCCACCTCCCAGCGGCGTCGGCACCGAGTGCACCTTGCGATGGCCCGGGGCATCGATCAGCCCCAGCCGCGGCGCGACTCGGCGGACCCCAAAGACGACGATCCAGGCAATGAGCCCCGCCAGGAGAGCAGGGAGAGCAACAAACGACTCCAGCGGCAATGAGGTCACAGTTCCAACCCAACAAAAGTTCCAACCCCACAGAAGGGATGCTTTGACGAAATCCGATTCGATTCTACAAACGAAGCGGCGGGTGCCCACGCCGCGCCCGCAACCAATTGAGCGATCGCAGAATCGCCGGCCGCGAAACGATCCATCGCTCCAGTCGATACTTGCCAGGAAAATCGATCAAGAGCAATCCGACGACAATTGTCAACAACCCCTGCCCTGGCAAGACCAGCATGCTGACTCCGCCACCCAAGAGCAAGCAGCCCAGCGCGTTCTTGGCAATCAGCGTCAGCCAGTGGACCAGCGGATGCCCACGCTCGACCACCCAGCTCTGCCGGCGTGGGGTGGCAAAGTAATCCTCCGGGAGACGAACGACCAACCACGGGACGGCAATCAGGCTGCCAACAAACGTCACGGCCGAGAAAGCCGCCAGGACCTTCAGCCACAGCCAGTGGGCTTCCATCCATGATCGTAAGGATTCGAGCGACTCCATCTTTTCCGTTCTTTTCTCGAAACCCCATTTTTTTCTTGGGCCGTTTTTGCTCGCTCCACCACGGGTTTTGTACGCTCCCCCCAGGTTTTGCTTGGGGGCCCTAGCGGCGAAAACCGTCGGAGTGCGTCAAATAATCCCGCAGCCTGCCGCGACAAACATCGGCAAACGCCCACATCTCCGGCGTTCGATAATCGCGATAGGTCCATGGATTGACAACCCACCCCTGCCGGGAATACCGAAGCGTCACCTCGGCAAAAATCCCGTCGCGAAGATAGACCCGATGATCCCGGTCTTTCACACTTGCGAGCACGAGTTTCCCTTGGCTGATATATCCAGGGTCCAAATTCAGCGGCCGCGACTGCGGATGTTTTTCGCCCCCCTCCAGACCCTCCCCCCGCGCACGTTCTTCCAGCTGGGTTGTGAACCGTTTCCAGTCGGCCAGCTCCGCCGGGTCTCGCGGAAGCATTCCGCAGACCATCCATTTCTGCAAATCGGTCCCCATCTCCTCCTCGTAATACGCTTGAGCGCCGAACGGGACGCGCTGTGGCGGACCGGTGAGACCTCCCCAGCAACTGGCCAACTGCTCGACACTCCACTGCAGCAGCGGGAGATGTCGCGAAACAATTCCACAAATTGCCATCACCACTTCGACGCGCTTGATCTGCCCCACGCTCCCACTCCAGCCCTAACTCCAGCCCCTGTCCGCACAGCACTCGTCAATCAACCCCCAATCGCACTTGGCGGCGAGGGGGCATAAACTGCCTTTTTCCTAAGGTACTGCAGAATAGGTACTGCAGAATCTCCTCGCACCATTCCTTCGAACCATTCTCGATTGCCGCTGGTGGAAAACAATTCCCCACCCACGCGGCTCGCCCCCAATCGAACCCCCGGGACCGAGAGACCATGACCCACCCTTGGATTGCCGATCGAACCACCGCCTTCCACAGCAGCGGCATCCGTCGTGTTTTTGATCTGGCGGCGAAGATGGAGAACCCGATCAACCTCTCCATCGGTCAGCCCGATTTCGATGTCCCGCTCGAAATCCGTGAGGCCTGCTGCGAGGCGATCCACCAGCGGCGCAATGGTTATTCCCAGTCCCAAGGCATCGGTCCGCTCCGCCAGCGTTTGCAGCAAGACCTCGATCGCCGCTATGGGCACGCCGATCGACAAGTCTTCGTCTCCAGCGGAACGAGCGGAGGTCTGGTGCTGACGATGCTGGCGATGGTCAATCCAGGGGACGAGGTGATCTTCTTCGATCCCTACTTCGTGATGTATCCCTCGCTTGTCAAACTCGCCGGTGGTGTCCCTGTCTCGGTCTCCACCTACCCCGATTTTCAGATCGATCTCCAGCGTCTGGTCGATGCGATCACGCCCCGCACCAAAATGATTCTTCTCAATAGCCCGTCCAATCCGACGGGGGTCGTCCTCAGCACGGAATCTCTTCGCGCCATTGCAGAGCTCGCATCGCAGCGCCAGATCGCGCTGGTCTCTGATGAAATCTACAGCACCTTCCAGTATGACGAGCCCTTCGTTTCGCCCGCCACCTTCAACGATCAGACGATCGTTATCGACGGGTTTTCGAAAAGCCACGCGATGACTGGATGGCGCGTGGGGATGGTCCATGGTCCCACGGAGATCATCGAAACGATGATCAAACTGCAGCAGTACACCTTCGTCTGCGCCCCGCAACCAGCGCAGTGGGGTGCCCTCCGTGCGCTCGACGTCGACCTCGCGGAGTATCGCGACGAGTATCGCAGGAAACGCGACTCCCTCGTCGCGGGTCTTGAGGATTTATATGAACTGGTTGTCCCCGGCGGTGCATTTTATCTCTTCCCCAAAGCTCCCCAAGGAACGGGGACCGAGTTTGTCGAACGGGCTGTCGCGAAAAATCTCTTGATCGTCCCGGGAGGGATCTTCAGTTCCCAGGACACGCATTTCCGCATCAGCTACGCAGCCTCGAGCGAAACGCTGCAGCGCGGAATCGACGTCCTTCGCACCCTCGCCCGCCAGTAAAGCAAGCCGAGCGAGAGGAAGAGGGCAAGGGAGTCCACAGCAGCAGCGCGGGCCAGCTATAGTGTATCGATCTCACCCCAGATGATTCGAGAGAGACACCGATGCACGCGAGATCGACGTTTCGTAACCCCCTGCGGCGCTGCCCCTGGCTTTTACTCTCCTTCATCGTCCCCCTGGCGATCGGCTCCTGGTCGCATCGAGTCGACGGTCAGGAACCGTTCATCCCGCGGAAACAGACGCGCCCCCCAGGGCCACCCCTGAGCCCTCAGGAAGCGATTGAAAAAATGGTGGTCCCTCCAGGTTTTCATGTCGAGCTCGTTGCTTCCGAGCCGCAACTGCAAAACCCCGTCGCGATGGCTTTTGATGACCGTGGGCGGATCTATGTCACCGAGAGCTTTGAATACCCGCGGCACCAAGCGGGTCCGGGGCGCGATCGGATCAAGATCCTCGAAGATACTGATGGCGATGGAGCCACAGATAAAGTCACCCTCTTCGCCGAAGGATTGAACATCCCTTCCGGAATCGCTGTGGGTTATGGGGGTGTTTGGGTGGCCAATGCCCCCGACATCCTCTTCCTCGAAGATACCGACGGCGATGATCGGGCGGACAAGCAGACGGTGGTTGTCACCGGATTTGGTCGCGACGATACGCATGAACTCCCAAACGCCCTTACATGGGGACCCGATGGTTTCCTCTATGGACTCAACGGCGTCTTTAACCGCAGCCGTATCGAGCAGCAGGGAAAGCGATGGGAATTCACCTGCGCGATGTTTCGGATCGATCCGATCACCCACCAGTTCGAGCTGTTCTGCGAAGGGACGAGCAATCCCTGGGGGATCGCCTTCAATCAGTTTGGCGATTCGTTTGTGAGCGCTTGCGTGATCGACCATCTTTGGCATTTGACCGAAACGGGCTATTACCATCGGCAGGCTGGAGCTTATCCACCGCATACCTGGAAAATCGAGTCGATCGTCGATTACCAGCACCAGATGGCTGCCTACTGCGGAATTGAATTCTTCGACTCCCCGGCTTACCCCATGGAGTATCGCCGCCGATTCTATCTGGGAAACATCCACGGTGGCTGCATCAACGTCGATACCGTCACCGCTCACGGCGCAACATACCGCGGGGCTGCGGCTCCCGATTTCCTCACCGCCAACGATGTCTGGTTCATGCCTGTCGCGCAGAAAATCGGACCCGATGGCTCTCTTTACATCCTCGATTGGTATGACCGTTATCACTGCTATCAAGACGCCATGGCCGATCCGCAAGGGATCGATCGTGGACATGGGCGGCTCTACCGGATCGTCTATCAGACGCGCCCCCCTGTGCCGCACGGCGATCTTCGGTCACTCGAGGATAACGCGCTGGTCGACCTCCTCAGCGATCCAAACCTTTTCTTCCGCCAGCGGAGCGCGGTGGTCCTTGGCGAGCGGCTGCGAAGGCCCCCGCACGGCCTTGCGGCGAAGCCATTGACGAGGCTCCTCCAGGAGGAGTTTGCGAAGCACCCTGAAGTGGCTGGCAGCGACGATTCCGCTTTCCCGCTCCACCTCCTGGGCACCCTCCTGCTCTCCCCCGAACTCCCTCCTGCCGACCTCGCAGGACTGCTCAATTCGAACCACCCCCTCGTCGTGGCTTGGACGATTCGCGCGCTCCATGCGTCGCGGCAAGCGAACGGTTTGGACGCAGGCCAGTGGCAGGCGCTAGCGCGCCATCCCGATCCGCGGGTTCGTTTGCAAGTCGCGATCGCCGCTGGAAAATTATCCTTTCCCGGAGCCACCCGCTGCCTGCTCGAACTTCTTGAGGGGGACCAGGACGATGGGCTACTGCCGCGGATAATATGGAATCAGTTGCGAGAGCGTCTCCCCCGCGATGTCGAGGAGGTCGCCCTGCGACTGGCGCGTGCGACGCCCGCCCCGAGCAAGCTGCTGATCGAAATGGCACCGCGGATCGCTGCCCGGTTGCTCGATGAAGCGGCCCCCGAGCCCGATCCCGCCGCGGAGCCTGGGCTGGCATCCGATCAACCCTCGGCCTTGGCTGCCGTCCTTGCGATCGCCACCCCGCTGCTCACCGACGAACATGCGCCGCACGGTGAAGCAGTCCTCGCGATGCTCGTCGGCAAGTTGCAGACTGGCGAGATGAAGGCAGATGCCTTTGCCACAATCTACGAGTCGGAATTCGTGGGATCGCTTGGAACGAGCCTCGCTGCGGTACAGCTGCGGGCCTTTGCCCGGGACCAGCAGGCGATCACCCAGCTCGTCGACCAGCTCCGCGATCGGTCGATTCCCGAAGAATCTCAGCTCTCGCTGGTCCAGACCCTTTCCGTGACCAATCCCGCACTGCTCGATGGACTTATCGGTCCGTGGCTCCGCGAAGCGACCACGAGCGATTCTCTTCCCACCCCCAGCACCACCGCGATCCTCCGCGTTGTCGTCCAAAGAGGTACGGGCGAAGCACGACGGCAAATCCTTGAGGCGCTCCCCAGGATGCCCCCTGCGCTCCAGGCAAACCTGGCCAGTTCCTGGTGCCAGCGAGAGGCGACCGCCGCCGAGCTGCTCGGTGCAATTGCTGCCGGAACGCTGCGAAAAGAAATCGTCCCCCTCAATGATCTCCGCTCTTTGGTCGATTCGGAAAACGGCGAGATCCGAGACCAAGTCGAGCAGATCTGGGGGCGTTTGCGGAAAGAGACATCCGCCGAACGGCAGGCAATTGTCGAGGAAATGACGCGCTATTTCACCAAGGAAGCGCGTGGGAATCCTCGCCGTGGGCTGGCGGTCTATGATCGTGTTTGCGGCCAGTGCCATCTCCTCCACGACCGCGGAGCGGCGGTTGGACCGAGCCTCACACAGAATGGACGCGGGAGTTTTCAGCAGCTGATCGTGAGCGTTTTTGATCCCGGCCTGGTGATTGGTCAGGCCTATCAGAGCGTGAGCGTGCTGACCCGCGACGGCCGCTTGTTGACAGGGATCCCGCTTGAGGAGAGCGACCAGCGACTGGTCCTTCGCGTTCAAGGGGGGAAAGACGAAGCCATTCCCCGGAGCGAAATCGAGCAGCTGCGGCGGAACCCGACGTCCCTCATGCCCGAGGGACTTGAACAGCAAATCAGCCGCCAGGAATTAGCGGATCTCTTCGCCCTCCTGGCCCGCGAAGGATCGCTCGAGGCCGAGGATCCCCGTTCGATTCCGGGGACCCCAACGACCTTGATCGAAGAGTCCGCCCCTTAAGCCGTTTTCGTCTGCGGCTTGGGGGGCATTGTAAAGAGCTTGCGGCTGCCGGTGACGACGGTCTGGTCGATCACAAAGGTGCTGCCCCGCTCTTGATCGGGAAGATCGTACATGATGTCGATCATCACCTCTTCGAGAATCCCGCGGAGTCCCCGCGCCCCGACACCACGTTCGAGCGCCCGCTGGGAAATCACCCGTAGCGCTTCGTCGGTGAATTCCAGCTTGCACTCCTCCATCGCAAAGAGCGCCTCATACTGCTTGGTCAGAGCGTTCTTCGGTTCCTTGAGAACTCGAACGAGCCCTTCTTCATCAAGCGGCTGGAGGTAACTGATCACCGGAAGTCGGCCGACGAGTTCGGGGATTAAGCCGAATTCGAGAACATCATCCGTCGTGACCTGAGTCATTAGTTCGGCGACATCCGACTCATTGCGATACCCCTGACCGCCGCCAAAGCCGAGCGTCCGTCGCCCGAGTCGCTTGCGGACAATCTCCTCGATCCCCACAAACGTTCCCCCGCAGATGAAGAGGATGTTGCTGGTATCCATTTGGATGTACTGTTGCTCGGGATGCTTTCGACCACCCTGCGGCGGCACGTTGGCAATCGTTCCCTCGAGCATTTTCAGTAGCGATTGCTGGACCCCTTCTCCCGAAACGTCGCGCGTAATGCTGACGTTGTGACTGGTTTTACCGATTTTGTCGACTTCGTCGATGTAGAGAATCCCGCGCTGCGCTGCCTCGAGGTCAAAATCTGCCGCATGGAGCAATTTGAGGAGCAGATTCTCGACGTCCTCACCCACATACCCAGCCTCGGTCAGGGTCGTCGCATCGCCGATTGCGAAGGGGACATTGAGCATCCGCGCGAGCGAGCGGGCAAGGAGGGTCTTGCCGCTGCCGGTCGGTCCGACCAAGAGAATGTTACTCTTTTCAATCTCGACGTCGCTCGTCCCAGACCATTCACTATTGAGCCGCTTGTAATGGTTGTGGACCGCCACCGAGAGGACTCGCTTGGCCGATGTCTGCCCGATCACATACTGATCGAGGTGCGAACAAATCTGCCGCGGCGAGGGGATGGTTTCGAACAATTGTTTCGAAGGACCACGACGTTTTTGTTCTTGATCGAGAATCGATTGGCACAGCTCGATACATTCGCCACAGATGTAAACATCACCGGGACCTTCGACCAGCGGACCGACATCTCGATAACTCTTGCGACAAAACGAGCAGAAGGCATTCTTCTTCGTCGTTCCACTGCCGCGGCGACTGCCAGTAACTTCCTTCGAGGACATTCACGACTCCTTGCTGTTTTACGGACGGGGGGTGTCCACAGCTCGATTGCAATTTCCGGCGCGTCCCTGTCCGCGAAGCTCGAGCCAATCGTGGAAAAATATCTTTGAACTCAATCAGCTCCCCAACCACCAGCGCGTCAAGTGCAAACTTCGATGGAGAGGGATGAGGTTAAGGGTCAATCCGGACCCGGCGATGCCGTGCGGTATCCATCCCTACCCGAGTCCGCTGGAGAGGGATGATGGTGCTGCCGCATCGACGCCTTTATTGTTCGGAATTCCTTCTCGCTGATGTCACCTTCCCGGTGCATTTCTTCGAAGTTTGCCAGCAGTTCTCCAGGCTCTTGCCAGTCGTTAATGGCGCGATCCCGATAGATTGACACGAGCCAAAATCCGCCCGCTATTAGGACGCACAGAACCCCTATTCCAAGCACAGCCTGCACGGCCGGAGTGGTGAGTAGATTCGCCATAAAGTCCCCAGGGATGGATCATGCTCTGACGGCTGCTCCTTCGACTCTTTCCACTCGAATCGTACGCCCTTGACCTAGGGATGGTCCAGTCATTTTGTAAAGATTACAGGGTGGAAAAGAGAGAAAAGAGAATTCTCAAGATTCTCAACGAGCACCGCGCCGCAGCCCTTCCGCTCAGGTCATGCGAATGCGGCTCGAGAGGACGATCGCCGGAACGAGGAGGGAAAAAAGGACCAGGCCAGCGACCCGCCCCCCGCCCAACGTGGCGAACGTCGCGGCCAGCGGAATCAGCGTCAGAAGCCCAACCCGCACAAGCCCCTGCACGCGCGGAGCCCCCCCATCCCCGAGAGTCCTCCATCCACGCACCAAAACCCCTCCGCTCAGAAGCCCGATGAAGACCGCCGCACCGCTCGCCCCCGGTGGAGAAAACACCGTCTCCGGGGGAGCCACAAACGGGGCTAGACCCATCAGCAGCAGCCCCGCGGCCATCACCGCCAATCCCCCCGCCACGATCGACCGCGGCGTTTCCCCCGTCTCCCCCCGCGCAATAATCGTGATCCCCATCACAAAAACGCCATACCCGACAGCTGCACCCCAAACGTGGATCGGGAAACCGAAGACGCCACTCGCTGCACCATCGCCGATGACGGGCGAGGCCCCAAGCAAAAAACTGAGGACCCGGCATGCTCCCATTGCCACCGGTCCCCACACCGTCTCCTTGAGCGGCCCGTCGTACAAAAGAATCGCCAGCGCCAGCAGCAGGGAGATAATCCCCGGATAGGGCGTGGCGGTACTACCGGGCGCAGGCAGGTAGCCACTGAGACCTCCAACCACAATCCCCAGCAGCATCAAACCCACCGCGGCGCGGCGCGCCGAACCAAGCGAAATCCGCCCCGACGGAAGGACTCGACCAGAGCGCTCGCGACGATCGACCTCGATGTCCATCACATCGTTGAAGATCATCCCCGACCAGTACAGCAGGACTCCCGCCACGACGACCGCCGCAAAACGCGGTAGCGGCCAAGGTCCGGCCGCGACAAAGATGTAAGCTCCCGCGACATTCGCAATCAGCGTAAAGACCGTCGGGAGTCGAACGAGGCGTACCCAAGCACTGAGGTCCATGCAAACATCGCTCCGCAGAGTTGGCCGCTCAGCCGCTAGCGGCGATGGTGGATCGGGTTTTCAAGCTCCGTCAGCTCGGCAAATTCATACCCAAAACGCCGCAAATAGGCTTCTGTCTCGTTCGCAAAGTCATCTCCCCCTGGCTCAAAACGAAAACGATCGATCGCCGGCATCTCGATCGGCGCAAGATCATAGACCTCGATCATCGACAGCAGCTTTCCCGACGAAGCGGTCCAAAATTCAATCCGCGAGGGGAAGGGAAGCTCAATCCGGTCGACAGGAATCGCCACACGAATGTACTGCGGGATCAGGCCGGTCGCTGCCCCCCCGGCTAGCTGCTGCAACTGACTGTGACGCGCCTCCCGCATCGGCCCTTTGAGAACGATCATCGGGACATTTTCCAGATGCCCCTGGATCATCGTCAATTCGTAATCGGCCATGATCCGGTCGATAAGCTCGGCCAAACCCCCGACCCGCAGCCCCCACGGAACTCGACCCGCCGCGGCAGGACTGATCAGTTCCGCGACGCGCCCAACATCGACGCGCCGCACGCGAACATGACCCGCGAGCTCCTCTCGCGTCCACGATAGTCGTCCGTCACATGTTTGCTGCCACCTCCCCTTGCCGTCGGCAATCGGAACCTCCAGCTCCATCCGCATCCACCCGGTGCCCCCTCCCGCTTGCTCATAACTGCCCACCTCCTTCACCTCTTTCCCCCCTCCCCAAGCGCGGACGCGAAGCTTGGCCTGGATCGGCGGCCCCATCGTCAGCGCGTAGAGCATCGACTCGGCCAGCTCCATCGCATTCTCCTCGCCCTGCTGGGTGGATCGATCCCCAGCACCCTCTTCTGGCTTTTTGACACCCTCTCCATGGGGTTCAGTCTGAGCACGGAGGCTCGCTGTAAAAACCAAGGGGAAGGACCCCCCCGAAAAAGACTCGAAGAGCACCCAGATCAGGGGAATCCAGAGAAGATGGAGGAAAACTCGGTAATTGAGAGTTCTTTTGAGGCTCACGATCGTGGTCCGATAAATCGGGAAAGAAGGGGCACAAGGGAGATGTCGAAAAAGACTCCTGAGTCGGTTATGTCGGTTTTTCCAAAGATTGGAGGCTTGGGGAGCCGATGCAGTGACACGTCGACAGAGAATATGTCCATGCCGAGCGCGTGGCGGATTCTAGGGACGAGCCGCTGGTCGGTCCAGGCGAATCGGTTGTGGTCCCGTCGTCACCGAATGTTTACTGCATCGGGCAAGCCAACGCACCGCGGACATGAAGGCTGCGGACCTTGAGGGGGAACGGATGACAATGCGATTGACCACAAAGCTGCTTTGCGTCGCGGCCACGGTCATGGCTACCGGATGCACGCCGGTTCGCCACAACCTGCCGCCAGAACAAAGAATGTTGGAACCCGGTCCAGGGGTCGGCGGCCCTGGCCCAGGAGTTCTGGAGCCTCCCGTTTACGCACCTGCACCGGCGATGGTTGGCGGGGGCGCGATCGGGGGTTACGGCATGATGCCGATCGCTCCGCCGACCGTTCAAGTGACATTTGCCAAGCCCGAATCGATGATGGTGCGTTACAACACCAGCGGCTCGGGTCAATTCGATAGCGAACCGCTCGTCGTCCCCGCACGACTCAATTTCCCGCAAGGGGGTTTGTATCGATTGAAGCTGACCGACATCGCCGGTCGCGAAGGGGTAGAACTCTACCCGACAGTGGAACTGGCGCTCGCCTCTCCTCGCACCGGAGCCTACCTGGCGCACAACTCGATTCCTCTCCAGTTTACCGAGGAAGATTTTGATCAAGTCCTGACTGGAAACTTTGTAACCAAAGTCATCTATCTGCCAGACCCTGAGTTTGCCGGTCCGGCATTGGCCGGGATCGATACGCTCGTGAGCACACGGCTCGAACCGGGAGTCGATCCGATTGTCGAAGCAGACCGCCGCGGTTCGATCCTGGCGATCGTTCGACTTGGGGATAAAGATGTCGAGATGCTGGGGATGGGGGGAGAACCGGGGATGCTCGCCGCGGGATTCCCAGCCGTCCCAGGGCTTCCAGTTCCCTTCGCTCCATGCAGCGATGTCTGCGGCGGTGCAGGGACGACTCCGGGTCAAGTGGGTGGACCCTCAGCAACATTGCCAGGTCTTCCTGGGATGATTGCCGGAGTGACCGCACCGCAGTACGGGATGCCGATCAGCGGCACACCGATCGGTCTGCCTGGCCCACCCCACGTACCGTTGGGGGTCCCGGCTGGTCTGCAGAAACACGTCATGAAGAACCATACTCCGATGATGATGCCACGTCCCACCGAAGAATTGCGGATCGGCGTTCGTCATCAACCTGGTTACAGCTATCCCCAGCCAGCGAGCAGAGTCCATATCACCGAGCAGAACATCCACCCGGGTGTTCCCTACGCTCGGCCTGAATATGAACACATGAGCCGCCCCGTCCACTGAAGCGGTGCGGATTGAGGAGCGTCCACGGCCGCCGGCTCGATGGACGAAATGATCCACCGACGAGGATGACGACAGCGACCGGGACCGAATCACGACGAATGATTTCGCTCCCGGTCGCTTTTTCCTTTTATCCATCGACTCCAGACGGTCACTGCCATGCGGATGGTCACAGCGATGCAAACTTGGTGGCGGCGACGGAGCGGCGTGGCCGTGATGCTCCTTGCGATCACAGCGCAATCGCCGCTGTGGAGCCAGCAGAACATGAACCCCGTCCTCGCGCCGCAGGGCCAGCATCCGCTGGTCCATGCAGACATGCCCCCCGGTTCGCTCGGGAGGATCCGCGGGCTGAGCCCCGGTCCCCTGCAAGGCGCTTATCAACCGATTGAGATCCATGCCCCGGCAGGAGTTGAGGTGACTGCCGCAGTCCCAGGTGGTTTTCCGCCTCCGGTCGCGCAACCAATGCGGCTGGCGGTGCTGGTCGGTGGCGTCTATCGCTTTCAGCTGACCAACCTTCCGATGCAGCCTGGGACCGAGCTGTTCCCCACCGTCGAAGTCATCGATCGACTCTACCCACCGCCGGGGCAGGAGGGAAACTTTCCGATTCCGATTCACTTCGATGCACTCGACATTCGCGATGCACTGGCCGGGAGATTGGTCACCCGCGTCGTTTATCTGGAAGACCCGCAGACTGCGTTTGCCGCTGCCGACCCACCCCAGAGCCAACGGACGCTCGATGTCCGACCCGACACCGACCCGCTCTTAACGGCCGACCGGCTCGGTCGTCCCGTGGCGGTCATCCGACTCGGATCGCGAGTCCCTCCCGACCAGCCTGAACTGCTCGACGGTTTTCTCATGGGAAGCCCCCCTTGGATTCCGCTTGTCAGCGCCGGCACCACGATGCTTCCACCGGGCACACCATGAGTTCACAATCCCCAAGGAAGGGATCGCTGCTGATGAACACACCGATCACCGCTCGCATCCTTTGCCTGGTCGCCTGCGTCGGGCCAGTGGTGGGCTGCTCGCTCCCCGCATGGAAGAACCAGCTTCCCTTCGCAGCAGCACACCAGGAGCCGATTCCATCCCCAACGCCCGTGGCAAACACCTCACAGGCAAACACCTCACAGGCAAACACCTCGCAGGCAAACACCTCGCAAGTGAACCCAGCGGAGGCGACTCGTCGCGCGGCAGCGCCGCTGCAGCACGCATCGCTGACCGAGGGAGCAGCGTATCCGCCGCACGCCGCGGTGCAAACCACCGGGCACTTTGCACCCGCTTCGGGAGCGAATTTCCAAGGCTATGGATGTCCGCCCGGGATGAATTGTCCCCCTGGACCGCAAGGGCAACCGGGAGGTTTCGCCGGTCGCTGGGGCTGTGGCCCCGCCGGGCACGCTCCCGGTCAAGGTTACCAGCAAGGGTGTTTTGGAACCGCCGCGCCGTGTTACCCGCAAATGCCACCGCTCGCCAGTTTCGGCCTCGATCCGCAAGAGTTTCTCTGCGACGGTGGAGACCAGTCGCCACGGGCGGTCTACACGGTGGAGGATCGGATTGCGGGGGTCGATCTCGAGGATACGGTCGTCAAGTATGAAAACGGCGCGGGGGACATCCATGTGGTCCCCAGCAATCGCGTCTGCATTTATGCGCCGCGATTTGCCGCCGTCCGTCGCGTCAGCGGTGCGGTCACCGACGAACTGGCCACCGGCCCCGTCGCATACCTGCGTGCCGATGGCACGAGCGATATTCTTGCCGACCAACCGAGCAGCGCCGTCATGGGACCGATCGGTCCACAGCGGCAAGAGCTCGCCCGTGGCCCCGACGCGGTACGCCTGCGAGAGTTGGGGGTCCCGATCGACCGCGTCCAGGGACCGATGCTCGCGCAGGAAATCCTCGCTGCCATGGTCAACCTCTCCCTGCTCAAAGATGGCGTGCTTCGCGACGCCGACAAACCATGGATCGCCAAAGGGGCCGATGCGGCGCTTGTTTGGTCGGTCGGGCTGGCTCCCGAAGTCATGGCGAGCGAGTTGCGGGCGGTCGTCCTCTCCCGCGATCAAGCCGCCGAGGGACTTACTACCTATGAACTCCCCAATGGTCGATTGCGAGTGATCAAGGTCGCAGACCGGCCGACCGCTGCGGTTGGCGATATCGTGACCTTTGTTCTGCGGATCGACAATCTTGGCGATGGCCCAGTCGCGAAGGTCGAACTGACCGACAACCTCACCACCCGTTTGGAGTATGTCGCGGAAAGTCAATCGTGCAGCAAGGGAGCGATCTTTTCGACCACCGACAATGATGGCGGTTCGCTTCGCCTGACATGGAAGTTCACCGACGACTTCAAAGTCGGCGAGGGGGCGATCATCCGATTCCGTTGCCGCGTCCGCTGAGCCTCGCCGGCACGCCGAGTGGCCAGCGGAATCGCAGTCGCCCGCTTCCGGGTGGTCTTGCCTCGCTGGCCCTCTTTCTCGTAAGCTCCGCCCCCGAGTCGATCTCCTGGGCGCCCATTTTTTCGCTTGCGAGGCAAGGATGCACCGCAGTCACCCCCCCATGCTCTTCCTGATCCTCGCTTCCCTCGCGGTCGCGGGTTGCCGCAATGCCGGCTCTGATGGTCAGATCTCCGTCCAGCCGCAGGGGGCCGGAAAGGGGCTCGACCTCCCCTCGCCGCTCTCCCGCTTAGCGTTTTCCGGAAAACCTGCGAGCAGCAGGCATGCTCCGGACGAGGCCAAGGAAGATTCGGCGGGGAGCGAGGAAAAAAAGGAGGGGGTGGAAAAGGCAATCACCGAAGCTCGGGGATCGTCGTTTTCATTGAGCGATCGCGTCGGCGGAAAGAACGCTCCGCCCCCCGCCACCGATCCGCTCGATCCCTCACAGTTCACCCCCGAAGAGCTGGCGATCCTCGACGAGGCTCTGGCGGGTGCCAGTCCCGAAATCCGCGCCTTGGCGATGCGGCGGATGGCCGACCGGCGCAAGCCGACCACGGAACCCGCAGCGGCTCCGGCTCCCGAGACAGGCATCGAAACAGCCGCCGCGAGCACCACGGTCGATTCAGCTCGCGACGTCCAGCAGGCGAGCGGACAGAGCGTTCCCCCCCGCGGTGATCAGCCGCTGCAATCCGGGGAAGCTTCACCAGCGCCGCCGAGCAATGGAATTCAGCAGACCTCCAGTGTCGCGCCGTCAACCCCCACAGCCGCAGCCGAATTTCCGATGCCCGATTTGACGACAAGCGGATCGAGCACCCCGGCAGCGACCACCCCGGCACTTCCGCAAACGCCACCCTTGGCAGCACCACCCTCGACAGCGGCTCCTGCGAACTCCACTTCGCAATCGCCTGCTCCCGCTTCACTTGAGAACCCAGCACTCGAGAACCCAGCACTCGAGAACCCATCCAACGGCACCTCGTCTCCGAGTGGATCGACAGTGCCGAGTGGATCGACAGTGCCGAGTGGATCGACGGTGCCGAGTGGGTCGACGGTGCCGAGTGGCCAGACGCCTGCGACGAGCACCGCTCCTGCCTCGGCTTCGGCGGGGAGCAATGGAGTGGATTTGTCGGGGGCGAGCGATCAAGCGTTGCTCGATGAACTGGCCGCGCGCGCTGTGCAGCGGACGAGCGGGACCGCCGAGCCGCCGATGGCAGAGGTTGCGCGGCTGCGTTTGCTGCACGTGCTCCGCGGCAAGCCCGATGATGCGGTGATGAAGCTTGAGGGTTGGACCTCGGCCGAACAGGAGTTCTTCAATCACCAAATGCTTGGGCTTTGGCAATTAGTCGATGATGCTGGCAATCCCGTCCGTCGCCGGCGCTGGTCGGCGGCCCTTCCCTCCCTCCGCCAAGCGACCCAGTCCCTCGCCGCTGCCACCGGGACACTCGAAGTCCGTGGTTTGCAGTTTTGCCAAGAGGTGCTTGGCTATGGCCAAACCGTCTCCTTTTCCAGCCGCCAGTACACACCGGGTCAGCAGATCATTCTCTACAGTGAAGTGGAAAACTTTGATGCCGAACGGCTCAGCGACGGCTATGAAACGCACCTTCGCGGGAGCTATCAAATCCTCGACGAAACGGGCAAACTCGTGGCCGAACAAATCCTCGAGGATGATCGGCAATCGTGCGCGAATTACCGCCGCGATTATTATCTGGCCTACATCCTTCATCTTCCGAAACAGCTTCGCGCGGGACATTATCGCTTTGAACTGACACTGGAAGATGTGAAAGGAAAAACGTTTGGCCAAGCGAGCATTCCGCTGGAGATCAAGAATCCATAAAGCTCGCTCGGGGTGAGCAGGTGGGGCGGGAGCAACCCTGGGCACGGACAATCGTGGCTTGATAGACTGTGGGGGTCATGCGAGTGCCCCTTGAACTCAATCTGCTGCGATCTCGTCCACTGCGATCCAATCCGGTGCTGCAGCGCGAATTGCTCGCCAACCTCCGTTCGCCCCGCGCCTTTCTTCTCCTGGCACTCTACCAGCTTGTGCTCTCCGCGGTGGTCCTGCTCGCCTGGCCAGAAACCACACGGCTCGATTTGACGGAGAGTCCGGCCAGTGCAAAGAAACTGGTCAATCTCTTTTTCCTCGGCCAGTATGTGCTCGCCTCGCTCATGGCTCCCAGCTTTGCCGCTGGCGCGATCACCGGAGAAAAGGAACGAAAGACCTATGAGATGCTCCTTGCCAGCCCGCTGCATCCCACCGCGATCGTCTTCGGTAAATGGATCGCTTCACTGACGCCGCTGGTGATTCTGATCATTGCCTCCCTGCCAATCGTCGTCCTCTGCTTGCCGCTGGGCGGAGTCAGTCTCTACGAAGTCCTTGCCGCCTACCTTGGACTGACCGTCTCGGTCCTGGTCTTTGGAGGAATCGGAATTGCGTGCAGCAGCTACTTTCGCCGCACGATTGCCTCTCTGGTGGTCAGCTACTTGCTCATTCTTCCGCTGGTGATTGGTGCGGTATTGCTGTGGGTTTCGCTGGAGGGACAGGGGGAGCTCCGCGTCCGGCTCGCACTGATGGTCCTCCCGGCCTACGGGATCGCGCTGCTCTGCCTCTTGGGTGCCAACGCCGCCGCACGAATGCTCTATCCGCCCGACGTTGGCAGCGAAGGCGAAGAAGTCGTCGACCTGCAGCAGGAAGCGCGGGAGGCGATCGGGCTGGTGATCCAGCGCGATCAATTCCCCGATCGACTCTTTGCCCCTCCGAAGCGCCAATCGCTCCTGCCCGATGGAGCAAATCCGGTTTACGACAAAGAGATCCATAGCGAGATTTTCAGCCAAGGGACGCTCATGCTCCGGCTGGTGATTCAAATCAGCATGCTGCTGGCAATTCCCCTGATGGCGATTTTCCTGTTCCTGCGTCCCCAGTGGTGCGCATGGTATGCGTTGTATGTGCTCGTCTTTACGATCCTCGTCGGCCCTGTCTTTTCGGCTGGGAGCATTACCAGCGAACGGGAACGGCAGACGCTCGATCTGCTCCTGACAACGATCCTCACCCCGATGCAAATCCTCTGGGGAAAGCTGCTGGTCAGTCTCCGCGTCGCAGCGGTGCTGACCAGCTTTCTTCTCTGGCCCGTGCTCCTGGCATCGATCCTGGTCAGCCAGTACTGGAGCAACTGGCTGAGCATCGCGCTCATGGTGGCGATCATCGGCGTCGCGATCCTCGTCAATTCGATCCTCGCAATGCTGTGGAGCACCCTGTGCGAAAAGACCTCGACATCGCTGAGCGTTACCTACCTCAGCTTGCTAGCTCTGTACGGTGTCCCCCTGGCGCTCCAGCTGGTGCTCGGTTTGGGGCAAGGCGGAGCGGTTGCTGGAACTTCCTCAAGCGAGACGCTGGCCTCGAGCGAGACGCTGGGGATGTTGCTGGCGCGATGGTCGGGAATCGCCAGTCCGTTTTCTGCCCTTTTCAATCTTCCGCTCGGCGCCGAACTGTCCGCCGACGGGACGACGGTTGTCGCCGTGGGGAATTTGCCGCTCGTCGCCGGATACTTTTTGACCAGCGCCGTTCTCCTGGTCGCGATGCTCTGGACGATCTCCTGGCGGCTGAAACACCGCGCGCCGGCAGGTTAAATCAAGTCCTGTTTGCGCTTCGGACGCCGCTGCCGCGCACATCCCTGGCAGACCCCCTGGATGATTAATCGATGGCTGGAGACGCGGAAATTATGAGCCGCAGCCACCGCGTCACGAAGCCGCAAGAGTTCATCGCTTTGAAACTCAAGCAACTGCCGACACTTGGTGCAGTAGAAGTGATCGTGCTGCGGGTAGCCATAATCGTGCTCGTAGACCGTCCGCCCATCGAGCTGAAAGGCTCGGAGGAGCCCCGCGTCGACAAATTCTTTCAGCGTCCGGTAGACCGTGGGACGACTGACATAGTTTGCCTCCCCCTTCCGCGGCAGTTGGTCCATCAGCGAATCGGCATCGAAATGCTCGTGCTGGCTGAAAACCCGCTCGACCAAAAATCGCCGCTGATCGGTCTGCCGCAAACCGCGGCTCTGCAAATACTCTTCAAACCTCTTTTCCGGCGAAAGAGCCACCGGAAGACGGGCCAGCGATTGATCGGCAGCTTGCAGCTCTGTGGACATCCCGCTCGTTGTCTTTCTTTTCCAAAAGAACCACCGGACGCAATTCGAGACCGGTGGTATTATAGATCGGTGCGGGTCGCACTGCACCCCTCACAGGCGAGGGTCTTTGGTCGCAGGCTTCCCCTTAGCCGAGCGAATCGAGCATCTTCCCGAACGCCTGCTCGAATTTCTCGGGGGTGTCGTACGTCCCCGCAGCAATCTGCCGGCGGATGTCGGCGATTTTATCGAGCCGCATATCGCCGCCGACGGTCGCTGGACGAGCGATCCCTCCGACGCCCGAGGCCGCGCGGGCTTCGGGCGAAAGGTCTAATTGGTCCGGCGAGCTCGCAGGAGACGCAGGACTCTCCATGCGAGTCCCCGCTCCGTTTCCAACCCCGCTGGTCGGCAGTGAGCCGCTGATGCGGGATTGGGGCTGCAGCCCCTGAGCGGTATTCAAACGAAATGGTCCGATCACGTGCATTGTCGGATTGCTCCCAAGCATGCTGGTATGGCAGTCGCGCGCCTCCATGGCGCTGCGACGACGCGGTTGGCTTGACCCGGACGAGACTTCTTCCCGAAAACGCGGCAGACACGATCCCCTTTCCAGGAAAAGTGCTTCCGCTGTGACTCGTCAGTTTCGAACGATTCGGGCGCCGCGATCCATGTCCAAGAACGTGCAATCCATGGCAACGAAAAGACGAAGCAAGCGCAGAGTGCTGTCGAAACCGGTTTTGTTATCGACCTTCTCATTGAGCGATCTGCAGACAATTCTTTCTTCCCGCCGGTTTTCTGCGAACTTTACACCTTCCCGACCCATCGCGGCTCCCGCAACCCATCGACGCCGAGAAAACCGTAGCAAATCTCGCCCTACCGAGGGTAGGGGAATTTTTCCCCGAGGCCCGACCTGTCTTTCCCCCACCAAAAAAACCCCAAATAACCGAAAGCTCCCAATCACCCCAAATCGGCCAGTCCCGTTCGAAACCTGGCCGGTTCGGTCGTTCGAATCCGTAGAATCGCGTTGGCCGGACCACGGCATGACATCGCATCCCCCCTAGCCTGCAAAGTTTTCCGAGGCGCCACGTTTTGCGTGGTAGGTTTTTTTGACCTCAATGGTCCACCTGAACATGCTCTCACTCGCACCCCGGTGAATTCTGCTGATGGCCACACCAATCAAGTCCAAGGCTGGTAAATCTCTCGTTACGCTCGACCGTCGCCGCAACGATCGTCGCCAGGATGGGCCGGAGGGAGCACCCGCGGCGACCACCCCGGCCAGCACCTCACGTCGCAAGGTGCAGCGCCGTCGCCAGATCGACCCTACCACTTGCGAACGCGATTACTCCGATGACGAGATCGAGTTCATGCAGGCGATGGATGCTTACAAGCGGGCCGCAGGAAGGATGTTTCCCACCTGCAGCGAAGTGCTCGAAGTGGTCCGCTCCCTCGGCTACGTCCGCCTCACCTCTGCACAGCGTGATCTGCTTGCGGCCGAAACCGCCCAGGAACCAACGTCCGCGTGATTGCCAAGATCACAAACGAGTGGCGTTTTTGTGCGCGGTGCCCGCTCGCCGCGCCTCCTCTTTCTCTCTTTCCTGTTTTTCGTCCCTGTCGCTTGCGCGGCTAGCCGCCGAAGGGGTCATCTTCTGCGGGAGCGAAGGGGTCGTCTCCTGAGGGAGCCGCGGGGACTTCGATCGCTTGCTTGAACAGTTCGATGATTCCCGGCGAGTAGACAAGGATCACGTCCGTTCGCAGCGCGCGAGCGTAGAAGGGATCGAGCGGTGGTGATCCGGGGAGCGGTGCCTGGCTGAGGCAGAAAAGATATTTCGGTTTGGCGAGCATTTGCTCGAGCTCGCCCGCCGTGAGTCTTTGGCCATCGAGATTCCAGCCTTGCAGGTCGGCCAGCGGAACTTCCCCTTTGACAGGTTCTTTGGGATCGAAGACGACCACCGTCCTCATCCGCGTCTCGAGCACTACTTTCATCACTGCCTCAGTGACCAGTTCCTTCTTTCCATCGCGCACCTTCTCAACCGTCACCTCTTCCTGAACGGGGACCTGCACTTGGTACGTCTCATCGCTTGTCGCTTGCTTCCAAGCCGGGATGCGAATCGCGACCATCGCGTCTTCGCCTCCCGATTTCAGTTTGGCGAGCACGAGACTCGTGATGTCGTCGTCCGGAACTCGATTTGCAAGTGGCGGATCGGCAAACGCGCCGCGTGTCGGGAGTCCCAAGAGCACAACAAACAGACCGTAAATCCAATACTTCATGATGGCCCCATGAAAAAAAGAGTGTCCGCGGCGGGTCCGCCTTTCCTTTCGGAGAATCGCTAGAATACTGAGAGCATTCCCGTGGTCCCTTACATCGGACAGAAAAAAAGCAAATTCCTGTGATGGATCTTCGCCGGAGCTTCTTTCGCACACTGGTCTACTGCTGGGCCGGCCCCTACACCGTCACCGGGTTACTGGTGGGGCTCCTTCTGGGCGGCCGCGTGCGCTGGGTCGCTGGGGTCTTTGAGATCCACGGTCCGGCGGTGGCGTGGGTCTTGCAGCGGCTGCCCGTCTCGGCGGCAGCGATCACCGTTGGGCATACGGTCCTCGGGCGAACGCTCGAAGATCTTGATGGAACGCGATCCCATGAACGGGTCCACGTCCGCCAATTTGAACGCTGGGGATTGCTCATGGGTCCCGCCTATGTGGGAGCGTCATGTTACCAAGCGCTCCGCGGACGAAACTTCTATCGCGACAATCCATTTGAAATCGAAGCCTTCGCCCACGATCAGCGATTCCCCTCGCGCCGAACCGCTGATCGTCCCTAAGAGCCTATCGGAAAAGGGGTCTGACCCTCTCCGGAAAGGCCCAAAAACCAACGAAATCAATGTGCCTCCAAAGGGTCTGTGCCTCCAAAGAGTCCCCTTTTCGGATAGGCTCTAACTCCCCGCGGGGAACGAGCGCCCCGCGGGGGAGATGCGGGGCTCAGACCGCCTGCAGGGCTTCGATCCTCTGGGCCAGCCTCTTCCTCGCGGTATAAAGACGACTCTTGATGGTCCCGACCGGAACCGCAAACGTGCTGCTCATATCTTCGAGGCTCATGCCGTCGATGTAATGGGCCTGGAGCGTGCTCCGATCGACTTCACCA
>Ga0169931_10002245_pt1 | contig 31586 bp, 36 predicted proteins | sample Kivu_15m_20L_FD_129675 | JGI IMG/M metagenome (GOLD analysis project Ga0169931, IMG submission 129675) | Freshwater microbial communities from Lake Kivu, Western Province, Rwanda to study Microbial Dark Matter (Phase II) - Kivu_15m_20L... | ecosystem: Environmental > Aquatic > Freshwater > Lake...
CGCGATAAGATAATTCTGGCGAATTGTCTCGACGCAAGTACTGAGATCGCTCGTGCTGGCGAGTACGTCGTAGGTCTCGGATACTACGCCGACGGTCATGGTAACAACTTTGCTCGAACTCTTTCACAATACGGCGCAAAGAAAGTTGCGGTGTTTTACAATGAGGGCGAGACCTTCACGCACTTAATCGTCAACGCATTCAAGCAAAAGTATGCTGGCCAGATCGTCCTGATTGAAGGTTACAGCCCCACAACTTCTGACTTCAGGGCAACAATCACCAAGATGAGAAGCCTTGAGGTCGATACGGTGCTCTTGATCGGCTGGGATGAGGCAGGTTTTTTCGTCAAACAGTCAAACGACCTGGATTTTCTTCCGACAGTCATCGGATTAGCTAGCTTTACAAGCTCTGGCTTTTTGAAAAATGCCGGGACCTTTAGAAATGCCGTGCACTATCTAGGATGGGATCCCCTTTCAAAGGCATACCAGGAGATAGGCCAACTCTACAGGCGACAGTACGGTCAAGCACCCTCACAACCATTCTTTGTGGCCCTGGGATATGACGCTATGAGCTTTGTGCTCAAGGCTCTCGAAAGTGGTAGCACTCCCGAGGAATTCCGTAAAAATATCTACTCGACCTCTCTTGATGGCCTCACGGGTACCTTGCAACTTGATAGTGACGGAATTATGCGGGGAATAACCAGCCAAAATAAGCTCTACAGGGTCAGAGCATCACAGTAGACCAAGCAGCACCCTGGCAAGATTTGTGATTTAGTCGTTTAACAAGAGGACAGAGGGCTTAGCGAGGAGGTATCATACCGCCTTTATAACCCTGACCCTCGCTGTGCTCGCGCTCTCTTTGTATTTTTGGCTCTTCGTGGAATCGAGTGGGTACCGATGACTGCTGATGGGGCATAACCCATTTTTTTGAGTGATAAATCGCGTATTTCCGCGTGAACGTGCTCGTAAACGTGAACGTGAACGTACCCGATCTAGCATATATGAAAAATTAGATGTCTACCGCATAGCTCTGGAGTTCGTCGTCACTACTGTTGAGATTAGAGACCGGCTACCCAGGGGAAACGGAGAACTCCAGGATCAGTTTAAACGCACATCATTTTCGATTGTGCTCAACATCGCCGAAGGTGCTGGCAAGCTCCAACAAGCCGATAAACGGCGCTATTTCTCAATAGCCCAAGGGTCCGTCATGGAATGTGGTGCCATATTTGATTTGTTCAACTCGCGCACTAGAGGGCGAACGGAATCCCAAACGCCGCCTTGCGCTTCTTCTCGATAAAATCCGGCTGGGAGTTGAGGATAGGGAGATACTTCTCGCTGAGAGCGACCATCTCTGTGACCGACATCTTGGGTGCAACGGCCGAGAATCCCGTTCCGTCCGGAAGCTCTAGCGGGTCTTCAATCAGCCTCCGGGCGATCTCGTCACCGCTTGGTTTTTGCGATTCGCTCATACACTTCTAAAGTACCATACCGCGAGCAGAGTTGTCGAAACGTATCCGAATTTGGGTCAATCCCAGCCAGTTGCAGAAGGGCGAGCAAGTCGGCTTGGTCCTTGAGAGCCCGTTCGGCGTCAACAAATTTCAGCGTATGAAGCTTCATCGCTATTAGGCTGCCCACCGAAGCCACTTGGATGCTAGGACCAAAAGCTTCCGTTGAGCCCGCATCCTGAAGCGCCTTGGCCATAGTTTCGGCGCTAACCAGCATGAGGTCGATAGGCCAGGCAGCCACAGAGCCGGGCTTTGACTGCAAGAACCCTGAGGATTCGTGAAACACGTCGTACCCAAGCCTGACCAAAAGCGCGCGCCAGAAATCAACGTCTTTAACTTCGACCATCAGGTCGAGGTCGCCGGTAGAACGGCTGATGCCGTGCACACCCAGAGCATGCCCACCAATAAGAAGAAAGCGCCTCTCTCCCTTAGTGGCCGCTGCATGAATAGTTCGAAGGATCTCCATCTTGAAACTATAGTAATGGTAGCGTTGCCACCGCAAGGGACCCAGCATGCCCTGTGTGCAGGAAACGCCTCGCTTCCGTCACCATTCTTTTCTCTCACAGATTGCGGTTGCCTCGCGCATCACTGAGGGTCTGTGCGCATGTGCGGACGGCGTCCTCGCCCTACTCCCCTCTTGTTTGCCTACTATACGCTCTCACCCCGCTCGTTAAATAAACCCGGCGCAAGACCGAAGGGGTTGCCGGGCGCAGCGGTCGCCCTCAGATCTCTCCATACCTGACTGTCTTGGCGAGCATCCTCGGCTAGACTCGTTGCTAGGGCGATGATGTGGATGCAGGTCTTATTAGCAATCGACGGTTCGAGGCGCTCGATCGGTACGTGCTCCGGTCGGCCTTGCGGCTGATGAAGGTCTGAAGGGAGAAGCCACGAGAGCGTTCTGTTCGTGAGCCATAACCCGTGATGATAATCTCGAAAGTACGCCATGCAGTCAGGACTCACATGCACCTGCGAACCATCTCTGAAGGGGACTCCGATGACCAATCTTTTGGTTTGCACATCATCGCGAATCCTTCCAATATCTAGATCGCCTCGTTTGAGGATCTCATCGCCTAGTCGAACGAGTGACGTAATCACCTCAAGCCCAGCCTCTCGTAACATCTGGAACGTACCCAACCCCATCAGACCGGCAAAGAGGCGCATGCGCGGCTCGAGCTCAGCGACGCTCTTGAAGCTATCATCATGAGAATCGCCCTCGAGCTTCTTTCTAAATCGCCAAGCGTCGTGATTTCGCTCGACAGCACGTTTTGCAATGTGATCAGCCAGGGAACTAGCCGGATCCACCCATGTTCGCCCCCGGGGAGCGAATCCTCGAAGCTCCTCGATGATCCCCAATGCCTCTGGGGGGAGCGCCGCTAAATTACGGGCTACCGAGTGAACGTTACCCCGAAGCGACTGACGTTGGGCTTCCGGCAGATTGGAGTAACTCTCCTTTTTTATCGCATCCTGGTTTTTGATAACGCCACGCCAGGTGTCTGGACCGATACAATTTACTGTCAGTATGCCCTTACTCTGAACGAGATAAAACGATTGAGCTAGGCGCTCCACCAGGAGGGCGTGTTCGTCCCTTGACTTGAGGTCATGAAGCTTCAGATCTCGACCAAACTGCTGCAGTTGACAGAGGTCATCCGAGGACAACCTCTGCAAAAACATCACAACATCAACCGACGAGAGGGTGTTTACAACAGAGATAAGCTGCCTCTTCTCTGGCCTTGCTTTGACCTGAAGCGCACTACAATCCTTCAAGGGTTCTATACCCGTTGGGAGACGAAGGTTCTCTGTGAGCTGTGTGCCCACCGCTGGCAGAGCATCTAAAACGCCACTATGACTAGTCTTTGTAGGTAGAGGCATACTACTGTGTTATGGGCTGGGTAGCGTGGGTGTGTGGTAGAGAGCGGATCTCCACCAGCGACTCAAGAAGATCAGGGGCTTAGATCATCCATGCGCTATCTTCACAAGACACACCTTCACAATCGTTTAAAAACACTGGCCCTTAGTGGAATCGAGTGGAGAGAATTGGCGTTTCCGGACGTGAACATGCACATGCACGTGCACGTGAACGTGAACGTACCCGAAGCAGTGTGGTCATACGCCCTAATGGCAAAGTTTAGAAAGCATGGCACCAATCCGTGTCAGCAAAAGCTTTCCGTCTACTAGATATCGATCGCCGGGGCAGAAGGTTGCTAGATCGGGTACGTTCACGTTCACGTTTATGAGCACGTTCGCGCGGAAATACGCGATTCATCACTGTAAAACAATGGGTTATGCCCCATCAGCAGTCATCGGTACCACCTCGATTCCACGAAGAGCCTAAACACTTTGGTTGCTGCATGTACAGTTCATAAAACCCTTTTACAGGTCCAGTTGTGCAACCGATCAACGCTGATGGAAAGAAAAGTTCGGTCCGTACACTCATCACAGAGATGTGAGTTTCTTGGCGCCGACATCCTTTCTCTACGAGCCCTGCTTTCGCAGATAACGCCGATACATCGTCAAGCATGCCGCAGTGTGCATATCTGATACGATATCTTCGGCTGTTTCGAGGGTCACCAATCGAACATTATCCGACTCCTTGAGGTGATATCCCTCTACCTCAAGCAACCAAAATCCAGGCCGGTTAGTTTCGGTCCCAGAGTTTTGGAGGAGACTCCCCAAATAGATCGGGACGACCCTCGACAGATCGACTCCCGTTTCTTCCTCAGCCTCCCTAAGCGCGGTATTAGCGCTGGTTGAGACCTGCAAATTGGAGGACACGACCTTCGGCAGGGTATCAAGGGACGTCTCCATCCCCGAGTCCCAACTCTCGGAGAACCCGCGAGTTACCTCCTCAGTATCCTCACCGAGGTTGACCCGCCATTGCCTTACGAAGAGGAGCCGTCCCTCGATTACAACAAGCGCCACGGCTCCAGGGCCGTAATTGCTCGTTACGAAGAACGGCTTCAAGGGTCCATCCTGAACCCACTGCACGAGCAGCTTCGCCGTTTCGAAAAAGCCAGGGTTCGTACGCTCCTCGTGGAACTCAGCTGCGCAAATGCGCGGGAATTCTTTTCCCGGCGGCTGCAATGCCTTCGGAGGAATGAGCTTCCTCCTCAAAAATTCAGCTATTACCTCCGGCCCATCAACTTTAACTAGTGACATGACGTCAACCTTTCAAAAAAAACAGTAGCCACCCATCCAAAACAGTGTCACGCCACATGGCGTGAAGAATCAGCATTGTAACGGGGCTACTCACCAGATCGCCCATGCTTTGCAGAAGATCTAGTGAGTAGCCTCCAAGGTTTAGTGGCTAGCGAAATAACCGTCTTGCTTCATGCAGCAAGCAAAGTGTTTATTGCTCGTCTTCTACCCAACCGATAATGAAATGAGGCCGTAGTTTAAGTCGCTGCAGTGTACTAGTCATCAATTTTTCGACTAGAAGTCGGGTACGCGCTCTACTCAATAGATCTGATTCGAACTATAACGAATCGGTGTTTAACGGGCCTCAACGGTATGCTCCCAACTATTTTTCTCAGTGAACGCGCGGAACGGTAGCTCAGCGAGGGGCAGATCGAAGCTTCATTTATTCGAGAGAGGGAAGAAGCAGGTTCTCATGCCATCTCTCTCAGTGAGCGCGTTCATATCGGAACGGGCTCATATATACTAACTACTTGATTTTATTTCGTTCGCGCGGTCACTGAGAAAAATAGTTTCGAAAAATAGCTTCGTTCGCGCGGTCACTGAGAAAAATAGCATGGAAAAATAGCATGGGGCGTTAATCCAAGCTACAACGCATAGGCTGCCTGTCGTTGCATGTCACCCACTAAAAAACCCGGAAGCGCCGAAAAACAGTAGTTCAGCTATCGGAGTAGAGAGAGGTAGCGCCACATAACGAACACCGAAAGAAACAGGAAGAGTACCGCGGGAAGTGTCTGTAAGAGAGTATCTCTGATGCGGACCCGGACTGCTACGCCGCATACCATTAGCAAGGAGAGGCCAGTAGCAGCCAGGAATCCGACCCACGGTATCAACAGCCCCACCACGAGCCCCAAAGATCCAAGGACCTCTAAGATTCCGGTGAGGTACCGCAGGTGCGGGACCCCCCATCGCCTAAACTCACGAGCCATCGCTTCCGAAAATAGGCAAAGGCTTCCATAAAAAAAGAATGAAACAGCAAGCACGAGAGCGGGTAGATTGATGGGGAACATGCTTTAAGGTCCTTAGCGGATGGACTCTCAACGGACATGACGTGCCGGTATCGAGACCGGCGCCTTATCTGCGCAGACCATTACTGGGTGCAAGGCTAAGGTAGCTTCTTGTCACCCACAAGAGAGAGGTTTACGCTTTCCCAGGATACCCTCTTCTAACCCAATAAGGCCCGCAACTGTCGAGACTCCACATGAATACTATACTTTTGGCGTTAAAGATTCTGGTAGCGACCTCGATCTTCTTTGTGTGGGTTGTACGCTACAAAAATATCGTTAAAGAGTTCGAGGAGTACGCTATCCCAGCATGGTTGCGAGATCTCACTGGAATCCTCAAGTTAACCTTTGCTGCAATGTTACTCGCGGGGCAGCAGGATAAAGACCTCACCGTACTTGGATCTGTCGGAATCGCCGCTCTCATGGCGTGCGCTCAGGTCGTTCATGCGAGAGCCGGCACTTCTGCAGCACGTCGGCTGCCGTCGTTGGTGCTTATGGTACTGGCGGGTACAATCGCATATTGCAGCCTGTGAGGCGCTCGTTGATCGGAGTTCCTGATTACTTCTTCGGCAGAGCCACTCGCTCCCATACCACCTTAAAGAATTCCCGCAGTAGGTAGGATATTGCGGCTGAATGAACCAGGATAGCGTACGACTCCTTATCACTGAGGGAGATGTGCAGAACGGTGCTGCCTCCGATGAGCATGGAGGTGTTCTCCGCAAATGCTTGCGGGACGTATCGAACCTCTCTCAGAGCATTCTTGGTAAGTAGTGGAGATCGAGCATGAGGCACTCTGTCGGGCATCATGAGGAAGATATGGGCCTTGAGCTCCTCTCGACGTTGTACCGACCTAGAGAAGACTCTCGGGTATCTCTTGATAAGATCAGGATGCGAGAGGGAATATATCTGCTTGATCTTCTCCTTTTCAACGTGATCGTAAAATGAGTCGAAGGCAGTAGCAAAACCCTTGCGACCTGTGTGCACTTTGGTGGTTGGATGAGCAGGATGCTTGAAAAGGAGTTCTTCGAACATCGGTATCGCTTCGGTCAAAGCCTGTTCCCGCGAGCGTGCCTCGTGCAGGAGTGTGCGGGGATGCTCGGCAGCATAGACCGTTCTCCGGTTGCGCTTCTCTTCCGACACGAGACCTCGTGATATCAAGCTATCGAGAGATCGATATGCCGATGTCCGCGGAATATTCGAGATCCGAGAGACCTCCAGGGCAGATAGCGCACCGCTCCTGAGAAGTGCGAAATAGCAGTCGATCTCCTCTTTCGAGAGCCCCTGGTATGCGAGAACCGAACGCAGGTGAGCAAAAGTGTCCATACTATGGGCACATATATATCATATAAAACAACATATATTCAAATGGTTGTTGATATATTGCGCAGTTCTGACCACTTTGCGTTGCACATAAACGGGCGCAGTTTATCCTCGGGTGAACGTAACTAACTCATTGTGGAGGATGTATGCCGAGCAACGATCAACACACCACACGACACAGCGATGCAAAGGGGGGTCACCTCCCATGGTTGCTGGCTGCAGGGGCTGGGCTGGCGGGGGCTTCCTTTTCATGCAATTCGACAGAGTATGAAAAGCTTGTAGAGCCTCCGACTCTCGAGGAAGCGATTCAGTTTCCCAAGAACGTCAAGCCGGGAATCGCGCTGATTCAGGTAGACCACGATGCGCTGGACGATCCAGGACGGATAGTGCAGGAGTTCCAACGAGCACATCCTGATCTTGCGGTGCTGGGTACCGAATCATTCGTCGAACTGATACCGGAGTGGGGTAAGCGGTGTTACGTAAAGGTCGTGTATGAGTTGGGCCCCAACTCCGAGCACGACGCAGAGGTGCGCGAGGGAGAATGATTCTGGACGATGAGATGTGGGTTGGCGGGCAGGAGAAGCTTTGGATGTCTGAGAAAATCGAGTAATTTTGGCCCACCTCTCTAGTACATGACAGTTCTTTAGGTGACAGATTCAAATGCTTGGCACGTGAACGACAGTCACTTCCTGCCCATGCTGTTCGAAATGCCGCGTTTTAGAAGGGTACTGTGCCAGTGAAGAGGACCGTCGCATATCAGTCAAAATATACAGTCCCCATAACACCGTGCATTTTGGTTGCTTCCCGTTCACTATATGCCGAGCAAGCTATTTTACGTCCACTACCGGGAGGAGCGAGCGAGCCTTGAGAGCGCTCGATCTCTCTATGCAGACGCCAAGCTCGATGCAGCTCGAGCAAGGAGGAAAGCACTACGAGAGCGAGAGCTCATGGCTGCCTAAACAACAATGCTATGACGGTGGGGATTTGAGTTGATTGAGATCTTCAAATGTTCGTTTCCAGCAAAAGCGGAACAGGGGGGTGTATCATTTGTACCCCCTTGAAATGTCCCTGGCGATGGTTATCTACAAAGTGCAGCGATGAGTGATGCTGAAATAGAGGAGCATACGACATGAACACACACAGAGTAGCGCTTTCGGAGCTTTTTAATGACCCCTTCTTTGCAACCCTGGGTGTGCACCCAGGTGTTCGCAGGTGCGCAGGTGGGCGCGATTCACACCGTGCGCAGCACCGGCAAACCTCGGAGCAGGTGCCTGTCTCCGTGACGCGGAACGGTGAATCGATCACGGTTACGTGCGATCTTCCGGGGGTAAAAATGGAGGACCTCAATCTAACACTCGATGGTGATGAGCTTCAGATATCGGCGAAACGTGAGCTTACGCGTGGTGCCAACAAGGAGCAGAGCGAGACGACACACCGCTCATACAGCGCAAAGCTCAAACTCGGCAAAGATATCGATATCGAGAAGATATCGGCGCAGCTTGATGCTGGAGTTTTGACGGTTGAGCTCCCCTTGGTAGTCGAGAAGCAACCGCGGCGTATCGAGATAAAGGCAGCCTAGCGTTTCATTTCACGGAGGATACCATGTCGATGAATATAGTTCCCTGGACCTGGAAGAGGAAAAAGCTCCCGATCGGCAAAGACGAGCAATCGATCTCGTCTCTTCAGCGCCAGATGAATCGGGTCTTTAATGATATCCTCTCAGGGTCGTCCTTGTTGCCGGAGTTCTTCTCTGAACCCCTTAGTCAGCTCGGGGAGCGCTGGGGGGCGTTTATGCCGAACGTCAACGTCTCAAAGAGCGACGCGGCCCTAACGGTGACGGTTGAGGTGCCAGGCATGGACGAGAAGGATATCGAGCTTTCGCTGACCAAGGATGGTCTTGCGATCCGCGGTGAGCGCAAACAGCTTCACGAAGAGAAGGGAGAGGGGGGATGGAGCTACGTTGAATCCCAACACGGATCGTTCGAGCGGATCGTCCCCTTAGATGGTCTGGAGATCGATGATGACCGGGTTACGGCCACCTCAGCTAAAGGGATCGTGACGATTACCTTACCGTTTAAGGAGTCTGCGCAGGCTACCCCGAAGAAGGTTTCAATCCGCCCTTCCTGAGGAAGGCTGATCTTTTCGCTGAACCGAGTATACTCCCTCTCGTGGCGAGACGTAGACCTTTTATTCGGCATGCAGTGAGCGGGTTGATCCCGGAGCGATCGCGGCTCTTGGTGTGCGTATCAGGTGGGCGGGACTCGATGGTTCTGCTCGATGTTGTGGTGCGCCTGCGACAGTTGAAGGATCTGCACATAGAGGCCTGCCACGTCGATCACCGTCTACGGGATCGCAGCCACGAGGATGCCGAGTTCGTGGTGGATCGTTGCCGCAGCTACGGCATCCTGTGTCATCTCTACACTCTTGGCCCAAAGCCAGCGCAGGTCAACACCGAGGCGTGGGCTCGTGATGAACGCTACGCGGTCTTCAGGCGGGTTCTCTCGGAGCAAAAACTCGACCGCTTTCTTACCGCGCACACTGCCAACGATGTGGCAGAGACCCTGCTGATGCGCTTGGTGGCCAACAAGGAGTTGAACTCAATTGAGGAGCACGACCCGGAGCGTGGTTGTCTACGACCACTGCTGTCCGTTTCGCGGGAACAGATAGACGACTATGTAGCTCGCCGCAGCGTTCCCTTCGTGGAGGACCCCACAAATCAGGATACGGCCTTTACGCGCAACAGGATACGACGTGAAATCCTGCCTATTTTAGAACAGCGGTTTGATAAAGCGCTCGTATGGACCCTCAGCGAGCGAGCCCAAAGCCTTGCTGCAGATGCGAAAGCCTTGCGGGGTTGGGGGCGCGCGGAGGCTTCAAAGATGGGCGAATTTCAGCCCGGTAATCCTGAGTGGTTATCGCGGTTCGTAGGTGCGCTTGGCGCTCTGCCAAGCGCCGTGCAGTGGAGGCTGGTTGAGGAGAGTCTACTGTCGCGTGTTGGGTACCGCGTGGGTGAGCGGGTTGCCTCAGCTGTCGTTCATGCTCTCCTGCACGGGGGTGCTGAGGTCACCGTCGCTGACGGGCTTGTGGTACGGGGATCGCTCTTGAAGGGCGTAAGTCCTCGTCCAAAGGTTGTCCCTTAGCGTCGTCTGGGGTAAATAAACAGGTTAAGTTTCTGAATTAATTCCGTCGATATGTCTGTGGATTGGGTAGTTGGCTCCACAGTATAACCGCGACGGGCAGATGTAAGGATTAAGCGAGCCGGGGAGGTTTGCAGGGAAGGTGAAGATTGGGTCAGATTACGCGTAACGGTATCTTTTGGTTGGGGATAATCCTCCTCTCGCTGACTATCTACAGCGTGTTCAAAAACAAGGGGGAGGTGCGGGATGAGCTGACGTACAGTGAGTTCCTGCAAGAGGTTGATAAACAGAACGTGCTTAAAGTGCGTATCGAGGGTAGCACGCTGATAGGTGAGTATCGCTCCCAGGCCAAACACTTCCGCACGACCCTTCCGAAGGATGACGCACTGATACCGAAGCTCGTCGAGAAGGGGATCGATATCACGGTGAACGAGCCGGGGGATCAATCCTCGTATCTGTTCTTCCTGTTTAATGCCCTTCCGATGCTGCTGCTGCTCGCAATCTGGTTCATCTTTTGGCGCCAAGTACAAATGGGGGCTGGTAAGGGGATGAGCTTCGGCAAATCGCGTGCGAAGTTGCTCACTGAGAGCCAGCAGAAGGTTACCTTCAATGATGTCGCCGGAATCGATGAGGCGCGCGGTGAATTGGAGGAGATAATCGATTTTCTCAAAGACCCGAAAAAGTTCACACGGCTTGGGGGACGTATCCCGAAGGGCGTGCTGCTGATAGGGTCGCCTGGAACGGGAAAGACCCTGCTTGCCAAAGCTATCGCAGGTGAAGCCGGTGTGCCGTTCTTTAGCATCTCGGGCTCTGACTTCGTAGAGATGTTCGTAGGGGTGGGTGCCTCGCGTGTGCGTGACCTCTTTATTCAAGGAAAGAAGAACGCACCGTGTATTATCTTTATAGACGAGATAGACGCAGTTGGTCGGCATCGTGGCGCCGGTATGGGTGGTGGTCACGACGAGCGTGAGCAGACACTCAATCAGCTGCTCGTCGAGATGGACGGTTTCGAGAGTAATGAAGGGGTTATACTGATTGCGGCGACCAATCGACCAGATGTGCTCGATCCAGCGCTGTTGCGCCCTGGACGGTTCGATCGACGGGTGGTTGTGCCGCGTCCCGACCTGACTGGTCGCCTCGGTATCCTGAAGGTGCACACCAAAAAGGTACCTCTTTCGGAGGATGTCGATCTGAACGTAGTGGCTCGTGGTACGCCAGGATTTTCCGGAGCGGACCTTGAGATCTTGGTCAACGAAGCGGCCTTGTACGCAGCACGCAAAAATAAGTCGCTCGTGGATCGGACAGACTTCGAGTACGCCAAGGACAAGGTGATGATGGGAGCTGAGCGTCGTTCGATGCTGCTCTCAGAGAAGGAGAAGCTCACCACGGCATACCATGAGTCGGGCCATGCGCTGGTGGCAAAGAAGCTCAGCAATGCAGATCCTGTGCACAAGTTGACCATAGTTCCGCGCGGTATGGCGCTAGGCTTGATGCAGCAGCTTCCTGAAGCCGACAAACACACCTATTCACGTTCCTACTGGATGGATCAGCTCGCTGTATTTTTTGGTGGGCGGGTTGCTGAGGAGCTCGTGTTCAACGAGATGAACACCGGCGCAAGCTCCGATATTCAACGTGCTACCGATATCGCACGGCGGATGGTGTGCGAGTGGGGGATGAGCGATAAGCTCGGCCCGGTGCACTACAACACTAAGGAGGAACACGTATTCCTCGGTCGAGAGCTCGGCAAGCCGCGTGAGCACTCCGAGGCGATCCAGCAGGAGATAGACCAGGAGGTCAAAGCTATCCTTGATTCGAGATACGAGGTCGCAAAAGGTATCATCTCAGAGCACCTCGATACTTTGCATGCGCTAGCCAAGGCGGTGCTTGAGAAGGAGACCCTGGATGCAGACGATATCGAACGGATCGTGCGGGGAGAGACCCTGTCGCCGGGACCGCAAGGGGGTCCCTCCGGTCCTCAGGGTGGGGAGAGCGGTAGCGGCGTTTCGGTAGCGGCGTAGCGTCGCTGCCGTCTCACGCACCTCCGAATGTGGTGGTAGCAAAGTACGAGCCGCGTGAGAGCAACGAGTGCTCGACCGTAGTGGGGCGAGATGAAGGTAGCAGGGTACGAGATCTCGATGGATGTAGTCGTCCAGCTCCTGGACGCTCTGATCGTATGGTATCTCGTCTACAGGGCTTTGCTCGTTATACGGGGCACCCGCGCAGTGCCGATGCTCTTTGGATTGTCACTGATCGGGTTTGTATATTTCTTGGCCAAGCCTCTCGGTTTGGTGACCCTGGCGTGGCTCATCGATAGCTTCCTCAGTTCGATCATCCTTGTCATCGTGGTAATATTTCAAGATGAGATACGTCGCGCGCTGACGAAGGTAGGGGTGCAGCCCTTTTTATTCAAGAACGGAAGGGGCATCTCGGATAAGACCTTCGAGGATATTGCGCTTGCTACCAGCAAACTCGCCAAAGCGAGGCTCGGGAGTATCGTGGTGATTCAGCGCGAAGTCGGACTCGATGAGTTTCTGGAAGAAGGGGTACCGATCGATGCGCGTGTTAATCGAAAACTGCTCTACAGTATCTTTGTCAAGGACTCACCACTGCACGATGGTGCCGTGATCATTGAGGGTGATCGTGTAAAGGCTGCTGGATGTGTTCTTCCCTTAAGCTTCAACCCGGATCTGGATCCGAGCCTTGGAACTCGACACAGGGCTGCGCTCGGGATCTCCGAGCGGTCAGATGCCGTAGTGGTCGTAACCTCGGAGGAATCAGGAACGATATCGCTCGTGATGGACGGTAAGATGCATCGTAATCTCGATGCCAGTGCGCTGCGTGAGCTCTTGGAGCAGCACGGTCACGGCGGGAGCTCCAGTATACGGACACAGCAGACGTCTGATGTAAAGAGAGTCGAGGTATGACCAGAAATCTCTCCCTGAAGGCGGCTTCACTCGTGATTGCGATATTTCTTACCTATGCGGTCAATAGTGCGAGTAACACCAGCGTTGTCAGCATAATCGTTCCAATCGAGGTGCAGAACACGCCTGAGGACAAGATCCTGGTACGACCAACCAAACGAGCCGTGCAGGTTACTCTCAAAGGACCGTCGTTTCTCGTAGGTCCGGTGGTCTCTTCACCACCCCCGTTATCGGTAAAGCTCCCTGCAATCGAGGGAGATCGCTTTCTGGCCAATCTAAAGGCCTCCGAACTGGCCCTTCCGCCGACGGTTGAGGTGTTGAGCGTCGACCCTCCAGAGATGGAGTTCGTGTTCGAAACAGTTGAGAGGCGTGAGGTAAAGGTTGAGGTACCGCGAGTAGGCCAGCTCACAAAGGATCTAGTGCTCGAGAAGATCGAGATCGAACCGAAGATGATCCAGGTGAAGGGGCCGCGGTCGGAGCTGCGGCAGTTGCGCGCTCTCGAGACCGAGCCGATCGACCTGAGCGATATAGAAGGAAGCCGAACAGTAAGGTTGCGGGTTCGTCCACCAAGTAGTCAGGTGAGCGTTGCGAGCTCCGAGGTTAACGCCTCCGTAGTTGTTGGCCTTGTGCCTCAGGAGCGCATGCTCCCTCCGCGCTCGGTGGAGCTGCGTGCGTCACCTGAGCTTCCTAGTATGAAGGTTGAACCATCTGAGGTATCGATCGTGGTCGCAGGTGATAGGGAGGCAATGGCCCGACTCTCGCCCAGTTCAGTGATCCCCTACGTGAGGCTCAAAGCTCCGCTGAGTGGTGAAAGTGAGGTCGTGGACGTGTCGGTCGAGGTACCGGCTGGGGTCCGGCTCGTCAAGGTAGAGCCGAAGACTATCAGGCTTCGAAGAGAGAACAACGTAGAGAAAGGTTCAGGTAAGGTCCGCAAAGTTCGCTAAGTAGGAGTACGGTGGTATGACGCGAGAGAGGAGATATTTCGGCACTGATGGGATTCGGGGAGTCGCTGGTGCAAGCCCACTTGACCCTGAAACTATGGTGAGGCTCGGTAAGGCGGTGGCGAAGGTGTTCATGAAGGACAAGCGCAAGCACCGCGTATTGATCGGTAAAGACACAAGACTATCGGGATACATGATTGAGAGCTCACTTGCGGCCGGCATAACCGCCATGGGGGCGGATCTAATGTTGGTTGGGCCGTTACCAACGCCAGGGGTAGCCTACCTCACGAGGAGTATGCGTGCTGATGCAGGTATCGTGATCTCTGCCTCACACAATCCGTTTGAGGATAATGGGATCAAGATCTTTGGTTCTGATGGCTTTAAGCTCCCTGATGAGCTTGAGCTTGAGATAGAGCAGCTTCTTGAACCAGGTGTCCTCGATGGGAAGACCGCCGAAGCGAGCGATATCGGAAAAGCGACGAGGATTAATGATGCAGTGGGGAGGTACACCGTGTACCTCAAAGGGATGTTCCCGCGCGAGTGTGCACTTGATGGTCTTAAAGTTGGAATCGACGCAGCAAACGGCGCGGCCTACATCGTAGGCCCACAAACCCTGACCGAATTGGGAGCTGATGTCACCTCTCGTGGGATTAGCCCGAGTGGCAAGAACATCAACGCTGGGTTCGGGAGTCTCTATCCGGAGGTCGTAGCAAAGCTCGTCACCGAGCAGAATTTAGATCTCGGCATAGCTCTCGATGGAGATGCAGATCGTTGTATCCTGGTGGACGAGAAGGGGCGTGTTCTCGACGGCGATGTCGTGCTCGCTATCTGCGCTCTCGACCTAAAGGAGCGGGGGCTTCTCCGAAACAATAAGGTAGTCGCAACGGTGATGTCCAATCTAGGTTTGGAGAAGCTCCTGAGTGAGCACGGTATCGGCGTTATCCGGGCTCCCGTGGGAGATCGCGCGGTGCTCGAAGAGATGCTGCGACAGGGGTGCCAGCTTGGAGGTGAACAGTCTGGGCACACGATCTTCTCGGATTATTCTACAACAGGCGATGGTATCCTTTCGGCGCTCATGGTTTTATCGATCATGTCGCGTAAACAGAAGGCCCTTTCAACACTCGCTTCGGTCTTTACGAGCTTCCCGCAACGCTTAGTGAATGTGAAGGTGAATCAAAAGCCACCACTTGAGACGATAGAGCCGCTTGCAAAAGCGATCGCTCAGAAGGAGAGGGAGCTGGGCGCCTCAGGTCGAGTCCTGGTGCGATATTCCGGAACCGAGAATAAGGCCCGTGTGATGGTAGAGTGTGAGAATGACGAGGAGTGTAAACGTCACGTGCACGACTTAGCCGAGATCATCGAGAGGGAGATCGGAACAGCGTGACCACTGGTGCACACGGGAGCTTCGGTTCGATATCGGTAGTGCCGCAAGGCGGTCTTGAGTGGTGTCTGCCCTCAACCAGCGAGATGAGCGAGCTCGATAGACGAGCGATTGAAGGGGGTATTCCTGCGCTTGAGCTTATGGAGCGAGCGGGCACAGCGGCAGCTGAGATCGTCGAAGGCCTCGCTTCACGCGAGGCGCCGGTCTTAATTCTGTGTGGGAGTGGCAATAACGGTGGCGATGGCCTCGTTGTAGCGCGGATCCTCAGCACACGTGCGTTTCAGGTGAGTTGTGTAGTCGTTAACGCCGATCGCTATTCGCCAGAGTGTGTAGAGCAGCTTGCGCGCTATCCTTCAGTATGGGTGAGGGGTTTGCCCTCAAAGGCCTTGAGTGCGGTCGCTCGTGAGTCGCACTCGATCGCTGATCAGGAGCTCACACTGCTCTTCTCGCAAGCAGAGGTGATAGTTGACGCGCTGCTAGGCACCGGTCAACGCGCTGCGCCGCGGGAAGAAGTCGCGTTGCTGGTGCACAAGCTCCAGGCAGAAAAGACGCGGCGTTCGTCGCTCCGGGTTGTCGCGGTCGATATCCCGACCGGTGTATCGGGCGATACCGGGGAGGTGTTCGAACCTCACGTTGAAGCGCATCTGACGGTGAGTATCGAGTTGCTCAAGCGGGGAGTGATGCAGTTTCCAGCTCGTGAAGCGTGCGGAGATCTCGTGGTGACACCGATCGGGATCGTGCAGCAAGGTGCTGATGCTAACCAGGTCGAATTCTGCGCGGTCGAGGGTTCCTTCGTGCCGCGCTTGCCGAGGCGAAATCCAGATCTCCATAAAGGGGATCTTGGAAGGGTTCTCGTAATCGGCGGGTGCGCCCAGATGCCGGGGGCACCGGTTTTAGCTGCGCTTGGTGCTCTACGAGCAGGGGCCGGTGTGGCCTCTCGTGTTACCAGGGGCTCCTGGCATGGACCGAGTGTACCAGCAGAATGTATGCATGTGGTGTTGCAGGGAGCTGAGCCGTTTTTTACGGGGGCAGATCTGAGAGCAGTTCTGCCAGCGTGTGAGAGGGCCGATGTTGTTGTTCTCGGGCCTGGGATCGGTCTCGAGCCCTCAGTGGCAGAGTTCTTGACGGGCTTGATTGCACACCTCCGCAGCCTCAAACGCCCGACCGTGATCGATGCTGATGCCTTGACCCTTGTTGTGCAGGAGGGGGTTGAGTTGCGCGGATTGCCAGCCGTGATCACCCCCCACCCAGGAGAGGCAAGCCGCATGCTCGGTGTATCCCCAGGAACGGTGCAGGGTGATCGCTTTGCAGCGGTACGGGCTCTGTGGGAACGATACGGAGTAGTATCACTGCTCAAGGGCGCGGGCACACTGGTGTATGGCGATCGACGTGGTAGGTTGATCGCTCGAGGCACACCGTACCTTGCTACTGCCGGCAGTGGTGATGTTTTAAGTGGTATTATCGCAGCGTGCTTGTATCGCTTAAACGACGTGCTCGATGCGGCTGCGCTAGGGGCTTACATCCATGCTCGCGCTGGAGAACGTGCTTCCCTCGAGAGCGGTGGTCCGATACTAGCGAGTGAGATCGCTCTGGCCGCGTCTCGTGTAGTTGGGGAGTTGGAACGGTGAAACGCTACGTGATCGCTTCTGAGCAAGAAACGGCGCTGTTCGCGGAGCGGGTAGGGAGTACTCTTCGCGGAGGGGACACGGTTGGGTTAAGCGGCGCGCTCGGAGCCGGTAAGACGACCTTTGTGCGCTACCTGGTCGAGGCGCTCGGCGGTACAGCTCGTGAGGTATCGTCACCCACGTACACGCTTGAGCACGAGTATCACGTTGCTGCTGAGCGGTGTGTTGATCACTGGGACCTCTATCGTGTCGTGGGTCTACCCGAGGAGCTCTTTGAGCCCCCAACAGAGAACGTTATCCGCATCGTTGAGTGGCCAGAGCGCTGCCCTGAGATCGCAGCCGATCTCGATCTGCACATCACGATCGAGCTCAAGGAAGGCACCGAGCGAATCGTATCGTTCGATGGAGCACGAGCAGCAGCGCTTGAGGAGATCGTGAGCTTGAGGGGCGCATGACGAGCACTCGCGCACCTATTACCGTGCTTAAGTTTGGCGGCACATCGGTAGGAGACGTGGGACGTATTAAGCGCGTCGCTGAGATCATAGCAGACACGCGCGCGGCGCAACCTGGGGTAGGCGTCGTTGCGGTCGTCTCAGCGATGGCGGGTGAGACCAACAGGCTTCTGTCCTTGGCGAAGGGTGCCGCAGAGCGGCCCGATCCACGTGAGCTCGATGTGCTGCTTGCGAGCGGTGAGCAGGTTTCTGTAGCCTTGGTATCTATCTGTCTTAAAGCGAGGGGGATCGCCGCTAAGAGCCTCCTTGCACCGCAGGTGCGTATTCGCACCGATTCGCGACACACCGATGCACACATTGAGGGGATCGATACGGAGCAGCTCCGCCAGATGCTCGACCAGGGGGTGGTACCAGTCGTTGCAGGCTTTCAGGGTATCGACGAAAGCGGTGATCTGACGACCCTTGGTCGTGGCGGTTCCGATATTACGGCGGTGGCCCTGGCGGCAGCGCTCAACGCACAGAGCTGTATGATCTATACCGATGTGTCTGGGGTGTTTTCTGCCGATCCGCGGGTGTGCTCATCGGCTCAGGTCTTGGAGCGGATATCGCACGAGGAGATGCTTGAGATGGCGAGCCTCGGAGCTAAGGTGCTGCACACCCGTTCGGTGTACTTTGCGATGCGCTACGGGGTTCCGCTCGTTGTGCTCTCAACCTTCGGAGCTGATAGCGCTTCGGGGCGAAACGGAACGTGGATCGTTTCAGAGGAGGAACTGATGGAGAAGCCGGTAGTAACGGGCGTTACGCACCGATTAGATGAAGCGCGTGTGATCATCGATCGTCTCCCCGCTAATATCGCGACGATGGCTGAGCTCTTTCGCGTGTTGGGCGATCGTGGGGTATACATCGACATGATCTCACAGGAGCATGTAGCCGATGGTCTCATCACGGTCAGCGTAACCGTTCCAGACGAGAGCAGTTCGCGAGCTCTTGAGACGATTCGGGAGGTGATCCCACATTTACGGGCCAACGGTGTGACCCTTGAACGCAACATCGCTAAGGTATCGGTCGTGGGCATCGGGATGCGTTACCACACCGGCGTCGCCGCGCGTATGTTCGGGGCGCTAGCGCGCGAGCGGATCGATGTCTCTATGGTTAACACCTCTGAGGTAAAGATCTCGGTTCTCGTTCCGCGAAAGTACGGCGAGGTGGCGGTGCGGGTATTACATCAGGAATTTATCGATCTGATCGGAAGCTAAGGAAGTGAGCCAATATGGCTATAGACCCTCTACCCACTTGATTCACCGATGAGCCAAATGAATGAACATAGCTGTACGAGTGAGTTAGGCTCGGAATATCTCTCTTCCTTTTGTAGTGCCAGGAAGTAAAAAGCTCAATGCGGTGGGGCCTCGATTAGACCTTGAGATCCAAGTTGCGCTCTCAGCGCCGGGGAGCGCCGAGGTTGATGCTGACGACTATAAGAATGAGCAACGCGCGCGGCTAAGAAACTCCATTACTAACAAGTTCGGAGAGAAAGCGGTGTTCCAAACAACCATCGGACGTAGCGTGCGTATGCGCGAGTTAACCGTCACAGGAACAACCGTCTTCGAGCATGAGCCAGCTCGAGCACAAGCGGATCAGTTCCTGAGCCGCCACGGGAGGAGATAGTGGCGCAAGCTCCAGTTGCTATGATTCCTCAGCAGAGGGACTTATTCAGAGTATCCCTCTATCCTTTTAACTCTAGCAGATGGTCGGCAGAGGCAGGGTAGGGGAGTTGGGGGAGCTATCAACTTGTTGGACTGGTAGTTGTTCCAAGGGGCACACCGGGCTACAGGATGGCAAAACTGACAAAATAGTCAGGCGAGCCTTGATTAATACGATGATATTATTATCTAAAGTGTCCCTCTGTTGCCATGGCGAGAGGCCTCACGAGACCATCTTTTTCTTCTTGAAAAAGAAAATATAGCCAGCTATCCTTTCTTTGGTCACCGGGTAAAGAAGAATTATGCCAAAAAACAAGCGGTTGGGCGCCTATGTTACATCCAGCGTTGCGAGCGAAAGCTATCGCGCATTTGTACCACCGCCGCTCCCACCCGAGCCTCCTATTGATCTGATTTCCCTGGCTGGTCTACTTGCGAAAGCCTCTAAGGCGGCAGGCAGGCTTGATGGTCTAACAGACATTTTACCCGACAGCAGCTTGTTCCTTTATTACTACATTCGTAAGGAGGCGGTCCTATCGTCGCAGATTGAAGGAACACGATCGTCGTTGTCTGACCTGCTTCTTTACGAGGGCAATGAAGCACCTTCAGTCCCTGTTGATGATGTGGAGGAGGTCTCATGCTACGTCGCGGCGTTCGAGCATGGCTTGCGGCGTATCCAGAGCGGATTCCCACTCAGCTTGCGTCTGATTCGGGAGATGCACAAAATTCTGCTTTCCAAGGGGCGAGGGAGTCATAAGCAGCCCGGTGAATTCCGCACCTCACAAAACTGGATCGGTGGCTCGCGTCCTGGCAATGCCCGGTTTGTTCCACCTCCTCCTGATCGTCTAGCTGAATGCCTGGATGCTTTCGAGAGATATCTGCATCGTGAAGAAAGACCGTATTCATCCCTGATTGATGCAGGGCTCATTCATGTTCAGTTTGAAACCATCCACCCGTTTCTCGACGGAAACGGACGCATCGGTCGTCTTCTCATTACATTTTTCCTCATCGTAATGGGGGATATGAAGAAACCCTGGCTCTACCTTAGTCTGTTCTTCAAGAATAACCGCGGGGAATACTACGACCGCTTGAATGCTGTACGCCAAAAAGGAGACTGGGAGGGGTGGCTTGATTTCTTTCTGCACGGAGTTGCAGAGACCGCGGACCAGGTCGTGATGACCAGCCAGAAGATTTCTCAACTCTTTGCATCGGATAGGATTAAAATCGCCGCTCTGAAACGTGCTGCTATCAGTGCGACTGAGGTGCATGAGATATTGCGGAAACGAGCGATGATTTCAGCAATAGAGGCTGCCAAGATACTCGACCTAAGTGTACCTACCGCGAGGAATGCGCTTCAAAACCTTCAGAAGCTTGGGATTGTGAAAGACATAAGCGGTAGGGGGAAGGAACGAATCTACGTCTATACCGAACTCGTCACGCTACTTGAACAGGGGGCTGGGTCAATCGCCTAGTAAACCTACTCAACTAGTGGGGCGAGGTGGCGGCAGATCCAATAAGTAAACGCACCACTTAGAATGCGTATGAAGTCTAAGTGGTTATGGTAGGCAAGAAATTAAGTAAAGAGCAGCGGAACCAATTGTATCGATTGTGTCGCCCTTACTATTTTTCTCAGTGAGCGCGCGGGATGATAGCGCTCTCTCAGTGAACGCGTTCATATCGGAACAGGCTCATATACACTAACTACCTGATTTTATTTCATTCGCGCGGTCACTGAGAAAAATAGCGAGGAAAAATAGCGAGGGAAAAATAGCGAGGAAAAATAGCGAGGAAAAATAGCGAGGGAAAAATAGCGAGGGTCCGATGGCACGGTGCAGAAGCGGGTATGGCGGTTGGTCAAAAAGCCGGATGGTACATTCTCTGGAACAGCAGACGATGTAGTCGGGGTTTCGTTCGCCGAGGTATCTGGAAATACGATGCACTTCGTATACGACCTTTCAGTGCCTGTAGATGGTTCCACGACAACACTTCACGTAGACGACTGGCTTTACTTAGTGACGAATTCCGTTATTTTGAACCGCTCAAGCGTTACAAAATTCGGTTTTGAGGCGGCTGAAGTATTTCTCACCATTCAGAAAAGGAAGCGGTAGTTGCGCGATAACGGCGGAAAGATGTCACACCAGGAGGGTAGAGCTCCATACCTATAGAGAGGCACCTCAACGCCTCCTCATATGGGTAGTTCTACGCAACCAAGGGTTTTTCACTCCTTTTCCTCTGATTAGAGGATCTGACTGCAGCCACACCCCTTTGGACAACTTTCATCCGTGTTGGAGTGAGTTGTGCTCGGCGTGTGGTTTGTGAGTCCGTTAGTTCCCTGGTCCAAAGCTGCGGAGGAGGAAGGTCAAATGCTAAAGGTTGTAGTGTCTTTTATCTCCAAGATCGTCTTGGGGGTTGTGACAGCGGTTGTGCTGTCGGTGGTTCCTGTCCCAGAGTCCTTTCCCGAGGGAGGCAGGGAGGCAGCGGCATTTTCTGCTGCGGCTCTGTGTTTTGCTTGGTCCATCAAAGGAAATGGAGGTTTGTCGCAGGTGCTTCGGGTGGTCGCGCCGATCGCCTTGATGTGCGCCGGTATGGCCGATCCCTGGGTTCGGGAATGTCCGCGAACGCTTTCGGAGGGAGTTCTTCCCTTCGTTAACTCAGTGGCTACCAAGGTAGAGCAGGGGGCACACTGGGTACGAGAGAGATCTTCTACCTCTAACCCAGCTCCCCCATCAACGTAACAGTAGCGACATGGAGTTTCTCTGTTCCCAACGCCCCCAGCTTCCCTGACTTCAATAAGGCAGGAGTTGCTGGGCTTTGTTGGAGGGAGGAGGGCGCTTTACCCACTACAACTACTGTTGAACGTAAGGTTCTTGTTAGTTGCGTAGAACGCCCTTCTTCGTCGTGAGGCGGCGTAAGAAGGCAGCCGGAATTGAGCTGGTGAGAGCCCCAGTTACAACAAAGACCCTCTCTGTGCTCCCGCTAGCGAGCATCAAGCGCGTGTCGGACAGAGTGTAGCGATGGCCGAACGAGGGTGTCATCGACGATCACCTTTGGAACTCCCCGACTTCTCGAGCGTTGCGCGGCCTTGAGGAAGAGCTGCGCCCCGGGCTGAATCTGTTCGATATCGATCCGCGTGTAGGTTATCCCCCCTGAAGTGAGCGATGCTTCGAGGCTCTTACATGCGCCACACCAGTCGGTGACCAGCACGAGAACCCGCGTCGGTTGATAGTTGACCGAGCGAAAGAAAGAGACTCGCTCGCTCTCGGAATCAAAGAGCTTCTGATTAGATTGGGAGTCAAGAAGCACGAATAGCGCCACACCTATCCCGATAACAAGGAGGCCGTAGCGATAGAAGAGCTCTGCTACTCGATCAAGGGTTTTCTCTTTCTTCATGGATGCAAAAAAAATACAGCAGTATACAGCAACGTTTACGTGCGTTGTCGGCCCTCTATTTTTATTGTATTTCTATATCGATAGCAACTATAAGCTGATGGCTGCATGACCTTACGCTGGTTCTACCTCGATCTTAACTCATACTTTGCGTCGGTGGAGCAAGCCGAAAACCCGCGCTTACAGGGGCGCCCGGTTGCAGTGGTGCCGATGCTGGCTGATACCACCTGTTGCCTCGCGGCGAGTTATCCAGCTAAGAGGTACGGCGTTCGGACCGGTACCTCGATCCGCGATGCGCGCCGGATCTGTCCGGGGATAGTGTTCGTTAAAGCCGACCACCGCAAGTACGTGCGTTATCATAAGCGCATTGTCGACACGGTTGATCGCTACCTGCCAGTTAAGAAGGTTCTCTCAATCGACGAGATGGCGTGTGAGTTGATCGGTCGTGAGTGTGACGAGGAGTATGTCCGTGCGAAGTGTCATGCGATCAAGGAAGCGCTTGCAGCGATTAGCCCGGCGCTTACCTGCTCGGTGGGTGTCGCACCTAATCGTTACCTGGCTAAAGTGGCGAGTGACATGCAGAAGCCGGATGGATTTACCGTCCTGCGCCAAAACGAGATTATCGAGCGCCTCTCCTCCCTTGAGGCGCGTGATTTCCCCGGAGTCGGACCACGTATGGAGGAGCGGTTCCATGCTCGTGGATGTTATACGGCAGCGCACCTGTATCAACTCTCGCCACGCGAGATGACGGGTGTGTGGGGTGGTATAGTCGGAGAGCGCTTCTTTCAATTGATACGGGGCGTCGATTTACCGGAGGAGGATTCCGAGCGCAGCTCGATCAGCCATTCGAAGGTTCTTGCGCCTGATATGCGAGGTCTCGATGCAGCGTGGCCTGTAGCGATACGACTTCTCACAAAAGCATGTGTGCGTTTGCGCAATGAGCGCTTGTATGCGAAGGACCTGTGGCTTTCGGTGAAGTATCTCGACCGCGATCCCCTCAAGAGGAAGTGGCATCGGCGAGCAAAGTGTTTCGAAACCCAGGATAGTTTGTTGTTGATTGAGGAGCTTAAGAAGCTGTGGCAGGAGCTCCCCGCGCGACCGATCTTGAGGGTAGGGATCGCGCTCTCGGGGCTCGTTCCAGCAACGGGTCATCAGATCTCGCTCTTTGAGGACGCGCGTCGGGATGCGCTAATGGATACACTCGATAGGGTAAACGGGAGGTTCAACGATGGGGCTCTCTTCGTGGCGGATACCTTCGCTACGCGCGCAACCCCCACTAATTCGATCGCCTTTCAGCGTATTCCGGATGAGAACGAATAAGGTGTTTACGTAGCTACCGCGGGGATGTATCCAAGGTGGGAGGAGTACGGGCGGAGGTAGCTAGGGTATGGGTGACGCAGATCAGGAGACTCGACTACAGGCGCGGCTTAGACGACCAACGGGGGTAGCGCTAGCGCTCGTGACCTTGCCGCTTGGGTTGTTCGGAGTTATCACATTGGCGAAGTTCGGCTGGAGTATTGCGAGGGAGCTCTACTGTCGCCACTTTTATCAAAACTCGCCAATCCTCTGTTACTACATCGGCTACGATTTTCGCATCGATCTGTTGTTTATCGTGATAGGGGTGCTTGTTCTTTATCCGCTCGTTCATCTTGTGAGCTTGCGAAAGCTACCTTTGAAGCGACACGCGCTGCTCATCCTCGGGATAGCGCTCATGGGCATCGCGATGAGCTCCATCGTTCCATCCCTGATCGCTACGTGGGAGGGATGGTTAACGTAGTTTTCTGCAAGTGCAATTGCCGGAGCGCGGAGCTGCTTGCATCCCTGCGAGTTCTTGAGGAAAGCGGAGCTGGAAGCTCCGCGCTCCGGGAGAGGGCCCGTGAGCTGGGTTGCTACGGATGTGAGCGTAGAAAAAAGGGCGTCCTCTTCACAGCGGAAGAACAGACGCCCTCAGTGGTAACCTTCAATCACGGTTCCGCGGGTACTTTACGATATGACGATATTATCGAGGATACCGTCGATCGCTCCAGCCATCTCGCCGAGACGCATCAATGTCACCAGTCGCTCCGGAAATCGATCGGGGTGCCTGATGAAGGCCTCTGACACGCAGTCTCCCCGTTCGATATCCTCAATCGCTGCCTTGATGCCTTCGGCCATGAGCGGAAACTTTCGTTGCTCAATAACAGTAAGGCAGCCCTTCCAGCAAAGGAGGATTGGACAACCGGTATTCCATAGGTCTCTCCATACGCTCAGAAACATCGCTAGCGGCTCGCTGTCTTCGATCAAGCAACGGGGAGATCCCTTTCGCATGCCATCATACAACGCTGCCAACGTTGGCAAGCATGCCTCGACCTCGCCCATACGCTCGCCAAGGGAGATATAGCTGCGAAAGAAGCCGTCATCAAACTCTGGATATACCTCGAACAGTTTAGGAGATATAAGTACATCTCCTGATTGTATCCAAGAGGCCATCGAGATGGTTGCTTCTCGTAGACGGGGGTTGCGAGCACAATCCCCAACTGCCTGAAGCGCAGCTATAATGGGCACCCCGTTACTGAGGCACATTCCGAGCAGGCGGCATAAATCCGCCTTGTCTCCCGAATCGATGTCGAGATACACGGACCTTGTCATGATCACAACCTTTCCTAAAACCTACGCGACTCGATATGAAAAGGGGTGTCGCATGAGTCGCAATGACAACACCACAGAGCGAGAGCGGTTTACGCCTTAGCCCTGTACCTGTCACACTATCGCAGGGGCATAGTGTAATCAAATTCTTTCTGGTGTCTCAGAAGATCAAGTGGATAGTGTGACCCGGTGCTTAGAGAAGCGAGGGGAAGAATCATACAAAGCTCACCATGATACCGTTGCCTGACCTCGCTATTCTCTTCGTTCACGTGGACGCTTATGCGCGAGATACTGCTCGCTTTGGTAACACCCGTCCTCAAGGGAGATAAAACGCGAGAGGAGCTTTGCTTTATGCGTACCAACACCACGAGCAAGCTGGAGCGCCTCGGTAGCGGAGGTATGTCGAGCGTGTGCAATGATTTCAGCACGCTTGCGCAGTAATTCGTGCGCTAAGGTGTCTGATACCCCAGAGATTAATTCAAGATCAGAGATATCGGCGCAGGCTAGGGCGATGCGCGAGCCTGAGGCGAGGAGCGTCTCTGCATCGGCATCAAACGCTGGAGTAAGCCATGCTTCAGGTACGCGTGGAAGGGGTATGAATAGGTTGAGAGCGAGCCTTAAGGCTGATACGACGATGATCAAGCTGCAGAGGGTCGCTGTGCGTGAAAGCATAGTGAAGGGTCAAGACCTTAACCGTTCAAGGTGCAAAAAATTGTGATGGGTCAAGCACATGCTTGTTTCTCTATATCGGCGAAGAGTGGCTAAAGTTTCTTCAGAAGTGAGCTTACGCCACGGTGTTCAGCTTTCCGGTATGGCGCGGTGCTGGCTGACTTGGTTGTTCCTCAGTCTCGGATTGATCTCGATCTGCAAAGGTGCCCTCGGCTCGTTTCTCCCGTTGTATCACCCTGTCGCGATCTTCGCGGGCCTTGGTCGCACTGCTCTGCGCTAGCTGGCGCACCTGGGCTTGATTGGCCCCTGCCAGCTGCGCGGCCTCTACGGACCGAGCCTGGTTGGCCCCTGTATTGGGAGCGACGCTCGAGCTTGCGACCCCTATGCTTTGCGTTGTGAGCGATGGCATTGTATTTTGGCCCTCTTGTAAGTCGTCGACTGTCTACGACCAGTGGTAAAGATTATAGGGCTCTTTTTGTGATTATCGATTGTGATGCAAACGCTACCTATAGCCCAGATGAGGATATTCAGGAGTTTATCTCAGCTCATTGGGGCTCCCTGGGTAATCCGAGCTCTCTCCATAGGGGCGGCCAGCGGGCGCGCGCGCTACTTGAAGAGGCTCGAAGCTCAGTGCGTGCCCTGCTCGGAACAAGCGACCGCTCGCAGGTAGTGTTTACCTCGGGCGCAACCGAGGCCAACAACACCTGTATCGCCTTCGGTGCTGGCAGAAAGGGGCGTTTGCTCTCGTCTCAGATCGAGCATCCGTGTGTTCTAGAGCCGCTGCATTGTCTCACCTCGCAGGGGCGTGATGTGGCGTTAGTAGCTCCTGATAGTGATGGGGTGGTCACCCCGGATGCGCTCGAGGCGTTCCTCTCACCCGACACGGCTTTTGTTTCCCTTATGGCCGCTAACAACGAGGTCGGAGGGATCAACGATATCGAAGAGGTGGTTACGCGTGTCCGTCGACGAGCTCCCCAGGCGCTGATCCATACCGATGCTGCTCAGCTCGTTGGCAAGGCGGAGGTTTCGTTCGAGCGATTCGGAGTAGATCTCTTGACCCTCTCCGGGCATAAACTAGGAGCGCTCTCCGGTGTTGGCGCTATCGTAGTGCGGGAAGGGGTGCTCGTTGCTCCCCTGCTACGGGGCGGTGCCCAGGAGGGAAAGATACGGGGCGGCACCGAGAATGTACTTGGGATAGCAACGCTCGGCGCGGTGGCGGAGGCGATCCGCTGGGACTTAGCAGGGCGCATCGAGGGTATGCGTCGATTGCGGGATGAGTTTGAGCTCCTCCTTCTCAAGGCGTTGCCGGATTGCGTGATAAATGCGTCAGGCCGTGAGCGACTGTCTAACACCTCGAGTGTGTTTGTGCCGGGTGTGAGGGCCGATGATCTCGTTGTCGCGTTGGATCTTGAGGGGATCTTGATCTCATCCGGTGCAGCGTGCTCATCAGGTAAGCCTGAGCCCTCACACGTGTTGACCGCGATGGGTCAAGACACGGAGAAAGTACGCTCAACGGTGCGAGTGAGCTTTCGTGCCGAGTATGCACCAGGTGCGCTTGAGCGGGTTGTGGAGAGCTTTATACGGGTCGTCGCGCGTATGCGAAGGATAACGACGGAGGGTCGTAGCAGATATGATTGAAATAGGAAGTAACGGTGTAGGTGCGGGGACAGAGAATTCGATCGTGGTGGCGATGTCAGGTGGGGTCGATTCGTCGGTAGCGGCGTATCTTCTCTCAAAGACGGGAGCCCCTCTGGTTGGCGTATCGATGCAGGTGTGGGATTACAAGAAGAATTCGGATGAAAACAGTCGTGCCACCTGCTGCTCTCCGGCTGATTTCTGTGATGCGCGCAGGGTCGCAGCTAAGCTCGACATCCCTTATTATGTAGTTGATTTTGAGGCTACCTTCGAGCGTGAGGTGATTCAGCGTTTCATCGATACCTACGAACAGGGGCTAACCCCGAATCCGTGTATCGACTGCAATACGAAGGTCAAGTTTCGAGAGCTTCGAGAGCGAGCGCTCGGGTTCGGATGTTCACACGTTGCAACGGGTCACTACGCTCGAATCAAAAAGAGTCACAACGGGTATCATCTCTTGCGCGGGCGGGATCTTGAGAAGGACCAAAGTTATTTCTTGTACACCTGTCGGCAACACGAGCTCGAGCACACCTTGTTCCCAGTTGGGGACTATACAAAGCCTGAAATTCGGGCGATCGCGCGTGAGGCCGGGCTTCCCACAGCAGACAAGGCCGAGAGTCAGGATATCTGTTTCGTCGCCGGTAGTCTGCAGGACTTTGTGACGAAGATCGGCAGCAGTCGCGGTCGGGGAGATTTCGTAACGAAGCAGGGGGTCAAGGTGGGCGAGCACGAAGGTATCCACCGCTTCACCGTTGGTCAGCGCAGAGGATTGAGTTTGGGTGGTATGGCTGAGCCGATGTATGTGGTTGAGATAGACCCGCATGCAAACAAGGTCGTCGTGGGCTCAAAGAGCGATCTCAGGCGCGAGGGGTTCAAGGTACGCGAGATGCACTGGGTAAACCCAGACCTCATACAAAAAGTGGCTGCCGGAGTATTCCCATTTGAATGTGAGGTCACGGCGCAGGTCCGTTCGCGACATCGGGGAGTTCGGGCACGCATTAAGGTGCTCGATGAAAGTGCGTGTTACATCACCTGGATCGATGATTGGGCGGCGGTATCTCCGGGGCAGGCGGCGGTGCTCTATGACCTGGAAAATGAGGAGCTCTTAGCAGGGGGGCGGATCGCTAAGGAAGCGTAGAAAGATCGAATTCTGGCAGCGGTTTAGGGGTTCTTTGAATAGGCATGTAATTCTGGTATCATGCGGATTCTGTTTGTATCCCTCTCACTCACCAAAGAGAGCCAAAGGAAGTCCTCTCAAGAGTTCGCCACGGCTACTTTTGTGAATGTGAGGCTCAACTACTCAAGGAGCCTTGTATGCGATTTGGAATCGTGAAGAGCGCCGCTGTCAGCGGCGAACAGGAAAAACGCCCCCTACGTCCAACCCAGGAGCCGCTCAGTCGTGAACGGTATGGCGAGATAGAGCAACAGTTAGGGTATGAGTTTACGGATCGCGCATGGCTGGAGCGCGCACTGACTCATCGCTCGGTACATGCCAAGGGTACTAAGAGCGACTATGAACGGCTTGAGTTTCTCGGAGATGCGGTTTTCGACTTAGCGGTGGCTCACCTGCTTCTCGATCACCATCCTGAGGCGCGAGAGGGTGAGCTCTCGAAGATGCGTGCCGCGCTTGTGAACACGACATCGTTGGCTGAGATCGCGCGTGAGCTTGAGCTCGGTAAGTTTATCCGTTTAAGTCGGGGTGAGCTCGCCAGTGGTGGTTCTGAGCGCGCGTCGATACTCGCGGACGTGCTCGAAGCGGTCGTCGGAGCGGTGTACCGAGAGGGAGGCTACGAGGTCGCTCGACGGTGTGTGGAGGGATTAGTTGGCGATCGCTTGATCACCGTAACACCACGCGATCCCAAGACGGAGCTGCAAGAGGCTCTACATGCGGCGGGTAGCGAGGCACCGGTCTACCGTTTGGAATGTGTTGAGGGTCCCGAGCATGCGCCGGTTTTTATTTCAGTGGTCGACGTCGACGGACAGATAGTTGGTCGTGGACGGGGACCAACTAAAAAGGCATCGCAGCAGAGTGCTGCGGAGGAAGCGCTACAGCGCCTCAAAGTTGGCGATGCTCTCGATCAAGGCTTTATGGTAGCACCCGAGAGCTCCGATGATGGCGGTGACGATTCAGAGGAGCAGGAGTCGTTGATAGGCGAGGGCGTGAGCCATCAGCTGCAGGAGGCGGCCGCTGATCGTCCGGGCAATGAAGAGTCCAAAAGTGACGAGGGGGTATAACGTGGTGAGAGATAGATCTGTCCCAACGATCTGCATCGTAGGGAGAACAAATGTTGGAAAATCGACCCTCTTTAACGCATTGGCTGGGCGGCGCAAAGCCGTTATCAAGGATCAGCCTGGGGTGACTCGTGACCGATGTTACGAAGTGGTCACGCGCTTTGATATCCCATTTACCCTGGTCGATACCGGGGCGTTGGTGGGCGAAGAGGATATCGCGCTACACGAGTCGGTGCGCGCGCAGAGTGAACTTGCGATGCGACAGAGCGACGTGATAATCGCTGTGTTTGACGGTCTTCACGGCTTACACCCACTCGATAGCGACGTAGTAGAGCTCGTCCGGCAGATAGGAAAACCAACGATCTTCGTGGCGAACAAGTGTGAGAAGCCTTCAGCTGCTCTTAATGCTACCGAGCTCTATGGGCTTGGTATCGAAGAGATTTTACCTGTCAGCGCAGCTCATCGCCGCGGAATTAAGGACTTAGTTGGAAAGATTGAGGAGATCGTTGGCTCTCTCGATATCGACAACAGCTTTGTGAGCGAGGGGCAAGGATCCGAGGAGGATGGCAAGCTCACGTACGAGGAAGTAAGTGCTTTAGAGCACCCGATGGCGGATCTCTCAACGGATGATCTGAGCGAAGAGCCTGTCATACCAGAGCCGAGCGACCGGCCGATAAACATCTCGATTATCGGCAAGCCGAACGTCGGGAAGAGCACCTTCGTCAACACTTTGCTGGGTGAACAACGCATGATCACCTCACCGATCGCAGGTACAACACGCGATAGCATCAAGAGCGATCTCGGACGGAACGGTCGTCGTTTCGAGATAGTGGATACGGCGGGGCTTCGAAAAAAGGCGGGGGTCAAAGATAATACAGTTGAGCGATTCAGTAACATTAGAACGCTGCGTTCCTTAGTACAGAGCGACGTGGCAGTGTTCCTGCTTGATGCATCTGAGGGGGTTCCAACGGAACAGGATGCTCGAATTGTTGGGCTGGCACATGAGAAGGGGCGCTCACTGGTGATCGTCGTGAATAAGTGGGATCTTATTGAAAAGGATTCGCGTACCGCAGAGGCGTATCGACATGCAGTGAGGAGCGTTTTTAAGTTTGCAGCCTATGCGCCGGTCGTCTTTGTCTCGGCTTTAACCGGTCAGCGGTGCTTGAGTGTGCTCGATGAGGTGGTAAAGGTGTACGAGGCCTCAAAGATTCGACTGAGCACAGCCGAAGTAAACAAGGTGTTCACAGATGCATTCCTCACAAAGCCCCCACCTGTATATCGCGGAGTGCCGATTAAGCTATTGTACGCCACTCAGGTGGCCACTAAACCGCCGACCTTTGCAGTATTTGTGAATCACCCTGATAGATTGCGTTTTAACTACGAGCGGTACCTCAAGAACACGCTGCGGAAAGCCCATCCCTTTGAAGGAAACGACGTGAGGATCCTGTTCCGGCGAAGAAGTCGGATTACCAACGAGCGACGTCGCGCCGCGTAGAGAATTGAGAGAAAGCGCGGTGTCAGTAGCCGTGAAATGAAAATAAACCCAGCGCGAGTGATTTTTGAAAAAAATCACTCGTAATAGTAGAGATTGATAATTGTTGAGCACGATGCTTAAGATGTGTCGGTTTTAGCTATGTTTTCAGAATAGAAAATGTATGTAAGCGCCCGTAACTAAGCCCCCCTCAAAAGGGGCGTCACTGAGCCGAGCTTAAAGCACCAAGATAGGTTTAGTTTTCCTGACGTGCCTTAGCCCATGCGATCGGCGTCAGTTCGGATGCAGGCTTGTCGTTTAACGAACCGAGGACATCGGTGAGATACTCTTGAATATTGATGCCGTTCATCTTGCAGGTGCACACAAGCGAGTTA